>Ga0056114_1000054_pt1 | contig 30531 bp, 30 predicted proteins | sample WorMetHERISLAND1_FD_77005 | JGI IMG/M metagenome (GOLD analysis project Ga0056114, IMG submission 77005) | Marine gutless worms symbiont microbial communities from Max Planck institute for Marine Microbiology, Germany - Olavius loisae HERON... ...
AGGTGCTGCTGAGAGCTCCTAAAAGCCCCTCTAGGAGCTTTCCAGACTAGGGGTAGGGGGGTAGGGTAGGTTTACCCTCAGAACGGCCACAGAAGGCCGCTCCGGGGCTCCTGGGGGTACCTTTACACGGCAGCAATACGTGCAGATATGGGTGGAGAGCTGTGCTTTAGTGTCAACCCACTGCGGTTCGACTCGATTCTGGCTTCCGGGTAGCAAGCGAGGACCTGGGAGAGTGCGACATGGAATGGCTGCCTGAAATGACTCATCCGTCCATACTCCGAGCCGAACTGCTCTTTGACTGCCGCCCACGCGATGAACTGTGGCTTTCCAGCTGGAATGCGATGTAACCGTTGCGCGAGCCAGGCATAAATATCCAAAGCCATTGCCGAGTGCGATAGCGCGGCCAGCGCACGCTCACTAAGCGGCACGGCGTGTTTTTGCAGGCTTTTGAAGTAGCGCTGACTCAAGCAAAGGGTTTGTGTCCAAGTCAGCTTGTTGTTTTCCGACTGCGTTAGCCAGAAATCAAGCGTCTCCACGAACTGACTGTTCACTTGCACCGCATGCCCGGCATTCGCCATGCCCAGACGGATCGTGGCGACGGAGAGACGCATCAACTGTTCTTTGAACATGCTTACCTCGCGTCCATTCGGCCCTAACTTTCCGCTTTTGGTGGGATCCTGAATGCGACGGATGAACGCTGTCAGGCTGCGTTCGACATCGATTTCAGGCATTCCGGTCCTGATCGCCTCGCTATTCAGATGTGAAATGATCAGTCGCGCTTTGGGTCCGTATGGCAGACCTACCTTCTCCCACTGATTAGTTTCCCAATCCATAGCCTCTCCGGCTTCGATGCTTAGGGAAACATCGCCTTGTTTTCGTTTCCACTCCCTCACATCGTCGCCGGGATTGCGGTATGGCATGCAGGTTTGGCAGAGCACGGTATGTTGGTAGTAAATCGTATCCAGTGATGCCGACTGGATGGAAGCGTCTGTTTCGACACAGCGATTTTCCACCTCACTCGATTGTTCGATACCTTCTGATCCTTGCTTGGTTTTCTTCATGGGATAAATACCTGTTGTGCTGTAACTCACTTAGTGGGATGAGGGGGTCAGTAATGGCGCTACGTGTAGCAGGATGCCATCGGAAGCTATTACACGGATAGTGGTTCCTTCACGGCAGTCCGGTCCTGTAATTTTCCAGCTCGTGTCATCGATGCGCAGCCTTGCGGTATTGTTCACGATGGGTTGTTCTAGGTTGAAGGTCCGCCCGACGTATTGTTGGCCGCGCTTGTTGAGGTTCGGCGTGTCGGTCGGGGTCGGGCGGAGGTGGAGGTAGAGCCGACCGAGGATCAGGCTCAGCAGGCTGAGGCCACCGAACAGGATCAGTTGGGTCTGCCAGCTCATCTCCGGGAAGACTGGCAACACGATTGCCAGTATCCCGGCTGCGATTGCGATCCAGAGGAAGAAAGCTATGGGGGAGACGATTTCGAGCAGGAAGAAACCGATGGCAAGCAACGCCCAATGCCCCCAGCGCAGGGGGCCGAGTGCGGCGATTGCGGCAATCCAGTCCGCATTCATACTGGCTTTCTGGTCGTGGCCGGTGGCTTAGTTGCAGCTGGTGGCTTAGTTGGGGCCAGCGGTTTTTTATCGTGGCGCTGGAAGGTTTCGCGGGCGATTTCCCCGATACCGGCCAGTGAGCCGATTAGGCTGGATGCCTCTAGTGGCAGCATGATGATCTTTTGGTTCTCGGCGCTGGCGATCTGCTGCAAGGCCTCGGTGTATTTTTGGGCGACGAAGTAGTTGATGGCGTTGATGTTGCCTTTGGCAATGGCCTCGGAGACTGCCGTTGTGGCTTTGGCCTCCGCCTCGGCGAGGCGCTCCCGGGCCTCGGCTTCTCGGAAAGCGGCCTCGCGCTGACCTTCGGCGGTGAGGATTGCGGCCTGCTTCTCACCTTCTGCCGTGAGGATTGCAGATTGGCGTAGTCCTTCGGCTTCGAGAATGGAAGCGCGCTTTTCGCGTTCGGCCTTCATCTGCCTTGCCATGGCGTCCACGAGGTCCCGAGGCGGCGAGATGTCCTTGATCTCGACACGCGTCACTTTAACGCCCCAAGGTGTTGTGGCGTCGTCCACCACCGTCAGCAATTGGGTATTGATCTTGTCGCGTTGGGATAACAGCTCGTCCAGATCCATGGACCCCATGACGGTGCGGATGTTGGTCATGGTCAGATTCATGATGGCGCGGTGGAGCGCGCTGACCTCGTAGGAGGCTTTGGCCGCGTCCAAGACCTGAAAGAAGATGACGCCATCTACTCCGACCATGGCGTTGTCCTTGGTGATTACCTCTTGAGATGGAACGTCGAGGACCTGTTCCATCATGTTTTGCTTGAAGCCGATGATGTCGATGAATGGGATGATGATGTGGAGGCCTGGAGTCAGAGTACGCGTGTAGCGTCCGAGGCGCTCAACCGTGTATTCGGTTCCCTGTGGGACTTGTTTAACGCTCATGAAGACGATGGCGATCATGAGTATGAGAATGCCGATGACGACGATGCTTTGCACGTCTATGATTTCTTGTATGTTCACGGATTACCTCTCGATCGGTAGTGGTTCGCAGGTGTTACAGCGCAAGAAAAGCTCCGACTGCGATGAACAGGATTGCGAAGATAAAGGTTAAGACGACGCCGGCTGCTAAGACTGCTACTGTCCCAACTGAAATCATTGAGAACAGCAGGAGTCTTGTCGCGTATGTCAATACGCTCTTAGCTTGGCCTGGAATGTCTCTTTCCGCACTATCTATCATCATGGATTCCGGCTCCTGGAGCGCCGTTACATCAGGTTCAGATTACTCAACATGGTGGAACCTGACAGCACCGTGTTCAGTTGCTCTAGATCCTTCAGGTCCGGGACCACCCACTCCCACCGGACTGAATCGCCGACCGTGAGTCCAAGCGCAGCCGCTTGTCCGCCTTGCAGTCCCAGCACACCGACTATCGGCATTCGCGCTCCAACTGTAATTTGGCTGTATGCGTTCGCATGCCGGCCCGGTACGATCTGCATGACGCGGCCGCCGTGTGCATCATCCTCGATGTGGATACTTTCTCTGATAAAGACGATATCCAAATCGAATGTTGCATTCTTCAATCTGAAGCTCGCCTTGGAGAGGGGTTCTCCGTAATCGAACAGTATTCCGTCCACGGGGATGGATTGACTGAAATCCGAGTTATCCACTAAGCCTCTCGGGGTGCGTGGACCGAGCATGAGGAATCCGTTCCACATATCCGCGCGCGGGCCGGTCGGCTCGATTATGACAACGGCCAGTCCATATCCATCCGGATATTCATCTTGCAATGCTAAGGCCTTGTCATGTATCTGGGCGGTGGTTTCATCGTCGAGGGTGGTTCCATCGATCAGATCATTCACGAAAGAGACCACTTTTACGATCAGGAAAGTGATCACGATGGCGACTGTCCAGACCGCGATACCTCCAATGACACGAATAGGACTTCTGGATCGCTGTCTCTTCTTGCCCCACATCCGTGCTTACTCCAGGCGGACGGCCGTTCCGGTGACGACCGTCATGAACTTCTGCTCTAGGTGTTCGTAGTCGATGCGGATACCGACCACGGCGGTTGCGCCGATACCTTCAGCTTCTTCGAGCATGTCCTCGATTGCAGTGTCACGTGCTTTCTTCAAAGAATCTTCTAGTCCTTTAGCACGTCCACCGAAAAAGTCTCGCACTGAGCTCACCATATCTCGGAGCGGATCGGTAGCCTGAATAGACACACCATCGACGATGCCGATGATTTCCGAAATCTCCCGCTTTGGTACCGTTTGTAACGTTGTTACGATCATTTTCATGCGCCTCGGTTTTCCGAAATTGGCTTTGGTTTACCGTCTGCATCGAAGGCTCGGTAGTCACAGGCCGGAAAGCCGCTACATCCCCACCAATAGCGCTTTTCCGCGCTGTCCTTCCGGCTTTTCTTTGCCGCCTGTTTTCTGCCATTCTTTGCCGCGCGGCGGATCAATCCCTGGTCGCATTTCGGGCAACGATGCTCCGTCGAGACGGTGCCGCCGCCTGACAGATCGGGCTTGCCGTCCTTCCCCTCCGGGTAGGAGGCTTTACAGTCCGGATACTGACTGCATCCCCAAAAGAACCCGTTGCGTCCCTTGCGCCGACGCAGCGCGCCGTTCTGGCAGCGTGGACACAGCTCCGCATCGATGCGCAGTGTGAGTCCTTCAGCCGTCACGCGCTGGACTTCCTGCGCGATCGTTTCATCGACGCTGCCGACGAAATCCTCATAGCCGAGCTCATTGGCTTCGATGCGTTTTTGCTCGGAATGCCAAAGCGCGGTCATGTCCGGGCGCACGGCGAATTCCGGCAGGGCATCGTGGAAGTCTCTACCGAGCTGAGTCGAGACGAGCTTTTTGGCTTTCTCCTGGACATAGCCGCGCGTGAACAGGGTCTCCAGATGTTGATCCCGCGTGGCCGGGGTCCCGATCCCGCCCTGCTCGTCTTCCTTGTCGGCGTCCTTCTCCTGCAACAGCTTGCGGATCGCCGGGTCCTCCACGTACTTGGAGACGCGCGTGAGGTCCTTGAGCAAAGTCTTCATCGTGTAGCGCGCGGGCGGCTTGGTGAATTCCTGCTTGACCTCCTGCTCGGCGACGGTTCCTGGATCCTGCGCTTCGAGTTTTTCTAGCCCGGCGCTTTCCTCCGGCTCATCGCTTTTTGCGGCTTCCGTCGAGTAGACCGCGCGCCAGCCGGGCGCGATGATGACCTGCTCCGTGGCGCGGAACCGGTGCGTGTCCACCTGGAACAGGACGCTTGTCGTCCGCAACGCTGCCGGGGGGTAAAATTGGGAGATGTAAGCGCGCGTGATCAGGTCGTAGAGACGCCGTGACGCTGCATCGAGCGTTGCGAGGTCCGGCGCGTTCGCGGTCGGGATGATGGCGTGGTGCGCCGTTACCTTGGAGGAATCGAAGGCCCGGCTTTTCAGCGGCGCGGCTAGGTCGGCCTCCGGATAGAGCGGGGCGAGGCGCTGCAACAACCCCGCCGCTTCCTCGTAGCGCTCGTCGTTCAGATAGCGGCAATCGCTACGGTTGTAGGTGATCGCCTTGTGCTGATCCCTGAGTCCTTGGGTGATCTCCAACACCTTGCTCGGCTTATAGCTGAACGCGCCGGCGGCTTCTGCCTGGAGCGACAGCAGGTTGTGTGGCAAGGGCGGTGGCTGCTCGGTTTGCTTGGTCTCCACCGCCTCGACCGGCGCCGCTTTCCCGGCGATGGACTGCTCGATGCCTTTCAGGAATCCCCCATCGATGACTCTTCCCTTCTCGTCCGTGGGGGCATCTTCTGGAGGTTGGTACTGCGCCCTGACGGTGAGCGGATCACCGGCTTTTTCAACGCGGATGTGCGCGAACAGGTTGTAGAACGCCTTTTTCGCGTGTGCCTCATGCGCCCGGTCGCGGCGCACGACGAGTCCTAGAATCGGCGTCTGCACCCGACCGACCGAGAGCACGTCATCGTAGCCTTTCTTGCGGGCCAGCAGCGTATAGGCGCGCGTGAGGTTATAGCCGTAGCGCTGATCGCAGACCGAGCGGGCCAGGGCCGCCAGCGATAGGCCGCGGTATTGCGCGTTGTCCTCCAGCCGGTCCAGGCTTCTGCGGATGGCGGCGTCGCTGTTGTCGTTGATCAGCAGCCGGTAGGTCGGCTTCGCTTGCGCGCCGGCGTACTCGATGACTTCATCGACTAGGCGCTGGCCCTCCGAGTCCGGGTCGCCCACGTTGACCAATTCGTCCGCCTGCTTGATGAATACGATGACAGCATCCAGTTGCCCTTGGCCTTGCCGGTCGGAGACCGGCCGGTAGCTGATTGGCCAGCGCATCGGCAAGTCGTTGAGCGACCAGGTTTTCAGCTTTTTGTTGTGCTCCTCCGGGTCCGTCAGCCGTAACAAATGGCCCCGTAGCCAGGTGATCCGGTCACCGCCGACCAGGTACGCGGGGCCGCTTGTCGCGGTTGGATTTCCGAGCGCCTCCGCCAGGGCGGTGGCGACTTCTTTCTTTTCAGCGATGTAGAGTCTCATGGTGTTTCTCGTTCTTGATCCATCATGATGAGGCGTTGCTTATTGGTTAAATTTCTGCCGAAATTTCCGCTTGGTGGTAGGGTTGGTATGTATTCCACGACTCTGGCCTCGAAGAGTAGTTAGCCGGTTGAATGAGCAATCGGTCTATCAATTCCGGAGCGATTGCTTGGATACCGGGAACATTGGATTGCATGCGGTGCGACAGCAGTGAGGTGCCTAGCACGTCGCGAATCTGCGTGAACAAGCCTTCGTATGTACGTGCCCGGTTGATACGCCGGCTAGCCAGCCATATGCCCGACTCGGCATCGGCGATGACCAGGTAGCCTTCTAAGCGTGATCCCATCAGCACCGGTTGGTCCAGGTATGGCCGGTGATGGTCTTCGACGAATCGGATTGTGATTGCATGTCCTGGGCATCGTAGGTGATCGATGCAGACCTTCAGATTCTTCCCGGCGAGTTCTTCCATCTGCTTAACCAGGTGCTCGATGTTCGCGGTCATTAGCTGTTTCATTGCACCGTCGGCCATACCGAGGCGATTGGCCACGTCTGCGGTGATGACTGCTTGCGTATACTTTTCCATGAGCGCGCTCGCCTGCTCGGTCGGAACCGGTACAACTGGCGTCAACCCGCAGCCTCCCAACCATGTAGTCGCTGAAATCGTAAGTACTAGGAAGATGTGTCGGCTTATAGTCATGGCTTAATCCTCCTTCTGCTTTTATCTGTCATATTCATAGTCTTTTTTGGCATCTTGGTGCTGGTTCGACGCGCGGTCGGCGTCCCGATATTTGGGTTCGGTCGGAGATTGTCCGCTGTCTTTATTTTCTGCGCGGTCCTTCTCGTTCAGCGTTTTCACCCAGTCCTCCGCCGACTTCATGAGGTCTTTCGTGATGTCGAACCACCGGCGGTCGGATTGGCCTTCGATCGCCGAGGTCTTGTCGCCGAGGTTTTCCTTGACAGTGCGTTCCAGCTTTTCGCGGTCGTCCGTAAAGAGCGAGATGTTCTCTTTTTGGCGGCTGATCGCCACCAGGAAGGCTTTTTGCGAGAGCAACTCCTTATCTTCCGTTGGCGCATGCACCAGGATGTCCTGGCCTGTTTTTCCTTGTGATTTGTAGATGGTGGATGCGTAGCCATGCTCCCAATGCCTGTGATCCTGGCGTGCCAGGTCCAGCGTGGCGGATCGTCCGTCCTCGGTTTGGACGGTCATCCAATTTTCGTCGCGGCCGGTAACCGTTAGGCGCTGCCCGTTGCGTAACCCGAGCTCCGAGTTGTTACGCGACCAGATGATGGTTTCGCCTTCGGCGACCGAAGACTCGCTGGCTCTGAATAGCTGCGCGGATTGGTTGAGTCCGGTTCCGACTTTGCGCGGATTCCAGTCGATCGACTTGTCTCCGCTCTGGAGGCGCACGGTATTGGTTTTCTCGTCTGCGCCGACAACGTTTAGGTACTCGCCGTTCTTGACCCCGATGCTTTTTGCATCCTGGTTGAAGCGGACCGTATCGCCGACGTTGTAAGTCGAGGACAGCTTGAGGTCCGCGCGACTGCTGAAAACTGGCATGAGCTGCTCGGTTTGGCGCTCGCCCTCGAGCTTTCCTTCCTGTCTCAGGACCTCGCGCATCTGATCGTTCAGGGCGTTCTTGGTGGCTTGCCTGGAGGTAATGACCATCGCGTTGTCGCGGTTCTCCAGCTTGGTCCATTGATCGACAATGGCCTTGAGCCTGTCGGAGGAATCAGTGATCTCGTGGGTCTGACCTGAGAGCGTGCGCATTGCGCCGGACACGTCGCCGGCGATCATCGATCGGATTGCGGAGATATGCTCGGATTTGCTTTGCCTGCGGATATCGTCCAGCTCGGTGTGGCGGAGTCCGGTATCCAGCATCCGCGTGAACGGCTTGCCGGCCTCGATCGCTCCGAGCTGTTGCGGATCGCCGACCAATACGACGCGGGCCCCGAGCGTTCTGGACATTGAAGCGAGGCGTGACAGGTCCCGGTTATTCACCTGGCTGGCCTCGTCGACAACCCAAACTTGCCGCATTTCGTCCCGTTCTTCGAGTCGCTGCGCCGGCGTCAGCTCGGTCTTGCGGCGGTAGATTGCCTTGCCGGCATCGATCAGGTGGCGAGCTAGAGTCTTGGACTCGACGCCGGCCGATTCCGAGAGCTGTCCGGCAGCTTCGGCGTTGCTGGCCATCCCGACCATCGTGTAGCCATGGCGTTCGTAGAGCTCACGCGCTTTGTTGAGCATGAACGTTTTGCCGGTTCCGGGACGGCCGAGCACGCCGACGAATTGATCCTTGCCGCTGAGCATCAGCTTGATCGCGTTTTTCTGCCCGTCCCCGAGCGTCGTGTCCTTGAGTTCCAGATCGAGTTTCTTTGATGACATGAGTGACTCGACTGCGTCCTGTCCCGCATTCATAGCTTGGTTGATCCGGCGTTCCTGTTTGTCGGCTGCCTTCGTTGTCCAGGCTTTCTGCTCGCCGAGCTGCGACGCATAAAGACCGCCGCTCTTCTGCTCATCCCGGATCAGGCGTTCGGCATCTCGGACGTCGAGTTTGCCCATCCCGTCGGCGAGAGCCTGTCCGACCAATTTTTCGTGTGTAAAAACGGCTTCCTGTTCGCTGAGGCGCGAGACCGCAGCGTTCAAGGCGGCGCGTTGCGTATCGTGTCCGGCCGGCGGCGCGCGATCCGACGCGCGCGCGACATATTTCCCGGCCTCGAAGCCGATCTCGTTGGCGCGTTCTTTCCAGGCAGCCGTGAGCTCGGAGCGGTCCAGGTTCTCCTTCCGGCTCCGCGTGCGCAGCGCGGATTCTTCCGCAGCTTCCGGTCCCTCGGTTCCACGATCCTTCATGTCGGCCTCGATGGCTTGACGGCGCGTGGAGAAGGCGTCGAGAACCTTGGTTTCGATGCCGGAGATTTGGAACCGGCCGTCGCTATGGGTCTGCTCGATTTGGTACCCGGCTTTCTGAAGTTCCTGCGCAAGCGCGGCCCGGTAGACGTTGCCACCGGCCATCTTCTGTTGGAAGAATGACTTGGAGTACATTGAGCGGAAGCGGCCGTCGTCACATTGCGTGACATTGAGCATCACCGCATGCGTGTGGAGCTGCGGATCCTGATTCCTGTTGGTGTCGTGATCGAACAGCGCCACGGCGAGGTTTCCTGTCTCCTCGGTCTTGCGTCCGAGAAATCCTTTTTTGTGAACCGCTGTCGCGTTGTCTTCCAGCCACCCGACGGCCTCTTTTACTGCCGTCTGATGAGCCTCCAGGACCCGTTTATCGCCGGCGAGCTCGTACACCAGGGAGACGGACTTCGGCGCGCTGAAGGTCATATCCCAGCCTGGCGTGTGCTCCCGCTCCCCATCTCGCCAGCGTCCTAGAGCCGTGCCGTCCGGGAGCTTACCGTCCATGAGCTCCTCGAACTTTTCCTTGTCTACGGAGCCTGAGAGTCCGAGCGCATCGGCGGTCTTTCCATACCACTGGCCTTGTGCATTCGGATGGTCTCCTTTCGCGGCATAGTAGTCGTCCTTCTCGTAGTAGGACGCGGCTGATCCGGAGTCTTTTATCAGTGAGATGGAGAGCATTGATCAAGCCGTGTCGAAATCTCCGAACGTGGTGATTTCGTCCGCATCCTCCGTGGCGGTTGCCTTGGGAGGGATTGCCTTGCTTTGGTCCGAAGTCCTGGCGTGAGGCACGTCGTCCCTTGAGCTGTCCTGCGTGAGTTCCAGTTGGCGTGGAACGAAGGCTTCCGCGCGCGTTGGCGTCGGTATGTGCTCCATCTTGAAGTGAGCGACGGGGATTTCACCTGGCAAGCGTACATAGCCTTCGAGGTTGTCCAGGGAGCTGATTTGAGCTGGCAGGATTGTCTCGAGCTTCTTGCGCTGTTTTGAAAGACTCTCGCCGTCTCGGAGCTCGCTGGCTCCGTAGCTCAAGCCGTGCTGAGCCTCGTTGATTTCGGACTCACCGAAGGACTGCGCCACCCATTTTGCGGTGTCCGGATCGTTCTGCCGCATACACACCCAGGTGGCGCACAAACCGGCTAACGATTCCGCACCGTCTTTGCCGTAGCGGTCTCTCAGCTGTGAGAGCTGTTGGAAGGCGATTACGCCGCAGCCGCCGTACTTTCTCGCTTGCGCCAGGAAGTTATCGAGGCTCGGAATCTTGTTCAGGCTTGGCAGCTCATCGAGGATGAGCCAGATCCTTCGTGTCCGCGATGCCGACAACGACATGAGCGAGTTGGTGAAGATCTCCAGCCAGGCTGAAAGCAGCGACCGGACACTGGAGATTTGATCCGGCTTCGCCATGAGATACACCCAATCGGAGCCTGAGTCGTTGGTAACCCAACGTCTTATATTGAAGGTCTCTGTCCCGCCAGGAACGAATTGAAGGGCGTGCGCCTGGGTTGCCGCTGTTGTGCGGATCGAGATGGCTGTCTTTGCGCTTTCCGGGTCGATAATGGATGCCGCGCTTGTACCTTCGAGGTAACTGTGCAACTCCGAGAGCTCGCGCTCGGTTAGGAGTTCTAGGAACTCTTGCAAGCGATCGTTTCCTTTCTTCCTCATAGCGATGAACAGTGAGGAAACCAGGGTTCTGGCGGCGTTATTCCAGAACGGGTCGCCGGAGTTCGAGTCTGGAATCATGGCTTCCGCGACCATGTTGAAGTGGTAGTCGTAATCGCATTCGTTCCAAACGTTCCAGGTCTTGCAGCGTGCGTCGAAGGGATTTAGCACGTGATCGCCGTCTTTGAAATAGCGCTCGATGAAGTCACCGGACGGACTGTATGTGATCGCGCGGTCTCCACGTTCCCGGATGAATTTCATGAGGTCGTAGAGCGTTGTCGATTTACCGGTTCCGGGAGAGCCGCTCAGCAGGATATGGGATGTCTCGGTGCCATCGATGAGCGGTACTCCGGCCACCTTGAGGGCGCTTTCCCGCTTCTGCTTGCGCAGCATTTTTCCGATGTCTTCAGCCTCTAAAATCCTGCCGCCTCTTAAATGATGCTCGCGGCGCTTATCCTTTCCGAAGGCTAGAATCTTGGCGGCGATGATCGGTAACAGAATGCCGATCGACAGTGCCGAGTAGAGTGCGGAGAGGAAGAATTTATTGACGAGTTCAGAGCGAATTTTCCTGATGTTTCTTGAGTTTGCGAGATAAGCGATGCGAACTTTGGAGATCGTGCCCTTGGGATTTTTTAGCTCGACGAGGCTTTCTCCATTGCCGTAAAACATCCCGATATTCGCGATGGCATGCCGGAATCCGAGGTATCGATCGTATGAGTCCGTCATATACACCCAAACCCCTAAGGTGACGATAAGATAGAAAAGTATGATTGCTAACGAGAATCTTTTGATGACCTGAAAAGTCATCCGTAAGAAGTGCAGGGTGACTTGCCCGCCGCGCGTGAAATCTCCTAAAAGTGAGTCGTGTAGAGATGCCATTTTTAGCTCCTATTCCCCGGCCTTTTCCTGGATCTGTTCTATCAGCTTTTGGAACGTCTTTTCAGCTTTCAGGTGAGCGGATTTCGAGATGCCCGGTGATACCTTCTCGGCGTGATCCTTGGCGATCCACATGAGCTCGATTTGGATTGCGAGCAGGCGTCTTGTCAAATTTTTGATGAAGGAAATGTTCTCCTGAAACTCGTCGGGAATCACGAGATCGATCTCCCCGCTCAGTGCGCTGTCCTGTGCGGATTCGAGGCTGTTTCCAGCGCGTAATGTAACGGTTAGTCCGATGTCGAAGATGCGTTTTACTGCGGAATATTGGCTGAGTTTATAACGCTTGGAAATGTTCAGAACCGCGGCGTGTTGCGGGTCCGAAAGTCGGATCGACGTGTACTTGCTTTTGGCCATTTCAGGTTCGAATAACCTCTTGTATTTAAAGATTTCACTTTGTATTCCACTATACCGCAATACGTCATATTAGGTGATAGAATTTTCGTGCGATGACTTTGTTTCCATTAGGCTTTCTAAGTTCCTTTCTAAAGACACCCGTGGTGCATCAGGTGTGTATTCTTTTAAAACCCGTCTCGAAGAGGCGGGGCTATATGAAAGTATAGCTGCCGATATATTGCAATTGGGACAGATTGTAGGTTCGAGTTTAGAAATATTGATTTATATCAATTTACTATTCGTGTTTTGGTCTGCTTAGTAGTTGCCAAGGTACACGTTGTCTCTTGGCTTTATGTTACGGAATAGAGGTATCGGAGGTATCAAAATGTCTAGTATCAAAATGTCTAAGAAGATTTCTGTGAAAATGTCCAAGATCAAATCCTTCCTGTCCGCGCTTGCGTTCGCTCCTGTCATGTTGCTATCTCCAGGTATCGTGCTGGCGTTTACGATGCCTACTGCTACGAGTGCGCCTGGTGGTGGTAGACCGCTTGGGTGGGAAATTTATCAGCAGGTGGAAGAAATCCTTGAAGGTCCAGCGGGTGTGATCAGCGCAATTGGATTGATGGTCTTCGGTGCGTTCCAGATCATGAATAACTGGGTTATTACGCTGCTCTGTGTAATCGCAGGTACGGTTATCATGAACGTGGAAAATCTTCTGACTGCTATAGGGGCTGTTATCTAGGAGTAATCTAGGAGTACTTAGAAGCACATGGAGGTGCTTCGTGGAGGTGCTTCGTGGTCTTCCATACTGGTCTGATGACTAATCGGTTATAGAACAATGTCTTCTGTAAAGAAATATCTCCGTACCTTGGGTGAGGATAAGAAGAAAGGTCTGCTTGTAAGGGTTGACACTCGGTTGATCGATAGTCTTAACAGGATCGATGAGCGCCTATCCGAGCTTGGACTTGCGAAGATTTCTCGATCACAAGTTATTGAAGATGCCCTGAACAAGTTCATCAAGAATATGAATTATGAACTGAAGAACTTAGAGGATAAAAATAAGGATGATAAGGAGGAGGGTAAGGATGGAATGGATAAAGACTCCGAGGTCTCCGAAGAGACTAAAGACTCCCATGAGGATGAGGATGAGGATGGGAGCTCTCATGGAGAAATATCATGGTAGGTAACAGAAGAGTGTTTTGAACATGTATACATCACGTATCCTCTGTTCTTGGATGTTATGTCTTGCTTTAGCTTCTATACCCAGTATAGGTGTGGCATCGAGCAGTGGGGTATTTCGAATATCGAATGTCGCTTCCTCCCCGAGTATCGTGGACTCGTGGTCGGATGCTTGGAATAGAATCTACCTTCTCAAGTCTCAATATCCAGCACCGAAACCTATTTCATATAGCGGGACGGCTGCGGCTTCTCGTTTGGGTTGTAACTATTCCGACCAGAGTGTTTTTGTGGTTTGCCTGCGTACAGATGGGACGGTGGATCAGTACGAGTTGGATAGGATGCTTGATCGGATTCGAGATGGATGGATTGTGAAGGTTGGATCGAAGCGTGCGGAACAATTCGTTGTGAGGAGACTGTCCGAGTTTCTTCCGTACTATCACGACTATCCGGTACAAATCGTTGATTTCCATGACTGCCGTGGAGCGTGTGGATTACGCGTTGAAGTGAGTGGTGGTTGAAGATGCGTGTAAAGGTCCCGCGCTATCTCCATCTTCCAGTTCAGATTCTATGGTTCGATTTAGAAGACATTGCGGTGTTGATCGTCATGTATGTAATCTGGATGCTTATGGATAAGTTTGCATTACTTCCTATTTTTATTGTGGCTTTCTATCTGTTTCATAAACTGAAAGTTTCCAAGCCGCGTGGTTTTCTTCGTCATATTCTATATGAGTTCGGCTTTATGAAGCTGGATGGATATCCGACCTTACAGGTTGTTCGTTTCGATGAATGATTAAACTCCATGGATGGTTCCAAATACTTAGCGAGGATAGATGGACTTCTTAAGCAAAATCGGCTGCTTGGGATTGTGATTGTTGTGATGCTGATTTGGAATGTCTTTAACTTTGCCCTTATTATCATAAGTGAGTCGGAGACAAAGATAGTTGTGATACCGATTGGCTCTGAAGGAATGCAGATTGGAAATGGACGGGCTTCCGAGAACTATCTTCGTCGAATGGCGCGTTACATTACGACCATGATCGGCACATACTCGGCGGCGAGTGCGCGCGGTCAGTTTATGGAACTGGTTGATCTGTTCAGTTCTGAGAAGACGAATGGAGCGTATGATAAGTTCTCGAAGATAGCAGTGGAGATCGAGCGGTTTCCTTCAATATCGTCCCATGTACGATGGTCTGGAGATAATCCGCTCAGGTATACTGATAACTTGCTGCAAGTGAAAGTCGTCAAGGACCGCTTGGTTAATGGAGTATTAACCGAATCCAAAGAGAAAGTTTACTGTATAGACTATGCTGTTACAGGTACGAGATTCAATGTATTGAATATCCGTGAACGCGATTGGAACAATCATTATGAGACTGTGTGTGATAAGATCGAAGATTCTAATTCTGATCTTTAGGAATGCGGTCATGTCCGTTTGCATTCTGACTCCGTTAATTGTGATGTCTGGTGCTCCTGGGCCAGAGATTGAGTTTGATGAGCGGGAGATGGCGATTACGCCGATGGATCGAGAGTTGGTTCATGGCGGTATCGAATCTCATGCTGGCGATGTTTCAGGTTCTAGGGCGGTGGTCTCTCATGGTAGAGATGAGTTCGTTAGACCGGATAGAGCCGTTGCGGTGCGTGTTTCGAACCGGGATGTCAACCGCGTGCGTTGCCCGGGTCGGATTTCCGATGTGACCTATAGTCAGGAGAAGCCGGTTGAGATTGTATCCGGCGGCGCTGAAAACCTGTATGTGAAATTCAAAGTCGTTCAGGCTGGTGGAGAGCGTAGCTACATTGCGGACTCGGTTGATCTGCATATTACTTGCAATGGGTCCGTCTATACGATGATCTTACATCCACATCCGATTGATTCTGTAACGATTCGTCTTGAAGGTAAGATGGATAGGGATATTGAGAAGACGTGGGGGAAGTTATCGTTCGAGGATCGAATCAAACGACTGATTACCGCTATGTGGAGAAATGAAGTTCCATCCGGTTTCAATCGCATGCCTGTAAAGACGGAGGAGGTCGAGAAGACGCCGCGCTATGAGGATATCGAGATCAAGCCGGTATATTCCCTGCGTGGGAATGGTTCGGGCTTGCTAGCGACTGAATATGCAGTCGATGCACTACGTCCAGTCTCCATGGATGAGCGCGATTTCCTGCGTCCCGAGTTCGGGAATGTGATTGCGATCACGTTGGACCCGATGATGCTTTATGAGACAGGGGATCGTGCGCGGTTGATCGTCGTGGAAAGGGTTGTGCGCAATGTCGATTGAAAGTTCCTTGAGGGAAAAGTGGAATGATCTTGATCCGGTCAAGCGCCAAAAGCTGATTAAGATCGGCATTGTCGTCGCCGGATTGATGGTTATCATGTTGATGTATTCCTTCTCGGGAAGAAATGAGGACGTTGAAGAAGTCGTTGCTGAAGATGTGCTTGAGATCATTGATGTTGGCGAGTCGAGGCTCGAAGACGATATCCGTTCTCAGGTGCTGAGGGAACGCGCTGAGATGGATCAAAGACAGCATGCCCAGGAAAGAAGATTAACTGAGCAACGAAGTGAGATCGAGCGTCAGGATCGGGAATTGATGGAAATGCGCTCCGCGCTTGATGCGCTGTTGAAGAGTGACCTAAGACCCAATACTGGAGATGGTGTCTCGTTGGCCGGCATTTCGATCCCGGATAGTGAGCGTGATGTTTTGGATGAAGGTGTTGAAGAGGTCGATGAAGTGATGTTGGTTGGAGGGATTTCTAGGATGGAGATCGGTGACGCTGTTGATCGCGTTGATGAGGGTTCTGAGGGTGTCACGTCCCAAAAAAAAAACGACAACAGATTTTATCTACCCGTTAGTTTCATGCCAGCTCGCATTCTTACTGGATTAAGGGCGAAGACAGTTGATACTGCTGCGAGCTCGCCGGAGCCGATACTCATGCGAGTGCAAGCACCGGCGGTGCTTCCAAACGATTTGCGAAAAAATCTCGAAGGCTGTCTGGTCGTCGCGCATGGATACGGCGATCTATCCAGTGAGCGTATCGAGACCAAGCTGGTCTCGATCAACTGCTTGGATCACTCCGGACAATTGATTATTGAGGAAGAGATTGTCGGTATCGTGATCGACCAGGATGGTGTGAAAGGATTGACAGCGAGTCCGGTTAGTAAGATGGGCGCGAATCTAGCTCGGCTCGCGCTCGCGGGTGCTATCTCAGGTGGCGCAAAATTCGCATCGACCAGTTCCGAGACTGTGTCGGTGTCGCCTCTTGGTCAGACCAAGAGCATGGATCCTAAGAAGATTATCGGTAACTCGATCGGCAGTGCAGTATCCAAAGCAGCTGAGGAATACGCAGACATCATCGGCGATCTCGCGCGCCAGCAGGCTCCGGTGCTTGAGATGGGTGCCGGCAAGGATGTAACGATCGCGCTGACGGAAGGTGTCTGGCTTAACATCCAGCAGCATGGGGGACAGCATTGGGAAATCTGAACGGTTTCCCTTGTCAATTCCCCTGGTTAAGGAATCGATCAATGTCAGATAAACCGAAAGAGATTATTGATCCGATTGATACGGACTTTGATGAAGTCGCAAGGTCTGTGCTCTCTCCTAGAGCTTCTAGGAGGCCCGCGCTGGACAAGTCAGATGCCCTTCCATCGTCTTTTTCTGAGTACGCTGGTGAATTGCAATTAGGAGATTCCACGATCGAGTGTTACGTGCTCGATACTGGAAGATGTGTTCTTGGCCTTTGCGCGACCATAAAAGCTATTGCCCGAATGGATGATACTTGCAACATGGATGGTACTTGCGACCTCGGTGATTATATCGGCATACAGGCACTTAAGCCATTTGTAGACAGTGATTGGATCCTGGGTGAAATAAAAGAGTTCCACGTCCCTGGTACGCAAATAAAAAGACGCGGAATCCCGGTAGGGATATTTCTGAATATCTGCCAGGCCTATGTATCGGCGCTGTCGGAGGATAGGCTAACGACTGATCGGCAACGTGAGATTGCAGTCCATTGCAGCGTCCTCTTGGAATCTTGCGCAAAAGCTGGATTAGTCGCTTTGATTAAAGAAGCAAGCGGGTATCGTCATGCAAGCGCAACCGATACTCCGCGCATGGAATCGGAATCTGAAGCGGAGCCGGACTGGGGTTTCAGGTCCGGTCTGTGAGGCTCTGAGAAGACGGTAGAGTGTTTCCACAACGACACTGCCCCCCCTTTTATCGATTGTTGCCTCTGAAGTCTCCAGAGGCGCTCTGAGACGGCTTATGCACATACCCTATTTCTCGCCGCTTGCTTTGTTGGCGGCAAGCGTCCTGCTTACGGGGTGTTCGATGTTAGCTCCTTATAAGGAGGATTTCATGTGTGAGGAGACCGACTTTTTTGGCCAGTGCATTGGTGTGCAAGAGGCCTATAAAGATGCTGTCAAAGATGCTGCCATGGGTGGCTATGAGGAAGGTCTATCGGAGGGTAGAGAGGATAGCGGGCAATCTGATCGGTCTTCCGGTTCGGATCGTTCATTGAATGCAGTTCGAGATGCCTATAAGGAATCCGAATATCGCGAGATGAAGAAATTGATCGACCAGCCTGTCACGCCATTGGTCAAGCCGCCCAAGGTGATTCGGACTTTGATTGCCTCTTATACGTCTGGAAACGATACGCTGTTCTCTCCGCGCTACATCTGGTATTTCGTGAATCCGGGAACTTTTGTGATTGGCGATCATGCCTATATAGACTCTGCTCCTAAAGGTTCCGCGTTGACGCCGTTTTCCGGTATCACACAATGAATCTTTTCTCGAAATTGCTTACGCCGGAAGAGGAAGGCATGCGTGTTGGTGATTTTCAATCGATCATTAGACGCGATCATTTCTCTCGGTGGCTCCCATATCTGGCATATCACGATGAGGATGAAATATATCTGAATGGAGATGATACGTCCGGCAAGATTTGGGAATGTCTACCGCTCTCGTTTCTATCGGAGAAATCCGCGGAATATTTAGCTGGCATTTTCAGTCGTGAGTATCCGAAAGGCACTATCATCTCGTTCATGCTTTATCCCGACGACAACATTGATCCTGTGATGTCTTTCTATAGGGATATGAAAAAGCGTGGTGATACGATATCCGTGGAAGCCGCTCGCCGTTATGCGGACTATATCCTGGATTCCAAAAAAGGTATGAAGGATGTCTACGGAATCCCGACGAGGAATTTCCGCCTATTGGTCTCCGTGAAATCTCACGAGCCTCTTTCTCAGGAAGAGTTTTTGTATATAGAAGAGTGTCTTCAGTCTTCAGGACTCGCCCCACGGAATATGGGTCCCGGAGACTTGTTGGATTTCATGCGGCGATTGTTCAACGAACAAGTTCCTACCAACAGTCGTCTGTATGATCGGAAGCGTTACCTGCGCGCTCAGATTATTCAATCCGAGACGGAGATAATGAATCGTGGCGATACGATTTGGTTGGGGACGCGTCCTGTTGGATGTCTGACTCCGAAGTCCATGTCGGATGTGGATGCGCTTGGCATCAACTGTCTGATTGGCGGATTCAGGGGAATGGAGGACGATTCCAGACAGCTTTCTCAGAAGTTCATCTGGACGTGCTCTGTTTTCTTCCGAACGAGTGAGTCCGAAGTCCGTAAAAAAGCGTCAGTGATGATGCCTCAACGTGTTGGAGGGAGTCTTTCCAAAGACTTAGCACGCCGTGTTGAGGAATTGGGTTGGGTTCTTGATGATATTTCGAGAACGTCTTATTGCGATGTGATTGCGAGCTTTCTGGTTATTGGCAACGATGAGAAGGATTTGAGTAGAGGCTTGGCGCGTGCGCGTAACTTGTGGGAGAGCGGCCAGTGTAAATTCGTCATGCAGCGTGAGAGCCGGATCACGCATGCGATGCTGATTGCATCGCTCCCGTTTGGCCTTTATACGGGCAAGAACTTTTCGAATCTTGATACGCTTGACCGCGACTTTCCGATGAGCAGCGCTGCCGCGGCGCGGATGCTTCCGATTCAGTCCGATTTTGCGGGACGCATGAACCCGGCGATGGTTTTGGTTGGACGTAAGGGTCAACTTGTGACAGTTGATGTCTTCGAGCCCGGCGCGATCAACCATAACCTGCTCATCTGCGCCGGATCGGGGGCCGGCAAGTCGTTCTTCACCAATTTTCTGGCTTCTAACTACTATGGTTTAGGCGCTCTCATACGACTCGTCGATATCGGATATAGCTATGAGAAGCAGTGCTTGATCCGCAAAGGCCGCTTTATCGACATTGGCGATCATGCGCATAAGCTGGTCCTCAATCCGTTTCAGATGGGCGGTGGTGACGATTTGGAAGATCAATCGGCTAATCGTTCCACGGTGGCTCAGATCGTTCTGGCGATGATCTATTCTTCAACAGGAACATCCAAGGTCAGTGAAACGCAGATCACATTGTGCAAGCAAGGTGTTGATTTCGCCTATGAACGGGACGGTGGCGAATTTGGTGTCGATCACGTTTTCGAGTTCTTGCATGACTATCCCAAGGATGCTCGTGATGATATGTCAGGTATGGATGCTACGATTTCCATGGCGCATGAGATGTCGTTCAACCTTCTGGATTGGACCTCTAAGGGTCAGTACGGAGCTATGTTCAATGGTCAATCGACGTTCGATATTTCAAGCGATGACTTTGTTGTTTTGGAAATGGAGCGGTTGATTACGAATGTTGATTTGTTTGGAGTTGTTTCATTACAGGTCATGAATGCGATCACTAACGATTTGTATTTATCGGATCGCAGTCAACGCAGATTTATGCTTTTCGACGAGGCGTGGAAGTACCTGGTGATGAGTAGCCAAGGTAGTAACGCGTCCGGGAACTCCGCAACGGGCGTGATCGCCGAGATTATTCAGGAAGGCTATCGTCGAGCGCGTAAGTATGGCGGTGCAACCGGCGTTGTCACCCAGTCTCCACTCGACTTGGAAAAGATGGGAAAGGCCGGAGAGGTCATCAAGGGGAATTCAGCATTTAAATTCTGGCTGCAAAGCGACCGTGAGGAGTGGGAGCTTGCTTCGAAGCGCGATATCGTGTCGTACTCGGGCTTGAGTTTTGAGCTGGCATCCAGCGTTCGCAACCACCGTCCCCATTACTCCGAGGTTTTTATGGAAACACCATTCGGTAGCGGCGTTGGCCGGCTCTCCGTCGATCCTTGGACTTATTGGGTAAACACCTCGGATGCGCGTGAATTCGCGCAGTTCAAAGATAAGCTGTCCGAGCTCGACAACGACTCCCTGGCGGCGATTACGGCGCTTGCGGAAGGCTCCTAGCTCGGATCGGAGCTCGAGCCGGTGTTCAGGGCTCCTAGTTCCTCGATTGCGCAGGCTTTCCTGAGCGGCTTCTTTCTCGCGCTGGCAATTGTCTTCCCATCCGTGGTCGAAACCAATTCCGGTATTGATTCCAGCCGTCAGACGGGCCGTCAGCTGGGAAAGCAGGTTCAGGGGCTTTATGGGAACCCGCAGGCCATGGACCAACGCATCTACAAGCCGCTATCGGCTTCCGCAATATCGATGCAGACGGTGGATGGTCTCAAGACCTTTGAGACGCAGGTGTCCTGCAATGGCCATGAGCGCTTTATGAAGGTGACCATCCTCAAGAACAGTCATTCGGATGTGAGGCGGATCACGGTGCGCCAGGATCGGGATTTCGACGGGACCTATGAGGTTGTGAATACCTTCAACGGTCCGTATGCGGCGGTGTGCACGAACGGCTTGCTGCTGTGCGATCCAGGCAAAACAACGAACTGTCGTGGCCAGAAGTGGGTCATGAACGGGTCGCAGCTCACGCTCGGACCGGTTGCGGCTGATCTGGTCGGCGGGTGCTATTGCTTCAATACGAGCTGCGGTCAGAATTTGTTGACGACCAACAGTGAGAAGGTGCTCAAGGATATTGGCTTGGGAATTGCCAATGTGTTGGATGATGCTTTTCCAAGGCTTTCGGTCGGCGATCACCAGGTGCTTTCCGGTGGTCTCAGCATGACGTTCTCAGGTCAGCGCTGTGACCGGGATACCTTGAGAGCGGAACAACACTACGCAAATCCGCTCAACCCGCCAAGTGGTCGTTCCGGAGGGCTCGATTCTGGCGGGATCAATCGGGCTGTCGCTACCGTTGGGTCGGATCGGACTTCTCTCTACTATAAAGTCAAAACTCTTAATCTCTCATCGCGGTACAGTGACCGGAGTTGCCGGCGTACTCGAAATATCGTATTGGATGGAGGCACTGTCGATTCGATTGTGACAGTGACCAGTACCGATTCGATTTCGAATGATTTCCAGGTTCGCAACTGTGGACCCTATTGTCGTGAATATCGAATCGGGAAAGATGGGGACGATTACTTGGATGCTGGCCGGCTCTGCCACCAATTTCATGATCACGCGATCTTCACGGTTAGCCGTCCTGATCTTATTCGCAGCGCGACCTACATTGGCTTATCGTTCGATGATTACATCAGCGTGAGTCTGAATAAGCGCCTTGTGTGGGCGAGTCCGAGCAATTGGCGTATTGATCCGAATTGGCCACGGTTTAAGATGCTCAATTACCCAAGGTGTCGTGAGAACACTAGCTCCCGTAGGAACAATCGTCCCCGTGGGGAATATATTCTTAACAGTGATGTTACATCTCATTTCACGGGAGTTACGCCTGGAAGCACGGTGAGGCTCGATCAAGTACTCTACGTTTCCAGAGAAGGCGATGGCTGGTCCAAGTTGCGCCTGAATCTAATTCAACCGTGTGATCTGGTGCGTGATGCGATTGACAATGGCTGTTCGAGTTTGGAAAGCGATGCGAGTTGCGTTTTGAAACAGGAAACTATTGATGGCGTGGTGACCTGGGATGACTATCGCTCGACCGGAATTGCTGCCGAGCCGGATACGCGGGCGATATCCAGTCCCGATGGGTCCTGTTCGAAGCGTTTTACGAAGGATTGGTGGGAAGTGGATAGGACCTATAGTTGCACGTCAAGCCGGAAGCTCGATCGCGCGGCGGCTGCTGATCGCTATAACACCATTCATACGAGCTTCGATTCGGACACCGGAGACTTCTCGGACCGGCGCAAGACGAAGACTGCTTCGTCCGCGCCGGCAACCTACGTGACCCATAGCGAGAACACGGACCTTCCCGATGACGATCCGCATGCCTGTCTCAAGGTCTGTAAGACGAAGAAGCCGAGACCTGGCGTTCCGATGGGGGATGGCGGTAAGAAATCCGATAGCCCGGCCTGGGATTACAGCTATTACGAGTGCACGCACAATGGTACGAGCGACGTGTGCCCGGCACCCTCCGGAGAGACCGTGCTCGAAACGTGCGGATGCGGGGGCCGTTTCGCGGAAGCCTTTATCTCCATGCAGACGATTGCTCAGGTCAAGCAGGATTTCGTCTGTAGCGGCACTGTTCAGGATGACGGGACGTGCACGGGTGACTTCAAGATATTCTCCGGTGCCAGAAAGCGTTGTCGGAAAGCAAGTCTCCTAACAGCAGGCCAGAATTGCTGCAAGAACACGCTGGCGGTTCTGTCCGATAGGATGGGTGCTCCAGGTGAGATCGGACAGCGTGAATATAAAAAGCAGGGTTCTATCATTACGTTTTGGCTACCTCAGTGCAGTATGAAGGATCAGGAAACTTCATTGCTGGCCGACTCGGGATACTGCGTGTATGTGGGAACCTTCTGTTCTAAGAAGGTACCGGTGGCCGGTTGCGTCCAGAGGAAGAAAAGCTACTGTTGTTATAACAGCCAGCTCGCGGCGCTCGTTCATAGCCAAGTTAAAACCGTGCCGACCGACTTTGGAAGTGTGAAAAGACCGGATTGCAGTGGCTTTACGCCAGAGGAATTTCAAGCACTGGACTTCTCGAAGATCGATTTGTCCTCATACGCGAATTCGGTAAGGACTAAAAGTGAGTCGCAAATTCGAACGGGGATGCGCGCCGATCTCCGCGCTGACATGCAAAGTCGGAACATCGTTGTGCCTTAGCGTTTTGTGTGCGGCGCCTGCACTTGCGTCGCACACGATCGGACCGGTCTTCGAGATTGCCGAGCCAGACACGCTAGAGGAGATCGAGCAGCGCGCGCGAGCAACGGATTGGAAGTCGTGGCTGAGTATCGACCCCGAGAAAGCCGCCGCGTTTCGTAGCATCGATCTTCCGCGCGCGCTGCATGACCGCTCCTTTCTGTTCGACCCGACCTACGTTCTGCCGCGCGACATCGTTGGATACGGTGGCGAGGTGCTGTGGCCAAAAGGAACGAGGATCAATGTGTATGAGCGCATCGCCACTACGGCGCGCACCATCGTCATTGGCGACGATCCCGCTCACTTTCAGTGGCTACGAGAGGTGGCGAAGCCTGCTGCGGGTGATCGCGTGTTTCTGGCCGGTGGGAATGTGTTGCTCAGGATGCGCGCCGAGCAACGACGCTTGTACTTGCTCGATGAGCGTGTCGTCGAGCGGTTTGGTCTCGAGGCTGTACCGTCGATCGTGAAGCAGGAAGGAAACCGGCTGAGGGTTAAAGAATATGCCGTCGAAGGCTAGATTCGCGCTTGTCTTGCTGGTGTGTTCGTTCGCGCAGGTTGCCGACGCGAAATGCACGGATCGGAGCTTCATGAATGTGATCTCCGATCCGGCCTGGCCATGTATCTTCCCGATTTCCATCATGGGGATCCCGATCGACTTCGGCGATCACCCGCCGGATAAGCCGGATAGTAAGATTTTCTGCCAGTGTCCCGGCAAAGGACTGCTCGGCCTCGGCTTGGGCTTCATGGTTGGGTTTTGGGAGCCGGCCAGAGTCGTGGAAACGGTTAGCGATCCGTGGTGCTTTCCAACGCTCGGGATGGAGATCAACCTCGGCGATATCGGCTTCGGCTATACCGGTGGTGGAACGCTGCGGTCTCAAAACAGCATCAGCTTTCAGCATTATCACTATTATATCATGCCTTTATGGGCGGTTCTTGATCTATTCACTGATGTTCCGTGCATCACGGATACCGGCGAGTCGCTTTTCGACCTGGCGATGGTGAGCGAGATACGGCCGGACTGGGGCAACGATTTATACGCTTTGCAACTGTTCCCGGAGACTGCGCTGATCGCGAACCCGGCAGCCGTCCTCGCGTGCGCCGGTGATGCGGTTGCCGCATCCTTCGGCCGCACCATCGACTCGATGTACTGGTGCATGGGGGCCTGGGGTGTGACGTACCCGGCGACCGGTCACATCACCACGGAGGATTATGTCGCGGCAAATGCAGGCATCGCCGGTAAAGGTATGTTCGTCCAGGCCCGAACCGGGAATCTGCCGGACCGCGCCGTCAATTATTGCGGTACGACACGGATGCCGATTTGGGTCAAGTCGCACTGGAGGCTCCAGGAAATCGATCCGGTGGTGGACCGCAAGTGCCACAAGATCGGGCATCCCGGGATCCTGTGGACGGACCGTAAGAATCCGGTTGGCCGTCAAGATAATTTCTCCTGGCTGTTGTTCCGGAAAGTCTCATGCTGCGTGGCGTTGATCTGAGGCCGTATCGGTCTCTCCTCGTGCTGATGCTCATGGCTCCTCTGCTGGCGCTTGGAGCCGACGACGCGACCGCTCCTAGGATGGTCGAGCCGGACGGCGAAACTCGGCGCGCCGTCAAAGAAGCGGCTAGGCAGGCCTTGTCGCGCGCCAAGGAAATCACGCTCCCGGAGTCGGTGCCGTATCAACTCGATCCGCTGGCCGAACAGCATGCGAAGGCGGCGGCGGATCACGCGAAGGCGCGTGGGATTTCGGAACTCGATCGGATGTTCGAGGAACGCACGCGGGCGCTAGCCGCTGAGCTGGGTGTTCCGAAGGTCGGGCCGGAGTCCGAGGCAGAGATCTCCGGATTGGTCGTGCTGGCGATCTCCAGCTCGATGCCACGAAATATGCTGGCCGATTACATGGCTCAGCTCGACGGGAAGGCGGATGCGGTGATGGTCCTGCGCGGATTCGTCGGCGGCGCGCGTCAGGTCCGTCCAACCGGACAATTTCTCGAGCAAGCGGCGCGGATCGATCCGACGGATCGTGACCGGGGGCATCGCGTGGTGAAGGTACTGATCGATCCCTTGCTGTTTCGGAATCTCGGCATCGACCGGGTCCCGGCGCTCGCTTATTTGGATGGCGTCACGGAAATCGCGCATTGTAACGATGAGGACTATGAGGCGGCCGTCATCGTGTATGGCGCCTCGAGGATTGATGCTGCGCTTGAGCTCGCACGCGCAAACGGAGCACCCGTCCCGGAGGCTGTGATCGTGAATTATCGTCCTAAGCGCTGGGAAACAATTCAATGATCTCATTAAAGCTTTCGGATATTTCCGACCAGGATGCGTATTGGTTCGTCTTCTTCTCGAGGCTGCTTGTCCTGGTCGCGCTTTTCGTCTTGATTTCAGCGGTTATGAGCCGGTTTGTGATTGCGAAAGGAGAGTCGGTTCCTTACACGCTGTTTTTCTCATTTCCAGGAGAAAAACCGGCGTTGGGAGACTATGTTCGGGTTCAAGTGTTTAGTCCGATCCTCAGTAATGAGCCTTCTTTGCTAACTAAACAAATTACATGTGATTCCGGACAGTCCATAGTGCTGACCGGTGGTGTTTTCGAGTGCGACGGACAACCGCTATGCAGCTTTGTAACGAAAACTCGGGACGGAAGACCCTTGCAGCCTTGGTTGGCCGCTGGTGAGATTCCGGAAGGTCTGGCCTTTATCATGGGTAGTCATGAGCGCTCGTTCGATTCGCGCTATCTCGGATTGGTTGAAAAGAAGGATATGACAGTCATCAGGGCACTGTTTTGAGCTCGAATTTCCGAGTGAAGATGATCCTGCTTGTCTGGATTGTCTTGTGGGCTGTGGGAGTGAATAGCTCGGAACGCTGCACGCAAGCATCGCAGAAGAAAGGCTATTGGTGGGGCTGTGAGTTGGAAGAGCAGGATGACCAGGCGCTCGGTCCGCCGCCGGAAGAGAAGGCTCTGCTCGCAATGTTGCCGGCGCAGGTTGAACAGTTGGTGCATGACTATCGGGAAAATGCGTTGCTCGAAGCGACCGAGGAGGCGGTGCTTTGGTATTACCAGCTTCAGGACTTCGCGCGGCGGCGATCCGTCGAGTTCATGAATCTCACTGAGGTTGTCATGCTGAAGAATCCGGACCTGAATATGCAGACGCAGTATCCAGTGAATCGGCTTGGGATGGCGTCTCGGAATGAGCAGCGGTCCACGTCGATTACGAGCCGTCTCGCTGCGGAGCGTAACCGCGCGGCGCTGGTGCTTCTCATGCGCGCGTCCTGTCCTTATTGCGAACCGCAACGCGCGGCGCTGCGGCATTTCCAGGATCGGCATGGCTGGGAGGTTGTTGAGATCGATCTTGACAAGCGACCGAGCGCGATCACCCGGTTCGGAACGGATTTCACACCGACCACTTTAGTTATCTTCAGAGGCAGTGACCTGTGGATGCCGGTGGCGGTCGGCGTCGAGTCCGTGCCGCGCATCGAGGAATCGGTCTATCGCGCGGTGCGGCTGATTCTAGGCGAAACGTCGCCCGGACAGTTCACGTTGCACGAGTACCAGGCTGGCACGGTGCTTGATCCGAATCGGAGATGAACATGGGATCGATGATAAAGATTTTAGCCGCTTTGATCTGTGGGCTCGTATTGTCGAATGATGCGGTTGCGGGATGGGCAAGCGACTGGTTTGACCAAAAAATCTCCAGCGGACCTGGCTCTTATAAGTCACAGAAGCGTGGCTTCTATTCGGGCGGTTCGTTTACAGCTCGGCGTCGAATGACGAATGATTATCTGGTAAGTGTCTCGCTGCCTCGAGTCAAGGTTGGTTGTGGTGGGATTGATCTGTTTGGCGGCGCGTTTTCCTTTCTGGATTCGGAATATCTGGTTGCGAAGCTTCAGCGGGTCCTCCAGGCAGCCCCAGCGCTGGCCTTTCAGATTGCCATGCAGGAATACTGCAAGCCGTGCGTCTCCGGTCTGGAGGCCTTGGAATCCATCACGAACCAGATCAATCAAATGCAAATGAACGATTGCCAAATGGCACGCGGTCTTGCGACGTCGATCGTGCATCCGAATCAGGTCTCTGACAAGATTCGAGGCTTTCTCGCTCAGGGAGTGAGTCTTGGAAGTGATCTGCGCAAGAATGCTCAGGATTTCTCGGACGATATTTCGAATGGCTTTCCACCGGACTCGACGCAGGAACTCCTCGAGGACTGTCCGCAGAAGTTCAAGGATGTGTTCGGCGATGGCTCTGTGCTGGAGAACATCACGGGAAAGGTCGGTCTGACTGGCTATACGGATGAGATGCGGGGTCTGGTTGGTGATGCGATCGTTTCCTACGATCGCACTGCCAAGCAGTATAAAGTTCAGACGTTCTCGTATTGCCTAGCGAATGACGATATGGACCCATTGGATTTTATTGAAGGTAAAATTCAGGAGATGGATGAAGACGGAGACTGTTCTGACAGTACGTGGACTTCGATTGAAGACCGCATTAAGACGCGCATGGAAGGTATCGCCGGTAAGCTGACGCCTGGTAACACGAATGCTTTGACGACGGCTGAGACGGGCTTTATTGATGCGGCACCGTTTCCGGTCCTCAATATCTTGCGAGATGCCGTGGCGTCGCACACTTCTGAATCTCGTATCGAGATGATGGGGAGGCCGCTTGCGGCGGCCTACGCCTATCGTATGTTCGATGATCTAATCCGGGCGATCCGGTACGCGGCTGCAAAATCCAATGAGATACATGAAAATTCTGGCGCTGCGCTGGACTATGACTCAACAAGAGCGACGAATCCTGATCCGGAGAAATGCAAACCGCAGATCGTCGGTAAGGCGCTGCGGCACTTCCAGGAACTCGAGCCGCGCTTGAGCGATTACAGGGATCGTGCTCAAGGTGCATATGTTGTCAGAGTGAATGAGCTAAATGCGTCGATTGCATTTGCGCAAAGCCAGCTCGAGGCTCGGCGGCGTCATCTTAACAAGATCACTGTGAGTGAGTCGGAGTGAGCCATGAGTCCGCTGCGGCTTTCAACCCTCGCGCTTTTCGGTCTTGCGCTATTCTCGGATATGGCCCTGGCTATCGAGATGCGCTTCTATACGTACAACGGCTTTGATGAAACTGTTGCTGCATTTACGCGGATGGGACTTATTTTTAGCGACGCTAGCTTTAATATGTTCTTCTGGATTTTTGTGCTGTCTGGCGTTGTCTTTGCAGGTCTTAAATTCGCGCTGATGGGTGGTATTTTCGGTATGAACGGTGCCGGAACCAAGAATCCGCTCGAATTGTTCTTTCCGATCCTTATGGGTTTGATACTCGTGAAGGGTATGGTGCTTAGCACCGGCTCGGTCTGGGTCTGGGATCCGGTCCGGAATGCCAATCACAAGGTCCCGGGTATCCCGAACCTTATTGTTTTGATAGCCGGAACGATGAATATCGTTGAGCGAGGCCTCGTTGAAATCATCGATACCGCCAGCGCACATCCGTATGCGGATACGGCAGGCACGATTAGCTATGCGCTGATCCATGCAGCCACCCGTAGCGATCTGAATGATTACTATCTGGAGCAATCGTTGGTGAACTATTACCTGGATTGCGGTGTTCCAGCACTCGGACAAGGAAGCGGTGGCGGGCGGCAGCGCTTGTTGCACAGTACTTCGAACATGATGACGGAGTTCGCCAGATGGCGGAACGCAGCGCTTTTCACCACCTATTACGCCGATAACTCGGATGCCGGTGAGGTTCGGAGTTGCACGGAAGCCTGGAGTGGGAAATCGACGAGTACACCGGGGACTCCTGGGACTCCGGGCAATCAGCAGACGAATCCGGACAGCCTACAGGCGCGGTTGTCAGCGGCCGCTAACTTCTCGGACTACAAAGCATCGGTTTGCCGACAGGCCGGATTCGATCCGAGCGCTGCGGCTCAGTTGCAGAAATGCAGTACAGCGTTAGGTGATGCGGCTCAATTGTTTGGACAGGCATCATCGAATGATGTCTCGCTGCTGCGGGCGATGGTGATGGCGAGAGCTATTTCGAATGCGCTTGATAGCTCCGACTTCTCTCAAACGCAACGCACGTTGGTTGACCGCCAGGTGGTCGCTGAAGGATTTGGAACCGCGGAGGCCATGGATCAGTGGATTCCAAAGGTGCGCGCCTTCCTGACTGCGGTGATTCTTGGGTGCGTACCCGTTTTGGTGCTCTTCATGGTCACGCCGGCATTCAAGAACGCCATAACGCTGCTTTTAGGTCTTTTCGGATGGCTGATGATGTGGGGCGTTTGCGACATTATCGCGGTGCAGATGGCGGAGGATGCCGCTGCGGATGCTTTTGATCAGATCCGGCGCCAGAATTTTAGCTTGGAGGCGATTCTGCACAGTCCGGAGGCTGCGGTTCAGGCGCTTGGCGTGTTCGGCAAATCGCGGATGGTGGCGATTGGACTGGCGACGGTGCTTTCCAGCTCGCTGTTTAAATTCGGCGGCTATGCGTTCGCGCGAATGGGCGAGCAATGGCAGGATCATTTAGGGCAGGCGGGCGAGAAGACCGGACGCCAGACGATGCTCCCGGAGGAGCACGCGCAGATGCAGCGCTCGCTGGTAAGCGCGGTGGCTTTCCAAGGCGCTCAAGGTCAAATCGGCTTCGATCATATGGCGGGCGGCCAGGCGATCGGAGATATGCAGTCGGGTCATCTCTCGTCGTATATCTCGAATGATCTCAGTATGAATGCTGGCAGCTATGGGCATATGCACGCACGCAGCGCGGCAGTGAGCACGGTCGGCACCGATCAAGGCTACGAAGCGGCGGCGGCGCATACTGGTCAGAGTTACTCGGAGTCGGCGATCGGAGCGATTTCGCAGTCTGCCGGTGAGAGCCATGTTGGGGCGACGGCACGGCGAGAGTTCGGGCGTGAAGTTTACGGCGACGCGCTGGATCCTGCGGCGCGCGATGCGAAGTTCGGGATCGCCCGAACGGCGGCGACGGATGATGCTGTAACGGCCTTTAAGAAAGGCGGTCAACTGGATGATAGTACAGCAGTTCGTGGTGCGTTCCGTGTCTTAGGCGCTGGCGATATTGCTCGGACTGGTGAGTTCTCGAGTGGTGAGGCGATTGCTACGGAGAGATTCCGTGCGCAGTCGGACAATAGCTTCACTCAGGCGATGGCCGGGCGTGGCGTGGGTGGTGACGACGCCGGCCGGCGCCCGCGCATTCTTCGAATCCGGACAAACCAAGGCGACGCTGAGAGCCGGTGCGGATGCGATCGAGGCATCCGAGCAGCTCTCTCGTGGCGAGATGGCCGGGCGCGTAGCGGTGGCCAGTGAACTGTCTGGTGGCGATCCGTTCAGCTGGGGCCAGGCTAGTGGTATCCGGCAAGGAACGGTTGGCGCTGCCGAGCTGTGGCGCGACCAGACGGTTGCGCAGACGCTCGGCCTGGATTCAGAGGATATCCGCGACAACG
>Ga0056114_1000057_pt1 | contig 30073 bp, 24 predicted proteins | sample WorMetHERISLAND1_FD_77005 | JGI IMG/M metagenome (GOLD analysis project Ga0056114, IMG submission 77005) | Marine gutless worms symbiont microbial communities from Max Planck institute for Marine Microbiology, Germany - Olavius loisae HERON... ...
GCCTCTCGACGGCATGGGGGGCCGCTCCGTCTTTCGGGTACAGGCTGCGGATCCGAACTTCAATGTGATTGTCGAGACCCTAACCGATCACGGAACCCGGTTCTGCATGGCCCAGAAATTCATCCCTGAAATCGCGGACGGCGACAAGCGTATTCTGCTTATCGACGGCGATCCGGTGCCCTATGCTCTGGCCCGCCTACCTAAGTCCGGTGAGACCAGGGGTAACCTTGCCGTCGGAGGGACCGGCGTCGGGCAACCCCTGACCGAGCGAGACCGCTGGATCGCCGCGCAGGTCGGGCCCGAGCTGCGCCGACGCGGCATTCTGTTTGCTGGCCTCGATGTGATCGGCGACTCTCTGACCGAAATCAACATCACCAGCCCGACCTGTATCCGGGAATTGGATGCCCAGTTTGGGCTGGACATTGCGGGTAACCTCATGACCGAACTGGATGACCGGTAACTCCCGAAATACGGGGGAACCACGGATGACGACTAGAATTCCTTGGCGGACCAGCGTCTTTACAAATGAGTGCAAATTTGCGCACCCCCAAGGGGTGTGGCTGTCAATTATCAGGGAGCAGGTAGTATCAGTTGCTCAACTCCCCTTCCCCAACCAAAGACTGCCCTCTGCCTCCTGAATTGCTGGGTACGGCGCACCACCTGCCTGCCGACAGGCAGGTGGTGCGCCTCATCTCGACTCGTCGGTCTGAGGCGACGCCTCGTTTAGTAAGTTCTTCCATCTGATTTTACCAGTTATCATTGCGCCCGAAGGCAGAAATCTTAATGCAATAGGGGTGGAAAAAACATGGATCTGCGCCGATTCGTAGTTTCCATCTCTTGCCAGTAGCTGGTAAGCGATTAGAACCGCAATATATATGTGGAAATGAGGTACTAGGTCGTGTTAACAGTTAGACTGGAAACGTTTCTAAATCATCAAGTTATCCTTTCCAGTTATTTTCCGAATTGCATTGTGGGATCAATGCACTAGCCATAAATGTCAACAGGATCTAGTGCAACCGCGTGGTAGAGCGTGTCGAGAAGATACGGAAAGGCTGCAGACTCGTCTATGAATACCAAGGTCGTCGACTATCCGCAGAACCAATTTGATGCAGCAGAATCAAGTCATCGGAGATCGTCTGCGGTGAAAGCCGAGGATAACACCGACCACTTCGGTCAACCAATACACGGGCTCACAGGCTTGAACAGTGCGATGAGTGCGATGCGACCAACACCGACAGTGTGTCCATAATCCGCTGAGCCTACTCTAGGTATACTCTTGATCCAGATCGCGGAACAACCACTCTACAACGACACTTGCATCTAGTACCAGCGTCACCTGTGGTCTTCCTCCCGTACCCGGTGGATTTTGTCATCGTTCACCGTGGGCCAGGGTTTCCGGCGCTTGGTGAGCAGACGAATCGCATCCTCGCGATCAAAACGGCTGATATCCGTGATAGAGATGCGTGTCCGTACCACGTTTGCGTACGACGCACCGAACTCATCGAGTACCTAACCGATTTTTTCAAGGATGAGATGACACTGGACGTAAACATCTCCGGGGCCAACGATCATGCCTTATCAACCGCAGTCGTACCGGACATGCAAATGTGGTCGTCGACCTTGGTTGCCCGAGAATAAGCTATAGCCTTTTCCCAGGCCACCCTGCTATGGATCCTTTTCATTTTGATGTGTCTCCGATTGCTTCAGCATGGGCACCAGGATGCACATGGCGGTTTGCTCGAATTCTTCGCCGATAGGGTCGCGACCGCGGAAGGCAATACGCACCGCAGCCTGGTCCTGCTCCGACGCGGGATTGTAGCGCCCGCACCAGGCATGGTCGAAGCTGCTGCCGTAGCCATGCTCCAGCCAGGCCAAGGCGCTTTCGGGGAAGAAGGCGAGGGGCCGGTTGAGCCCTTGCCGGTGCAGTTCGATCAGATCCACGAGCAAGCCTTCCGCGTCGGCAACCGGCGCTAGGCACAAGGTCAGATCCTTGGCGATGAAGGTACTCGTCGGCCCGATTCCCGGCTCAATCCCTTCTGGGGCTAGCAAATTCAGCACCAAGTGGCATATCCAGATCCGCAATCGGTCCTTGGTGCTGAGCTTGCCAAAGCGATAGTCGATCAGTCCCGTGGTGTACAGATTCCCCAGTTGTCCTTGCAGGCGAAAGCCGGCCAGGGAGAGGTCCACCTCAATAGGTTCGGCCTCCTCCGCCGTCAGACAGTCTTGCAACCGTTGCACGAAGGGTCCTGCCATATCCAATCGTTCGACGAAGATCAGCTCGCCGGGTGCGCCATGGGGTAGGGTGCCTGTACCCTGTAGACGGGCCAAGATCGAAGCTGGCTCCTGCCCTGCCAATAATCCTTGCAACAGCGCTTGGTCGAGTCGATAGCGTTCCAGCCCTGCTACATCGAAGGGCTCGGTATCCGGGGGGATCTTGGCCTCTTCAGGCAGGCTCAGCCCGAGGCGTTTGGTGAGGAAATACCGGGCAGGATTGCGTAGAAAGCGGGTCAGCTCCTTGAGCTCAAGGGTCCTGAACGCCGCTTCCGGTGTCTCCCCTGGCTTTAGGAGCTCGGCGTCGCAGAAAGCTGGAATCCCCCCTTTGACCTGGGTGATGTCGCAGAAGGCACCGATCTTTGCCTCTTGACTCCCTTTTGCCCTTTGGTTTCCTCTCGCTTCTCGCCCCCCCTCCCTAACCACTCTCTCGGTTGGAAAGGGGTTTCTGCGACGCTCCCCCGGTGGGAGAGGGGCTTTTGCGACGCTCTCAACCTGGGCCCGGGTCGCCCCCAGCCAAGTCCGGGCATAGCTGAACAAGCGTTGGTCACCTAAGTCGAAATAACGGTGGCTGAAGGGCTGCAAGGGGTGGCGCACGACCAGCTGTTCGACCGGGTCCGTGCCATCGGGGAGCCGGTAGCCCCGGCGCAGATAATCGAGCAGCTCCTCGATCACCACGGATGGCACTTTGAGGCTGTTGTCGCGCTCGTCGTTTCCGACCCAGCCCAGATAGAGGACGTCACGGGCCGAGAGTAGGGCCTCAAGGAACAGGTAGCGATCATCCCGGCGGCAGGAGCGGTCACCGCGACGCGGGTAGCGAGCCATGAGGTCAAAGGACAAGGGGCGTTGCGTGCGCGGGAAGTCGGTCCCATTCATGCCGATCAGGCAGATGACCCGGAACGGGATGCTGCGCATGGGCACCATACTGCAGAAGTTGACTCGTCCGGTCAGGAAGTGGTGGGTGCCACGGTTGTCGTCTATTAGCTCCCGGACCAAGGCGCGCAGCACCTCCAACCCAACGGGCCGATCGAACTCCACCGTCTCGGCCAGGGTCGCCACTTCGTCGAGCCCATCGCGCACTAGCTGCAGCAGGGCTTCTTCTTCATCGTCGGGGGCAAAACAGGCCACCAGCAGCGCGTTGATAGCCGACCGCCAGCCGGTCAGGGTTCGCGGGACAGCAAGGCGCCTGCGCCAGACGCTGAGGGTCTCGACCAAGGCCGCCAGCTGCCCGAGATCAGCCACCTCACTACCCTCCAGATCCGGGTAGGGCAGCACCCCCGCGTAGGGCTCGTCAGCCATATCTGGCGGCAGCGCATAGCCGAGAAACAGGCGCCTCAGACCGAAGGCCCAGGTATTGGCCAGTACGTCCGGCAGATCCAGGTCGGCGCGCATGGCCTTGTCCTCACCCCAACGCACCCCGCTCTCTTGCACCCAGATACGGATCCGCTCCAATCCCTGGTGGTCGAGGTCGAAGCGCCGCTGGAGTGCAGGAACTTCAAGCAGGGACAGGAGCTCGCTGGCCTCGAAGCGTCTGGTCGGCAGGGTAAGCAGGAATCGCAAAGCATCTAACACCGGTCGCCCGCCATCAACCCGCCGGTCGGTAATGGACCAGGGGATGTGCATAGACCCATCCGCAGCACCGAAAACCGCCTCCACATAAGGTGCGTAGCGGTCGATGTCCGGTACCATGACGATGATGTCTCGCGGCTCTAGGCCGTCGAGCCTCTCGAACAGGTGCAGCAGGCGATCATGCAGGACCTGGATCTCACGCAGTGGACCGTGGGTGCTGTGCAGCTGAATCGATTCATCATCGCGGGTGATGATCCGTGGTTCTAGCCTGCGGGGATCAACCAGTTCCAATAGATCCCCTTGTACCCGTTGCAGCAGGCCGTCGCCGCGGGAGGATACGAAGCGGTCGTGGTCCAGGCCACCGAGCTCAAGCAGCTGATCGAGAAATGCCTGCCCCGTGTGACCGAGGGAGGCCAGCAGCGGATTGCCCAGGTCCAGGAGCCCGGTCGGGTTCGGCCTGCCGGCCTGCTGGGCCCGGGCCCAGCGGCGCGACTGACCACGCTTGTCTACCAGGGCGGACCAGTGTTCACGGCAGGGGTTGAGGAAGAACAGATGTACTGGAATCCGGTCTGCCAAGGCACCGAGTATGCGTACATAAACGGGGGCCAGTGCGCTCAACCCGAACAAACACACCCGCTCGGGCAAGGCGTCAGTGTCGGGTTCGTCCAGTGCCAGCGCCGACTCCAGCTCGGCCAGCAGCTGCACCCGATGGACTTGGTCACTATTAGCATCCAGGGCACGCCATAGCACGGCCTGCCAATGTTGGTCTGCGCCCTGTTTCCAACCTAAGACCAGATCCGGTCGAAAGACCAAGTATTGATCGAACAGATTCGCGATGCGTCGGGCAAGCTGATACAGCTTAAACCCTGAAACATCATCAGCAAGATAGCGAGCGAGGGGAGCGAAGGCCGATTGGTCGAGCAGATCCGGCAACTGCTTATATACCCGCCACAGCAGGATACCCTGGTCGAATCGGGTCGCATCCGGCGCAGCGGGCAGCCAGGCTTGCAGTACCCGCCATAAGAAGCGCGCCGGCAACGGAAAATCCAGCTGGGCACTAATGCCGTTGCGCTGCGCCAGCTGTTGGGCGATCCAACGGGCCACGCCCTGGTTCTGGACGACAATAGTTTCAGGCCGGAAGGGATCGGTAAGCGGGGTTACAGTGATCCGCGCCAGCTCCTCGATCAGCGCCTCAACCCGGTTGCTGTGATAAACCTGGAGCATGTTCTCTTTAGCGGTTGGCCTTATAGCGTATCGAGAGGCGGTTCAGAGGCACACAGCTTATCCAACGCCTAACTTTAATGCCGATCTCCCAGACGGAAGCGGCACTGACCAAAGATCTGTGTCTTTGAGTCGGCAAGGGTTACAGGGACAACCGGCCCGATTTTCTGGTTGTCCTCCAACCACCACAGCAACACATGAAAATCGACATGCATGTTCACTTGGCGCGTGATTGTAAATTCGGACAGATAGCTAAACTAAGTCTAGTCCGATTCCGGTAGAAAAGCAGGGGATCACAAGCTGATCACATTGACTAATAAAGTCAATGGATTACAATAAATCATAACCCCTCACGGCGTTCGATCCCGGCGAAACCGAATCCCAATACCACTCCCGATATCTCGAAGAGGCAGTTTCCCGAGCTGGTTTTCCGCCTGGATGTGCTATCAGCGCCCTATTCCCTTATGGAGCAATATATCTGATCAATTATTACAGCCTGTTACGAAAAAACAACATGGGGTAGCTTCTCCTGCGTTGTCCTTTTCTGCGGTTTGTTGTAGGCTTTCCCCAGTGCTCATAAACAGCGAGCCTCTGGGGTGCAGGGGGGTGCGGGGTGCGACCAACGCACCAACGGAGATCCAGCATGGCGATAACCGCTGAGCGTACAGCCTAAGGCGGAACTGCGTTCTACCGCGTCAAAATCTGACTGAAAGGTTACCTGGTACAACCTGTTGGCCTGTGTTGACTGCTATGTCCAAGGTATTCCCCCCTGGGAGAGAGCCCCCGCGAAGGTCTTGCAGAAGTCCCAGCTCGCTTGGTGGAAATCCGAAATTCGGGTACCTTAAGGCTATTGCAGAAGTGCGAACCACTGTCCGCTACCTGACGGTAGCTATACGCGAGTATGGATGGAGGCCAAGCCCCGCCTGCAAGGCACGAAGCCTGCTGAACCCCGGGGCCAGGTAGAGCGAGAGGCCTTGCTGATTACATGCTGATCACCGCCGTCGTAGTGGCCCTGTCAACCGGGATACGGAAAGGCGAACTGATGTGTCAACAGCAGGGAAGACTTCCGGGTGCCAAGTTCACAGCCTAATTGCGGGGTTGGCTGGACATTCTCAAGGCATACGCTGCTACTGGAGGGCGACCTCTACATCCGGGAGTCTGTGATCGGCGAGCACTTCGCCACTGGGGAGAAAGAGGATCTGGCGCAACCGAGCCTCGCTACTGATTCGCCTGCCTGTCACCCTGTGTTTTCCACCTGTAGCCAGCAGGGTATAGGGTATACGGTACGTCAATGGGGTCGAGATCATGATGCCACCGATTTCACGCCGTATCCTATCGAAGGTCCTCAAGGAGCAGCTGAATGATACAAGGCGGCAGTCGTGGACCATATCCCCGCCCGACATACAAAACCGACCGATCTCGGCGGCAACAGAATATATTCCCCTTGCTGGAGTATCGTCACCTGCAACAAACGCACGATGTGGATGCCGACTTCTATGGGGTAGGACGGCGTAAGGGTTCATGACAGCAGAAAGGCTCCGGATATCATGAATCTCCAACTGGCACAGGCGCTCCGATTCATCGCTGCCTTTTGGAAGGATTGGATCCTTCCGATTTATGGCCATCTGGACAAACAGCTGCCCTGCTCCAGGTAGCGGGGCTTGAGTCCCGGCGCGAGGGTAACCGTCTGTATGGCGGCAGTGGTGCAGATGATAGTTATACCGTCATACCGTCTTTGCTTGTATCGGGGCTATCATCTTGCTGGAGGCACAGAGGATCCCCTTTCGACCTTCGAGATGCGTGCTGCTCATGTAATGCAGAGAGGGGAGCGGCAGCCCGAATCCCGCTTATTACCTGGATCGACTGCAATACTAGATCAGTATCCCGGATCTAGTGGTATGTCTGGATTCGGGCTGTGGAAACTACAAACAGCTCTGGCTGACCACCTCCCTGCGGGAAATCATCGGCGGCACCCTGACAGTCGAAGTCCTGTAAAACGGGGTACACTCAGGCGATGCCTCCGGAGTGGTGCCGTCCAGCTTCCGGATTATCCGGGCCTTGCTCGACCGGATCGAAGACCCGGAGGCGGGAGAGATCTCGTAGCGGCACTTCAGGTAGCGATTCCTCCCTGAACACCCGAGCAAATCGAGCACACATCAGATACGTTCGGAGCTGATCACTTCCGGCGTTTCCCCGTGATTGGAAACCTATCGACGGTGGAGGCGACAACCGTTGAAAATGTGATTAATCGCACCTAGCTCCCGCCTTGGAGATAATCGGCACCGGTGATCTGGTCGGCCTGGACGCAGCCGTAAATGTCCTGCGGCCACGTATCTCGTTCAAGCTGTCACTGTGCCTGCTACCTACCCTTATGCAACAGGGGTCGGCACCACTCTTGGTTCACCTTTCAACTGTCTTTTTGAGAAATTGAAGTGCTGCTCGTCAAATCCTACACCAATGAAGTGGCTTTTGTTGTCCCTTGCTACTACAGCTACCGTGCCCGTACCCATATAGAGCTCTAACACAACATCATCATCTTCAGTATCAGTAGTGGTAAGTGCAATACGTGAAACTAGATCTTCGGGTAACTGGCAGGGGTGATAGTTTGTTCTTCCTGGATGACATGTCAATTGTCCCTTATATTCACCTCTCCAACTTTTCTTATTCTGGTATTTTTCTGTGGGACACAGTGTTATCTTAAGAACTTAACGGAATCAGTAGTTATGGGTTCGAAAGGAATCGCCATTCTCGAGCGCTTGCCGAAGCAAGAGGCTTGCATCAAATACTTGGAAGACGAACATATTTGTTGATGGCAGTTATACGGGACATCCATTTGCCGATGCCGTACAGAACGTACTGGGGCTACGGTAGAGGTTGCCAGGCGAAACGAACTGCAGAATCTTTGCAGTGACTCCCAGTCGGAGGTTATGGGAAAACAACGATGGGTTGTCGAACGTTGCGTTTGTGACCTTGGCTTTCTTGGCCTTGGCACTTCATAGATCATAATAAAAGCTCTTATGATTTCGTGAAAGACCTATGTCATCCGTAGTCGCACAGGCTATGAAGTCGGAGGCGAGAAGCTCTCTGAGAGGGTTGGCTTCCAGTTCCGCAATGCCGCTACTTTTCGAGAAAGACAGATACCCCTTAGCCTGTTGTGATTGGATGATAGCGCGCGGCACTTCGCCCAGGTTTATAGTGATATCGCATGGTTCAAGCAACTCCGCTCGCAACTGAAACTAACAGGCCTGCTCGGGCGGGCCTGTTAGTCCAGTAGAACCTGCTAGAGGCACTACCTCGCCGCCAGCTCATCCAGTTTCTTGGCTGGAATGATCTGCCCGTCCAGCGCCGCATCCTTAGCGTTGCGGCCGTAGGCCACCGCTATTAGGGTCGAGTAGTAGACCACGGGCATGGCGAATTTGGTGAAGTAGGTGGTGTTAATCTGGTCCTGGTAGACCTCGACATTCATCTGGCACACGGGGCAGGGGGTTGCAATCATATCTGCACCGTGGTCGTAGGCGGCCTCAATGATGCCCTTGACCATCTCCTGGGACTTCTCTGGTTCGGAGAAGGCGAGCGCCCCACCGCAGCACTGAACCTTTTTCTCATAGCCGGGGATGGATTCCCCGCCCAGGGTGCCGATCATCTTATCTAGATAGACGGGGTTCTCGAAGGATTCGCCGGCGATCCCGAAGGGGCGGTTGGTCTGACAGCCCACGTAGCTAGCAATCTTAATGCCTTCCAGGGGTTTCTTGACCTTGGCACCCATTTCTTCATAGCCGATATCTTCGATAAGAACCTCGACCATGTGTTTGATGGGGGTGTCGTTCTTGAGCTTAAGTTCGGCTTCGGCTAGGGCCTGGTTAGCCTCGGCCATCAGACCTTTGTCTTCTTCCAGCCGTTCGGCGGCCTCACGGGTGGAGAGCCAGCAGGCGGCACAGGTGGCCACCAAATCTTGTCCCGCATGGTACTTCTCGGAAAGGGCGATGTTGCGGGCCGAAAGGGTAAGCCGGGGCAGTTCGCCGCCGCCGGCGTAGCCGATGGAGGCGGCGCAGCAGTTCCAGTCCGGGATTTCGTTGAGCTGGATGTCCAGCTCTTCACACATGGTCTGGACCGAGATCATGAGATTGGAGGAAGAGGCACCCTTTTGGGAAGAGCACCCGGGATAGAAAGCGTATTCGCGTTTCGCCATGGCTGGGTCCTATGAGAGTTTGGTAGTGGTAAATCCTTAAGTAGTTGAAGAGGGGATGTGGCTCGTGGCGTGTCTACCATCCTGCTATCGGCTATGTTTCCACTTAAACATTAACCACTACCTTGAAGTTTCAGCAAAATCGCAAATCGATACGGAGAAGTGGGCGATGAATCAGACCGACCAGACCAATCTTCCATTTAATCAGCCGACTTTCGAATAACGCGCTTGGCGCCCAAGCGTGTCTCCAGGTTGAGCAGGTTTTGTTTGGTAGCCAGCTCATTGAGCCAAGCCTCTTCTACCTGGTGCAGGGTCTTGGACGGTACATGGGCTTGGTCCTCGGTGGAGGAGGATTTAAGCGCGTCGAACAGCGCCAGGGTGTCGATTGCACGTGCCATTGAAGTTAGGTATTAGCCGTCCGTTTGTGCGATGCGGGCGTCTTCCAACTCGGCGGCCTTTTTGATCGCCTTTTGAAATCCGTTCAAGTCTTGGACCGCGTGACCACCCATGATTTCCTTGGGGTTCATGCGCTTGGCCTTCATCATGTTCATACCGAGCTTCTGGTTCTTCATAGTCACCCTGATGCCCTCACCGAAGCCATTCATGAAGTACAGGCTCAAACCCAGCTTGAGCTCGTTGACCCGACCTTTGGTCATGAGATTGTTCCAGAACTTCTGGGCGAACTTGGCAGTCGGCTGGTTGGCGGGTACTAGCCCTAGGCGCTTGGCGTAGTGGGCCAAGCCGTGCATGATGTGGGTGATGGGCAGCTCCCGCGGGCAGCGCACGATGCAGTTGTAGCAGGAGGTGCACATCCACATGGAATCCGACCCCAGAACCTCATTGCGCTTGCCAGCGCGGATCATCATGAAGAGCTCTTGGGGCGGATGGTCCCAGAACTTTCCTAACGGGCAGGAGCCGGAGCATACACCGCACTGCATGCACATCTTTACCCACTTGCCTTCCTCGACGTTCGCCTCGACTTCTTTGAGGAAGTTGTTGCGGTAGTTTTCGTTCATCGCTTGATCTCCGTAACGCTCTTGAACCGCAAAGACGTGTAGTGCATGAAGGTATTCATTATCGACCCCGTAGGGTCCTTGCACCTTCGCGGTTCTAATTCAGCCTAGAACTTGAACGGGCTCATGCCGATCTTGTTCACGGTCTCAGCCATGTCGTGGATCAGCTGGGGCGCACGCTTGGTGTCGGTGATGGCTACCTCGTGAATGACTACCCGTTCGGGCTCCAGATTTAGGGACTGGAGGGTATCGCCGATCTTGCTCATACGCTCAGCAGCTATGGCCGATCCGCGCACGAAGTGACATTGGTAGTCGTCGTCGCGGCGGCAGCCCATGAGCACGATGCCGTCGTAACCGCTGTTGAGGGCGTCCGTAACCCAGGACAGGCTCACCGAGCCCAAGCAGCGTACTGGAATGACGCGCGCCCAGGGAGTAAGTTCCTCGCCGGCCTGGGCGGCCATATCCAGGGCCGGATAGGCGTCGTTTTCACAGGCCAGGACCAGGATGCGCGGCTTCTCCTCGAACTCGTCGGGGATCTCCACGTTCTTCAGCTGTTGGCCTACAGTGTCGATGGAGTAGTTCTCGAAGGAGATCACGCGTACCGGACAGGCACCCATACAGGTCCCGCACCGCCGACAGCGGGACTCGTTGAACATGGGGTATTTCTGCTCGTCCTCATTGATAGCACCGAAGGGGCATTCCACCGTGCAGCGCTTACACTGGGTACAACCTTCCTTGCGGAAGCTCGGGTAACTCAGGTCGCCGACCCGCGGGTGAGCGGCTCGGCCCTGCCCGGCGTTCTCAACCGCCTGGATGGCCTTCATGGCGGCACCGACGGCATCTTCCATGGCCTGCTTCATATCCATGGGACGGCGCACGGGACCGGCAGCATAGATGCCGGTGCGGCGGGTCTCGTAGGGGAAGCAGATGAAGTGGGAGTCGACGAAGCCGTGCTTGAGCTGGGGCAGGTCGGTACCCTGGCGATAGTCCAGGTTGAGGATGGACGGTGGGGCATTCTCCAGCAGCACCTGGGCCTTAGCCTTCTCTTCCTCGTCCTCGGCCTCCTCAACCGCTAACTGGGCATAGGGGTCTGGACCCACGTTCGGCACCTGGCCAGTGGCCAGTACCACTAGGTCGCAGTCCAGCTCCGTGTCCCCATCCAGGATCAGGTCCTTGAATTTTACCTTGAGCCCACCGTTGGCGACGACCTCCTTAGCCTGGCCCTTGGAGAAGGTGACCATGGCCTGTTGTGCTGCGCGGTAGAAGTCCTCTCCCGTCGCTCCGGGGGTGCGTAGGTCGTCGAACAGGATAGTGGCATCGCAATCCGCGTTCTGCGCCTTGAAGTACATGGCCTGCTTGATGGACTCGGTGCAGCAAAAGCCGGAGCAATAGGGTAGATGGCCTTCCTTCTCCGAGCGTTGCCCAGCACACTGGATGAAGACGACGGACCGGACTTCTTTGCCGTCAGAGGGGCGCTTGATAGGGCCGCCGTCAGCCGTCTTGGCCAGCTTCTCCAACTCGAAGTTGGTGACCACGTTCGGGGTCTTGCCGTAGGCGAATTCGGGCAGTTGGTTGGCGTCGAAGGGTTTGTAATCGCTGGCCTGGATAATGGCGCCCACGTTCTCGGTGGTGGTACCGCCGGATTCGATACCGATGTCTACCGAGAAGCGCCCTGGCGCACCGGAGGTCTTGGTGATCTTGGCGTTCAAGTGGACGCTGATCTTGTCGTTAGCTTCGATCTCGGCGGCTAAGGCCCCGATACCCGGGTCCTCCGGCTGGGGCAGATCCACATCGCGGCCATTGGGGACGTCCTTGGCCGCAGCGTGGAAGGGCACCCGCTTGTAAAGGTCTACCCAATCCCCGCCCAGCTTGGCCTCCCCCGCCACCAGCCGCACCGGGTAACCCGCTTTGGCTGCCTCGAGGGCCGCGGTCATGCCGGTGGCGCCGCCACCCACCACCAGCAGGGTCTTGTTGAGTGCCTGCTCGTCGGAGGGGGAGGGCAGGTTCATGTATTTGACCTCTGCGCAAGCCATGCGGATGTAGTCGTCCGCCATTTCCTGCGTGGTCTCCCGATGTTCGTCACCCTCTGGGCGCAGCCAGACGACTCCCTCGCGTAGGTTGGCGCGTGACATGGCGACGTCAGTGAAATTAAAAGCCTCCACCTTAGCGCGGCGCGAGCAGGCAGCAAGCATGATGTGGGTGGCACCCGCGTCGATGTCGTCCCGGATCAGCTTGACGCCTTCGGCGGAGCACAGCATCCCGTGCTGCTTGACCTCGGCTAGCTTGCCGTCCCGCTTGGCGGTGGTCTCGAGCTGGCCCGCATCCAGCCGCTCGCCGATACCGCATCCGGTGCAGATGTAGCCAGCAAATTTTTTCTCGTCTGCCATGTTCTTAACCCTCCACTCCGGCAGTACCGTTAATGGTTTGGATGGCACGCAGGGCCGCTCCGGTGGCGTGCTGGACGGAACGGTTCACGTCAAGGGCATCGGATGCGCAGCCGGTGGCGAAGACCCCTCCGTGATCGTTCCCACCCTGGGGTGCGGCCTCGATAAAGCCCTCGCGGTTGATTTGGATGTCCACCGGGAAATCGTCTTTGTCCACGGACGGCTCCATGCCAATGGCCAGGATCACCAAGTCATGGGTATCTTCGAAGCGTTTGTAGCCTTCGGTGTCCACACCGTGGATTACCGGGTTGCCATCCTTGTCTGCCACCACGGCAGCAGGCTTGGATTTGATGAATTTGACCTGCTCGATCCCTTTGACCCTTTGGTAGAAGTCCTCGAAGCGGTCGATGGCGCGGATGTCGATGTAGTAGACGCTGATATCGGCATCCTTACCGTAGGTGTCGCTCACGTAGGTGCACTGCTTGAGGGAAACCATGCAGCAAACGCGCGAGCAGTGTAGCAGATAGTTGCGGTCACGGGAGCCAGCGCACTGGATGAAAGCGACCTTTTTAGCCTCCTTGCCGTCGGAGGGGCGCACCAGTTTGCCGCCGGTGGGACCGGACGGGTCCGCCATACGCTCGAATTCTACACTGGTGATGACGTTGGCGATGCGATCATACCCATAGGGCTGGATCTTGGCCGCGTCATAGGGACGCCAGCCGGTAGCCCAGATCACCGCGCCGCAGGGAAAATCAATGGTCTCCTCGGTCATATCCAGGTCGACGGCATCATATTTACAGGCGTCCTTTGCCTTTTGGGCGTCGTCGGTACCGATGATGGCTGGGTCCAGCACATAGCGTTGGGGATAGGCCATGCGGTAGGGGAGATAGGCCCCCTTGCGTTTGCCGAGCCCGTAGTTGTACTCATCGTCGAACTTGGCCATGACCGCCTTTTCACAGTCACCACAGGCGGTGCAGTCCTCGTTGATGTAACGCGGGGAGAACTTAACGGATGCGGTATAGCCCCCTTTCTTGCCTTTGATGTCCATCACCTCCGCCATGGTGAGCACCCGCAGGTTGGGATTCATCTTAGCGCGGCGCTGGTTGATCTCCAGACCACAGGTGGGGAAACACAGCTTGGGAAAGTATTTGTAGAGCTGGGAGACACGCCCCCCCAGATAGGGACGCTTCTCAACCAGCACGACCCGTTTCCCGATTTCGGCGGCCTCTAGCGCGGCGGTCATGCCGCTGATGCCACCACCGACTACCAGGATGGTTTCGTTGGTTGCGATGACTTCCGTCATGGACTTTCCTCCGTCTTCGCGGAATGGTTCTGGCGAAAAACCAGCGTAATTTCCGATGGGGGCAGGCTGAATTGTTCGGTGAAGCAGGGCGCAAGCCCACACGTATATCAAAACTTGCTTAAAGTACCTGATCTTACCCCTCCGCTGCCATAGCCCAGACGGGTTGGAAGCCGTGTATTTTCAGATGAGATGATGTACGTCAGGTTACACCCTGCGGAGTCTCAGTCAGGTGAGTGTATGTATATCCTCACCTGGAACCATGATCCCGGCAGATCGATTCTCCTCGTTTATTTTCTGCTTCAAGGCGACATCGGCAAATGGCCGTGACAATTGGGTGTTTGACCACCTCGTCGATCCTGACAACCTGCTTCCGGGGGGTCGACAGCGCGTACCCGCCGTGAGGAGACGGAGCAAGGTATGGCAAAACACTGGCTACGAAAGCTACAGCTGGAAGAAAGGCCAGTGTAACTAGCCGCTCAATGAGCAGCAGGCAAACAACTTAACAGGCTCCTGAAGATCCGCTCGCGTGTCGAGCATATCTCCAGCTTCTGGGGAAAACAGCATGAATGGGGAACTTATCCGCACCGTTGTGACTTAGTCCATCCCAAGGTGAAGATTAGCTTAATGAAGTCGATGGGTCGTTGGGAGAACCTTTGCCTACCAGTTAGATCACGTCGTTTGAGTAAAGATTACGTGTCAGGTCCCACTAGATTATAGACACATTTTATGAACCAGGCTTAGCTGTTTTTGTGGCAGTTCCTCACGGCTTGAAGGGTTAGAATGTAACCTAACGCCTTATTTAACGGAGCTGTTGAGGGCGGTGCGAAGCATCTCCTGTCCCCTCACGTTGATACCATTCCACAACCGTGTGGCGGTTGAAGTTGTAGGCTTGCGCTAACTCCTGGTTGGTGACCGACTGGGTAAGTCGTGCATTCTGGTGAAATTGGATGCTCATGAGGGGTGACGACTTTACTTAGGGGCCATGGTAACTGGTAAACAGCCCAGCCTAACTATAACCTGAGGATAGCTTCTTTCTCAGTATATAATCACAATTGGGATCTGACAATATACGATTTAAATCGTAATACCACCGGATCTAAAGATAGTTGAGTCGGGGAACCATTTCAGCTCTAGGTTGGGCTGTGGCCATTTAACACATAAAAGAACAGTTAATTTAGAGTTAAATGTCAACAGGACCTAGCCTCTACTTGAGTTAACATCTTCTTGCAGACCTGCTCTGTATTTCTTACACTTCCCCCGCGGGTAGGGCAACGCCGCCAGGGATAATGCTATATATCCTCCAAATAATAGTGCAATTGTAGATTATATTCTGGGCTGCTAAAGAAATAGGGTAGATTAAGAACCGCCATCGCAATTAACAAAGCTATTGTCATGTAATGCACTAGTTGAAGACAGCGATGCCTCTCCGTGAGTTTGGATTTCCGCTCATGCAATCTCTTTAATTGTGGTGTTTTCATGTGGTCGTCGTTTTTCACTATTCTGCTCTCTTTTGCTTAGATTGCATGCAGATATTATCTCTGGTTCCCACGCTGGAGCGTGGGAGCAAATCCTTGACACTCCAGCATCATGAAATTCTTGTCCAAAACGAAGGAGGGATCCTGGCCGCTGGAGCAATCACACCTGCGTTCCCACGCTGCATAGACTGTGGAAAATACCACTGAATTTTCAGAGATGAAGAGACGGGGAAACGCATCATTTTATAACCTCATTAACATAGGCTACCTTATCCAGGGCGTGGCTACCGATATGAGTCACTCAAGTATGCTTGGTGCAGCTTGTCAGAATTCCACGCTCCATCTCTTGCAGCAAGCTCGTCATTCCAAAGGTAATCGGCATCTTTACTTTATCTCTATGCCGAATCGTGGCAGGATCCATAGTCCCTCCGCACCGGGATAAGCAGATAAATCCATAGTCTCCCTTCTCGACATTCAAACAGGATGCTTACTTCTCCATAAATTCGAAGGCGTCGTCACCGACAAGCCCCAAATTACTGACAAGATCTGTTTTCTAGATGAGCTCCAACTTCCTGCCGGCACGTGTAAGCTCGATGGGAGGAACATCGTAGTTCTTCGTCATGTATCTGGCCGTCGCTGCCCGCAAAGGCATTTCATCTCTTCAGATTTCAAAAGAGAAATCGACACGCCGACGGCTCGGGCCCGAATCCTGGGCCATACACATGGTAGACAGATTGACCATGTCCCAGATGAGCAAGCTGCCAAGACGCCTGTTCCCAGGTTGGAAAAAGATCGAATACACAAGATCGATACGGCAGTGATAAAGGCTATCAATAACCGTGAGTGAGCGGTAGACATACTAACCGACGCTTGTCAGGATCAACGACTGAACCGTCATTTTCAAACGTTTCGTATCCCGTTCCTTCGGGAAAACTTCGATGTGTATATTACCGGGAAAACTTCGATGTGTATATTACCGGGAAACTCCGCGAGGATACACTAGAAGAGCACGTTTGCCAAAGATAGACGCGCAGCCTCATCGAAGAGTATGGCTACCCAAAGTCTAGCTTCGGAATAGAGATGAAGATAAACATTGGACGCGCAAGAAAACGTGCTGATCTGATGGTGTTCGAGGATGGAGCGGAACACATTATTAAGACGAGGCTCTGATAGAGGCGAAACGCGCTGAAGAAAAACTGTCAGACAACACCCATGGAGAAAGACAGCTGACAAGCCATATGATCGTTTCGGCTTATGGGCGAACCCTTGAGACTCGGCAAACTGGTCGGCAGCTAATTTTCTCTGTCCACCCGAAATAAAGAACCCTGGAGAGCGGTCAACCTCAAATTGACTGAGGAACGTCTCAGCCCATTGTTCTCTGAGATTTAGGGAGAACGGGGCAAATTAGATCCGCAGGTCGCCGCTTACGTTGTATCCGAGCTTAAACATCTCTCTTTCCCGAGACAAATACCAACTTAAGGATGAGGCCTACAAAGAACTGGCCGACAAGAATTTACGCAGCGATAGAGGCAAATATTCTACGCCCCGAAATGTGTATGACATAGATGTTCGTATGGTCATGTCTTCGTACCCGGAGAACAAATTAACTTCTCTCTTAAAGTTCTAGATTGTTGCTACGGAACTGGCGGGTTTTCAGTCTTGTGGCTGAATAACCTGTTTGACTTTCTGTTGCATCAAGAAAATACTCGGCCTCAGAGAGGCAGATTTCCGCTAAGACTAAAGAGTGCGTCGCCGGATAGGGAAGCATGCGCTGAATATAAACCCGTTTCTTGTTCGTATATGATAAATGAACCTTGTGCTACACGGAGGTGGTTCATCAGACGAATTTACCTTTCGATGGCAAAGCGAAACTTGATGATGCTCCAATTTTAGAGCAGTATGAACTCACCTGATGGAATACGAAGGCCACTCGTTCTTTCCTGCCTGCTGAGCAGTTATTCGTTGGATCCTCAATGAGTCGGACCGACCAAGGAGATTATCAATAGCGCTGATCAGGTGTTTATGGCGATGCCATAGACAGCATGGTGGGAATCAAGTATATAATTCCCTGAGAAAGGGTTGCTAAGCCAATGAATATAAGCACAGTGTCTCGGGACACGATTCCCGATAGTTTCCGCATCATAGCCCGTGCCCGCGGCGATCAGACAGTGCTGTTGTGTGCCGGACCGAGCTGGACCTTCGCAGCGCTGGATCGGGCCTCGGACGGGGTCGCGGCAGGGCTGGCGGGGCTGGGCGTCGAGCCTAGCGACCGGATCGGTTTGTACTGCCCGAACACACCCGAGTTCGTGGTTGCCTATCTGGGCATACTCAAGGCTGGCGCGACGGTGGTGCCCATCAACCTGATGCTCAACCCCAGGGAGATTGCCTTTATTCTGAGTGATGCCGATGCCAAGGGGTTCTGCTATCACCAAACCCTGGCGGGGGCGGCGGGGCAGGCACGTGGATTAACCCCCAAGCTGGGGCTATCGATCAGGATCGGCGACGGCATCGGCACGGATCTGTCTCTGGACGCGCTCATGGCGACGCCGGAAAGGCCGCCCTCCCTGGCGCTCAACGCCGATCGGCACTTGGCGGTTATCCTCTATACATCCGGCACCACTGGGCAGCCCAAGGGCGCCATGCTCAGCCATACCAATCTGTGGGTCAATACGGCAAGCATTAGGCAGGCATTGCACCTGGAGCCCGGCCGCGACCGCGTGCTGGTGGTGCTGCCCCTGTTCCACGCATTCGCGGCTACAGTGGGCATGCTTACTCCCCTCCTCCATGGCCTTGGATCGGTGATCGTCGGCCAGTTCGATCCCAAGTCGGTCAGCGCAGCCATCGCCGAGCATAGCGCTACGATCTTCCTGGGCGTGCCGGGTATGTACAACCTGCTGTTGCGGCTGGACGACCAGACCCGCGACCAGTGGGCTTCGGTGCGCTTTTGCGTGTCGGGCGGTGCCGCCATGCCGCAGGCCCTGATGGCATCCTTCGAGGAGCGCTTCGGCATCCCGATCCTGGAGGGCGACGGACCTACCGAGTGCGCCCCCGTGACCTGCGTGAACCCGCTTGCAGGTCTGCGTAAGCCGGGCTCCGTGGGCCTCCCGATCCCGGGCGTCGAGATGCGCATCGCCGATCCGGATGGGGTTTGGCTCGCGGATGGCGAGCATGGTGAGGTCTGCGTCCGGGGCGCTAATGTCATGCAGGGCTACTGGAGATTGGAAGCGCAGACACGGGAGAGCTTCTTCGACGATTGGTTCCGCACTGGCGACCTAGGCTATCGGGACGCAGACGGCTACTTTTTCCTAGTCGACCGTATCAAGGACCTGATTATCAGCAACGGCATGAATGTCTACCCGCGCATGATCGAGGAGGTACTCTATCGGCACCCGGACATCGCCGATGTAGCAGTGGTGGGCGAACCCCACCAGCTGCACGGTGAAATCCCCATCGCCTTCGTCGTGCCCAGGCCAGAGACGCAGGCAGACCCAGCACGCCTGCAGGACTGGTGTAAAGAACACCTGGGACGCCACGAGATCCCTCGCCGCATCGAGTTGCGCGAAGACTTGCCCAGAAATGCCGCAGGCAAGATCCTCAAGCGCGAGCTGCGCAGGCATGGGGAACTGGAGCGGGGTGTCGACAGCCGACCCTAGGTCATGTTGACTTTAGGCCAAATAGACCAAGATCAAGGCCTTCATCACGAACGCGAGGTAGCACCCACCTATCCAGCTTATCGCATCGCAATTGGGCGCATCACGCATGAGAGCGCGGACAGCAATGAGATGCTCTTTGAGGCTTTGGATACCCTCAATCCGGGGTGGACCATACCCCTGTGGTCTAACTGGGTTTAGACTCTGCAACTTATCAAGCATACTCGGAGCTAACCGTTTGTAAACGATATCATTGGTATGAACACGCTCCCGCACGAAGGCCCGCATGCGCTGCTCCTTCATCTTCTCCTTTCTGAAGAACTGGTAGAGGCTGATGGTTTCGGGCTTGTCGGCTTTCACCTAGTATACTCCCCAACTGCTAGAGCGATGAATACCGACTCGCCCTCTAGTCGAATACATCAAATATAATGTATCGTATTATAATTGTTGTATTACACTATGCTACAGGCGTTGTCTAGTTATGCATATAGGTACCGGAGAACTCTTGTGCGATAGAGGCGGAAAAAACTACGAATCGGCGCGAATCAATTTCTGCGTGGATTCGCGCCGATTCGTAGTCTCCCTGCATCCTCAGCTCATGTTGAAAGGGTCATCGAGTTTTCCTCTTGAGCGATGAATTCCTGTTAAGTACCTAAGGAGCTGGTTTGGGATGGGTGACCAAACGGCCGTTGACAGATCTCGGCAACAAAATGCGCCGGAACCCCCAGCAGGTCTTTTCACGGATCACCCACTGTTCGGCCGATTCGGCCATGGTCGGCTATGGTTGTCCTCGCCTTGAGTTACAGCGGCGGTTCATGGTGCGGCCAAGCACTGAGGACCGCCTGCACCAGGGTTGCCAGTGGAATCGCGAAGAAGACCCCCCAGAAACCCCACAGCCCCCCGAACACCAGCACAGCCACGATGATGGCCACTGGGTGCAGATCCACCACCTCCGAAAATAACAAGGGTACCAGGACGTTTCCGTCCAGGAACTGGATGAGGATGTAGGTTCCCGCCAGCCAAGCGAACTGGGATGTCCAGCCCCATTGGGACCAGGCAACCAGCAGGACCGGCAGGGTCACCACTGAGGCCCCGATGTAAGGGATGATGACTGACAGTCCCACCAGCATACTCAACAGCATGGCGTAGTTGAGCCCGAAGGCGTAAAAGACCGTGTAACTCGCCGCCCACACGATCAGGATCTCCCAGAATTTCCCACGCACATAGTTGGAGATCTGACGATCCATCTCCCGCCACACGGTACCGGCGATCCTGCGGTGTTTAGGCAGATAACGCTTGAACCAACTGACGATCAGATCCCGGTCCTTGAGGAAAAAGAACACCAGGAGCGGTACCAGAATAATGTAGACCAGCAGGGTGATGATGTCTACCACGGAGGCAAGCGACCAGGAGAGAATCTGTTGACCGAAGCCGGCAATCTCGGCATGCATAGTGCCGATCACTTCCTGTATCTGCGCAGTGGAAATGATGTCCGGATAGCGCTCCGGCAACCCCATCAGCGCCTTTTGTCCCACGGAGATCATGCGGGGAAACTGCTGCACTAGATCCGTCACCTGACGGGAGACCAGCGGCATGACCCCGAACAAGATTAAACTGACGAAGATGATGAAGAGACTGTAAACCAGGGACACGCTCACCAAACGGCGCCAACCATGCCGTTGCAGGAAGGAGACTAGGCCCTCAAGGAGATAGGCGATGACGATGCTAGCTAGGACCGGGCCCAACATATCACCCATGGTGAGCACCACGGCGAACCCGACCAATAGGAAGACCGCTAGAAAAACGATCTGGGGGTCAGAGAAATAACGGCGGAACCAGTCGGTAAGGACCTGCATCGGGGAACGGGTTAGATCTCTGTGCGTGTTTGCTCTGCGCGATACTCGGCGTAGTGACGGGCAAAGAGCGTCTCTAGCTCGTCGATCACCTCGCCGGCCGGGCGCCCCTGCAGCACGTGGGCTCCTATCAAGGCGGAGGTATCATTGAGCATCGCGCTGCGATCAAGCATGTAATACTGACGTGAGAGCCGTTTGATGGCACCAACCACACTCTCCTCCTGCGGGCGGGGAATCGGTGTCGGATCCGGCGGAGCCGCTGCCTCCTGTCGATGTATGGCGTTCCGGGACGCCAGAAACTCACCGAAAGCGAGCAATGCATCCCGGTCCGTCGGCCCCAGAGCACGATAGTGCTTGACCAGCCGCCGCTCGCCGTCGCGGCCGCTGCTCTGGATCCGGCCCACTTATTTTTCTTCTCCGCCCGAACTACCATGGGCGTCGCAGTAGCCGCGTGCAAACTCGAGCAATTCTTCCATGGCCCGCGAGCGGAATTTCTGTTTCTGGTGGACGAAAGAGAAGGGCCTGTCCAGAGGCGGATCCAGATTCAACTCCACAAGCGTGTTCAGCCGCAGCTCCTTCCGGATCGTCGCCCGGGAGACCACGGACACGCCCATACCCGCCTCCACGGCACCCTTCACCGCTTCGGGGCTGCCCAGCTCCATGGCAATCTTCAAAGCCGCGTTGGAATGCTTCAGCTGGCGTAGAGAATTGTCGATCACCCCGCGGGTTCCGGAGCCCTCCTCCCGACAGATGAAGGGATATTCCAGAAGCTCGGAGAATCCGACCGTACGCTTCCCTTCCAGGGGGTGACCCGGCGGAACGATGGCAACCAGCTTATCGCGCTTGCAGTTCTCCACCACCAGGTTCTTGTTGCCCACGGAGGATTCCACAACCCCCAAATCGATGGTGTTGTTTTCCACCATGAACACAATGCCGTCGCTGTTGGAGACCTTCAAGTGGATCGTAATCTCCGGGTAGTGATCCTTAAAGTCCCCGAGTAGGGTCGGCAGCATGTACTCGGCAATTGTGGTACTCGCACCAATGGTAAGCGTGCCGTTGATATCCCCCGTCATCTCACGGACCGCGCTTTCCATCTCCGCGTAAAACTCGAAGATACGGTCGGCATACTCATACACCTTCTTGCCCGCCTCGGTCATTCTGATGCGGTTGTGGGTACGGTCGAAAAGCCGGGTGTTGAAATATTCTTCCAACCGCCGTACCTGGAAGGTCACCGCCGGCTGCGTCATATGCAGCGTTTCTGCGGCCTTGGTGAAGCTCAACAAACGCGCGACCGTATGAAAAACCTGCAATCTCCGGTCCGCCATGAGGACAAAGCCCCGTCAAGATGCCGAAATAAAAAACCTTATATCACAAAGCACTAACATTTAGTAAGATCAATCAGAGTCGCTGCCGGTGCGGCACAGGCAGTCCAGGACACAATTGACCCTCGCCGGTTAGCAAGGGCGATGGCAGAAGCGGTTCATAGGTGCCCTCAACTAACCGATAACATTGAGTTAGCAGAACATCCACTACGCGAATCAACGCGAACTTGCCATCCCGATTCGGATTTCTTCGTGCTTTTCGTGTTTCTCATCATGGGTTCCATAATAAAAAACGCCGTCCAGAGAGACGGCGCTGCTCGTTGATGCTCCGCAGCCAGATCAGATATAGAGGCAGATGTCACTGTCTCCAGCAAACTCGAAGAAGGCCGCCGCACCTGCATATTCGATGCCGTCGATAAATGCAGCGCGGTCCATATCGAAGAGGTCGACCGTCATCTGGCATGCGATCAGCTTGACCTCTGCTTCAATACAGAGCTCACGCAGCTCCTCAATGCTGGCCACTCCCTTGGCCAGCATCTTCTGCTTCATCATAGAAGTAACCATCTTCTGCATGCCGGGCAGCGTCATGCCGAGCACCGGAAACCACTTGTCCATACCCATCGGCATGGGCATCCCCGGATTCCCGAGGGGGGTTACCTCCAACGCCAATTTCTTCTTGAGGAGTTGTAACCCATAAAAGGTAAAAAAGATCTGGGTTTTATAACCCAGGGCTGCGGCGGTAGACGCGAGAATAAAAGGCGGGTAGGCCCAGTCAAGCGACCCCTTGGTCGCGATAATGGCCAGCTTTTTCTCGTCCATTGGCGCTCCTGATTAAAATCTGGTGAGTGATTGATGGACCAGTAACCCGCAGGTCACGCCTTCTTGATCAGGAAGTGGAACTTGCCGCCATCTTCCTTCGATTCCAGCAATTCGTTTCCGGTCTGCTTAGAGAAGGCCTCGAAGTCCTTCACTGAACCCGGATCGGTCGCGATGATGTGCAAGATCTGTTCGGCACCCATACCCGCGAGGGTTTTCTTCGCGCGCAAAATGGGCAAGGGGCAATTTAGGTTACTCGCATCAAGTTCTTGATCAAAGTCTGCCATGGGAAATCTCCAAGTGTTCCAGAACGCTGGAATATCAGAAAACTCGTAGATTCTAATTTATGCCAAACCACAACGAAAGGCAAGTTGCATTCAGGATTGCTTTTAAGGCACTTTGAAATATACGGTTTTTTCTGCAGCACACCACAACAATCAATGAGTTAGAGTCGCTTGATTGGTAAAAATACCTAAAACCTGGTTAACTGGATAGCCTTCTCACACTGCCCTCCGGCGCACGACTTCAAAGCCGCCGCGGGCCCAACCGATAATACCCCTCTGCAGATTGGTAACGTTGCCGAACTCCTGCTTCATTAAGAGTAAGTACAGACGTGGTAGGAACGGACATCTGCTACGGCAATAGAGGATAATCTCCTTGTCTTTCGGAAGTTCCCCCATCTGCAACGGGATCAAATGTATCGGCATGAATACCGCATCTGGAATCACACCACCGGCAACCTCTCTCAGGATCCGAATATCGATTCAGGTGGACAGCGTTGCCAGCGGCTATTCGCAGCTGCTCAAGGTTACCGAGTCAATTTCTTTAACCACGCTTGACCCCTACGCGATATTTTAGGATATTTAACATATTAAAGTAAGTTTTTAATGCTTCCCTCAACGCCTCGCTGGGCCTGTGGAAACTCTGACTTGATAGGCACGCCAACTGCAACCGAGTGCGTGGCTGGCGGCTCAGATTCGCACTTTCCCGAAACCCGCATCTCCGAATCAAGACCCGACCATGGAGCTGCTCCCCATCTTCCTCGATGTGAAAAACAAACCCTGTCTAGTAGTCGGCGGAGGGGAAACGGCAGTGCGCAAGATAGCCTCTCTCCGGCGTGCGGGGGCCGCTGTGCAGGTGGTTTCCCCCCGGCTTACCGCGCACCTCGACGAGTTAGCGGCAACCGGCACTATTACCCACATACAACGCCCCTTCGAAGCGACAGATCTTGCCGGGGCCGTTCTGGCCATCGCGGCTACCAATGATTCCGACATTAATCGACACATCGCCGACAGCGCCAAGCGGCGCGGTATCCCGGTGAACGTAGTGGACCAACCCGCGGCATGCAGCTTCATCATGCCCTCGGTTATCGACCGGTCGCCCGTAGTGGTGGCTGTTTCCACCTCCACCGCCTCACCCGTTCTCGCGCGCCTGTTACGCACGCGCCTCGAATCCCTGATCCCGGCCGGTTACGGACGCCTAGGGGCACTCTGTAGGCGCTACCGGGATGCGGTCAAGGCCCGGTTCGTGGAACGACGCGACCGCCGCCGGTTCTGGGACCGGATATTACAGGGCACCGTGGCCGAGCGGATATTCTCCGGACACCTGGATGAGGCAGATGCCGCCATGGAACGGGAGCTCGCCGCCGCCGAACCCAGCGGGGACATGGGCGAGGTCTATCTGGTAGGGGCCGGTCCAGGTGATCCCGACCTGCTTACCTTCCGTGCCCTGCGCCTGATGCAGCAGGCCGATGTGGTGGTGTACGACCGACTGGTGGCCAAGCCGATCCTAGATCTGGTGCGGCGGGATGCCAAACGGGTATTCGTGGGCAAAGAGCGCAACAATCACTCTATGCGCCAAGAGGAGATCAACCGCCTGCTCGCGGATTTAGCCAAGGGCGGGCACCGGGTCGTGCGCCTGAAGGGCGGAGATCCCTTTATCTTCGGGCGCGGCGGCGAAGAAATTGCCACCCTGGCGGCGCAGCGGATCCCCTTCCAGGTCGTACCCGGCATCACGGCCGCCTCAGGCTGCGCCACCTACACAGGTATCCCCCTCACTCATCGTGACTATGCCCAATCCGTCACCTTTGTGACCGGGCACCTGAAGGACGGCACCATCGACCTCAATTGGCAACAGCTCGCCCAGCCGAATCAGACGGTGGTATTCTACATGGGTTTGTTGGGGCTAGCGGTTATCGTCGAGCAGCTAACGAAGGCTGGTGTCTCACCGGACATGCCTATCGCCCTAGTACAGCAGGGGACTACCCATAACCAGCGCATCTACACCGACACCTTGTCCACTATCCTCGAGCATGTGAAACAAGACCTGCCTCAGCCCCCGACGCTGATCATCGTCGGCGAGGTCGTGCGCCTGCGAGAAAAGCTGAATTGGTTCCGGGAGTCTCAATCTATGTACTAGGCCGCTAGGCCGTATCGATATATAAAGTTGAGGAACTGATTCTAAACTTAATGGAACCACGAACGGACACGAATAAAAATTCGTGTCCGTTCGTGGTTCCTGTTCCTTGTGCCTTAGGGGCGCATTGATATTTAGTTAAGTGGCAAACCCTGACCATCCAGATAGGATCAACAGGATATTATTATTTATAATGTCAGGAAAATAATCCTGTATGTCAACAGCCCCTAGAGATGGTGGGTCGCCACATCTGCGCGCTGCTTCAGCAGGGCGATGATAAGTTCGGTCAGGATCAGCTCCATCGCATACATCATCTTGCCACCGGGAATCACCAGAGTATTGAAGCCAGTGATCATGGCCCCGTCGATCAGACCCTTAAGATTGAGCTTATACTCCACGCTGGGCTTGGGTTTCAGAAAATGGATCAAAACCAAGCTCTGGTCGGCGGTCGGAATGTTGGCTACAGAGAAAGGATTACTGGTGTCGATGAGGGGAATACGCTGGAAGTTGATGTGGGTCGCGGAGAATTGAGGCACAATGTAGTGCATATAGTCGTGCATACGACGGTGGATCGTCTCCAACACCGCCTCCTGTCGGTAGCCCCGCTCCGCCGTGTCGCGCTTGATTTTCTGCACCCACTCAAGGTTGATGGTCGGACAAACACCGATCAACAGATCCACCTCTCTAGCCATATCGATATCGCCGGCTACCACACCACCGTGCAACCCCTCGTAGAAGAGCAGATCCGTATCCGGTGGGATCGGCTCCCAAGGCGTAAAGGAGCCCGGTTCCTGCCCGAAGAATGCGGCCTCTTCCTCGTTATGGATATAGTAACGGCGCTCCCCCTTGCCGGACTCCCCATAGCGGCGGAACAGCTCAAACTGCTTGTCGAACAGGTTGGCCTCGGGTCCGAAATGACTTAAGTTTCGGCCTTCCACCTTGGCCTTCTCGAGCTCTTCCTTCATCTGCTCGCGGTCGAAGCGGTGAAAACTGTCGCCTTGGATAGTCGCCGCTCGGGTGCCGACCCGCCGGAAAATATGCTCCAGCGCATCCTTCACCGTGCTGGTTCCTGCGCCAGACGAACCGGTTACGGCGATGATCGGATGTTTTTTCGACATGCTTATTTCTACTCTGTCATATTTCCATTGTGGTTGAAGATCTCAGCCGGGGGACTTTTATCCACAAATTACGCAGATTGTCAAAGGTGGTTTCGTCTCCATCGACGCATCGAGCAATCCGTACTACCGATAACCCAACCAAACGGTCTCGTTGAAAACACACGCTGAACACTCTGCGTCTCAAGCAGTTAATTGATTCCCTGCAGACCTGCCTCTAGAAAGTATATCCGCGGTGCGAAATGAATATTGTTTCTCGATTTTATACGCATGTATTCTTAACCAACTTAGCTTCGATGAACATTGCGGGTTCATCGGATTGATGCCATCTCATGATGTAGCCCATGCAGAAGGTATTTCCATGAACAAAGCGGTGGCGTACAAGATCAAGCATGCCAATGTGCTGCTGAAGGTCGATGCGGATGGACCGAATTGGAGCGATGCACAAGCTGCAGAGGCATTCTCCTGTGTCCCGTGAACCGTGTTCATATTGCGCCGACGTTTCGTGGAGCAAGGGCCCGAAGCGGCCCTGGAGCGTCAAGAAGCGGGAGCAACCCCCGCGCGCACCGATTCTGGATAACGAGAAGGAGGCACGCCTAATCCAGCTCGCCAGTAGTAAGCTACCATCCGGACATGCCTGATGGACGTTGCGTTTACTTGCCGCGGAGCTGATCGCCCTGAAGGTAGTGAAATCCATCTCCACACCGACCGTCATGCGAATACTCACAAAAACGGGTGGAAACCGCATCAGTGAACCTGCCAGGTGATCCGCCCACACCCAAGACCGAGTTGTGACTTTGTTAGATCCCCGATATTTCCCGGAATTCTGCGAAGTTCGCCGTGAAGGATATTACCGAACAGAAGTGGGCGCTGCACTTCTTCAATGCCGAGGCGCTTTCGAAGGTCCAGATCCCCAACCCTTCAGAGTGAGCACGTGCCCATATGGGTACACCCGCGGCGCCGCCGACCGTATCCTGAAGGCCACCGGACACCCTGGCGATCCCCTCCTCGCAAAGCACAGGTATCAGGGCAACGATTGCAAATATGCTACGGTTACCGTCGCGCAAGCGGCATTGCCAGTGTAATCAAGCATGTCCAAACCTGCTGCTCCGAACTTACTCGCTGCTGCTCCGGACCTTTGCATTCACTGGTTCCGGCAGGCGACGCCCTATGTCCATGCCCATCGAGGGCGGACCTTCATCATCGCCTTTGGCGGCGAGGCGGTAGCCGAGGCAGGCTTCTCCGAACTGGTCCATGACCTCGCCCTGCTCCACGGTCTGGGGATACGCCTAGTGCTAGCGCACGGGGCCCGCCCTCAGATCGAAGAACGGCTCAAGTTGCGGGGAGCTGCGCTGCACTATGTCAAAGGATTGCGGGTAACTAATGCCGAAGCCTTGGCCTGCGTCAAGGAGGCAGCCGGGACCGTGCGGGTCGAGATCGAGGCCCTACTCTCGCTTGGACTGGCCAACTCCCCTATGGCGGGGTGCGAATCCCCGTCGCTTCGGGTAACTTCGTCACCGCCAAACCCTTAGGCGTGCTGGACGGCATCGACTATCGACACACGGGCATAGTCCGCCGCATCGACCGCGAGTCGCTACGCCGGTGTCTGGACGATGGCACCATGGCCCTGATACCCCCCATCGGCTATTCACCGACCGGTGAGGTCTTCAACCTAAGCGCCATAGATGTGGCGCGCTCCGCTGCCATCGCACTACAGGCCGACAAGCTCATTTTCCTGCTTGATGAACCAGGTGTATCGGATGCATCTGGGGGCCTGATCTCCAATTTGCTCAGTCAGGACGTCGAATCCCTGCTCACCGATTCACCTGATATGCCGGAGGAGCTAACCCAGTCCCTGCGTGCCGGAGCGCATGCCTGCATCCAGGGGGTGGAGCGCGTGCACCTGCTTGGCCGTCGTACACAGGGGGCAATACTGCGGGAGCTCTTCACCCACGATGGCGTCGGTACCATGATCACCGCCTCCCCCTACGAAACGCTGCGACCCGCCCGCATCGACGACGTAGGGGGGATCCTAGAGCTGCTACACCCCTTGGAGCAGCAAGGCATCCTGGTGCGGCGCTCCCGCGAGCGTCTGGAAACCGAGATCGACCGTTTCTCGCTTATGGAACGGGACGACATGGTTATCGCATGTGTAGCCCTCTACTGTTTTCCCAACGCGGACTTGGCCGAGCTGGCCTGTGTGGCCGTCCGTCCCGATTATCGGAGCCGGGCCCGCGGCGATAAACTCCTGGAGCACGTCATGACAATCGCTAGGAGCCAGGGAATCGGCCGGCTGTTTGTGCTCACGACCCAAACCGCCCACTGGTTCTACGAGCGCGGCTTCGAGCCCGCAAACCTAGAGGAACTACCCGTGGAGAAACAGGCTCTCTATAACTATCGGCGCAACTCTAAGGTCTTCATCAAGATGCTGTAGATTGAGCAATCCTGAATGACCCGGCACTGTCTGGGGGACCGGGCTGTGGCGTTACGATGCCTAGAGGCTTGCTGATCTACTGTAGCGCCAGTGCCAGCGTCTTAACGCGACCTACACCTATACCAACGATATCTAGCTGTCATACTGCTCAACAAGCGCCTTGCGCCGTGCCTCGGCAAGTGTTTCGAGGTTTACGAGTAGTGCTTCCAGGATATCCAGTGCCCCTCCCACCAACAGGCGTACCTGTTTTGCACTTAGTCCGCGGGCGGCGGTTTCGCTGTTGTCCGAGACGACCTTGAGTATCTGTACCAGCTCAGTACTAGCGTACTGACAGGCGGTGGGGAAGAAGCCACTCGCTTCCATGTCGACCATGCCTTTGTGCTGGTAGCCCGAATTCGGCCGCTCCAGGGTCAACAGGTCGTCAGCAGGGCAAGGCCGATCCTGGGGGAGAATCGGGTGCCAGACCCAACCTGAGTCCGCATCCGTTATGCTGCGCGCGAGTAGCACCTCTCCGACCTGCCGCTCGGCATACCCCGCAACGCCGACATTCACCCAGATCGCTGCTTGCAGGCAATTGTCTAAAGTGGCAAGGAAATCAGTCCCTGCAGCCGCTGCGGACTTGCCCGGACCGGTAACTGCCAGGGTGATGTGTCCGCGCTGGTAAAGGGGGAAATCAAGGTCCGACTGTACGCGTGCCAGACCGAACCGGGAAATGACCGGTTTAGCCTCCGCCGGAAGGGCAGTAACGAAATTGATTACAGGCGCGGGCACAAGAGAGATCTGTCCATAGCGGTCGGGGGCAGGCTACCCTCCCCCGAAAGAGCGCTCTTTACGGTGGCACGCCACGCCCGATTTTCAGCGCCGACCACCGGTAAGCACATTTCAGGAAGCAATCCTAAACCATTTCGCGGTGCCGGGAAGCTCTGACCAGCTGACATTTAAGTTGATAGACTACGCGCAACTCGACCGTTCTAGGGGAGTAGGAACGGTCCGCTTGAAATTGCATGATGACTAATGGAAACGGATTCAGTACCCATTGCCAGGCA
>Ga0056114_1000058_pt1 | contig 30048 bp, 18 predicted proteins | sample WorMetHERISLAND1_FD_77005 | JGI IMG/M metagenome (GOLD analysis project Ga0056114, IMG submission 77005) | Marine gutless worms symbiont microbial communities from Max Planck institute for Marine Microbiology, Germany - Olavius loisae HERON... ...
CCCCGCCACAAAGTGCTCCATCAAACGATCACGCTTCCAACCACTGAGCCGGCTTCTTCTCGCATACATCCTGCAATCCTAGCCCAAGCATCTCGCTTAGCTAGGACAGCCCCAAAAGCTTATATTGGTTATTATGGCTGCTGTGCCGACCCCGGAAGGAATAGTGTATTGGGCTGGCAAAGTGATATCGTCTCGCGACCACGCCGAGATTATACTCGCGTTTAGCACTTCTCCAGAATATCCAAAAATCAAAGGTTTTGATGATCGTGGTTTGATTAATTTCAGTCTATAACTTTATATCGTAGCTCAGAACCCAACGTCGCGGCAGCGATATGACTTGAAGCCATTGCAAACGATGATGCCTTTGTAGTCGGACAGGATCGAGGCGGCATCGCAGAGTGTTTCATCATCCGTTGACGACATCTTATCAACGACCAACCAACCCATTGGGACCTTGAGCGAGTGCCCAACAGTGCCCATGAGCTAGAGAGCGATGTCGCCGTGATAATTTCCCTTAGGGTTGCGGCGATACCAAGAGTACGCTTACCTTCCGCCAGTTGTTAGGTGTGGAGGGAGCGAGTTTGGTGTAGCCGGCGCGAGGTCTGTGGTATTGGTCCCGAGAGCCTTGATCAATGGGTTCGAGATCGACTGCCTGACCGTTGCTGACCGCGGCCTGCAGTATGGAGATGGGCTGTTCGAGACTCTTGCCGTACGGGAAGGCAAACCCTGCCTTTGGCAGGAGCATTTTGATCGCCTCGTGCGGGGGGCTGACCGCCTCGGGATTCCCTGTCCGCCATGGAAACTGCTTTTGCGCGAATGCCGGCGTCTCGCTGCAGGTGAATCCACCGGGGTATTGAAAATCATCCTTACCCGTGGCAGTAGCAGCCGCGGCTATAGTCCTCCCGAGACTCCGCAACCGGTCCGTATTCTCACGCTCCATCCCTATCCGGATTACCCTGTGGCTTGGGAGGAACAAGGCGTCGATGTGATTTTCTGTCGTACCCCGCTTGGTGAGAATCCGGTGCTAGCTGGTCTCAAACACCTGAATCGGCTGGAGCAAGTCCTGGCACGTTCCGAGTGGCGGGATCCAGGAATCGCCGAGGGACTCATGCAGGATGGCAGGGGCCGCATCATCGGCGGTACCCTATCCAATCTGTTCTTAGTTCACGCTGGTCGGCTCCTCACGCCGCGGCTGGATACCTGCGGCATCGCCGGCACGGTGCGGAATCTGGTGTTACGCATTGCCGGCACTTTTGGTATTGAGGTTTTGGAGAGGGACATCATGCGCGCCGACTTGGCCGTTGCCGACGGGCTCTTCCTCACCAACGCCTTGCTCGGTGTGTGGCCGGTGCGGCGCCTGGGAACCCAGGCAATTAGTCTCAAACACCTGCCCTCAGAACTGCTGACAGCCGTGCGACAAGCGAGCCGGACATCTACTCCAGACATTCTCAACTACCGATAACATCGAGCCGGCAGGGACTCCACGGAGAATTTAGCCGGGAGTCAACGCAAATGGACACAAATCAACACAACCAAGGACAAAGATAGTCGATGACTATGGGCTGAATTGCGACCGATTTAGGTAGTAGTTATGTGTCGAGTCCCACTAGATTATAGAAACGCTCTATGAACAGGTTCGGCTGTTTTTGTAGCAGTTCTTAATGGCCTGAAGATATGGAATGTAGCTTAACGCCTTTTGAGAACGCCTTTTGAGAAATGTGTTGATTGTGGATCTGGACGTAGCGTTTTCTGGTATCGGCCAGGTACTCAGCAGAATCCAAGCGGGCGGTGTCCGAGGCCGCGGCGATGCGCTGGTCAAAGCGTTTGATCATGCCATTAGTTCGGGGGTCCTGGATGTGATCAGGCGATGTCCAAGGTGTGTATGTCGGCACAGACCTGGATGCCGGTCGGCTGGCTCTGGCCCGTAGCGTGGAAGCGGTTGTAAACTCTTTGCCATTGTCGGTGAGGACCTGAGAGCAATGGTGGAACGGCGCCGTGCCGATCAGGCGCAGGAGGAAGCCGCTCGCAGACCGTGCTGACTTATGTTCCACGTATACCCAACGGGTAGCGCGATCAATGGCGATATACAAGTCGTTGCGTTGTGCGCTACTGTTTAAAGATTTAAGTGGATTTCCCAAGTTAGGTTCATGACATTCTTCTCTGCACTGGCCATATTGGTCCTGTTACTGGATTGAGATGCCTGCACAGGACAGGAATGTTATGAACGTCATACAGATTCCCGAGCAATCCCCAACGCAAGAAGATTGTATCGCTCATCTGGAAGCATCCGCAGCGCTATGTGGACGAATTCCTTTACCGTTTCAAGGCTTCCGCCCTAACGCCCGATCACGGACTGGAGGTGGCGTGACGGGTAAAAAATCTCTTAAGATCGTTGCTAGAGTGCTAGACCGTCCGCGGAAACGGTCGACGACCCACCTGTTATTGCGCTTGTCGATGAGACAACTGGCTACTAGCGTATCCAAATGGAACATGCTCTTGCCACCGTTCTTAAGAAATTCACCGCCAAGGAGCTCCTAATATTGTTTACAAGCGCTTAGAACGGTTCAACCCCGGGTCTGGGGCATCCAAAGCTTAAAGAGCATCTCCTTGAGGCCACGCCAAAACCCGTCGATCCTGAACTCCACCAATGTTGGTGGTAGGTGGATTATGCACGTTTGTTTTCAACACTGTCATTAAAATTTGAGTTTGGGTTGTGTTGAATAGAGAAACCCGACGAAGCTGTGGTCGGAGTGGAGAGACGTGCCGAATACTTTTGGATCGCAGATCCCCCGCGTATAAAAAAGCCACAGTTCCCCCCATAATAATTCATAATGGTAAAATGATACCTACAGCTTGGAATCAGAGCAATAGGCTCCGAATGTCTTCTAGGAAGGCCCGCAGTAGGCCTGTGAAACGGACGGCCTCTGCACCGTCAATTACGCGGTGGTCGTAGGAGAGGGACATGGGCAAGATACGGCGTGGGATGAAATCCTTACCGTTCCAGATCGGTTTTATTTCCGCGCGGGAGACGCCCAGAATGGCGACTTCCGGGACATTAACGATGGGGGTAAAGGCGGCACCACCGATGCCTCCCAGGCTGGAGATGGTGAAGCAGCCCCCTTGCATGTCACCGGGTAGTAGCTTGCCTGTTCGGGCCTTAGTACTGGCCTCCGCGAGTTCACGGGCGAGCGCGTAGATACCTTTTTTGTCTACGTCTCGAATGACCGGGACCACGAGGCCATCGGGAGTGTTCACCGCTACGCCGAGGTGGGTGAAGTGTTTGAGCACCAGGTGTTCGCCGTCGCTGGTGAGTGATGCCTTGAGATTAGGAAGCTGTTCCAGAGCCTTGGCGACTGCCTTCATCAAGATCGGCAGGGAGGTGAGCTTTACACCTTCCTCAGCCGCCGCTTCTCGTTGGGATGCACGAAAAACCTCTAGGTCCGTGATGTCCGCCGCGTCGTGCTGGGTGACCTGGGGGGCGCTGATCCAATTGAGATGCAGACGGCCCCCGCTAATCTTTTTGATCTGCGGCAGGGGAACCAGCTCGACCTTACCGAATTTGGTATAGTCGATCTCGGGCCCGGGGGGAAGCCGGAAGGGCAGGCTGGCATCCGGCGTGGCGGTGGCACCGCGGGCTAGGGTCTTTTTGACATAGTCCTGGACGTCGGTCTTGAGGATGCGGTGCTTGGGGCCCGACCCTTCCACCAGGATTAGATCGACGCCCAGCTCGCGGGAAAAGCGGCGCACGGCGGGGCTAGCATGTGGTTTGCTTCCTTTGGCGATAGCGGCCAAGTCTTCCGGTCGTGTGGGTACCGGTGCCCGCCGGCGCTCCGCCTCGCCCGGTCTTAGACCAACTGCCGCCAGCTTAGTCATGGTCATGGGTTCGGGGATAGATCCAATCCCTGCCAGGATCTCCTTTGGGGGCTCCTCCGTCGGGGTCGCTTTCGGTGCGGCTGCCAGCACAGCTGACTGTGTCTCGGCCGCCGGAGCCAGAGCCGATGTCGGGGGGGGCATCAGGGTCAGCACCAGATCCCCTTGGCTCAGCTTGTCTCCTACTGCCACTGCGACGGAGACGACCTTGCCGGCTAGGGGGGAGGGAACTTCCATGGTTGCCTTGTCACTCTCCAGAGTGATCAGGGACTGATTAATGCCGACCTGGTCGCCGGATTGTACTAGGATCTCGATGACCTCTACATCCGAGAAGTCCCCGATGTCGGGGAGCAGTACGTCTTGGGCCCTTGCCATACCGAGTTCTCCTACTCTATCACCCCAGATACGCGGCCATCTCCAGCGATTTCCTTACCGCAGAGGGTACGGTACACGGATCGGAATAAACCGCCCTGAAGAACATGAGGTAATCTTCACCGCTTTCATCAATGATCCTAATGTCTCTATCTGCCTCAGCACCTGCATCTGGAACGACTTTATAGATCTTGTGGCACCCCAAAGATGTCGGGTAGTCGAAGTTTTCGATATACGCAACATACCCAGGTGGTTTGTCAAAATGCTCGTTCATGTCTATTTCAGGTAACGCTTCCGTTTTATCTCTCGTTTACCAATTCCGTGAGCTTCGTATCAATAAAGCTCAGCACTTCGGAATCACTCAGTTCTCAAGCGAATAAAGGCGTATCCCTCTAATTTCTTCCACTTCCCCTTTCTTTACTGACTGTTGAGTTGAGCTATGTCGCGGATATCAGGGGTGATTCACTTGATCGTCGGTTATCTCACCAATGAGATCGAATTCATGCATGCCAACCTACGTTTATCCCAATTTGAGGGCACCTATATCATTGCTGGATTGGGTTTCTCCGGGTCGATCCGGTATTTTTCAATGGCCTCCGCGACCCGGGCCGCGGGGAGTGTTTCCTCGTCAGCGAGGGCCTTAAGGGCAGCCAGCAAGATGTAGTGGCGGTCAACCTCGAAGAATTTTCGCAGTTGTCTGCGCATGTCGCTGCGCCCGAAGCCGTCGGTGCCTAGAACCCGGTACCGCCGGGGAACGAAGGGGCGGATCTGGTCTGCCAGGGCCTGAGTATAGTCGGTGGCGGCGATGATCGGGCCGCTGGTGGGACCGAGCTGTTGCTCCACATAGCTCTGCCGGGATTTCTGCTCCGGGTGGAGCATATTCCAGCGTTCCACATCCATACCTTCGCGCCGCAGCCCGTTAAAGCTGGTGACGCTCCACACGTCTGCGGCGACCGCGAAGTCCTGCTCCAGGAGTTCGGCTGCGGCCAGGGCTTCCCGTAGGATAGCGCCGGAGCCCAGGAGTTGCACCCGTGGTTCTATGGTCCCGCCGGCGCGTAGCCGGTAGATGCCCTTAAGGATACCTTCCTTCACGCCTTCCGGCATGGCTGGCTGGACATAGGTCTCGTTCATGGTCGTGATGTAGTAGAAGCGGTCCTGCTGCTCTTGGTACATACGGTGCAGGCCGTCTTGAACGATGACTGCCAGCTCGTAGGCATAAGCAGGGTCGTAGGCGACGCAGTTAGGGATGGTGGCTGCAACCACTAAGCTGTGGCCGTCCTGGTGTTGCAGGCCCTCGCCGGCCAAGGTGGTGCGCCCCGCGGTGCCGCCGATCAGGAAGCCGCGGGCGCGTAGATCACCGGCGGCCCAGATCAGATCGCCGATGCGCTGGAAACCGAACATGGAGTAAAAGATATAGAAGGGAATCATGCTCCGACCGTGGTTGGCATAGGCCGTGGCGGCGGCAATCCAGGATGACATGGCACCGGCCTCGGTAATGCCTTCTTCCAGTACTTGGCCCTGTTTTTCCTCCCGGTAATACAAGAGCTGATCCGCGTCCACTGGCTTATAGAGCTGGCCCACCGAGGAATAGATACCAAGCTGGCGCAACATGCCTTCCATGCCAAAGGTGCGTGCCTCGTCTGGGATGATAGGCACCAAGTAGTTGCCGATCTCCTGGTCGCGGACGATCAGGGTCATGATCCGTACCAGGGCCATGGTGGTGGACATCTCCTTGTCGCCACTGCCCTCCAGGAGGGGCCGGAAGACCTCGATTGCCGGCGTGGTGAGCTTGGGTGCTGTCGGATCACGGATCGGCAGGGGGCCGCCTAGGGGCTCGCGGCAGTGGTGCAGGTAGCTCATCTCCAGGCTGTTGGCGGAGGGCTTGTAGAAGGGGGCAATACCGATCTCGTCGTCCGAGATGGGGATGTTGAAGCGGTCGCGGAACTCCTTCAGCGCCGCCTCGCCCATCTTTTTCTGGGGGTGAGTGATGTTCATGCCCTCGCCGGCCTGGCCCATGCCGTAGCCCTTGACCGTCTTAGCCAGGATCACCGTCGGCTGTCGTTGGTGGGCGACGGCAGCCGCATAGGCGGCGTAGACCTTAATGGGATCGTGGCCACCACGGTTGAGGCGCCAGATATCCTCATCCGTCATGTTGGCGACCATGTCCGCCAGCTCCGGGTATTTTCCGAAGAAGTACTTCCGGGTGTAGGCGCCACCCTTGGCTTTATAGGCCTGGAATTCACCGTCCACGCACTCGTGCATGCGCTTGAGCAGGATGCCGTCTTTATCCCGCGCCAGCAGGGGGTCCCAGTAGCCACCCCAGATGACCTTGATAACGTTCCAGCCAGCACCGCGGAAGTCTGCCTCCAACTCCTGGATGATCTTGCCGTTGCCGCGCACCGGCCCGTCCAGGCGCTGCAGGTTGCAGTTGACCACGAATATCAGGTTGTCCAGACGCTCGCGGGCCGCTAGAGCGATGGCACCCATGGCCTCGGGCTCGTCCATCTCGCCGTCGCCCATGAAGGCCCAGACCTTGCGCTGCTCAGTATTGAGCAGTCCGCGGTCCTGAAGGTAGCGCATGAAGCGGGCCTGATAGATAGCCATGATGGGGCCCAGGCCCATGGACACAGTCGGGAACTGCCAAAAGCCCGGCATAAGCCAGGGGTGGGGGTAGGAGGACAGGCCGTTGCCATCCACTTCCTGACGGAAGTTGTTGAGCTGCTCCTCGCTGATGCGCCCTTCGAGAAAGGCCCGGGCATAGATGCCGGGGGCGGAGTGGCCTTGGATGAAGACCAAGTCCCCGCCGTGATCCTTGGTGCGGGCATGCAGGAAGTGGGTGTAGGCGACGTCGTACAGGGTGGCGATAGAGGCAAAGCTGGCGATATGGCCCCCGAGCTCGGTGGCGATCCGGTTTGCGTGGACCACCATAGCCATGGCGTTCCAGCGCACGAAGGAGCGGATGCGTCGCTCCATGGCCTGATCGCCTGGAAAGCGCGTTTGCTGCTGGACCGGGATGGTGTTCACATAGGCCGTGTTGGCACTATAAGGCAGATGAGCACCGGAGCGCCTGGCCTTGTCGATGAGACGTTCGATCAGGAAATGGGTACGCTCGACACCCTGGTTCTCCAACACGGCCTCCAGGGCGTCGAGCCACTCCTGGGTTTCTTGGGGATCACTGTCGGGCTTGTTGCTCATGGTCGTTCCTAAAGCCGACGCACACACCGGTGGCTGATACGGACGGAAAATGAGACTAGTATATCGGGTTGTCAGGAAATCTATCTGTCATAATGTCCGACTATTCTGATCTTGACTTCCGTCCCGATATAGGCTTCCGCGAGGGTCGTCGAACCAGGCTACATCCAGCAAAGGATTACGGCTGACCATGGCGGAAAACTCCATGGTCGGAAGACTGCAAGCGGCGTTTTCTCGGGCACGAGCAGCAGTTCACTGAAGAGTTGAATGGCACAGGCGTCGGCGATACCGGTGGCGCTGGTAAGTAGCTCAAAGGTGTTTGGAACTGCTCGTCGATATCAATGAAGACGCGGATCTGTTGGCGCAGGTATTCGATCTTAGCGTCGAGTCGGGCAATGCTGTATTGCAGATCAGGGATCAGGAAGTCTGGTGTCGTCGCGGTGAGTTGGGCACCTGGGGTTGGTTTTTGGTCTGGGTTCAGAGCTCGTTGGGGGCGGCAATGGGGAGTGCACAGGCGCGGCTGGTCGGGAAGGGCATCCGGGCGTTGCCAGGACTGGACGGGCATGGACATTGATGGCATTGGCATTGTGCGGCTCTGCGTCGCCTCGGCGAAGCGTTTGGTGGCCATGGGGATCGCTTAGCATCATCCAAGGTGCAGCCCCGGCTCACCTGAGCCTTGTGCAGCGCTTGGATCAGAGCCAGATGGGCAGTGTTCTTGATTCCATAGGGTATCCGATTCGCCCCTCGCGGTTAATCACCATGGTCACGGTTTTATGGCTGACATCAATTCCGGTGCTCTTCATGTTCTGGTTTCTTAAAATGGCTTAAACTGGTGCGCGTTCTCCCCGGGCGGAAACCGCATCAATGGATGGCCCGTGCCCAACATTTGGTGATCCGAATGCGCCGGAACCAGGATATACGAATAGCATATTGATTTTAGACATGTCTTTTTGATAAAGAGATGAAGTCCAGTAAACCTGGCTGGCCTGTAAACGCTGGGTTTCGTTCCTCAACCTAGTCTACTCCCGACTATCTTTGTTTAAACAGCCTCTTAATCCTTAATAGGTCCCACCACGCCATTTCGGCAGAGAGTGCCAGAATCTAACGCCATGGATAGTAACAACAGCGAGGCCCTAAACCATTACCCAAGGCCATGTTTCAGCAGTGATTATCATTCGGTAGCCTGGATGAAACCGACCGGGTACCAGCGTACGTGGTTTTGCAGATGGTATCCCACCGACGTCATGTGGTGATCATAGACGTCTTCGGAGACCTCGGATGAGTGGCCGCAATCAATCCAATGTACATTGTCAAAGGTTGGCCTATGAAGCCGCTCGTACCATGGTCGATCAGGGGGATAAGGGGGTTTGACCGTGCGTGGCGGAAGCGGCCGAGCGAGTCAGTATCGGCGACAGGCGATTGTGGCTCAAAAATGAGGAGATCCAAGAGGCCTTGTTGCAGCAACAGCGCCTGTTTCAGGGCGCGAAACGAGAGAGTAAACTTACAAGCTTGCGCAAGCAGGTCCTGTGCGGCTATGGATATCTTCGCCGTTTTTGCACCCAAACTCGTGGGCTCCGTGCTTGCCGGAAGCGTGGATCCAACTCAAGGCGTGTGCCTGCATCTGTTTACGGACAATCCGGATGATGTAGTGTTTATGTTGCTTGATCGGGGTGTCCCCTGGCAAAGAGAGCAAGAAGGCCTTTCGCTACGGGGGTAGCCTATGCTACATCCATCCGGTATTTGCTTTTGGATGTGGTCAACGGGTAACCGGAGTGGGGAGCTGGAGCCACTAAAGTCACACATCTGTTGGGTGATACCTCCTAGGAGCCGTTGACAGTTACTGACCGCATCGAAACGAAGCCATTATTCCAATTGCAATACTTTCGATCTTCTTAGAATCTGTTTACGATCTTTGCGCCAAAGTGATTTTGACGTAGAAATGGCAGGTGGTGTATAGCTACTTTCGTCGCTGGGGTCAGAAACCCTCTGATGGTGAGCTAAGCCAGCCCGGGCAGACATTAAAAATGTGGTTGACGAGGTCCGTATCGACAGTGGTCGGGGTGAGAAGACAACCTTCGTGATCCTTGCTGCACAAAGCGTGAAGAATACAGATACCGCAGAACAGAAAGGCTATCCCCATGCGATAGTGGATGTTACCGACAGAGCAAGCGCCTCGGTAGCTTTCTCTAACCATTTGCACATCTTTGCAGTGACTCCCAAACGTTGGAAACGTGTCGGCGAGTAAAAATTAAAACTCAATACCAGCTCACAATTTGTGACCCTAGCTTTCCTAACCTTGTTATTCCATAGATTGTAAACAGACCCCTAGCGATTGATGACGATCCCCAGTGAGGCAGATGGTCACTGAGGTCACCAGAGCGGCGCTAGACGAGTGGCGTTTCCCCAACCAGGCAACGCCTCTAGGTTCGGCTGCCTACTACAGCCTACGCTTCGCCCCACGGGAGTTAAGGGACGATTCGGCGGTGCTGTCAGCTTGGCGGTATCAGGTCCGGACGATCCCAGATCGGGTCTCGGACCTTGGCTTGGCGTGGATCAAGCTCCAATGGTGGCGCGAGGAGCTGGAGTGTACCTTTGCCGGCACGCCGCACCACCCCCTTGAGCCGGACCCTGGGATTGGTGTTGGAGCGGCACGAGCTGCCTCAGACATTGTTTACCGACATTGCCGACCAGGTGGAAGCGGAAATCCTGCGTCGGCAGCCAGCTACCGAGGCCGATCTGGACGCCACCTGCGAGCGGGATCTAGGGGCTCTCTTGGAGCTGATCGCCCGCTGTCACGGCTTGAGCGATGCTGATGTGCTGCGGGTGGCGCGCCGTCTCGGGGGATTCTGTGCTCGGGTCTACCTGATCCGCAACAGCGGGGTCCTAGCACGGCGTGGTCGGGTCTTGTTTCCGAGCCAGCAGCTGCATGCACTCGGTCTCTCGAACGCAGCACTCGGTCGGCGCGAACACCGCGACCGCCTGCCAGAGTTGCTGGCACTTGCAGCGGACCGGGCCAGGACAAACCTCGCTGTGTCGGATACAGACCAGGGCCTGCCGGTCTGTATCAGGATCTGGGTACGCATTCTGGTATCCCTGCTTGATGAGCTCAAAGGCGTAGGCTTCGCGGTCGCTGACCGGCGTATCGGGCTTACTCCCTTGCGCAAACTCTGGCTCGCCTGGCAGGAGTGGCAGGAGAGCCGGCGGATGCTATGAACTCCAAGGGTTCGCTTCACCCGTTCCAGCTAAGGTGAGCGCGTTTCTATCCGCAGATATGGAAAACTATCAGCCGAATCCCGATCTCCTCGCCGGGCGCGTCGTCCTTGTAACCGGGGCTGCGGAGGGTATCGGGCGTGCCGTTGCCGTGGCCTGTGCCCGGCACAGTGCAGCCCTTATCCTATCGGACCGGGAGCAGCATGACCTGAATCTCCTCTACGACGAGCTGGAGGCCGGTGGTGCACCGGAACCGGCCATCCTGGCTTTGGATCCGGAGCGAGTGGATGAGAAGGACCTGCAGAGGGCCGTGGGTCTGATCAATGAGGAGTTTGGGCGTCTGGACGGCCTTGTCCACTGCGTTGCTTTTGCCCCCTTTCTGAGCCGGATCGACGACTATGACGCAAGCGAATGGGAGCGCGTATTGCGTATCAATCTGACCGCTCCCTTTCTGCTTACCCAAGCTTGCCTACCCCTGCTGCGTGCCGCAAACGATGCCTCGGTAATCTTCCCCCTGGACCGGATCGGACGCCGAGGTGCAGCCTATTGGGGTGCCTATTGTGCAGCCAAATTCGGGATTGAGGGCCTCATGCAGACACTGGCCGAGGAGACGCAGGATAACAGCAACATGCGGGTCAACGGTATCGATCCCGGGGTCGTCCGCACCGGGCTGCGCACCCGACTCTATCCGGGGGAGAACCCGGCCCGTTTGCCAGGCGCGGAAATGGTGACGGGGAGCTATTTGTATCTGCTCGGACCGGACGCGATGGGTGTCACCGGCCAGCGTCTATCCCTCTGATACTACCCAGACAACGCTAAATTATCCAGGATTGGACGCTTCCTGGCCGGCTGCGGCCTGGCCGGCTGCGGCCTGGGCGGCCTGCTGGGCCACAAAGGCAGCATTGACACGGTCGCGCAGCTCTTTTCCGGGCTTGAAGTGGGGGACATGTTTACCCGCCAGGGCAACGGGACCGCCCGTCCTGGGGTTACGCCCCATGCGTGGCGGGCGGTAGTGGAGGGAGAAGCTGCCGAAACCGCGGATCTCGATGCGTCCACCGGCAGCGAGGGTGTTGCTCATCTGCTCCAGGATGCAGCGGACGGTCAACTCCACGTCCCGGTAGACTAGGTGATGCGCCTGCTCATCCGCGAGCAGCTCAATCAACTCCGATTTTGTCATCACTCTCGCTTCCGTAGCCAAGCTTCAACCAGGCAGAAGATGGGGATTCAATCTTTCCGATCTTCTTCCAGCTGTCGCCTGAGGATGTCGCCTAGGGTGGCAGTACCGGCCTGCGCATCACGGGCATACCCCTTGATGGCTGCGGTCTCTTCATCTAGATCCTTGGCCTTGATGGACAATGAAAGGGTACGATTCTTACGGTCCACACCAACAAACTTGGCCACGATCCGGTCGTCGACCTTGAGCACTGCACGGGCATCCTCCACCCGGTCGCGGGATATCTCGGAGGCGCGCAAATAGCCCTCGACGCCATCGGCCAGGACTACGGTCGCACCCTTGGCGTCTACCTCCCTGACGGTTCCGGCGACGACACTGCCCTTCTCGTTGAGAGCGACGAAAGAAGAAAATGGATCCTTATCAAGTTGCTTTACTCCAAGGGAGATACGCTCTCGCTCGGGATCGACCGAGAGCACCACAGCCTCAAGCTCCTCGCCTTTCTGGTAGCGACGTAGGGATTGCTCGCCGGACTCGTCCCAGGAGATATCCGATAGGTGCACCAAGCCATCAATGTCCCCAGCGAGGCCGATGAAGATACCGAAGTCCGTGATAGACTTGATCTTGCCGCTGATGTGGTCGCCTTTCTTGTAGTTGGCAGCAAACTCATCCCAAGGGTTTATCCGACATTGCTTGATGCCGAGGATATGCGACGGCGTTCCTCGTCGATGTCAAGTACCATCACCTCCACCTCGTCGCCCAGGGTAACGACCTTGCTGGGGTGGATGTTCCTGTTGGTCCAGTCCATCTCGGAAATATGGACTAGTCCCTCGACACCCCCCTCGATTTCCACAAAGCAGCCGTAATCGGCAGTATTGGTAACTTTGCCAAAGACGCGGGTACCCTCAGGGTAACGCCGGGAGATATTGACCCACGGGTCCTCTCCCATCTGCTTGAGACCCAGGGAGACTCGCTGGCGTTCGCGGTCGAACTTGAGTATCTTGACCGTGATCTCGTCGCCGATCTCGACCACCTCTGAAGGGTGCTTGACCCGCCGCCAAGCCATATCTGTAATATGCAGCAGACCGTCGATGCCCCCCAGGTCGAGAAAGGCACCGTAGTCTGTCAGATTCTTCACGACGCCATTGATTTCTATACCCTCTTCCAGCCGCCCAAGCAGGGCCTCGCGCTCGGCGCTGTACTCCTCTTCCACGACGGCACGCCGGGAAACCACTACATTGTTGCGCTTGCGGTCCAGCTTGATGATTTTGAACTCCAGCTCTTTACCTTCCAGATAACTGGTATCGCGTACCGGACGCACGTCTACCAGGGAGCCGGGGAGAAAGGCGCGGACGCTGCCTAAATCGACCGTGAACCCCCCCTTGACCTTGCTGCTGATGAGGCCCCTGACGGTGTCCGCCGCCTCAAAGGCATCTTCCAGGAACTCCCAGGCCGCATGGCGCTTCGCCTTGTCCCGTGACAGGCGAGTGGAGCCAGAACCGTCCTCGACCGCATCGAGGGCGACTTGTACCGTGTCACCGACTGCAACCTCCAGGTCACCATCAGCATCGGAGAATTGGCTCCTGGGGATGACACCCTCCGATTTCAGACCAGCGTTTACGATCACGGTATCGGGGGTGATAGCCACTACCCTACCGGTAACGATGGCACCTGGTTGCAACTGGGTAGCGGAAAGACTCTCCTCAAGGAGTTCGGCAAAACTTTCAGTCATGGGTTCTAAGATATCCTGATGCAGGCGTCGTCTTGTCCCTTCCGGGCCAAGGGCTTGGGTTAAATTTACGGCCCGCTGCCGGGAAGTGGGCCGGTTGGGAACGGGCGACCGGCTACCTTGGCACGGCTACCCGCAACTAACAATGATCGGCGAAAAACGGCATGCTGGACGCAAACTCGGTTGCATCCGGGAAAGCACGCTTCACAGCTTCCAGGATCTGGACCAGCACCTCCGAGATCGTCATGGCGGTGGTATCCACCACTAACGCCCCAGAAGGCGGTTTCAACGGTGCTGCGGAACGACTGCCGTCGCGCTCATCACGTTTACGAATCTCCCCGACAAGCTGGGAAAGGCTAACATTCAATCCCTTTGGTATCAACTGTTTATAACGACGTTCAGCCCGTTCCCGGGTACTTGCTGTCAGGAAGATCTTCAGAGGTGCGCTCGGAAAGACCACGGTTCCCATGTCACGCCCGTCGGCGACCAGACCGAGCGGCCTTGCCGCTTCCCGTTGCCAGGCCAGCAACCGCTCGCGCACGGTGCTGTGGACGGCCACCCGGGAAGCGGCGTTTCCTAACGCTTCGGTGCGGATGGCCTCAGATACATCCTCGCCATCCAGGAAGACACGCCGTTCCCGGAATTCCACCAACATGGTCGAGGCCACAGTCGCCAGTGCCTCCGCCGCGCCCGGATCGATTCCTCGGCGTTGCGCAGCCAGAGCGAGCGCCCGGTAGAGGGCACCGCTGTCTAGGCAGTGCCAGCCCAGCCGCTGGGCCAGAAGATCGGCAATAGTGCCCTTGCCGGTTCCGGACGGGCCATCGATAGTGATAATAGGAATCATGTCTGATGCCGTCAGGATGAACTGTAACCGATCCAAGATATTCGCGTTGACATAATTAGAGGATCCGCACGGCGGCGCACGGCGGATCCTACGCTAATTGCAGTAGATCTCTTTACGTTTACTCCCCGGCAAGCAGTCGTAAGACCTCGTTGGCTTGAAATAAAGGACTGTTCCTGTCTGCTGAAATAGAAGCTCCAATCGTTCCAGTGGTTCGAGTATCAAAAGGGCCTTGCTATAGGCGCGTGCCATGAGCCTTAGGAAGCTCCTGGTGATCAGCCGCGTAGATCATGTGGTACATTAAGCGTCCACCTCCACCCCCATGTATCGAGCTGCTGCCAGTCGTCACTACTCCACCACCGCGCGGCAATATATTTCGTCCTTAAGTGCTGAAAACAAACGGCCTAGCCAACCTTAGACCAAGAAGTAGAAAAGTTCGATCTTGCACTTGAAACGTTTGTATTGCGCCAAAGTCTTAACCATCTATGTGTCTGGGGTTTCAGCCGCTTATGGACTAGCGAAGCTATCAATGCTAGGTACCATGATGCGTGATCTGAACAAAGTAGTAGAGATAACGCCCTATGAGCTTTGCTTTATGCTCGGAATCAAAGTGGTAACTTTAGCGTTCTGAAACAGAATCTCAGGCAATTGATCTGGATCGGGTACTTCGAACCCTTCACCATCAAACTCCAATTGTCTTCCCCTCATTTCACTTTCATGGCATTTGTGGAAACTGGTCCCAGCACCGACCTTCGAGGTATCTTCCCGTGGCCTTCTCGCCGACCGCTATTAGCTAGAATTCGTTACCATGGATACCCTTGATAAAATGATGGTTAGGCTGCCAGATCCGTTCTGCTTGGCTGCGGCATCAGTGGCCCCATTGTTTGGAGTGGAAGGGTGGCACCATCAGGGGTGCACTGGCCACGCAGTGCCTGGATCCAGACCGGATTCATCGGGCATGCCCTTGGGCTACTCTCGCCGCCAGCAACCACCCAGTGCAAACCGCCACCGTGGTCCACGCGCCGAGATCGAGTGTACCGAACAGCGTCTCACAAGATCAGATCACCGATGCATTCCGGGGGCTTCGTCAACAATAGCCAATCGGGCTAAGGGATCTCTCCGATCAAGTGCCACAGTCGTTCGCGCCAAGGGTCGAGATCTCAACGATCCTCGCACACGTCGGCCATTGAAGCACAGAATACCCGCCGGCGCTTTCCTTCGCGGGCCACTTACCGCCGGTCCCTACAGATTGGAACTGAGGCGTCGAGCCCAAACCTCAGCGTGACAGTGTTTACAGGCATCTATCACCTTGATAACCCCATCATGGGGTTGAAGGTGTAATTCGTCCACTTATTATCGAGTTTTTCGCCACGTTATCACGCCAACTATGGGGGTTAGCACCATTACAGGTTATACCCACCTTTCCTCGATACCCAACCCGGCCCCGGCCGCCAAGGCTGCAAAGCCTGGGAAGGAGGTATTCACATTGGCGCAGTCCCGGATCTCGAGTGGGGCCCCAGCCTGCAGGGCCGCGATGGCAAACGCCATGGCGATCCGGTGATCGCCGCCGCTGTCTACCTGGCCCCCGCCATAACCGCCGCCGCGGATCCTAATGCCGTCGGCGCGGGGCTCGACTTCTACCCCGAGGACTGCCAGACCCTTCGCCATGACTCGAATCCGATCGCTTTCCTTGACCCGCAGCTCTTCCGCGCCGGTCAGCAAGGTCTCGCCCCGGGCACAGGCGGCTGCAATGAACAGAGCCGGAAACTCGTCGATCGCCAATGGCACCTGATCGTGCGGGATCACAATACCCTGCAAGGGGGCTGCGCGTACCCGCACATCCGCCGCTGGCTCGCCGCCAGCATCCCGCAGGTCGGTGAGCCGGATATCCGCGCCCATGGCACGCAGGATGTTCAATACCCCAATCCGAGTCGGATTCACGCCGACATGCTCCAATGTCAGATCCGAGCCGGGGGCAATGCTCGCCCCCACCAAAAAGAAAGCGGCAGAGGAGATATCTCCGGGAATATCGAGCTGGCAGGCGGCCAGCCGTTTGCCACTGGCGACGCAGACCCTTGGTCCGGCGCAACGGACCGGATGGGCGAAAGTCGCGAGCATCCGTTCGGTATGGTCCCGGGTCAGCGCCGACTCCGTGACGCATGTCTCGCCCGTGGCATAGAGTCCGGCCAATAGTAGACAAGACTTCACCTGGGCACTGGCCACGGGCAGCGCGTAGTTGATCGGACGCAGCGCAGCAACCGGCGTAATCCGCAGCGGCGCAGTACCCGATTCCGTGGTCTCGATTCGGGCCCCCATCCGCGCTAGGGGCTCCGTAACTCGCTGCATCGGGCGCTTGCTCAAGGAAGGATCACCCACCAGCGTTGCGGCAAACCGCTGCCCAGCCAGCAACCCGGCCAGCAACCGCATGGAGGTACCGGAGTTGCCGAGATCCAGATCCGAATGCGGGGCACGCAAACCCCTAAGTCCAACCCCCGCGATGCGCACGCGTCCATCGTTCGGCCCTTCGATGGGAACCCCCATGGCACGGAAGGCACTTAGGGTCGCTAAGCTATCTGCGCCCTCCAGAAAACCGGAGATCCGGGTTACCCCATCGGCGATGGCACCGAGCATGATAGCCCGGTGGGAGATTGACTTGTCGCCGGGTACCCGCAAACGCCCGTGCAGTCCGCCACCGGGCCTTAAGTGGAAACTCAGATCCGAAGCCGTGCTCAAGCGGAACCGCCTGCCTATAGCCGGGTGACCTGTTCGAGTTCTCAGATTGACCCCGGATCCTGTTGTCCTTACGCAGGAGTTACCCGCCGCTCATTCCGGGGTAGGCAGGGGCGCTGGGATGGATTGGGCTGGGGGCTGTTGGACACCAGGGTAACCGCCGTAGCCATAGGGACCACCCCAACCATAGGGACCACCCCAACCATGGGGACCACCCCAACCATGGGGACCACCCCAACCATGGGGACCACCGTACCCGTAGGGCCCATAGCCGTCGTAGTAATCATCGTTGTCATTGCCGAAGAAATCATCCATCATACCGAAGAGGCGGATGCCGGCTGGGTAAGGAGGGACGCGCCGGCGGTGATGGCCACGGCGGCGAGCTTGCATGTGTCTTTCATTGGCAGGTATCTCCTAATCTCGGTTTCAGCCTGAAAATCCAAGTTTCGCATTATAGGTGTGAAACCCGGTGTTTTTAAAGGGATTGATCCTGCGTGTCTTCCGCAACAATTGCTTAACTACGGCATGCCTGCCCTGTCCTCAGGAATGAGTCAAGTTTCTGCACTGCACACAAAGTTTACACCTCGTGAGCCTAAGGCAACGTCTTGTCTTGCCAGCTAAAATTGTACAGGATTAACAGGATTTTTTGTTGTGAAGAGGGCTTGCTGGTTTGATCAAGGCGCGATTGGGCACCGAAAACCCAGGAACGACAAGAACCCTATCAATCCTGGATCAGGTCCCTCGGCATCCTCGGCATGTAGGGGGTACATCCAGAAAACGGTGCCCAGCCGACCAATCGCTCCCGCGGTGGGTTGACCACCAAGCTTCATGCGCCCCGTCGCTGGGCATGGGATTCAGGTTCGGTGGTCTGCTTCAGTACCGGCAAAGCCCGCGATGTAACCCAGTGCACGTAAACTGGACGGATAGCTGCCTCGCGTTCGTGATGAGGGCTTGTAGACCCTGCATCTGTTTGGCTTAAATGTCAACAAGCCCCTAAAACAGCACGCGATCTGGCCCGGGAGGTCAAGACGCTACTCAACGCGGATTACGCCCCAGGCGGTGCTGATTTGGGGCCAGCTAAACACCCCCACCTCCTTAGTACATGGCGGTTGGTTGGACGTCGCTGAAATCGAACTAAGCGTATTCACCAGGCAATGCCTGAACCGGCGCATCCCGGATCTGGAAACACTCCGCCGTAGGCAACTGCTTGGGTGCCGCAGCGGCGCAATATTGATCGGCAATTTACCACCGAGGATGCACGCACCAAAGCTCATGCGACTCTACCCACAATATAAGGGGAAATACCTTTGTTCCTGGCCAGACTGTATTGTACCTGTAAAATACATTGAAACAAGGTACTTCGAAATGCAGTGAGAAATCCAAATCCTTGTCCCGAAGCAGGAGGGATCTTGTGTCCAAACAATACCCTTACTTCAGTAAGATCTCTCCCTTCGATCAAGATGACGAACCGCACTTTGATTGACCATGGGATCCAACCGGGCGGATCTTCTAAATGTTGACACGACCTAATACCGATGCTCTCTATACCGATGACATTGAGTGAGCAGGATCTTCGCGGGTTGGGCCGTAGGTCAGGCAAAGCCCGCCATCTTGCGGATGGTAGGCGCCAAGTTTTTTTAACTATGAATCACGCGAATCGGCGCACAGCGGATAGTCCTCGCCCACGGAAACCTTCGCGAAATGGGCAAAGCCCTAAAGCATCTTGCCAAGTGTATGCTTTGCCTATTCTACGGATTGATTGATGCGGTTTCGCGCGCCCCTCATGCTACCATCCTGTAAGCACTACTGCGCTTACCACATCCTACGTCCATCCCACAGACCTGGCAAAGAGAAAGAGACAACGATCTGTCGGTACAACCCTAAAGCTATAATGTGCTATACCAGCACGCAGCGGGGAATCCTATGATTACCTCGAATTATGAACAAGACTTCTCCACTACCAAAGGACAAGGCCTGTCCATCCAGGATTTACTCGATGACAAGCCGAGTCTACGCGGCAGACTGGATCGGCAGATTCCCAAGGCCTACCATCCGGCATGGCTGGTGCCCGTCAAAGAAACCGACCTGAGCGAAGCTACACCCCCGTCGACATTTAACCTTGATTAAGCCCGGTTTCCCAAACAGTGTCAGATAATTCAAAATTGCTGGTACTTGATCTGATTGATAACCTATCCTTTGAGTGAACGGTCTATTTCAGGCACTAGATAGCCCTGGCTATGGAGGGAAACTACCCGCGCAGTAATAAGCTCTATCCCGCCCATTATGCCCTTTTGTATTACACGCGGGGCAGGCCCCGCGTTTCTAATCGGATTAGATTACCGATCCAAACCTGCCGCTTATCCTGGATCCATTCGGAGGTGATGGATCGATCTACCAAGCAGCAGAAATATACTACAGACATTGAATCGGCATGGAATTTTACGATTCCGAGCACATCCGCGAACCACTCGAAGAAGGCACATGTTTTCTGCTAATCAGAATCCCTTACTTTGGTGTCGGTGCTTTGTTTACCCACGAAGATAAGCAAAATTCGGTTTTACGGCGGGACGAGAGAGAAGCTTTTCAAGCTTGAATTTGCACACATACTCCTTGGGCTGCAAGAAGGCCGCAATTGGAAGCAAAATTTAAGGCTGAATTTGGTCGATCATGAGGCTCCTGATTTCCTGTTTTATCGGGAAGGTAGTTTTTATGGGATACACAGATTGTCGCTAACTGGACAGCCGGGTCTGCCGGTCACCTTTGACGGTGTGGTGCCGTATGAGGTCGATCGCCGTGGCGAGTTAAACCTTAACCACTACCTACACCGGGATATGTTAAAGGAGCAGCTATGCTCATTCTACGCGGCGCTCTCGCCCACTCTGAATTCCGTTTACGTAAGCTCAGCCAACGCCTGCTGAGTGCCACCGGGCAGGTCCTGCAGGTCGCTGCTGAATACAGGTACTTCGCAGACCTCGAGCGGGATCTGCTCCCGGAAGAACAGGTACTGTTGGAACGGTTGCTGTGTCATGGCCCGGCGCTGCCCAGACCAGATCCGGAAGGGGCACTAGTGCTGGTGGTGCCGCGTCCTGGGACTATTTCTCCCTGGTCGTCCAAGGCCACGGATATCGCCTATAATTGCGGCCTGGGTAAGATCCGACGCCTGGAGCAGGGTATCGCTTATTTTCTCCAAGCCCAATCCGCCAAAATCAATGACGGCTTGCTAGTTACCGCCGCGACCCCTCTCCACGACCCAATGACCCAGGTCCCTTTGTTCACCATAGAGGACTCCCACCGGCTGTTCAACCGGGCCGAACCAAGTCCGCACCGGACTATCGATATGCTAGGCGACATACCGAGCGGGGGACGGGAGGCTCTAGTAGCCGCGAACGCCGAGCTGGGCCTCGCCTTGTCCGGGGACGAGATTGATTACCTAGTAGAGCGTTTCGGGGACCTGGGACGCAATCCCACGAACGTGGAACTGGTGATGTTCGCCCAGGCGAACTCCGAGCATTGCCGGCACAAGATATTTAATGCCGACTGGATCATCGACGGCGAGACTCAAGACCAGTCCCTGTTCGCGATGATTCGCAACACCACAACCTGCTCGCCACAGGGGGTCCTGTCAGCCTACCGAGACAATGCCGCCGTGGTGACAGGTTGGCCGGGGAGACGTTTCCTGGTGTCCCCCGAGGATGGAGTTTACCGCGAGCACGACGAGGCCATCCACCTATTGATGAAGGTGGAGACCCACAACCACCCCACGGCGATCGCCCCAAATCCGGGCGCGGCGACTGGCGCCGGCGGGGAGATCCGGGACGAGGGCGCCACTGGCCGGGGTACCAAACCCAAGGCGGGCCTGTGCGGCTTCTCGGTGTCGAACCTACGTATCCCGGACCAAGCGTTGCCCTGGGAGCAAGACTACGGTAAGCCAGGTCATATAGCCTCGGCTTTGGACATCATGCTCGAAGGCCCCATCGGCGCAGCCGCCTTCAACAACGAGTATGGGCGTCCCAATCTGTGTGGCTACTTTCGTACCTACGAACAGGAAGTACCAGGACCCGAAGGGACCGAATTACGCGGCTACCATAAGCCCATCATGGTCGCTGGCGGCCTCGGCAATATCCGCGCCGAGCACATCGCCAAGCGAGAGTTTCCGCCAGGCACGCCCCTGATCGTGCTGGGGGGACCTGCCATGCTCATCGGCTTGGGGGGTGGGGCCACCTCCAGTATGGCATCTGGGGTTTCGACGCAAGACTTGGATTTCGCTTCCGTCCAGCGCGCCAACCCGGAGATGCAGCGGCGTTGCCAGGAGGTCATCGACAGCTGTTGGGCCTGCAGCGAGGAGAACCCCATACTGTTTATCCATGATGTGGGGGCGGGCGGGCTTTCCAATGCGCTGCCGGAATTGATACAGGATGCCCGTCGCGGCGGACGCTTCGAGTTGCGGGAGGTTCCGAACGACGATCCGGGCATGTCGCCCATGGAGATCTGGTGCAACGAGTCCCAAGAACGCTATGTGCTAGCAGTGGCCACCAAGCGACTCGCGGCGTTCGTAGCCATCTGCGAACGCGAGCGTTGTCCTTATGCGATCATTGGGGAGGCGACTCGAGCGAAACGCCTACTACTTACTGATACCCACTTTGGGGACACTCCCATTGATCTGCCTATATCCCTGCTCTTAGGCAAGCCCCCCCGCATGTTGCGGACCGCTGCACGAATCGAATTTCAGCGCCCGAAGCTAGATTTGTCGCAGGTATCCTTATCGGAAGCAGTACAGAGGGTACTGCGTCTACCCACGGTAGCCAACAAAGGCTTTCTGATCACCATCGGTGACCGCAGTGTTACTGGCCAGGTTGCGCGTGATCAAATGGTCGGCCCCTGGCAAGTGCCAGTCGCTGATGTGGCGATACCCCTCAGTGACTACACGGGGATAACGGGTGAAGCCATGGCCATGGGCGAGCGGCCCCCAGTGGCGCTGATCGATCCGGTGACCTCGGGACGCTTGGCCGTGGGCGAAGCTATCACTAACCTAGCGGCTGCCGCCGTCGACCGGATCTCCGACATCCAGATCTCTGCCAACTGGATGGCGGCGGCAGGACATCCGGGGGAGGATGCTGGGCTCTTCGACACCGTCCGCGCCCTGGGTCTTGAGCTGTGCCCAGCCTTGGGGGTGGCTATCCCTGTAGGTAAGGATTCGATGAGCATGAAAGCCCTGTGGACAGACCACGCCGGTCACCCACAGGAGATGATCGCCCCACTGTCGTTGATCGTGTCGGCCTTCGCGCCAGTACGGAACGCCTGGCGCACCCTCACCCCCCAGCTGCGCCTGAACGCGGGCGCTACAGATCTAATCCTCATCGACCTGGGGCAGGGACGCAACCGCCTCGGGGCTTCCTGCCTGGCGCAGGTCTACGGGCAGGTCGGCAACGCGGCCCCTGATCTGGATGATCCGCGGCTACTCACGGGATTTTTCACCGCTGTGCAGGCACTCAATCGAGCGGGCTTGATCCTGGCCTACCATGACCGTTCCGATGGGGGGCTGTTCACTACCCTATGCGAGATGGCTTTTGCCGGGCGGTGCGGTCTGGTGATTAATCTCGACCTGTCGGAGCCTAGTGATGACCTGGCCATGCTCTTCAGCGAAGAATTGGGAGCCGTGATCCAGGTCCGGCGTACGGACACGGACGCCGTGCTCAAGCTGCTTGAGGAGCATGGGCTGGGCAGTTGCGGCCTAGTAATCGGCACACCCCAGAAATCGGAAGACATTCGGTTCCGACGTCGGGGGACTGAGATCCTTGCGGCATCCCGCGCGGAGCTGCAGCAGTGCTGGTCAGAGACCAGTCTACATCTACAATCCCTACGCGATAACCCGGACTGTGCACGCGAGGAGTTCGACCGCATCGCCGATACCACCGATCCGGGCCTAAGTGTGGCGCTTGGTTTCGATCCCACCGACGATACAGCGGCCCCTTACATCCTGAGCGGAAGGCGCCCTCGGCTGGCGGTGCTCAGGGAACAGGGCGTGAATGGGCAGTTGGAGATGGCGGCGGCCTTCCATCAAGCCGGATTCGAGTGCGTGGACATGCACATGTCCGACATCCTTTCCGAGCGGGTGGAGCTGGCGGGCTTTCGCGCCCTGGTGGCCTGCGGCGGCTTCTCCTATGGAGATGTCCTGGGTGCAGGGGAGGGCTGGGCCAAGTCGATCCTGTTCAATCCGCGGGCACGGGACCAATTCCAGGCTTTCTTTGAACGGCAGCAAACCTTTGCCCTGGGGGTGTGCAACGGCTGTCAGATGCTCTCCCACCTCCGGGAGCTGATTCCGGGCGCGGACTACTGGCCCCACTTCGTGCGTAACCACTCGGAGCAGTTCGAGGCTCGGTTGGTGATGGTGGAAGTGACCGACTCGCCTTCGATGCTGTTAGCCGGCATGGCCGGCTCGCGATTGCCCATTGTTGTAGCCCACGGTGAGGGGCGGGCGGAGTTTTCCGACGCTGTGGATCTATCGAACGGCGCTCCGCAGGTGGCGCTGCGTTACGTCGAAAATAATGGCGGCATCGCCATGCGTTATCCAGCGAATCCGAACGGCTCCCCCGCGGGTATCACCGGCCTCACCACCAGCGACGGGCGCGTCACCATCATGATGCCCCATCCCGAACGGCTCTTCCGCACCCTTCAGCACTCCTGGCGGCCAGACCATTGGGACGAGTATGGCCCCTGGATACGGCTGTTTAGAAACGCCCGGGTGTGGGTGGACTGAGATCCTATGCATTAAGTCAAGCATTACCGGCCGGCGAAAAAGGAAATCTCATCATCGATAATTTTCTTTCCTCCATCGTCAATCATCTCACACCGACAAGTTGGCACCGCCCGATTGTTAATCTCTGCTGTCTGTAGCATCGCTACGAACACACTTGAGGGAACTCATTGGTTTTCAGAGTGCCCATGGCTAACACAGAGTATCAGCCTTACGTGTCACCAGTGCCGCGTTGGCTACTGATTATAAGGCACTGCCCGCTCAATCAGCTCATCAAGTCCGGGCTCATTAGGGTTCCAGGGCTTGCCTGGGTGGATGCAATCGGCTGGACAAAGTTCGGCGGCTTCGACCAATTGGGCATAGGTGCCGACGTTCAGGTCCCCGAGCAGGGCTTGTTTTTCTTCGTTGTAGAGAAAAAGCAGAGGATTAAGGTTGGTGCAGTCGTTGCAGCTGGTGCACAGGGGGGTGTCGATCCAGGGTTCATCAAGGCTCAAAGCAGGCTCAGGTGTGACCGGCTCTCCGATCTCACCATCGTCTTCCTCTACGGGTGGGGCTACCGCCTCTTCCATGGGCGGTAGGCTCGCCGGCTTCGCTGGGATGAACCCGCCGCCAGAGGTGTTGGTCAGGTCTATCCCCAGCAGCATATCTGTGAGCCGCTGCATGGCCTCGCTGGCGGCGGTCTCGCGGACCTGTTCCAGCTTGACGTCGTGCTCGGCTTGGAGGCGATCGCGCTCGGCGGCGGCCTGTTGCCGTTCTTCGGCCTGGGTGCGCACGATTGCTTGTTCCACGTAGGGATTGCGGACGCCGGCCAGCTCTTGCAAGGTGTGCCAGAAGTTAAGCCGGTCCCGGCAGGCGAGAATGAGTTCCCTGGAGATGACTAACCGGTGCAGTAGATTGCTGCCGTCCACGGCCCAGACGAAGGGCAATAGCCGGTTTGCCTCTTCCAAGGGCAAGGCTAGGTAGTCGGCCACCGGGACCAGGGCTGACGAGTCGCAGCCCGGCGGGATTATCCTGAAATGGTCGCGCAGGCGCTCGACAAGAAGGGCGTAGTCGGCGAAGGTGAAGGCCAGTTGGGCCTCGATGCCGTTGCCGTTCTCGTCCCGATAGCGGAAGGGATGCACTGGCCAGTCATTGGTCTCCTGGGGATTTTCGCTGAAATCCATGCGGGTAGCCGCGAAGTCCCCGGCCGCTGGGTTGATGCGGAAGAAGGGGTGCGCGCGTCCTTCGATACCGGCCCCAGCCACCAACCAGGCGTTGAGGCGAACCAGCGGGCCTGGGGATCGGATGCCGATGGTGATCAGGTTCAGGCTGGTGTGGGTGGCATCCAAGGCATCGAGAAAGCAGCGCATTAGGTGGCGGTGCCGGGCTGCGGACGATTGGGTCACCACAGCCTGGCGGTGGCTGATCCCTAGGTACCCGAGCTCGGTGCGATAGGCCTGGAAGGGGTTTCGTCTGGCAGTGCACCAGGGTTGTTATGGGCCTGGATGCGGATCATGATCTGCACTGGGCGGCCCGAGCTCAACAGGCGCGAGAAAGAGTGGAGGCCGGTACTGGCAACCCGATCTGCACCGTCCAGGGCGATGATACTGGGTACGAGCAGGAGCTCTTCCTGGGAGAAGGCTTCCCATTGGAAGTTATCAAACCAGGGGTCATGGATCACCGGGTCGTAAATGCCCTCGATCTCGAGTTGGGCGATGCGCACGGCGGCAAAGACACCAGCGAGTTTGGCAGCCTCGCGGTCGAAGAGCTGTGTGGCCAAGGCGCAGGGATCTGGATCGATCAAGTCCTTGGTATCGTAGCTCTCGGACAGCCAGTGCCCTTTGACGCCGCCTAGATGAACGAACTGGACCCGGATTGGATCCGGTTGCCAAGCCTCCAGGATCTCGAGAACACGTTCGATCCGCGCACGCCGTTCCGGCGACATTTCCTGAGTGCCCTTGGAGTGGTCCATCACCGCTGAGAGGGCGGCGGGGTCGAAGCGTTCACCCCCGGGCCCGACGCTGTTGCGGGCCTGGCGCGGCTCAATGGCCTCGTCGGACTTACCCCATTCCACCTCGAATAGGGCGCGGAGACCGCGGATGGATTGGTCCATCTGGGACTGGAACCGGGCCAAACGCGGGATGACCCGGCTGCGAACGGCGTGGATCAGCAGGTGGAGGGCCGGGTAGCGGCCGTAGCCCATGATCCGACCTTCGCCAGCCGCGTCCCGCAGCCTATCCAGGTCTTCCTGCAGGCGTTCGCGGTTGGCCTGATCTAGATTCAAACGATGCTGCAAATCCAGCCCCGCTCTCCATAAGACGAGTGTTGCCGGCGTGGGTCCCTCGCGTTCCCGCAAGGTTTGGCGGAGATGGTACTCGAGCCAATGCAGATGGTCTTTGAGGATACGCGCCTCATGGTTACCAGGGGCAAATCCCTGCACAGTCTGGGCAAACCATTCCGCCAGGGGCTGTTCCAGGTCGTCCGCGTCCTGATGGCCGTCCCCGGCGTCGGGTGGAAACAGAAACAGGGGATAGTCGTAGCGTAGCTTGGAGGTATCGCGGAACGGGTCGAGCAGGGCCGGCAGGGTATCATTGGGTGCCGCTCCGAGCTGGTCCCTGGCCGTCGGTTCACCGAGATGGAAGTGGCGCAGGGTGAACATAAGATCCCGGGTGGCTTTGGCATCTTTCACCGCCGTCGGCAGGGCCGGGATGCTCTCCGGTTGCGGTCTGGGGATTTGGGTCCATCGGCCCCGTGGGGCTTGGTTGGTGGTCATGGCGGCAGTCAAACTGTGAGCCGGTCCAGAACCCTGTCGAAACGCTCCAGCCGTTCCTGGGGCGTCATATCGGTCCCTTGGCTGGACAGGTCTTCATAGCAGGGAGCGTCCGGGTTGTGATAGATCAAGCCCACGGGGATCAGTGCCGAGTCTGTGGCAAGCCGGAAGGCCCGGACCAGATCACTAGGGTCGTGCTCTGCCCGCTGGGGAAACTGGCGCTGGGCACTGGGATCGATTGGTATGCCCTGCGCGTGCTCGAGCAGCGGAATCTAGATGAATCCTCCTGCAAGGTCTTCGAGACCTGTTCCGCGTATACGGGGCAGCGTTGGATGATGCGCACGAAGCCGGTCCCGCAGTGGCGGTAGGCGGCTTTGAGGGTCTCGTAGAGCAGGGACGGATTCCAGTCCACGACCTGGGCCACGAAGGATACATTGGTGATCCCCAGGGTAACGGTCAGCGGGTTGTGGGGGTCGATGATGGCCCCGAAGGGGTGGGTATTAGTCTTGAAGCCGAGGGGACTGGTGGGCGAGGTCTGGGCCTTGGTGAGGCCATAGATGGCATTGTCGAACACCATCAGGGTCATGTCCATGTTGTAACGCAGGGCATGGATCCAATGGGCGGTGCCGATAGAGAAGCAGTCCCCGTCCCCGGTGGCAACCCAGACATCCAGATCCGGGCGTCGGGATTTGATGCCGCAAGCCAGTGGCAGCGCACGCCCGTGCAGGCCGTGGAAGCCGTAGGTGCCCAGGTAGTGGGGCATGCGGCTGGAGCAACCGATGCCAGACACGCACACCGAGAGCTCGGGCTTCTGCTGCTCGTCGCGCAGCACCCGCTGAGCCGCGGTGAGCACTCCGTGGTCGCCGCAACCGGGACACCAGCGGGCTTCCCCGCCAGCGTAGTCGCCAATGGTAAAGTAGCGCTCGAAAACCTCAAGGGACCAGTCTGCTTTGAGTCCGAACATCAGTCGCTTCCTCCCGCGTTTTCGTCTGTGTCCCCGACGTCCTGCAGGGCAGCCAGGCGTTGTAGGATCACGTTGTGGATCATCCCCGGTTGCAGGGGATGGCCATAGACCACGGACCAGCAGTCGATGTCCAGAAGGGTGTGGGCACGCAGAAGCCAAGCGATCTGGGCGTAGCGCCGGGTCTCTTCGGTAATTAGGGGGGCTTCGGGGTCGTCGCTGTAGTTAATCTCTACTGTCATGATCTTGCCGAAACGCGTAAATATCTCCTTCAGGCCCGGTTCCAGGGGGGAGAGGAAGCGCAAGTGCACCGATGAGACCCGGTACCCCTGGGCCCGCGCCCGGTCCACCGCCTCCTCGACGGCGCCCAGGGTAGAGCCCCAACCAACCAGTAACAGATCGCCTTCCTCATCGCCGTGAACCTGGGGTGGCTTTAGGGTACTGGCCAGGGCCGCCAGCTTGCGGCTGCGCATGTTGCAGCCCTGCTGGTTGGAATCCGAGTCATAGGCCACCTTACTGGAATTGGTATGGGCCAGACCGGTGAGTATGTATTGGCCGCCGGGCATACCGGGGATGGGGCGGGGTGAAAGCCCCGTCTCCGGGTCCCAGTCGTAGGGTGGCACAGATTGATCCCACTCCGACTGGTCGATGGGTGGCGCCAACCAGTCGGGAGTAGGTTCAGGGCGGGGATAGGGTTGCACTCCGGTAGCCAGGTTAGCGTCGCTGAGCAGAACCACGGGGGTGCGGAAGGCCTCGGCCAAGCGCCGTGCCATGATGACGAAGTGCAGACATTCCTGGATGGTGGCGGCGGCGATGACAACCTTGGGTGCGTCCCCCGGCTCGCCGTACAGGGAGGCCAGTAAATCTCCCTGTTCAACCTTGGTCGGCAGGCCTGTAGACGGACCGCCGCGCTGCACCACCGCCAACACCAGAGGGATCTCGGCTATGACCGCGAGGGCCACCATCTCAGTCTTGAGCGCCAGTCCGGGACCGGAGGTGATGGTGCAGGCGGTCTTACCCGCGAAGGAGGAGCCGATGGCGAAACCGATGGCAGCGATCTCGTCCTCGGCTTGGAGGACGAAGCCCCCAACCTTGTGGAAGACGTCGGCCAAGTAGTGCGATGCCGAGGTGGCCGGGGTGATGGGGTACATGGACACCAGCTCCATCCCCGAGGCCATGACCCCCAGCCCTAAGGCCTGATTGCCGTTGGTCACGATGAAGCGCTTGCCTTCCGTCTCCTCCTGGGGTCTCGGCGGGACCTCGAAGCGGACATCCAGGTGCCCGGCCGCGAATGCTAGGCCGGCGTCGAACAAGCGATGATTCAGGGCGATGACATTAGCATCCTTGCGCTTGAAGGTGGTGGCGATCTCGTCCTTGGCCTTTTGGATGTCCCGCGAGTAGAGGTAGCAAAGCATGCCTAGTACAAACATATTCTTGCCGCGACGTGGGTTGGACATGATCTCCAGGCAAGCCTGCTCAATGGATAGCTCATGGACGATTAGGCCGTTGTTCCAGAACTCTGTGACTGCCTTAGCGTACTGGTCGCGGATCTCAAGGACCGGGTCGTCACGCCATTTGTCCTCAAGCAAGACCATGGTACCCCGTTTGTAGGCACCGTTAGCGATGCGTGAGTAGAGCACCTGCTCATTGAAGGCGACTACGATGTCGGCCTCGTCCCCCATATTGGTGACATCATGGGAAGCGAGGCGGATCCGGATCCCGCTCGCGCCTGCGGGGGAACGGGCCGGCGGCTGGATCTCCGCGGGGATGATCTCCACCGTCCAGACGCCGTTGCCCATCCGGGCGCAGATGGTCCCGAAGGTCTGGCCGGCCTTCTGGGCCCCCTCGCCCGAGTCGCTGACGATCTCGACGATATGCTCGCTGATACGCTGTATGCCGGACGCTGTGCCGGTGTTCGTCGCTATCTGTTCCTTCTCGTTGCGGGAGCTGGTCGAATCTGTGCTCATAAAAAGGCTACTCTGTTTCCGGCTGGGCCGAATGCCGCTTCCAAGATCGCCGAGCGGGGTCCCTGGAATCAAGGCGGTTAAGGTACGGAGGAAATCCGATGTTGCCTATGATGCAGATCACCGTCGATCCAACCCTATCGTTGGCGGGGACGGCGAGCCGCCGAGAAAAAGGTGAAGCCACCACCCTCTGGGGACAAGGTCGCCCCCCCGGTGCCAGTATCCATGCAAGGATATCTGACTAAGCTGAAGGCTATATTGTCGCAGGGTTTGGTCGCTGAAGAAAACGCGCTGCGGTCTTGCCAACTGCGCCTTGGCCTGTACCAGCGAGTTCTTTCCGCTTTGCGTTGCTCATGTTCTTGCGCTTTCCCCCAAAGTAGGTTTCGTCGGCCTCCGCCGGTCCGAGGAAGCTGCCCGACTCGCCAATCATGGCTTCGCGGATACGATACGCCATGAACCACGCGCTTTTCTGCGTAATACCGAGGTCGCGGTGCAGCTTCATGGA
>Ga0056114_1000059_pt1 | contig 29609 bp, 27 predicted proteins | sample WorMetHERISLAND1_FD_77005 | JGI IMG/M metagenome (GOLD analysis project Ga0056114, IMG submission 77005) | Marine gutless worms symbiont microbial communities from Max Planck institute for Marine Microbiology, Germany - Olavius loisae HERON... ...
CACCGCGCGCAAACTGCTCAAGATCATCTACGACACGTTGAAGAACGGCTGGGTCTTCGAGGACTTCCCGGCCTTCAAAATCGCCGGGGAAACAATCCCCGCTGGACAATCATCATAGGAGTGCGAATGGCGGTTCAATGGAGGTGATCACCGGGAACTGCTTAACCAATTAAAGACATGGGTGAATTCGAGACAAAAACGTCCTTAGCTAGGACAGCCCCAATTTGATTTTAATCAGATGCAAGCGGTCCCAACGCTTGAGACTCCCGAAGGACATGGGTATCTTGAAATTCGCTGGAGGGTGGAACAGCCGTATGCCAGCACATCACGACCACGGTGGTTTAAACAGGCGAGGTTAGAGACATGCCGCAATCCAGCAATGCGCGCACGGACAACGCGAAGCTTTTGGCTTGGGTCGACGAGATCGTCGCGCTCTGCAAGCCGGACGAAGTTTATTGGTGTGACGGTTCGGAAGAGGAGTACGACCGTCTCAGCCAGTTGATGGTCGACAGCGGAACCTACATCCGCCTCAATCCGGAAAAGCGACCGAACAGTTACCTTGCCCGTTCGCATCCGAGCGACGTCGCCCGCGTCGAGGAGCGGACCTTCATTTGCAGTGAGAATGAAGAGGACGCCGGCCCGACCAACAATTGGAAAGCGCCCGACGAAATGCGGGGCATCCTCAAGGGGATTTTTGAAGGCTGCATGCGTGGGCGCACCATGTACGTGATCCCCTTCAGCATGGGCCCGATCGGCTCGCCGATCGCCTACCCGGGCATTGAGATCACCGATTCGCCTTACGTCGTCACCAACATGAAGATCATGACCCGCATGGGTCAGGCGGTGCTTGATGCCCTCGGCCCGAATGGCTTTTTCATTCCGAGCGTGCACTCCGTCGGGGCGCCGCTGGAGCCCGGGCAGGCGGACGTTCCCTGGCCCTGTGCACCCGATATCTCGGACAAGTACATCGTGCATTTCCCGGAGACCCGCGAGATCTGGTCCTACGGGTCCGGTTACGGCGGCAACGCGCTCTTGGGCAAGAAATGCCTGGCCTTGCGCATCGCGTCCGCCATGGCCCGCGACGAGGGCTGGTTCGCCGAGCACATGCTGATCCTCGGCCTCGAATCGTCGGAAGGCGAGCGCACCTATGTAGCGGGCGCCTTCCCCAGCGCCTGCGGCAAGACCAACCTGGCGATGATGATCCCGCCGGTCGGTTTCGAGGGCTGGAAGGCGACCACCGTCGGTGACGACATCGCCTGGATCAAGCCGTCCGCCGACGGCACGCTTCATGCGATCAATCCGGAAGCCGGCTTCTTCGGCGTCGCACCGGGCACCAACTATTCATCGAACCCGAACGCCATGGAGACGTTGAAGGAGAATTGCATCTTCACCAACGTGGCGTTGACCGACAACGGCGACGTCTGGTGGGAGGGCATGGACGGCGAAGCGCCGGCCCACGCCATCGACTGGAAAGGCAACGACTGGACTCCGGCGAGCGATACGCCCGCGGCCCATCCGAACTCCCGGTTCACGGCACCGATCAAACAGTGCCCCTCCTACGACGACGCCTGGGAAGACCCGGCCGGGGTGCCGATAAGCGCCTTCATGTTCGGCGGCCGCCTGTCGACGACGTTCCCGCTGGTCTACGAAGCCTTCGACTGGAACCACGGCGTGTTCTTGGCCTCGACCATGGGTTCGGAAGCCACCGCAGCGGCCATCGGACAGGCGGCGATCCGCCGTGACCCCTTCGCCATGCTGCCTTTCATCGGCTACAACATGGCCGACTATTGGGCCCATTGGCTGGAGATGGGATCGCGGGGAGACATCAAGCTGCCGCGTATATTCCGGGTCAACTGGTTCCGCAAGGACGACGACGGCAAGTTCATCTGGCCCGGTTTCGGACAAAACATGCGCGTCTTGAAATGGGTCGTCGATCGCGTCCACGGTCGCGCCGATGCCATCGACAGCCCGTTCGGCATGATGCCCCGTTATGAAGACATCACCTGGGTCGGTCTCGATTTCGATCGGGAGAAATACAGCCAGATCATGGACATCGAGCGGGATGGCGCCGAGGCAGAGGTGACCGGCGTCGAAGAGTATTACGCCAGCTTTGGCGATCACCTGCCCGAGGCGCTCGAGGCGCAATGCCAAGCCATGGCCGAACGCGTCGATACGCTACCCGACATCTGACGGATGGCCGACGTCGCCTAGAACCAATTCCGTTTTCGCCTGAGAAGCCGGTCCAATGGGCCGGCTTTTCTTGTCGGCTGCATTCTAAGCCTTGCCGCGTGCCGCCGCCGCCAAGCGGACGAACTCGGCCCGGACTTGGCGCGACGAAGCCATGGACGCTTGGAACGCGACACGGGCCCACCGGCCGTCAAGAACCAGGTCCGCCCCGTCCGGGTCGAGACCGCCCATTTTCCAGCCATTTCCCTTGCGGCCGAGCAGCCGGTTGGCGATGAGGTCGAGGGCTTCGGCGTGATCGCCGTTCATATGTTCGACGACGCTGTCCTCGATCGCGGCCATGGCTTTCGCGGCGGCGCTCGGCGAGCGGATGTCGCGGCCGCGCAGCTATCGGGCACGGGCGAAACCGCCGACGTAGTGCACCTTTTCCACCGCCATCCGATAGAACGCGAAGTCTCCAAACCCGGCATAAAGTTTCGCTTGCGGATGGCGGGCGAGAAAGCGCTTGGCATGGCGCGGCTCACGACTTTTCCGCACCTTGTCGAGCAGCGTCACCCGGGGTCCGGTCTGCGGATTGGAACGCCCGGAGGCGGCTTCGACAAGGAGTGCGGCACGCGGATCTGCGGCGATGTTGCGGGTATGATCGGCGAGTGTGGAGAGGAGGAAGAGAGGACAACCGTCGACGTCGGTCGCGTAGGTGACGAGAGAAGCGTAAGGCCAGCCATCGGATACCGCCATTGCCGTGGATAGGGACCCGGAGCGGCAACCGCGGAGGAGGTCGCGGCAGGCGCCGATCATCTGATCGCGGGTCATCTCTAGCCGGCGGGGCACGGCGGACTCCTTAGCCAGATGTCCCGGTCAGGAACCTTCACCGTGACGCAGCACCATGTCACGCAGCGTCACGATACCCAACGGCGCCCGCATCTGGTCGATGACCAAGGCGCGGCTAATCTTGAAATGCCCGAGCAGGCGGACGGCGTAGCGGATATCCATATCCTCATGGACCGTGATCACCGGTTTGGTCATGACGTCATAGACGTTGACCCGTTCCGGCGACTTGTCGGGTCCGATGACCTTGGTGGCGATATCGGATACGACGATCAGTCCGTACTCGTCATGCTCATTACGCCGTTCGACGATCAAGGAGCTGACACCGGAGTGCCGCATCATCTCGATGGCCTCGGCGACCGTTTGCATGCGGTCGATGATCTTGACGTCCGGTGTCATGACGTCCCGGACACGGACGATGTCTTGCTCGTTCATATCGATTCCTCGATCTCTTGCTGGATGACGTCGGCCTGAGTGGTGAGGCCGACCGCATCTTCGATTTCGATCTGAACCGCGATCCCCGTTCCCGGCTCCTCGTCGAATTGTCCGGCGTCGGCGATCGTTTCCAGGATCTCGCGGGCCTTGGGCGCGGCGACGATGAACATCAGGACATCACGTTGTGCCGAAATGTCGAGTCCTAAAAACGTCTTGGTCGGATTCAGACCCTCACCGCGGACACTGGTGATCACAGTGGCACCGGTCGCGCCGGCTTCGCGCGCCGCCTCCATGACCGTGTCCGTCTTTTCGTCGGCCACAAGCGCCATGATCAATTTCAGGTTCATTTTTCATCCTCCTCATCTGCATTCTCTTTAACTTTCGAGCGTTGCCGACGTTGGAGCCATGTTGCGAACATGTCATATCCCAACACCGACATAATTGGAAACACACTTGCAAAGGCGATCAGGCCGAAGCCATCGATCAAAGGGCTGCGGCCCGGCACCGCCGCCGCCAAGCCGAGGCCGAGGGCCGCCAGGACGGGAACCGTCACTGTCGATGTCGTCACGCCACCGGAGTCATAGGCCAGCGGAATGATCATCTTGGAGGCGCGGAAGGTCTGAAAGATGACGACCGCGTAGCCGGCCATGATGTAAAGACTGAGCGGCGTACCCGACACGATGCGGTAGGTGCCGACGGCGACGCCGACGCCGACGCCGACCGCCACCGCGAGACGCAATCCCCAGGCGCTGATACCGCCACCGGCGATCTCTTCGGCCTTGATGGAAACGGCGATCAGCGACGGTTCGGCCACGGTTGTGGCAAATCCGATGGTCGCCGCAAACACGTATACCCAGAGGTAATTCCGCCAATCAATGGCGGCTGCCGGGGATTGGCCGGTGAATTCCGGCGCCGTCAGCTGTTCGGCCATGGCGTTGCCGAGCGGGAACAGCGCCTTCTCCAGACCGACCAGGAAAAAACTCAGTCCGACCAGCACGTAGACCAGGCCGATGATGATGCGGTGCAGGTGGCGCGGTTTCTGCCTGAGGACGAAAATCTGGAACCCCAACAGGATGGCGGCGATCGGCAGCACGTCCATGACGGTCGCCAGCGTCGTTTCGATGATGGAGCCGATCAGTTCCATGGCGGCCTCACACCACGATCCCGAAGATCATCACGAAGATCATCGGCGTCAGGCTGGCGAAGGCGATCAGCCCGAAACCGTCGCTCATCGGGTTGCGCCCGCGGATGGTCGTGGCCAATCCGACGCCCAAGGCCGTGACCAGCGGCACCGTGATCGTCGACGTGGTGACGCCGCCAGCGTCGTAGGCGATGCCGACGATCTCATCGGGCGCGAAAGGCGTGATGACGACGACCAGGATGTACCCGGTGATGATGAAGTAATGGATGGGCCATCCCTTGACGATCCGGAACACGCCGATGACCAGCGCCACGCCGACCGACAGCGCGACGACGATACGCAGCGAATCGGCGTAGGTGCTTCGCGCATCCGCATCCGACGCGATGGCGCCGGCTTCCGCCGCCACCTTGGCGGCTTCGTCGGCAACGGCGATCAACGCCGGTTCAGCGACCGTGGTGCCGAAGCCCAAGGCGAAGGCGAAGGACAAGAGGGCGCCGAGACTGCCTTTCCGGGCGAATGCCTCGGCCATGTCATCGCCCAATGGAAACAGCCCCATCTCGAGGCCCTGGATGAACAAAGTCAGGCCGAGGACGACGAAGACCAGGCCGACCAGGACGTCACCGAGATTGGGAAACGGCTGTTGCAGAACCACCGCCTGGAAAAAGGCGACCGTCAGGATAATCGGTGTCAGATCGCGCAACGATCCGACCAGAAGTTTCACGAATCCGCGAAGAGCTTGCCCCATGGTTTAAAGACTGTTCCGGGATGGGCGGATTTGTCCAGCACCTTTCGCAATCAGGGGCGCCCTATCATTGCATTGTCAGGAAGGCCGGCCATGTTTGAACCCGGAAATCCCGACTTCCCCGAAACCGCGGTAACGGTGACGCCCTTTTGGGGTTATAATTTCGCCACAAACGGGGCATAGGACACGGGTTCAAGAACCGAACTGGATGAAAGGCATCTTTCATGGCTCACACCATCGCCCTCGTCGACGATGACCAGAACATTCTGGCGTCCTTGTCCGCCGCCCTGAAAGATGAAGGATACGACGTCGATACCTATGCGGACGGCGCCGAAGCCTTGCAAGGCCTGGGCCGGCGGCCGGTCGACCTGGCCATCCTCGATATCAAGATGCCGCGCATGGACGGCATGGAGTTGCTTGGCGAACTGCGCCGCAAGGGCGATCTTCCGGTCATCTTCCTGACCTCGAAGGACGACGAGGTGGACGAGATCATGGGCCTGCGCATGGGCGCCGACGACTACATCAAAAAGCCCTTTTCCCAACGCCTGCTCATGGAACGCATCCGTGCCGTCATTCGCCGCCACGAAACGACGCAAAAGAATCCCGGCGACGATGACATCATCAGGCGCGGTGATCTGGTCCTCGATTCGTCCCGACATCTTTGCACCTGGAAGAACGATGAAATCAACCTGACCGTCACCGAATTCCTCATCGTCGAGACGCTTGCCCGGCGGCCTGGACACGTCAAGAACCGTGACCAGTTGATCGACGCGGCCTATGGCGAGCACATCTACGTCGACGATCGGACAATCGACAGCCACATCAAACGCCTCAGGCGCAAATTCAAGGCCGTTGACAACGACTTCGCGGAGATCGAAACCCTTTACGGGGTCGGCTATCGCTACAAGACGAACTGACGGAACGAATGAAACGGGGGACCACGGAACGGGCCAGCGAGCGGCACAAGACACGGCTCATTTCGCCGATCACCCGGCGTATCCTCACCGTCAATATCCTGGCGCTGGCCATCCTCGCGGCCGGCATTCTCTATCTCGGCGAATACAAGGACAACTTGATCGACGGTGAACTGTCGGCGCTGGCGACGCAGGCGGAAATGTTCGCGGTCGCCCTCAGTGAAGGGGCGGTCGCGGAGACGTCCGGCGGGCAATACCGGGTTTCAGAAATTTCCAACCAGATGGTTCGCCGCTTGGTCGAAACAACCGGCACACGGGCACGCCTGTTCAAGCGAAACGGTCAGCTGGCCGCCGACTCGCGGCTGCTCGCCGGCAGCAAGGCGGCGATCCGCATCGAGGAACTGCCGCCCCCGGAACAATCCCGGGATCCGTTCCGCGATGTCCTCGAGGCCTTTGACCGCGTCTTGCGCCATTTGGTTCCGAGCCGCCGTCTCAGCCACTACGAGGAGAAGGCCCGGCCCCATGCCCGCGACTACCCGGAAGTCGTCGCGGCGCTCAACGGCGACTACGTCAAGGCGCTTCGCGCTGGTGACGGAGAAAGCCTGGTGCTCAGCGTCGCCGTTCCGGTGCAGCGCTATAAGCAGGTGCTCGGTGCCCTGATGCTGACCAAAGGCTCCGAACGCTTCGATGCGGCGATGTTCGAGGTCAGGCGCGACATCCTCAAGGTTTTCGCCGTGGTTCTGTCGGTTACGGTGCTGATTTCGGGCTACCTCGCCGGCACAATCGCCCGGCCGTTGCGCCGCCTTGCCGCCGCCGCCGAGCGGGTCCGCCACGACCACGGCCGCCATCATCGGATACCCGACATGTCGGACCGGCGCGACGAAATCGGCGAACTGGCAGAGACCCTCGGCCAGATGATGGAGGCCCTGTGGCAACGCATGGATGCCATCGAGAGTTTCGCTGCCGACGTCGCCCACGAGATCAAGAACCCGCTGACTTCGCTCCGCAGCGCCGTCGAAACGGCATCGCGCCTCAAGGACCCGGACCAGCAGAAGAAATTGATGACCATCATCGCCGAGGACGTGACCCGCCTCGACCGGCTGATCAGCGACATCTCCGATGCCTCGCGCCTGGACGCAGAACTGTCGCGCGCGGAAGCCGAAAAAGTCGATATCGGCGCCATGCTGGCGATGCTCGCCGACGTCCAGAATACGACCCGGGACGGAGGACCGGATATCCGTCTCGAGCGCTCCGACGGCGGCGAACGGCCGGTCATTGTCGACGGGCTCGAGAGCCGTATCGCCCAGGTCTTCCGCAACCTGATCTCCAACGCCGTTTCTTTCAGCCCGACGGGCGGGCGGATTACCGTCTCGGTCAGCCGGGAAAAGGGCTACGTTCGGGTCGACATCGACGACGAGGGACCGGGCATCCCGGCCGGCGCCGAGGAGAACATCTTCAAACGCTTTTACACGGAACGCCCGAAGACGGAGAAATTCGGCACCCATTCGGGGCTCGGTCTCAATATCTCGAAACAAATCGTCGAGGCCCATTTGGGGACGCTGACCGGCGCCAACCGGGTCGACTTCGACAACCGGATTGCCGGCGCCCGCTTCACCGTACGCCTCCCGGAGACGACCGCATGACGGAGCAAATCCACGCAACTTGTATCGCATTGGCGGAAACCGGTGTCCTGCTCATCGGTCCATCCGGATCCGGCAAGTCCGATCTGGCGCTCCGCCTCATCGACGCCGGTGCCCTTCTGATCGCCGATGACCGGGTCGACCTAATTACCGAATCCGGGGTCCTGATTGCCCGCGCGCCGGGAGCCCTGTTCGGGCTGATCGAAGTGCGCGGCCTCGGCATCATCGACCGCCCGGCCGGCCGCGAGTCTCCGGTCGGGCTGGCCATCGAACTCACCCCGGGTGAACCGGAGAGGTTACCGGACCCGCTCGAAACGACATTCGCCGGCATACGCCTGCCGCTTTTCCGCCTCGATCCGTTCGAGATATCGGCCGCCCAAAAGGTCGCCCTTGCCGTCGGTCTGACGACAGGGGATATTAGGCGCGTCCATGACTGACACCACCGCCCCGTCCGAAGATCGGTCACACGTCATCCTGATCACCGGCGTCTCGGGTGCCGGCAAAAGCTCGGCCCTGAAGGATTTCGAGGACCTCGGGTTCGAGGCGGTCGACAACCTGCCGCTGTCGCTGTTCGATCGCCTGTTGGCCTCGGGCGACGTTCCGGGCGGGATGGCCATCGGCGTCGGCGTGCGGACCCGTGATTTCGATGTCACTGCGTTCCTCGATCAAATCGATATCCTGCGCGAGAACGCCCGGGTCGCGCTCACCGTCCTCTTTATGGACTGCGTCGACGATATCCTGGTCCGCCGCTTCAAGGAAACCCGGCGCCGTCATCCGCTCGCCATCGACCGGCCCCTGAGCGAAGGCATCCGCCGCGAACGCGAACGAATGGCGCCGCTCAGGGGTGCCGCCGACATCGTGATCGACACCTCGGACATGGCCTTGGGCGACCTCAAACGGGCTCTCGAAGAGCATTTCGACCTGACCCGGGAAGCCGCCTTGTCCGTGTTCATCACCACTTTCGGTTTCCGCAACGGGCTTCCGCGTGATGCCGACCTGGTCTTCGACGTACGGTTCCTGAAGAACCCGCACTACGATCCCGAGTCGCGGCCGCTTTCCGGGCGCGACGACCCGGTCGGCGCCTATATCGAGACCGACCCGACGTTCCAGCCGTTCTTCGACAAGCTGACCGATCTTCTCGACCTGCTGCTTGGACGCTATCAGGCCGAGGGCAAGAGCTATCTGACCATCGCCGTCGGCTGCACCGGCGGGCGGCATCGTTCCGTCTATACGGCCGAATGCCTGGCCCGTTGGTTCGAGAAACAGGGAAAGGCCGCCCAATTGCGCCATAGGGACTTGGACAAACTGGGGATTTGAGTCCAAAATCAAATGAGGAATGAGGGCGCCGCGGCGTTCGAATCGAGGGGCGTCTGGCCATTGGCCCGGCCGTCGAGCAACCGCTGAGAAGGCCTTTTCACAAGGGAAGAGGATAGGAACAAGATGATCGGCATGGTGCTGGTAACCCATGGTAATCTGGCCGTGGAATTGATCGCCGCGCTCGAACATGTCGTTGGCCCGCAGGACAACGTGGCGGCCGTCTGTATCGGCCCGGACGACGACATGGAACACCGCCGGGCGGAGATACTCGAATGCGCCAACAGTGTCGACAACGGCGACGGATCGGTGCTTCTCACCGACATGTTCGGCGGCACGCCTTCGAACCTGGCCATATCGGTCATGGACAAGGCCGATATCGAGGTGGTCGCCGGTGTCAACCTGCCGATGCTCATCAAGCTGGCCTCCGTGCGCGACACCGAACCGCTGGCCCAGGCCGTCGCCAGTGCCCAGGAGGCCGGCCGCAAATACATCAACATCGCGTCTCAACTGCTGGCCCAGGAAGAGACGTGACGACCCCGCCCCGGCTGCACACGGCGACGATCCTCAACGAACGGGGCCTCCACGCCCGGGCGGCGGCCAAGTTCATCAAATTGGCAGGCTCCTTCGACGCCCACATCGCCGTCAGCCGTTCCGGCCAGACCGTGTCCGGCACCTCGATCATGGGACTGATGATGCTGGCCGCCGGCCCCGGATGCGAGATCGACCTGGAGGCCCGTGGGCCGGAAGCGGACTCCGCGCTCACAGCCATCATCGACCTCATTGAACAGCGCTTCGACGAGGACTGAGATGAGTGCCGACAAGGGGAAACCGCGCGAGGTCGTGTTCGAGGGCCTCGGCGTGTCCTCCGGCATCGCCGTCGGCGCCGCCCACGTGCGCGAAACCGGCGTCGTCGACATCCCCGAATACAGCATCAAGAAACGCGAGGTCGTCGGCGAGAAAGAGCGCTTGACCCGCGCCGTCGATCTGGCCCAACGCCAGGTCCGCCGCCTGCAATACCGGGCCAAAAGCATGAAAGGCGCGGCCGCCGAGGAACTCGGTTTCCTGCTCGACGCCTACCTCCACATGCTCGAGGACTCGCGCCTCGTGCGCGGCGCCAAGCGCCGTATCGGCGATCAGCGCATCAACGCCGAAGCCGCCGTCACCCGCGAGATCGCCGACATCTCGGACACCTTCCAGACCATGGACGACGCCTACATCGCGGCACGGCTCGACGACATCCGCGAGGTCGGCAACCGGGTTCTGATCAACCTGACCAAGAACCCGGCGCGACGCCTGAGTCCGCCGCCGGCCGACAGCATTATCATCGCCGACACGTTGAGCCCGGCCGACATGGCACAGATCGACCCCGGCCAGGTTGCCGGCGTCGGCACCATGCTGGGTGGCGCCGAAGGCCACACCGCGATCATGGCCCGCGCCCTGGAACTGCCGGCCGTCCTCGGCGCGCACGGGCTGATGGACGGTGTCCGCTCCGGCGACACGGTCGTCATCGACGGCAGCAAAGGCCGTATTGTCGTCAATCCGGAAGCACGGACGCTCAGGATTTACAAGGCGCGGCGCGAAAAGATGGTGCGCGAGGCCAAGGCGCTGGAGCACATGCGCTCGCGCAAGGCCCGCAGCCGCGACGGCACTGAATTTCAACTTCAGGCCAACGTCGAACTGCCGATAGAACTCGAAGCCGTGCGGCGGGCCGGGGCCGAGGGAATCGGTCTCCTGAGGAGCGAGTTCCTATACATGAACCGCGCCGACGTACCCGACGCCGACGAACAGTTCCGCATGTTGAGGGGGATCGTCGAGACCATGGACGGACGGCCGGTCACCGTCCGCACCCTCGACCTCGGCGGCGAGAAGGCGGCCGACGGGATCCTCGGCGATATCGACGAGGGGATGGCCAGCGCGCTCGGCCTCAGGGGCATCCGCCTGTCGCTCGATCGCGAGGACCTGCTCGACGCCCAGTTCAAGGCGATCCTCAGGGCCGGCACCCTGGGCCCGGTCCGCATCCTGTTGCCCATGGTCAGCGCCGTCTCGGAAGTCCGGCGGGCGCGCAAACTGTTGGAGAAGACGGCGGCCAAGCTCAAACGCGCCAAAGTACCGGTGCCCGACCCCCTGCCACCCTTGGGCGTCATGGTCGAGGTCCCCGGCGCCGCCCTGGCCGCCGATGCGCTCGCCGGCGTCAGCGACTTCCTAGCCGTCGGCTCCAACGACCTGACCATGTACACGCTGGCCGTCGACCGCGCCAACGAACACGTGGCGGGACTGTTCAATCCGCTGCATCCGGCGGTCCTGCGCCTGATCCAATTCACCACCGCCGCCGCGCATCGGGCCGGCATCCCGATCAGCATCTGCGGCGAGATGGCCGGCGATCCGCGCCTGACGGCGGTGCTGGCCGGGCTCGGCCTGCGTGAACTGTCCATGTCGCCCGGCAACATCCCGCGGGTCAAGCAGCGCATCCGCGAGATGGACGCTGTCGCCGCCACCGTGCGCGCCAATCTGATCATGGAACAGACCGACGCCGGGCGCATCGCGACCCTGTTGGACGACTTCAACGCGCTGGCGTGAACCGCGCTTCAGATAACGGTGAGTTGCCGGTCGAGCTTGAAAATGTCGAAGGTCTCGCGGATCCGACCCCGAACACCGGAGATCTTGAACGACTTCCCGGCGGTGCCGGCGGCCTGGTTGATCTTGATGAGAACGCCGAGACCGAACGAATCGATGCCTTCCAGGTCGGTCAGGTCGAGAACGATCTCATTGACCGCTTTCAACTGAAACAGTTCGGATATGGACGGCACGATCGGATGATCGCCGAATTTCAGCGCGCCTTTTGCCCGGATGGTCCGGCTTTCGCCGTCTCCTTCGATGGTGTATTCCACAGTCCCCTCGCACCTCAGGTTGCTACCGAATATCCCCCATAACCGCTTCATTTAATCTATGAACTCTCACGGCCCGAGTCGACCGCCGCCGGCGCGATCGCGGATGGACAATGTTAAAGGATATGAACCGCCCTTGCCGGGGCCCATGGCGTCGCCGTTTCCAAATCTGAGCCATAATCGGCTCCCGGTTCGCAACCGCACGTTTCTCCCAAATCCTGAGCCTTCCGCCTTGCTCGCTCCGCCCTTGCCTGTTAAACCCCGGCCACCGATTGTCTCCGTTTCGAACGCACTTTTTGGGAGCCCGTTCATGCCCTTCGATGATTGTTACGTCGCCGATATCTCGCTGGCCGATTGGGGCCGCAAGGAGATGGATATCGCCGAGTCGGAAATGCCCGGCCTGATGGCGCTGCGCGCCGAATACGGCGAGGCACAGCCTCTGAAAGGCGCGCGCATCGCCGGTTCGCTGCACATGACCATTCAGACGGCGGTGCTGATCGAGACGCTGACGGCGCTGGGCGCCGAAGTGCGTTGGGCCAGCTGCAACATCTATTCGACCCAGGACCACGCGGCCGCCGCCATCGCCGCCGCCCAGATCCCGGTCTTCGCCTACAAGGGGGAGACCCTGGAGGATTACTGGGACTATGCGCATCGCATTTTCGAATGGCCCGGCGGCGAGACGGCCAATATGATCCTGGACGATGGCGGCGACGCGACGCTGCTGGTGCACTTGGGGCTCAAGGCCGAGGACGACCCTTCCGTCCTCGACGACCCATCGAACGAGGAGGAGACGGTTCTCTTCGCCTCGATCAAGAAGAAGCTCGCCCAGGAACCGGGTTGGTACAAGAAGATGGCCGGCGCCCTCAAGGGTGTCACCGAGGAGACGACCACCGGTGTGCATCGTCTGCACGACATGGCCAAGAACGGCACGCTCCTGTTCCCGGCAATCAACGTCAATGATTCGGTGACCAAATCGAAGTTCGACAACAAGTACGGCTGCCGCGAGAGCCTGGTCGACGCCATCAGGCGGGCCACCGACCCGATGATGGCCGGCAAGGTCGCCACCGTCTGCGGCTTTGGCGATGTTGGCAAGGGTTCCGCCGACAGCCTGCGCAACGCCGGCTGCCGGGTCCTGGTCACCGAGGCCGATCCGATCTGTGCCCTGCAGGCCTCCATGGAGGGCTTCGAGGTGGTGACCATGGAACAGGCCGCACCCCGGTCCGACATCTTCGTCACGGCGACCGGCAACGTCGACGTCATCACGGTCGATCACGTGCGGGACATGAAGGACCGGGCCATCGTCTGCAACATCGGCCACTTCGATTCGGAGATCCAGGTCGAAGGGCTCCGGAACTTCAAGTGGACCAACATCAAGCCGCAGGTCGATGAGATCGAACTGCCCGACGGCAAGCGGGTCATTCTGCTGGCCGAGGGGCGCCTGGTGAACCTGGGCTGCGCCACCGGCCACCCGAGCTTCGTCATGTCGGCGTCCTTCACCAATCAGGTGCTGGCCCAGATGGACATCTGGTGCAACCCGGGCAAGTATGAAAACCAGGTCTACGTGCTGCCCAAGGAACTGGACGAGAAGGTGGCGGCGCTTCATTTGGAGAAGCTCGGCGTCAGCCTGACCACGCTCAGTCAGAAGCAGGCCGACTACATCGGCGTTTCGGTCGACGGTCCGCACAAGCCGGACGCCTACCGCTACTAGACCGTTTCCCGGCCAGGCATAGGGAAAGGCGGTCTCCGAGAGGAGGCCGCCTTTTTCGTTGGCTCCGGGCGTTCCATCGGTGTTTGCGTCCCTGCCCGGTCGGTGACAGACTTACGGAACGCAACGGCTTTTTCGGATGCCGCTGTTTCCATGTGCCGCTGGCTTGCCTATTCGGGACCGCCCGTCTTTCTCGACCGCCTGATCGTCAGGCCGGAGAACTCGCTTGTCGAGCAGAGCCGCGACGCCCACAAGGCGAAGAGTGCGCTCAATGCCGACGGGTTCGGCATCGGCTGGTACGGGGAACGCGGCACGCCGGGCCTGTTCCGCGACGTATTCCCGGCCTGGAACGACGAGAACCTGCTGAACATTTGCGAGCAGACCAAGGCGCGTCTGTTTTTCGGGCACGTGCGGGCCTCGACCGGGTCGGCCATCAACCGGGCCAACTGCCACCCGTTCCGCCACGGCAAGTGGCTGTTCATGCACAACGGCCAGGTCGGCGGCTTCGACACGGTCCGGCGCGAACTGGCGATGGCCATCGAGCCGTCCTCCTTCCCGCACCTGCAGGGCACGACGGATAGCGAGATCTTCTTCTACCTGGCGCTGACCTACGGTCTCGACGATGACGCCGAAACGGCGCTCCGGCGAACGGTGACCAAGATCCTGGCTGTCACTGGGCGGGCGGGCATCAAGGAACCGTTCCGGCTGACCGCAGCGCTGACCGACGGTGAGTCGGTATACGCACTGCGTTACGCCAACGACGACAAACCGCCGAGCCTCTTTTACGCCGAGAATTGCGCCCTTGGCGAAGGCGACGACACCAGCATCCACTCGGGTGGCGAGGCCTGCTTGATCCTGTCGGAACCGGTTGATACGGGGACCGCGTGCTGGAACGAGGTGCCGAGCGCCAGCCTGCTGACGGCGCGTGATGGGCAGATAGACGTATCGGCCTGCGACCCGATCCTGTGAGCAGTGCTTGCCCGCCCCTCGGGCGGGCGGCTAAATTGGGGCATGTCTTTGGATTCGTTCGCCTTTAATCCGATCGCGATCAGTGCCGTCGTCGGCATCCTGGCCACCGTTATCGCGTTGATCGGTTGGATTCACCAAGGCCGACGCACCAGGGAACTCGAGGCCGAACGCGAAGTGCTGCAGGCGGTGGCGCTCAAGGGCAAGGAAATCCTTGCCGCCGCACTCGACGGCCTGTTCCTGTGGGACCACACGCTGGGCGGCATCACCATCTCTCGGCGCATGGCGGTGCTGCTCAACCTGCCCGCCGGCACCCATTCGCGTTACGACGACATCCGGGCGCGGTTCGAGGGGGATTCACTGAAGGCGTTGGAACGCGCCTGCTCGGCGCTGCGCGGCAACGGCACGCCCTTCGACCTGGTGCTGCAATCCGACGCCCGAATCATCCACGCCATCGGCAGCCGCGCCGAAACGGAGGACGGCGAGGCGCTGGCGGATCTGGTGTGGATGCGCGACATCTCAGATCAGGTCTCCGGCCGCGCCCAAGTGGTGCAGGCCGGAACCGGCACCTACAACCGCTCCGGCCTCGACGACCGGCACCTGACCGCTTTGCTCGACGCCATGCCGATCCCCATTTGGCTTCGCGATTCGTCCTTGGCATTGGCTTTCACCAACAAGGCGGCCACCGGTTTGGCCGAGGCCAATCCGGAAATGGCGGAACGCGCCCGCGCCGCTGCCGAGGTGGTTCGCGAGCGGCGGCTCATCGATGTCGGGGGCGATGCCAAACTCTACGAGTTCGCGGAGATCCCGCTCGGCATCGGCGGCGAAGCCGACACCAAGGCCGGCGGCACGCTGGGGTTCGCCATCGACCGGACGGAACACGAAGAGAAGGAGGCCGAGCAGCAGCGGCACGCCGCCGCCCAAGGCGTGGTCCTCGACAGCGTGCCGACGGCGATCGCCATCTACGACGCCGACACCCGGCTCGAATCCTTCAACCGCGCCTTCGCCGCCCTGTGGGCGCTCGACCGCGCGTGGCTCGCGGCCAACCCGAAACTTTCCGACGTCCTCGAGCGCCTGCGGAGCGAGCGGCGCCTGCCCGAGGTTACGGACTTCCCGGCCTTCAAGGCGGAGGAGACGGCGCGTTTCCGGGCGCTGGGAGAACCGATGAGCGACCTCATCCATCTTCCCGACGGCCGCACCTTCCGCAGGCGCATCGCGCCGCAGGGCGGCGGCGGGTTGATCTACATCTACGAGGACCTGTCCGAACGCCTCGATCTCGAGCGCTCCTTCAAGGAGTTGGGCGCCGTACAGAGGGAAACCCTCGACAACCTGCACGAAGGCGTCGCCGTGTTCGGTTCCGACGGGCGGCTCAAGCTCCACAACCCGGTCTATGCGCGCTTGTGGAGCATCGACGAGGCGGCGCTGAGTGACTCGCCGCACGTTTCCGACGTCCTCGACCTGACCCGGGCCATGCTGCCGGCCCCCGAGGGGTCCGACAACTGGACGGACGAGGAGTGGACGGCCCACAAGGGTTTGCTCGGCGCCCGCCTCTTGAGTCGCGCCCAAAAGGAGGGACGCATTCATCTGACCAACGACACCGTCGTCGATTACGCCAACGTTCCACTGCCCGACGGCGCCGTGTTGCTGTCCTACGTCGACGTCACCGATTCGGCGCGCGTCGAACGGGCGCTGCGCGAACGAGCCCGGGCCTACCAAGAAACCGATCAGATGAAATCCAAGTTCATCGCCAACGTCTCTCACGAGGTGAGGACGCCCTTGAATACGGTGATCGGTTTCGCCGACATGCTGGGCCAGGAGTATTTCGGCGGCCTCAACAGCCGCCAGGCGGAATACACCCGCGGCATCCTCGATACGTCGCGGAGCCTGATGTCGGTGGTCGGCGACATTCTCGACATCGCCGCCATCGACGCCGGCCAGATGGAACTGAAACTGGAGCCGGTCGACATCCACGGCCTCATGGTCTCGGCCCTCAACCTGGTCCGCGATCAGGCCAAGCGCAAGGAGATGAAGGTCGAGTTCGACTGCGCCCCCAACATCGGCTGGATGACCGCCGACGGCGGCCGGGTCAAGCAGATGACCTACAACCTGCTCGCCAACGCCGTCGACTTCACGCCGCCCAGAGGCACCGTCGGCCTGGCCGCCAAGCGCGACGGCAGCGACGTCGTCATCACCGTTTCGGATACCGGCGTCGGCATCCCGACACCCGAGCGCGAGCGCATCTTCGAGCCCTTCGACCGCGGCGGCGAGGAGGCGCCGGCCAACACCACCGACGATACCGGCGAGGCCCGCGGTGTCGGCCTCGGCCTGACCCTGGTCAAGCGCATCGCCGAACTGCACGCCGGCTCCGTCGAGGTGCGCTCGCAGACCGGTCGCGGCACCACGGTGATCTGCCGGCTCAGGACATCCCCGCCGAGCGATGGGGGGGACGGCGATCGTGCGGCGACCTCAGGGGAGACGGTGCCGGTATAGTTCATAGCCGCGTTGAGGATCGTTGCCTCGGCAGAAAGTGGCACTCAATCGAACAGCTTGTCGATCTCGTCCTGGTCGAGGGTCACGGCTTCGGCTTCCGCCTCGTCGAAGTCGCCGTTGATGATGGCGCTTGAGCGGTCCATGAGTTTCTGGACGTCCTGGGCCAGTGTGACGACGACGTGGCGCAGATGCTCGTTGTCGGCGCCGCCGTTGATCACCGTCTCGATCTCGCCGATGCCGTCGGCGATCTTCTGGTTGATCTGCTCGGTAACGTCGTCGAAGGCACTGCGGTATTTCTCGGGCGCGTTCTCGTAGGCGAGGACGGCCAGATCCTTGTCGGAAAACGTCGAATCGCGGAAGTGCTCAGCATAGGTCTTGGGCGCCCATTCCTTGGCCTCCTCCAGGCACTCGGGCATGTCCGGGACCATGTCGATCATCATGATCACCTCGTTGAAATGGTTGAGGTAATCAGTCGCCAACAACGTCTCTTCGTTGATGTTGGTGCCCTTGACCAGGCGCCGGTAGGTGTTGGTCAGTTTGAGATCGTCTTCGGTCATGTCTTCGCCGCGATTATTATGCAGTCATTAGACCATGAGGGTCGTTTTCCGACAATCCAATTGGGAACCAGTTGAACGCCAGCATATGAACGGTTGTTACCGGAAGATCCGGCCAACGGTCTCCATGAACCGCTCGATCTCAGTTTCCGTATTGTAGTAATGGACGGAGGCCCGGACCACGGCGTCAAGGCCGCGGTGCTCCATGTCGAGGCGTGTTGAATTGGCGGTGGAATGGGTGACGTTGATGGCATCCTCGGCCAATCGGGCCCGGATCTGGTGCGGCGAGGCCCCGTCCATGGTGAAGGTGACGATACCGCACTTCTCGCGGCCAAGGTCGCGCACCAACACGCCAGGCGTGGCGGCGAGACGATATCTCAGTGCATCAGCGAGATGGATAACGCGATCGTGGATCGCCTCCAGACCCCATGATTGCGCGTAATCGATGGCAACGCCGAGGCCGATCTTGCCGGCGATGGAGTCTTCCCAGTTCTCGAAACGCCGGGCGTCATCGCGCAGTTCGTAGTGGTCCGCCGCCGTCCACTGGGCCGAATGCAGGTCGAGCATGGGGGGCTCGAAGCGCTCGAGCATAGTCTCGCGCATATAGAGGAAACCGGTGCCCCGGGGCCCGCGCAAGTATTTGCGCCCGGTGACAGAGAGCATGTCGTAGCCGATGGCTTCGACGTCGACGGGGAGCTGACCGACCGATTGGCAGGCGTCCAGCAGGTAGGGGATGCCAGCGGCCTTGGCGACGCGGCCGATGGCGGCGGCCGGATTGACCAGCCCGCCGTTGGTCGGCACATGGGTAATGGAGATCAGTTTGACCCGGTCGCCGATCAGGTTTTCGAGCGCTTCGACGGAGAGCTCACCGGTTTCGTCGCTCGGCACCATGACGACCTCGATGCTCCGGGTCCTGGCCGCCTGCAAGTAGGCGATGTAGTTGCTGGCGTATTCGGCTTCGGCGGTGAGGATCCTGTCGCCCGGCTGCATCGTCTGGAGGAAACCGTAGAAGGCCATGCACCAGGCGACGGTGGCATTCTCGACGACGGCGATCTCCTGGGGTTTGGCGTTGATCAGTTCCGCCGCCGCCGCGTAGGTCCGTTCCTGCGCCTCCGTCGTTTTCGCCGCCGCTTCGTAGCCGCCGATCGCGGCTTCGAGATCGATATGGTCCTTGAGGGCCGAGATCACCGGCTCGGGCATCAGGGCAGCGCCGGCGTTGTTGAAATGCAGCACGTTGTCGGCGCCCGGCGTTTCGGCCCGAGCCCTGGCGACGTCGATGGTCATAGTCATCCGTCCTTGGTTGGCGCGGCCGTTCCGGCGGGAAGGCCCTTGCTCGTCGAATGTTCGAAATGCAGCTCCCGGTCGGGAAACACGTAGGCGTAGGCGGCATGAGCCGCGAATGCGGCCTCGGAAAAGCCGGTCAGGATCAGTTTGTGCTTGTTGGGATAGTAGGCGATGTCGCCGGCCGCGAAGACGCCCGGAAGATTGGTCGCAGCGGTCGTCGGGTCTACCAGGATGTGATGGGCATCCGTCTCCAACCCCCAGCCGGCGACGGGCCCCAGGTCCTGGGCGAGGCCAAAGAAGGGCAGCAAAACGTCGGCGGCGAGACGTTTTTCCTGGTCGTCGAAATTGTGGACGATGACGCCGTTCAAACCCTCGTCGTCACCTTCAAGCGCCGCCAGTTGGTAAGGCACGACGAGGTCGATGACGCCGGCCGCCACCTGTTCGTCGAGGCGTTCGACGCTGGCCGGCGCGGCGCGGAATTTGGGCCGGCGGTGCACCAGCGAGATCCTGTCGGCAACGCCGGACAACGACAGGGCCCAATCGACGGCCGAATCGCCGCCGCCGGCGATGACCACCTTTTTGCCCCGGTACTCTTCTCTCTTGCCGACCCAGTAGTTGACGCCGCGGCCCGGACCGAGCGTTTCATAGGCCTCGATGCCGGCCAGCGGCGGCCGGTTCGGCCCGAAGGCGCCGGCGCCGCCGGCGATGATCACGGCCTTCGCGTCGATGGCCAGCCCCGACGCCGTCGACACCCGCCAGCCGCTCTCGGTCTTGTTCAGGCCTTCGGCGGCGGCACCCAGGTGGTAGACGGGCCCGAAGGGTTCCGCCTGCTCGGCCAGACGCTCGACCAGGTCAGCACCGCTGATCACCGGAAATCCGGGGATGTCGTAGATCGGCTTTTCCGGATAAAGAGCCCGGCATTGGCCGCCGACGGTGTCGAGCGCATCGACGACCTGGCACGACATGCCGAGCAAGCCGCATTCAAAAACGCTGAACAGGCCGACCGGCCCGGCGCCGATCACGGCGACGTCCGTACGTTCGGGAGTCGGATCCATTGTCTCGTTCAAGGGCTGCTCTCTTCGGTACAAGGCGGACGGGCCTAAACATGGCGACGGGCGGCCCCATAGGCAAGTCCGACCCTTGCCCGGGCCGGGCCGGACCGATAAAAACCGGCCATGGCAGAAAGCACGGAACCGCATGCGATCCTGGAGCTCGACGGCGAGGCCGATACGGTGCGGCTGGCCGAGCGGCTGGCGTCGATGACCGGACCCGGCGACATGATCGCGCTCACCGGCGACCTCGGCACGGGCAAGACGGTCCTGGCCCGCGCCCTGATCCGGGCCCGGACCCGCCCCGACGAAGAGGTGCCGAGCCCGACCTTCACCCTGGTCCAGGTCTACGAAACCGACGCCGAACCCGTCTACCACTTCGATCTCTACCGCATCGAGGACACAGAGGAGATCTACGAATTGGGATTCGAGGAGGCGCTTTCCGACGGTGTCGTCCTGGTCGAATGGCCGGACCGCCTGGGCACCCTGCTGCCGTCCGACCGGCTCGACGTGGAATTGCAGCAAGGCGCGGGACCCGACCGGCGCATTGCCCGCCTGACCGGGCGCGGGTACTGGATCGCACGCATGACCGACGCCTTCTCGGAAGGAGCCATCCATGGCTGACCGCGAAGCCCGGATCGAGGCCTTCCTGGCCGGTCACGGCTGGGGCGGCGGCACTCGCAGGCTGCTCGCCGGTGACGCGTCGTTCCGCCGCTACGACCGCCTGGAACTGGACGGAAGGCGCGCCGTTCTCATGGACGCACCGCCGCCCATGGAGGACGTCCGACCCTTCATCCGCGTCGCTCGGCACCTCAAGGGATTGGGCCTGAGCGCGCCTGAAATCCTCTCCGCCGACCTGGACGATGGGTTCCTGCTGCTCGAGGATCTGGGTGACGACACCTTCACGCGGATCTTGGAGACGGCACCCGGGCGCGAAGCCACGCTTTACGAACTGGCCGTCGATGTCCTTGCGCACCTGCACAACCGGCCGCCGGAAGAGGCCGTGCCGGAAGGCCTCGCTCCCTACGACGACGACAAGCTCCTCGAAGAGGCCGACCTGCTGACCGATTGGTACCTGCCCGCCGTCATTGGCGGCGTAACGCCGGCCGCTGTGCGAGACCGCTACCGTGAGCTGTGGCTCGAACTCTTCGAACCCGTCCATGCCCAGCCCATAACCCTGGTGCTTCGCGACTATCACGTCGACAACCTGATGGTGCTCGCCAGCCGTGATGGCGTTGCCGCTTGCGGTCTGCTCGATTTCCAGGACGCCGTTGCCGGTGCCGCCGCCTACGACCTGATGTCGCTCCTCGAGGACGCCCGGCGCGACATCGATCCCGGCTTGAAGGCGGCCATGCAGGCCCGTTATTTCTCCGCCCGTCCGGGTCTCGCCGACCCGGGCCCGGCGCGGGACGCCTTCGAAGCCGCCTTCGCCATCCTCGCCGCTCAGCGCCACGCCAAGGTCATCGGCATTTTCACACGGCTTTGTTTGAGGGATGAAAAACCCGATTACCTGAGGCATATTCCGAGGCTCTGGCGCTTGCTGGAAACCAAATTGCAGGACCCGGCCATGGCCGGCCTTAAGGATTGGTTCGACGAACACGTACCGAACGACTTGAGAAGGATCCCCGAATGCCCAGCGGCGACCTGACCCAACGTCTTGTCGACGGGATGCCGGCTCGCGCCATGATCCTTGCCGCCGGCCTCGGCGAGCGCATGCGGCCGATCACCGACAAGAAGCCGAAACCGTTGATCGAGGTCAACGGCCGCGCCCTCATCGACCATGCGCTCGATCGCCTCGCCGACAGCGGTGTCGAGGAGGTCATCGTCAACCTGCACTATCTGGGCGACATGATCGAACGCCACCTGAATCTCCGAGATGAACCGGCTGTCCGTTTTTCGTGGGAGAAGGACCAACTGCTCGATACCGGCGGCGGCATACGCGAGGCGCTGCCGATGCTCGGCACGGGACCCTTCTGGGTGATCAATTCGGACGCGCTCTGGCTCAACGGACCGACCGACATGATGACCCGCATGTCTGAGGCCTGGAACGACGAGACAATGGACGGCTTGCTATTGCTGCACTCCACGGTCGACGCCTATGGATACGATGGGCTCGGCGACTTTTGCGCCGAGGCCGACGGCCGCCTGATCCGGCGCCCGGAAATGGAGGTGGCGCCGTGGCTGTTCGCCGGCATCCAGATCCTGCATCCGCGCCTGTTCGAAGACGCACCGGACGGCCCCTTCTCGCTCAACCGACTCTACGACCGGGCGTTGGAGGCTGAACGCCTCTACGGTATGGTCCATGACGGTGAATGGTTCCACGTCGGCACGCCGGACGGCCTCGACGAGGCCGAGGAATTCATGAAATACCGTTACGCGGGCATCCAGCGCCGCTGACGTGGGTCCAAAACGGGGGGTGGAAATCGTGAGCGGCGCGAAGGTTCCCAGCGAGCCCCCGGGTGCTTCCGTCTACACCATCGCGCCGCACCTCCCATTCGTCGATACGCTGGCCGCCGGCATCGTGGAACGCTGGGGCGGCGATCCCTTGTCCCTGGCCCGGGTCCGGGTGCTGCTGCCGACGCGCCGCTCGTGCCGTAGTTTGCGCGAGGCGTTCCTGCGGTTGAGCGGCGGCAAACCGACCCTACTGCCCACCATGACGCCCTTGGGCGACGTCGACGAGGACGCCCTTTTCATCGGCGCCGAAGCCGCCGCCGTCGAGGCCCTCGGCGGCCCCTTAGAGGAGACGGCAGGCATCGTCATTCCGCCTGCCATCGGCGGCCTGCGCCGCCAACTATTGCTCGGCCGCCTGGTCATGGCGCGCGGCGGCGTCACCCCGGATCAGGCCATCCACCTCGCCGGCGAGCTGGCCAAACTGCTCGATCAGGTTCACACGGAACGGCTGTCCTTCGAACGCCTGGCCGAGTTGGCACCGGACCGCTTCGCCGATCATTGGCGTGAGGTTCTGCGTTTCCTGACCATTCTCACCGATCTCTGGCCCGACGTTCTGGCCGAAGAAGGGGCGATCGATCCCGCCGACCGGCGCAACCGGCTGCTCGATGCGCAAGCTGAGCTGTGGCGCACCCAGCCGCCGCAAAGCCCGATCGTTGCTGCCGGGTCGACGGGCAGCATCCCGGCAACGGCCGATCTCTTGAAAACCGTCGCCCAATTGCCTGAGGGTGCCGTCGTCCTGCCCGGACTCGACTGCGACGCGGCGGACGGCCATTGGGAGGGCCTCGAGGCCCACCATCCGCAATTCGGTCTGGCTCGTCTGCTCGACCATATCGGTGTGCGCCGCGACGCTGTAAGCGACTGGCCGGCCCCGCTCGAACAGGTGCCGGCGAAGGGGTTGCCGGCCGCTCGGACGGCGCTGATGCGCGACGCGCTGGCCCCACCCGGCACAGCTTCAGAGCAGAAACCGATCGCCGCCGATGCTCTTGCCGGGATCAACCGCGTCGATTGCCCGACGTCGCGGGAGGAGGCGGCGGTTATCGCGCTCGCCATCCGCGAGGTCTTGGAGACCCAGGGCAAGACCGTGGCGCTGGTGACGCCGGATCGCGGCCTCGCCCGCCGCGTCACGGCGGAGTTGGCGCGCTGGCGCATCGAAATCGACGATTCCGCCGGCCTGCCTTTGGCCCAGACTCCGCCTGCCAACTTTCTCCGTTTGACGGCCCGCATGATCGCCCAGGACCTGGCGCCGGTGGCGCTGTTGGCCGCCCTCAAGCATCCGCTCTGCCGGTGCGGTATGGCGCCGGCGGCCTTCCGCGCCGCCGTCCGCCGGCTGGAAATCGAGGCGCTTCGGGGTCCGCGCCCGGATCCGGGTCTCGACGGCCTCAGACGCGCCCTGGCGGCGCCCGGGGACGACGGCCAGCAATCGATATCCGGATTGGCATGGGTCACCACCTCTATCGAAGAGGCCGGCCGGGACTTCATCCGGTTGATGGCCGCAAGGACCGCACCCGTCGGCGAACTCATCCGAGCCCATGCCGTCTTCGCTGAACATCTTTGCCAAGGGACCGGCGAGGCGGACGGCGGCGGCGAGGCTATAGGTTCACACCGCCTTTGGTCCGGCGACGATGGCGAACAACTGGCCGTGTTCCTATCGGAATTGGCCGACGCCGCCGGGGCGCTGGACGACATATCTCCGGTCACCTACCCGGCCCTGCTCGATGCCTTGATGTCCGGGCTCATCGTGCGGCCGCGCTATGGCCGCCACCCGCGCGTCCACATCTGGGGCCTTCTCGAGGCCCGCCTGCAGCGCGCCGACCTGATGATCCTGGCCGGTCTCAACGAGGGCACCTGGCCGCCCGAGCCGGACGCCAGCCCATGGATGAGCCGGCCAATGATGAAACGCTTCGGTCTGCCGTTGCCGGAACGACGCATCGGTTTGACGGCCCATGACTTCACACAGGCCGCCGGCGCACCCGAGGTTCTGCTGACCCGCTCCGAACGGGTCGAAGGCGCGCCCAGTGTGCCGTCACGCTGGCTGCTCAAGCTCGACAGCCGCGTCGAGGCGGCGGGCCTCGGCGATCGACTGCCAGCTCGCCCGGAACTGCTCGCCTGGGCCCGCACCCTCGACCGGCCGGATACCGTCGCGCCGGTCCCGCCTCCCCGGCCGACGCCGCCGCTCGATGCGCGGCCGCGACGCCTTTCGGTAACGCGGGTCGAGACCTGGGTGCGCAATCCCTACGCCATCTACGCGGAGCGGATCCTTGGGCTCAGGCCGCTCGATCCGGTCGACGCCGACCCCGGTGCCGCCGAGCGCGGCATCCTCATCCACAAGGCTTTGGAGCGGTTCATCGAATCCCACCCGGAAACCCTGCCCGACGACCCAGCGGCGGAACTGATCGATATCGGCCGGCGCGTTTTTGAGGAACACCTGGTCCGACCCGGCGTCCGTGCCTTCTGGTGGCCACGGTTTCTGCGCATCGCGCACTGGTTCGCGGCCTTTGAGCGGGACCGCCGCCAGACCGGAATGAAAACGGTGGCGACGGAGGCATCCGGTGAATTGACCATCGCCACCGGCGGCGATCCGTTCGTCCTGACCGCCAAAGCCGATCGCGTCGACGCGACCGCCGACGGCCGCCTCGCCATCCTCGACTACAAGACCGGCGTGGCACCGACCGCACCGCAAGTGGAAACGGGTTTGGTGCCGCAGTTGTCCCTGGAGGCGGCGATGGCGCTTGACGGTGCCTTCGCTGGGATCGAGACGGACACCATCGGCGACCTCGTCTATCTTAGGCTCACGGGCGGCCGGACCCCAGGAGAGGAACGGGTCCTCAAGCTCGACGCCATGGATGTCGCCGCCAAGGCATTGGACGGCCTGAAACGACGTATTGCCGCCTTCGACAATCCGAAAACCCCCTACCTGTCCCGGCCCCGGCCCATGTTCGAGGGGCGTTTCGGCGACTATGACCATTTGGCCCGGGTCCGCGAATGGCGCACTGCCGAGGGAGACGAGTGATGAGCTCGAGATCGCCGAAACGCGACCTCGGCACCCACCTGCAGCGGCAGGTGACGGCGGCCGATCCTGGGCGTTCGGTCTGGGTCTCGGCAAACGCTGGAACGGGCAAGACCTGGGTCCTGATCAACCGCATTCTGCGCCTGCTGCTGGCCGGGGTCGAGCCGACCAAGATCCTGTGCCTGACCTTCACCAAGGCGGCCGCCGCCGAAATGGCCAACCGCTTGAACGAACGCCTCGGCAAATGGTCGGTGATGGCCGGGCCGGACCTCGCCCGCGACCTCGAGGACCTGACCTTGGAAGCGCCGGACGCCAAGACCCTGGCAACGGCGCGGCGCCTGTTCGCGACGACGCTCGATACGCCGGGCGGCCTCAAGATCCGGACCATCCATTCTTTTTGTGAGTCACTGCTCGGCCGCTTCCCGGTGGAAGCCGGCCTGGCGCCGCATTTCAACGTCGTCGACGAGCGCATCGCCGGCGATTTGCGGACCGAGGCCCGCGACCGTCTGATGTCCAGCGCCGGTCGGAGCAACGAGGGACTCGACGCGGCTTTCGCGGCGCTTGCCGGTATGGTCGACGAGGCCGGGTTCCAGCGGGTGATGATTGAATTGGACTCCGACCGCCACCGCCTTGCCGCCATGTTGGACCGCTGGCGGGGCATCGATGGCGTCGATGAGGCCTTGCGCCGGCACCTGGGCCTCGGGTCCGGGGACACGGCCGACAGCCTGATCTCGGCCGGTGCCGGCACGGACCGGAATGGCCTGCTGCGCGCCGCCACCGCTCTCGCCGGCGGCAGCAAGACGGACCAGGCCCGGGGCGATGCGATACGCGGCTGGATCGACATCGATACCGTCTCCTTTATCGACTATCGGGCCGCCTTCATCAAAAAGGACGGATCGGGCCGGGCTAAACTGGCGACCCAGGCGGTCGAAGGCGCCGATCCCGGTGCCGTCGACATCCTGCTCGCTGAGCAACAGCGCCTGCTCGACCTGGATGACCGGCTGAAGGGTCTGCGTACGGTCGAGGCGACGCGCGTGCTCCTGACCATCGGCGCTGCCCTGATCGCCACCTACGAAACCCTGAAGGCAGAACGTGCGCTGCTCGATTACGACGACCTGATCCTCAAGGCCCGCGACCTGTTGGCCGACGGTCGCGTTGCTTGGGTCCATTTCAAGCTCGACGGCGGCATCGACCACATTCTTGTCGACGAGGCCCAAGATACCAGCCCTCAGCAATGGGACGTCATCGCCGCACTGGCCGACGAGTTCTTCGCCGGCATGGGCGCCGGCGACGACGACCGCGAACTCGAGCGCACCGTCTTTGCCGTCGGCGACCCGAAACAATCGATCTACAGCTTCCAGGGTGCCGATCCGGCCCGCTTCGCGGCCATGCGCGCGTTCTTCCGCGAACGCGCCGGCGGTGTGCGCGAGGCGTGGGACGAGATCGAACTGGCGCTGTCCTTCCGCTCCGTTTGGACCGTGCTGGGCGCCGTCGATCAGGTCTTCGAACCGGACCCGGCGCGCGACGGTCTCGGTGAGGCGGAGCGGCCAATCCGCCACCTGTCGTCCCGCGATGGGCAGGCCGGATTGATCGAATTATGGCCGCCCCTGGCACCCGACGACGTTGCCGAGGAAGACCCCTGGGATGCGCCTCTCGACCAGATGTCGGCGAAGAGCCCGGCCTTCCGTCTGGCCGAACGCATTGCCGTTACCATCGGAGACTGGTTGGCGGCGGGCGATGTCCTGAAATCGGCCGGGCGTCCCATCGAGGCCGGCGACATCATGATCCTGGTCCGCACCCGCGGCCGCTTCGCCGAGGAGATGGTCCGTCAGCTGAAACAGCGCCACATCCCCGTCGCCGGCTCGGACCGCATGGTCCTGACCGACCAGATCGCCGTCATGGACCTGATCGCGGCAGGTCGTTTCGCGCTGTTGCCCGACGACGACCTCAATACCGCCGTGCTTCTGAAATCGCCCCTCTGCGGTCTCGACGACGATGATATCTTCCGCCTCGCCCACGGACGTGCCGGATCGGTTTGGACCAGTCTCTTCACAAAGCGGGGCGCGGACCGTCGTTTCGAAACCGCGGCCGGACGCCTCGAAACCTGGCTCGCGCGTGCCGACTATCAGCCGCCGTTCGAATTCTATTCTGAACTGTTGGGCGCCGACGGCGGCCGGCGGCGCCTGTTGTCCCGCCTCGGGCCCGACGCCGACGACCCCATCGACGAGTTCCTCAACCTGGCGCTCGCCTTCGAACGGGACCACGCACCGAGCCTGGAGGGGTTCCTCCATTGGATCGAGACCGGCGGCACCCAGATCAAGCGCGACCTGGAACACGGCGGCGGCGAGGTTCGGGTGATGACCGTTCACGGTGCCAAGGGACTGCAATCGAACATCGTCTTTTTGCCGGACACCTGTTCGCTACCCGACGTCAGGCACGGTGCCCGGCTCTACTGGACGGAAACGGAAGCGGCACCGTTGGCTCTATGGCCGGCGATCAAGGACAACGAAGGCGCGCTATGCCGTGAACTGGCCGGCCGCAAAACCGCCGAAGCCGCGCGCGAGTACCGGCGCCTGCTCTATGTGGCCATGACCCGGGCCAAGGACCGCCTTTATGTCTGCGGCTGGGAAGGCAAAAGGACCCGGCCGGAAGGGTGCTGGTACGACCTGATCGCAGCCGGCATGAAGACCTTGCCCGGCGCCGAGGGGACTGAGCTCGCTGACGGCACCAAGGTCCTGAGGGTCCGCTCGCTTCAGGCCATGCCGGCCGATCAGACCGGGGCGGAACGGATGGGAAGCGCCGTGGAGGCCGGCTTGCCCGCCTTCGTGGCCCTACCGCCGATGCCGGAACCGGCACCGCCGGTACCGCTGGCGCCGTCACGGCCGGCCGGCGACGATCCACCCGTGCAATCGCCCTTCGAAGACGGCGCCGAAAACCGGTTCCGCCGCGGGCTTCTCATCCACCGGCTCCTCGAAATCCTTCCCGCGCTCGATCCTTCAGGGCGGGAGGCAGCGGCACTGCGCTTCCTCGATCAACCCGGCCATGGACTGTCGAAAGGCGAGCAAGCGGACATTGCGGCCGAGACGCTCAGGGTGCTTACCGACCCACATTTTGCCGAATTGTTCGGTCCGGGAAGCCTTGCCGAAGTGCCGCTGACGGGGCAGGTCGGCGGCAACGAAACGGGCGGGGTGATATCGGCACAGATTGACCGCATCGTGGTCACCGAAGAAGCGGTTCTGATCGTCGACTACAAGACGAATCGACCGCCACCTAAGACCGCAGACGGCGTCTCGGAGGTTTATCGTCGACAGATGGCTGCCTATACCGCCGCGCTCGAGAGTGTCTTTCCCGAACACAGGATCCGCGCCTTTCTGCTGTGGACGGACGGCCCCAGCATCATGGAACTTCCGGAAGAAATCCTGGCGCCATACGTTGCTTGACGCGGGCCGAGGGCATGCCTAGATTTCCTCCAGAACTCTTAAAAACCGCGCATGGCGCGAATACCGGACACGATATTTCGCTGATAGGATTTGCAAATGCCGAAACAGGTTACCGACGACTCCTTCAAAGCCGACGTTCTTGAAGCCGATGGTCCCGTTCTGGTCGATTTCTGGGCCGAATGGTGCGGCCCGTGCAAACAGATCGCACCGGCCCTCGAGGAAATCTCCCAGGAGATGGGTGACCGCGTGACGGTCGCCAAGATCAACATCGACGACAACCCGACGACGCCGTCGCAATACGGCGTGCGCGGCATCCCGACGTTGATGCTGTTCAAGGGCGGCGAGGTGGCCGCGACCAAGATCGGCGCCCTGCCGAAGGGTGCGCTGGTCGACTGGGTCGAGTCGGTGATCTGAACAACCGGAAATACGAATGTCAGACCCCGCCCCAAAAGGGCGGGTCAGACCGCTGACAAACCCCATCATTTTTTGGTGGGGTTTGTTGTTTAGGGCTTTTGAGCGATGTGTTGGGCGATTTGCCGGAATATCGGGAAGTCCGGTTTAATGCCGCTCCTGGGCG
>Ga0056114_1000061_pt1 | contig 28303 bp, 22 predicted proteins | sample WorMetHERISLAND1_FD_77005 | JGI IMG/M metagenome (GOLD analysis project Ga0056114, IMG submission 77005) | Marine gutless worms symbiont microbial communities from Max Planck institute for Marine Microbiology, Germany - Olavius loisae HERON... ...
CGGAACCAGAGACTCCAAAGTCACCATCTCCAGTTCCGTCTGCTGGGGTGAGCGGTTTTTAAGCATCCCACATTGAATCAAAAGCCCCCGCCAAAGGCGAGGACTTTGTCAGCGGTCTGCCCCTTCTTTTTTGCCTCCGGCTCTCCAGTTCGAACCTACAGCAATCCGCGCGATGCCAGGTTCTCCATCAGGGCCCGCGTCCCGAAGGTCCAGGGCTCGATCCGGTCGCTCAAATCGACTCTCTGCACCAAGCAACCCAGGCTCGGTGTGCGGACGCTGACGATATCGCCGGTCTCGTGGGTGAAGCCCTCGCCCGGTGTCTTCCTGTCCTGGGTCGGTGCGAACATGGTGCCCAGCATCAGCAACAGGCCGTCCGGGTATTGATGAGCCGGGCCGATGGTCTGGGCGACGATGTCGGCTGGATCGCGGCTGATCTTGGACATGGAACTGGCCCCGTCCAGGCGGAAACCGTCGGGTCCCTCGACGGACATTGAGATCTCGCTGGAGCGCACGTCGTCGAGCGATAATGTGCCGTCAAACAGCCGCAGGAACGGGCCCAGACCGCAAGACCCGTTGTTGTCCTTGGCCTTGCCCAACAGGAGCGCGCTTCGCCCTTCGAAATCCCGGAGGTTGACGTCGTTGGCGAGGGTCGCACCGACGATGGTGCCGGCGGAGTTGACGGCGAGCGCGACCTCCGGTTCCGGGTTGTTCCAGGTCGAGCCCGGATGCAGCCCGACGGCGGCACCGATGCCGACCGCCGACATCGGCTGCGACTTGGTGAAGACCTCGGCATCGGGACCGATGGCCACTTCCAGATACTGGGACCAGTATCCCCGTTCGATCAGTTCGTCCTTCAGGCGCTGGGCGTCCTCCGATCCCGGCACGATTTCGGAGAGCTCAACACCGATGATGTCGCGCAGCGACCCCCGGATTTTGTCGGCCCGCGAAGGATCGCCCTTGGCGCGCTCCTCGATGACTCGCTCCAGCATGCTATCCGCAAAGGTCACGCCGGCCGCCTTCAAGGCCTGCAAATCACACGGCGCCAGAAAATGGGGCCGCGAGGGATCGCGGGTCTCAGCATCACTATTGGCGAGTAGGTCCGCCACTGGGCCGATCAACGGCGCATCGGCCTCCCGCACCAGACGCGCCGCATCGGCGTCTTCCAAGAATCCACTGACCGTCGGGACCAGCGTCGAAAGGTCATGGACGCCGCTGTCGCGAACGGCCGCGGGCACCGGGCCGGCGGGTTCGCCCGGCATCCAGACCCGGGCCAGCAGGGCACCGGCACAGCCGTCGGCCGGCAGGCAATTGTCGGCTGTCAGTCGTTCCTTCATTTCCGTTCTCCCCCGAGACCGTATCTAGCGAATCAATTCGAGCCATTCCTCCTCGGAGAGGATCATAACGCCCAATTCTTCGGCCTTCTTGCGTTTCGAACCGGCACCGGGGCCGGCGACGACAATATCCGTTTTCTTGGAAACCGAGCCCGACACCTTGGCACCGAGCGATTCGGCCTTGGCCTTGGCTTCCGAGCGCCCCATGGTCTCCAGCGTGCCCGTAAAGACCACGGTCTTGCCGGCGACCGGCGAGCTGGAACTATCCGGCGCCTCGAAGTCCGCCACGTCCAGAAGTTCGGCAAGATCGGCGAGAACCTCACGGTTATGGGGTTCCTCGAAAAAGGCCAGCAGGTCGTCGGCCACTGATGGTCCGATGCCGTCGATGGCGGTCAGTTCCTGGTAGGCATCCGAGTCCCGGTCCTGGGCCGCCGTCATCGCGGCCATCCATCCATCGAGCGAACCGAACTGCTTGGCCAGCAGGCGCGACGTGGCTTGCCCGACCTGGCGAATACCAAGCGCGTAGATAAACCGCGGAAGTTCGATAGAGCGCTTGTCGTCCAAGGCAGCCAGGAGGTTGTCGACGGATTTGCCGCCCCAACCCTCGCGTTCGGCGATCTCGTCTCGGCGGTCGGCCAGGCGAAAGATGTCGGCCGCCGTTTTGATCAGGCCGTCGGCCCAGAAGTTCTCGATATGCTTGCCGCCCAGGCCTTCGATGTCAAAGGCGTCGCGGGAAACGAAATGCTTGAGCCGTTCGACGGCCTGGGCCGGGCAGACGAGACCGCCGGTGCAGCGCCGGGCCGCCTCCCCTTCCTCGCGAACGGCGGCGCTGCCGCATTCCGGGCAGGTGTCGGGAAAGCGGTAGGGTTGCGCCCCCTCAGGCCGCTCCTCGACGATCACCGAAACCACCTGCGGGATAACGTCGCCGGCCCTTTGTATGATAACGGTGTCGCCTTCGCGTACCCCCAGGCGTTCGATCTCGTCCTCATTGTGCAGGGTCGCCCGCGAGACGACGACGCCGCCGACGGTAACCGGTTCCAGGTGCGCGACCGGGGTCAGGCTGCCGGTGCGCCCGACCTGGATGTCGATCTTGTTGAGCACCGTGCGTGCCTTTTCCGCCGGGAACTTGTGGGCGACGGCCCAGCGCGGCGCCCGGCTGACGAAGCCCAGGCGTTCCTGCCAGTCGAAGCGGTTGATCTTGTAGACCATACCGTCGATGTCGTAGTCGAGACCGGCCCGCTGGTTGCCGATGCGCTCGTGAAGGGCGATCAGTTCCTCGACCGAATGGCACAACGCCGTCAGAGGATTGACCGGAAACCCCCAGGACTTGAGCTGTTCCAGGTAGGCCCATTGGCTGTCGCCGAGGGGCTCGGACATCTCGCCGGCCGAATAAAGGAAGATCGACAGCGGCCGGCTCGCCGTTATGGCCGGGTCCAGTTGCCTGAGGCTGCCGGCCGCGGCGTTGCGCGGGTTGGCGAAGACCTTGCCGCCGCTTTCCTCCTGGCCGGCGTTGAGGGCCTGGAAATCGGATTTCGACATGTAGACCTCGCCGCGCACCTCGAGGACGGCGGGAACACCATGACCCGTGATCTCTTCGGGTAGGCCGGTGACGGTGCGCAGGTTCTCGGTGATGTTCTCGCCGGTGGTGCCGTCGCCGCGCGTCGCACCCAGAACGAAACGCCCCTCTTCGTAGCGCACGTTGACCGACAGGCCGTCGATCTTCGGTTCGCCCACGACCTCGATGGGCTCTCCGGCGTCGAGGTTGAGAAAACGGCGCACCCGCTCGAAAAATTCGGCCACATCCTCTTCGGAAAAGGCGTTGCCGAGCGACAACATCGGTTTGGCGTAGGCGACCTTGGTGAAGCCGTCGGCGACCGGCGCGCCGACCTGTTCCGACGGGCTGTCGGGGCGAACCAGGTTCGGGAAGCGCGCCTCTATGGCGTCGTTGCGGCGCCGCAAGGCATCATATTCGGCGTCCGATATTATCGGCGCATCCAACTGGTGATAGGCCCGGTCATGCTCGGCGATCTCCTTGGCCAGGCGCTCGAGTTCGACCAAGGCATCGATTTCGGCCAACCCCTCGACGTCGAGGTCCCTGAGGCCGTCATTCATGGACCGCCACCGGCGAGTAGGCTGTCGGCGGCGGCGCGGGCCTCTTCGGTGACCGTGGCGCCGGCCAACATACGGGCGATCTCTTCCTTGCGTTCGGTCTGGGCCAGGGGATCGACCTGGGTCCAGACCCGACCGGCCTCGTCCGTTCCGTCTTTATCGACGGTCTCATTCCCCTCCGATTTCGATACACGCCAGTGGTGGCTGCCGCGCGCCGCCACCTGCGGGGAGTGGGTGACGACCAGGACCTGAGCGTTTTCTGCAAGCCGGGCCAGTCGTTCGCCAACCGCAGCGGCGACGGCGCCGCCGACACCGGCGTCGACCTCATCGAAAACGAGGGTTGGCACCGAATCAGCCTCGGCAAGAACCACTTTCAGGGCCAGCATAAAGCGCGCCATCTCACCGCCGGACGCGGTCTTGTTCAGGGGTCCGGGCGGCGACCCCGGGTTGGTGGCGACGAGAAAGGTCACGCGGTCGCATCCGTTGGCCGACCAGTCGCCCTCCTCCAAGGGGTTGACGTCAACAACGAACCGCGCCTTTTCCAACTTCAGGCTGGTCAGTTCGTGGACCAGGTCCGCTTCCATTCGCTGGGCAGCCTCTTTTCGTTCTTCGCTCAGCCGGTCGGCAACAGCGACGAAGGCCTCCCGGGCCAGGGTCTCCTGGCGTGCCAGCTCCGCCAGACGGCCGCTGCCGTGGTCCAGGGCTTCCAATTTGGCGGACATGGCGGCAGCGAGACCGGCCAGATCGTCAACGGCGCAGCCGTGTTTGCGGGCCAGCGCGCGAAGCGAGAAGAGGCGTTCCTCGGCGCGGTCTAAGGATCCCGGATCGACATCCAGGTCACCAAGGCACCGGTCGAGATGATTCGCGGCATCGGCGGTCTCGTTGATGGCCCGGTCTAGGGCCTCGATGACGCCGTTCACCGTTCCTTGTGCCTTGTCAGCGACCTTGCCCAGCGTTCTCGCGGCGCGTTGCAGCTTGGAATCGCCGTCTTCCATGTCGCGGCGCGCCTCGTTCAAGGCGGAAACCAGTTGCTCCGCATGCATCAGGAGGTTCCGCTGCTCGGCAAGGCGCGTCTCCTCACCGGGTTCGGGACTCAGGGCGTCGAGTTCGGCGACCGCATGACGCAGGAACTCCTCATCACGCTTCGCCGTTTCCAAATCGGCCTCTGCCTGGCGGTGTTCCGCCGCCTTTTTCGACCAAATCTCGTAGGCGGTTCCGGTTTCCACGAGAAGCGCTTCGACACCACCGAAGGAATCGAGCAAGACACGGTGGAACGATTGATTGAGAAGCCGCTGGCTCTCGAACTGGCCGTGGATTTCGACGAGCGCATCGCCGATCTGCGACAGCAGGCCGACACTGACCGGTTGATCGTTGACGAAGGCCTTGGACCGCCCGTCATCGCTCAAGGTGCGTCGGAGGATGATCTCGTCGCTTTCATAACCGAGGCCGTTTTCGTCGAGCATCGCCCAAAGGCCATGGGTCTTGGGCAATGAAAAGGAAGCGGTAACGGCAGACCTGCCGGCGCCGGAGCGGACCAGACGCGATTCGGCGCGGACACCGAGGGCCAGCCCAAGGGCGTCGAGCAGGATCGATTTCCCGGCTCCGGTTTCGCCGGTCAAGACGCCGAGGCCCGGTTCCAACTCGAGATCGAGCCGGTCGATGAGGACCACGTCCCTAATGGATAGGCAGGTCAACATGCAGGGATGAAAGCTCCGTTCGGCTTACCAGAACTTCAGGGACTCGTACCACGCCTTGCCGCCGTCCGGATTTTCTTTGCGGACCTGTTTGTCTTCGATCATTTGGTACGAATCAATATACCATTCGCTTCCTGGGAAGTTGTGACCCAAAACGGCGGCCGTCTTGCGGGCTTCCTCTACGAGGCCAAGAGCATGGTAGGCCTCGGCCATCCGGTGTAAGGCTTCCGGCGTATGAGTTGTCGTCTCAAAGTTGGCGACGACGAACTTAAAGCGATTGATCGCCGCCAGGTATTGGCCCTGGTTGTGATAGTAGCGGCCGATCTCCATTTCCTTGCCCGCCAAATGGTCAAACGTGAGATCGAGTTTCAGTTTAGCGTCCCTGGCATACTTCGAATTGGGGAACCGCGTGGCCAGTTCGTTGAGCGATTCCATGGCCAGTTCGGTCATCTTCTGGTCGCGGGCGACATCGGATATCTGTTCGTAGTAGCTCAAGGCCTTCAGGTAATAGGCGTAAGCGACGTCCTTGTTCGCCGGGTGCAGCTGAATGAAACGGTCGAGCGCGACGATCGCATCGTCGTAGCGGTTCGCCTGGTAGTAGGCGTAGGCCGCCATCAACTGCGCCTTTGTCGCCCAGACCGAATATGGGTGCTGGCGTTCGATCTCGTCAAACCGCTCGGTCGCCTTGTTGTAGTCCTCGTCCTGCATGAGGTTGATTGCCTGATTGTACAGTTCCTCGACCGGTTGCTCGACGTATTCTTCCTTTTTGGTCGACTCGCAGGCCGCTACAGTCAATAGAACCAGGGAAAGGGCAACCGGCCTGTATCCGTTTCCGAACTTTGGGATCCTTCTGGCCGCCAACGGAGTCATGAGCCTATCGTCCATGGAAGTTGTCGTATTCGTCGTCAATTTTGGGGAACCGTTTCGACAAGTATACCATGCCCCGCCCGCCTCCTGGCAAGACAATGGATGTGCGACAGAACTCACTTCGGGAAGCACCCGCCCAGCACGCGGACCCTTACGGCCCGCTATCTCACAAAAGGAAAACCCCGCCGTGGCGGGGTTCGAACCGGGCCCGCGTCTCGCGTTACGATGGTCAGGCGACGGCCGGTTGAGCCCAAATTCCGCCGTCGACCGCGGCGCCGGCTTCATCGCCACTGATCGTGTCGTAGCACCAGGCGTCGTCATCGGCGAACAATTCGTGAAGGAGCGCATTGTTGAGCTTGTGGCCGCAACGGACGCCCTCGAAGGCCCCCATGATCGAGACACCGGCGAGGTACAGATCGCCGACGGCGTCGAGCATCTTGTGGCGTACGAATTCGTCGTCGTAACGGAGGCCGCCCTCGTTGAGAACCTTGTCACCGCTGACGACGATGGCGTTATCCAACGAACCGCCTTTGGCCAGGCCCGCGGCCTGCAGGGCCTCTACTTCATGAAGGAAGCCGAAGGTCCGGGCCTGCGCCAGTTCCTTGCAGAAGGTTCCGTTGACCAGTCCAATATTGAGGGACTGGTGGGACACCAATGTTCCGGTGAACTCGATTTCGACGTCGAACGACAGCCGGTCCGCCGGCTTCAGGGAGGCGGTGGCGTCACCGTCCTCGACCGTAATTGGCTTCAGGATACGAATTACGCGGCGCGCCTCTTTCTGCTCGACCACGCCTGCGCACTCGACGAGAAAGACGAAGGGTGCCGAACTGCCGTCCATGATCGGCACTTCCGGACCATCGATCTCGACCATGACATTGTCGATCCCGCATCCGGCAAGAGCCGCCATTAAATGCTCCACGGTACCGACGGTCACGCCATCGGCGTTCCCAAGGACCGTGCACAACCGCGTATCGACGACTCGGTCCCAGGACGCGGGAATCAGGCAATCGCCTTCATCGATATCGGTGCGTTTGAAGATGATTCCGGAACTCGGCTCGCCCGGAATGAGCGTCAGGGATACGGTCTCGCCGGAATGAAGGCCGGGTCCGCTGCAACTAACCGGGCGTTTAAGGGTTCGCTGATGGACAACCATCGGACCTTGGCCCCGTTGTTCTTTTGTGTTCTTATCGTCCTGTTTCCCCATAACCCCATCGCAATTCGTTATTGCCTGTTTAGTCCCCTGGACATTGTCTTTTCCGTCCGCCTTCCGGCGGTTAAGTATGCTCATGTCCGAGGATGTGTTTAACAACATCCCCGGACACGAACAAATCACTCTTTGTTTCGTTTTGTTACCTTTTTCATCAAGGCCTTAGCCTCTTTTTCGATCAATTCGCCTGACGCCGCAAGAAGGCCGGGATGTCGAGAAGGTCATCCTCTGCCTCTTGCACCTTGGGCGCCGGTTCGACCGCCAATTCGGCGATCTCGACCTGCGCGGGTTGCGGTTCCGCGACGGCAGCGACCGGTGGCGTATCCGGCCCCGGCAACACCGTCGCAACGGTTTCTTTTCTAGCAGACAAGCCTTTACTTTCAGTTACCTGGTGAAGGCTCGGTGCCGGTTCCGGCGATGGCGCCGAAGACGCCAACCCCATGGCAGCGCGCCCCGTCCGGGTGACCCGCTCGAACAGGCTTGGCCGGGACGATTGTGGTGCCTCTGCTTCCGCCGGCGCGGTTTCGGCAGCGCCATTGGTCATCGCCGCCGCGGCGAACGGCTCAGGCGCTTCGGCGACGGCCGGTTCTTTGGCCTCCATAGGCTGCGGCGGGATAAACGCGTCGGCGGTGTCCGTCGACGGTGTCGCGGCGACCGGAACCATCGGTTCCGGCGCCGGTTCCATTGCTGGCTCCGACGGCTTTTCGGCAATCGGTTTGGCTTCCGTTGCGGCGGCCGCTTCTTCGGCCGGTTCCGGATCTGCAATGTCCGTCGGGGCCTCGCCTGCTTCGTCGGCAACCGGCTCCGGCGCCGCCTCCACCACTGGCTCCTCGACCGGCTCCATCGTCGATTCCAGCGTCGCTTCCGCTGTCGATGCAATCGGCGGCTCGGCCGGCTTTTCTTCGGCAACCACCTCGCTGACCGGATCATCGATGAGCGGTGCGGCAACGGTGTTCACAGCCGGTGTCAGGGGCCGGCTCACGGCCTCGGTGACGTTGAGCATGGTCGGCTGCGGCAACCCCGCCGCGTCGGCGTCGATGCCGGTGGCGACGACGGAAACCCGCATCTGGCCTTGTAGATCCTTGTCGAAAGCCGAACCGACGATGATATGGGCCTCCTGGTCGACCTCGGCGCGGATTCGCGTTGCGGCTTCGTCGACCTCGAAGAGCGTGATGTCCTCGCCGCCCGTGATGTTGATGAGAACGCCTTTCGCACCCTTCATCGAAGTGTCCTCGAGTAGCGGGTTGGCGATCGCCGCTTCAGCGGCATCGAGAGCCCGACGCTCGCCTTCCGCCTCGCCCGTGCCCATCATCGCCTTGCCCATCTCGCGCATCACCGAGCGTATATCAGCGAAGTCGAGGTTGATCAGGCCCGGCATGACGATCAGGTCGGTGACACCGCGGACACCCGAATAGAGAACTTCGTCGGCCATGGCGAAGGCGTCAGAGAAGGTGGTGTGTTCGTTGGCGACACGGAACAGGTTCTGGTTGGGGATGATGATCAAGGTGTCGACGAACTGCTCAAGCTCTTCGATACCGGCTTCCGCCAACCGCATGCGGTGCGTGCCCTCGAACTGGAAGGGCTTGGTTACGACACCGACTGTGAGGATGCCGGCTTCACGCGCGGCCCGGGCGATGACCGGCGCCGCGCCGGTCCCCGTTCCGCCGCCCATGCCGGCGGCGATAAAGGCCATGTGGACGTCATCTAGGTCTTCGAGCAGATGCTCCAATGCCTCCTCGGCGGCGGCCTTGCCGATTTCCGGCTGGGCGCCGGCACCGAGACCTTGGGTCAGGTGGGTTCCCAACTGGACCCGGCGCTCGGCCCGGGATTGGACGAGTGCCTGGGCATCGGTGTTGGCGACGATGAAATCAACGCCTTCAAGCTCGCGCCTGATCATGTTGTCGACGGCGTTGCCGCCGGCGCCGCCGACACCGACGACGGTTATTCTCGGTTTCAGTTCCGGAGTTTCAGTATTACTCGGAACGGTCAGATTGATACTCATGTAGACCTCCTTCGTCTGCGCTTTAGGCCGTCCGGGCGGGGAAGCGCACCCGACGGTACCTTGGGCGCGCAGGTTCAATTTGCCGCCGTCGTTTGACGGCAGCGGTGTGTTCGAGATGTGTCGTTGGGGTCATCTCAAAAATTCTCCTTTAACCACTGTCCGAGCCGACCGAACCGGCCGTGCGTTTCCGGCAACGGGCGGTAGGCTGAACTCGGTGTCGTTTCCTTGTGTTCGAGGGCGTAGTAAAGCAAACCGACACAGGCGGAAAATGCCGGTCCGGCCGCAGCTTCAGCCAAACCTTCGATCGGGTGAGGGCACCCGATACGCACCTGCTTGTCGAGGATGCGGCCGGCCAGTTCGGCGATTCCCGGCAATTGGCTGGCGCCGCCGGTGAGGACGGCGCGGCGACCGGCCACCTTGTCGAAACCAGCGGCCGCCAGGCGGTCGCGTGCCATCTCAACGATTTCCTCGGCCCGAGGGCGGATGATGCCGACCAGCATGGAGCGGGGCACCTGATTGGTCTCGCCGCTGTTCTCCTCGCCGACCAACGGGACCTTGATCACTTCACGGTCGTCGTTGGCCGACGGAACGGCGTTTCCGTAAAGCGTCTTCATGCGCTCCGCATGATCGAGCGGCGTCGCCAGACCGCGGGCGATGTCATTGGTGATGTGCTGTCCGCCGAGCGGCAGGGCTTCGGTATGGACCAGTTCACCGTCGAAATAGACGGCGATTGACGTCGTACCGCCACCCATGTCGATACAGGTGACGCCCATCTGCTTTTCGTCTTCGACCAAACAGGCGAGTGCCGACGCGTAGGACGAGACGACGATCCCTTGGACACCCAGATGGCAACGCGCGATTGCCGTTTCCAGGTTGCGGATCGGCCCGCTGCGCGCGCTTATGGTATGCATGTTGACGCCAAGTCTGTCGCCAAACATGCCCCGGGGGTCGCGGACTCCCCGGTTGCCGTCGATGCTGTAGCCGACCGGAATCGTGTGCAGCAGTTCACCGTCGTCACGGTACTCGGGCACCAGGTGGCTGGGATCGAGGATGCGCCTTAGGTCGGCGTCCCCGATCTCGTGTCCGGCGATCGAAACCTCGAAAGCGATCAGGCGCGATTTTGGTTTTCCGGCACTCAGGTTGACGACGACGGACTCGATATTCTCGCCCGCCATCTGTTCAGCCGCCTCGACGGTTGAGCGGATCGCCGCTTCGACGGCTTCCATATCGACGATCGTACCCGAACGGATTCCTCTGGAAACATGGTGTCCGAGCCCGACGATGCGGGCACCGGCGATGCCGGTCGCCGACTTTTCCGCCGATGGCCTGGCGATCAGGCAACCGATCTTGGTGGTCCCGATATCAAGCGCGGCGATCAGGCCGCTACGTGGTTTGTTATGGTTAACACCGCTTTTCATCGTATTTTTCCCAATCGATACCTGCGGCACCGATCAGGTTTCCTGTCCTTTTTGTTTTTGCGCGTTCTTGGTGGTCGGCGACTTTCTGACGATCAGCCGATCCGGAATCCGGAGATCGAGGATCTGGACGTCCTTTTCGAGGACGCGATGGGCCTTCTCGTACTCAGCGAGACGCATCCACGCCTCTCCGGCGTTCTTTTCCGGCAGCCGGACGTCGACGTCACCGACGAGCCGTATGTTCCAACGCCGCCCGCCGACCCACACAGCGGCCTTCACCAGATGCATGAGCTCCGGCTGAGTGCTGAGTGTTTCGATCAGGTCGGAAACCTGGTCCGGGGCCCCTTCGCCGACGACGACAAGCAGATCGCTGAAGCGTTCCAAACCCTTGCGCAGGATCACGGCGCCGCTTTCGTCGATGAGATGAAACCGTTCCTTGTGCTGCCACAGGGCGACGGGTTGGCGCTCCTCGATGGTCAACAGAACCGTGCTCGGCAGCATGCGTTCGACGGTCGCCTCGCGGACCCAGGGCAAGGCCTCGACGCGGTGTTTCGCGTCATCGAGGTCGAAGGCCAGGATTGGCGCGCCGCGTGCCAGGCGGATGGCCTGGCGAAGCTCCTCTTGAGAGGTTTCCTTCCGGCCGACGACGAGGATCTCCTTGACCCGGAAACCGACCTCGGCCGAAACGGCGATGGCCCGCCATTTGAGGCCGTCGACGGCTCGGGTCAGGGCCCCCGAAGTATGACCCCACCAAGCACCGCCCAGGACGAGGCTGATCATTACGGCTGCCATTACGCTCGATACGCCGCGCCCTCGCCAGATCGATCCGGCGCGGCGCCTCGGTTTGCCGAGTTTCGGTGTTGCCTTTTTCTCGGGGCTCTTGCGTTTCAACCACTTCATTGGTCACACTCCGCGTTTTCGACCATCCAGGAAACGAGATCCTGGAATGAGAGGCCGGCGTATAGTGCCTGTTCGGGCACCAGCGAGGTCGGCGTCATGCCCGGCTGCGTATTGACCTCGAGAATGAAGAGGTCTTCGCCGTCGTATCGGAAATCGGCCCGCGACACGCCCCGGCAGCCCAGCGTCTGGTGGGCCGTGAGCGCGGCCTCCATGGCTTCGTCGTATAGGGCTTTGTCGATGTTTGCCGGAACTTCGTGCTTGGACCCACCATCGGCGTATTTGGCGTCATAGTCATAGAAGCCGCGATGGGTGGTTATCTCGGTTACGGCCAAGGGCTTGTCGCCCATTACGGAGACCGTCAATTCGCGCCCTTCGATGAACCGCTCGACCATGACCCGGTCGCCGACCGGCCAGCCCGGTTCGGCGAACATCGGCGTGTTGTCGCCTTCGCGGACGATATGGACGCCGACGCTGGACCCCTCGTTGACCGGCTTGACTACGTAAGGCGGCTCCATGACACCGCCGTCGCGGACCGCATCACTGTTAGTGACGACGTGCTCCGCGACCTTCAGACCAGCCGCCTCGAACATGCGTTTCGCGACTTCCTTGTCCATGGCCAGAGCGGAGGCCAGCAGACCGGAGTGAGTGTAGGGGATGCCTAGGATATCGAGCAGTCCCTGGATGCATCCATCCTCGCCGAAGCGGCCGTGCAGCGCGTTGAAGACGGCATCCGGTTTTGGGTAGAGGCGCGTCAGCAAGGGACCGACATCGCGTTGGACGTCGATGGCGGCGACGTCGTAATCGGCGTCCTTCAATGCGTTGGCCACGGCGGCGCCGGTGACCAGAGACACCTCGCGCTCGGCCGACCATCCACCCATCAACACGGCGACGTGTTTGGTCATCTTCCCGCCTCCCGCATAGGCTTGTCGGCAATCTCGCCGATACACCGGATTTCCCATTCGAGGGTGACGCCGCATTTTTCGAAAACGCGCCGGCGAACCTCTTCGCCCAGGCCTTCGAGATCGGCGGCGCTGGCATTTCCCGTATTGACGAGGAAGTTACAGTGCAGGTCCGAGACCTGTGCGCCGCCGCGCATCAATCCACGGCACCCAGCCCGATCGATCAATTCCCAAGCCTTGTGACCGGTCGGGTTACGGAAGGTCGAACCACCGGTCGGCGTGCGCACCGGCTGGGTCTCGTCGCGTTGTCTCTGGATATCTTCCATGCGTTCGCCGACGACAGCCGGGTCCTCACGGCGACCTTCGAAGACTGCCGACACCGCGATCCAATCATCATCGATTGCGGAATGCCGATACTCGAAGCCCATGTCGGCCGCGTCCAGTTCGTGAATTCGGCCGCTGCGGTCGATAAAACGCGCCGACTGGCAGACGTCCCTGGTTTCCCGATCGTAGGCGCCGGCGTTCATACGGACGGCGCCGCCCACGGTTCCCGGGATGCCAGCCAGGAACTCCAGCCCGCCGATACCGGCGTCACGGGCGGCCCGGGCGACGACCAGTCCGGCGGCCCCGGCGCCGGCCTCGACGCGGGTCCCATCGATCGTAACCTGGGTGAAATCCTTGCCGAGGCGGATGACCACGCCGCGGACCCCGCCGTCACGAACCAATAGGTTCGAGGCGTTGCCGATGACGGTCACCGGAACGTCAGCCGGAAGTGCGCAGAGAAAGGCCGCCAAGTCGTCCTCGTCCGCCGGGCGGAACAAGACTTCGGCCGGACCGCCAACCTTGAACCAGGTGAACCGAGCCAGCGGTTGATCGGCCTGCAGTCGGCCGCGGACCGTGGGTAAGCTGTCGATCAAACCGGGCATTTCGCGTTCAACCGACATCATTCGCCGCCTCCTTCGCCGGGCCGATGAGGCGCGTCAGCTGTCTCGGCAGCGCATTGGCCCACTGCGTGATGTTGCCGGCGCCCAGACACACGATCAGGTCGCCCGCCTGGGCGATGCCGGCGACCGCGCGGGCCAGGGATTCAGGTGTTTCCAGCGGTTCAACGGCACGATGGCCGTGGTGGCGCAGACCGTCGACCAGGGAATCGCGGTGGTAACCCTCAATCGGCTCCTCGCCGCCCGCATAGACATCGGCGACGAGCACGGCATCGGCGTCGTTGAAGCACGTACAGAACTCCTCGAACAAATCGCGAAGCCGCGTGTAACGGTGCGGTTGAACGACGGCAATCACACGGCCCTTCGTGGCTTGGCGCGCCGCCGCCAGCACCGCGGTGATTTCCACCGGGTGGTGTCCGTAGTCGTCGATAACGGTGATACCGCCGGCCTCGCCGGTGCGGGTGAACCGCCGTTTGACCCCTTCGAAGGCGGCCAATCCATTGCGAAGGACCTCTTCGCCGATCCCCATTTCGTGAGCGATGGCCACCGCCGCCAACGAGTTCTGGACATTGTGCTCGCCGACCATCGGCAGGTGCATGTCGCGAATCAGGTGCTCTTCACCGCTCTTGCGATCGGATAGAACCACATCGAAGCGTGAACCGTCGGGCGCCGAAGAGACGCCAGTAGCCCTGACATCGGCTTGCGGACTGAACCCGTAAGTGACGATGCGCCTGTCGGAGACCCGGGGGATCATCGCCTGAACCTCCGCATGATCGACGCAGAGCGCGGCGAATCCATAGAACGGGATGTTCTCGACAAAGGCGTCGAAGGCGTCGCGAAGCTTGTCGAAGGATCCGTAGTGGTCCAGGTGCTCGGGATCGATGTTGGTGATGACGGCGACCGTGGCCGGGAGCTTGAGGAACGTGCCGTCCGACTCGTCGGCTTCGGCGACCATCCATTCCCCTTCGCCGAGCCGCGCATTGGTGCCCCAGGCGTTGATGATGCCGCCGTTGATAACCGTCGGATCGAGGCCGGCCGCATCGAGCATGGCGGCGACCAAGGACGTGGTCGTCGTTTTGCCATGGGTTCCGCCGACGGCGATCGACCATTTGAGGCGCATCAGTTCGCCCAGCATCTCGGCCCGGCGAACCACAGGAGTCAGGTTCTGGCGGGCTGCCGCGACCTCAGGATTGTCGGCCTTGACCGCCGTTGATATGACGACAACCTGGGCGTCGGCGAGGTTTTCGGCGACATGGCCGACGGCAACAGGAATCCCCATGGCCCGCAATCGCTGGACATTGGCGTTATCGGCGATATCGCTGCCCTGCACGCTGTAGCCGAGCGTATGAAGGACCTCGGCGATGCCGCTCATGCCGATGCCGCCGATGCCGACGAAATGGATCTTGCCAATGTTCAGCGGGAGCGCCCTCATGCCGCGACCCTCCCCTCGCCGCCATTGGCACCGTTCGTGGGCAGGATCGCCTCGACCAAATCCGCCAAGCGCTCGACCGCATCGGGATGGCCCGCCGCTTTCGAACAAGCTGCGGCCTTCTCGAGGGTCGCCGGCAGGCCGAACAGTTCCTCCAGGCGGGACGCCAGCGCTTCGGGCGTGAAAATCTTCTCCGGGATCAACCAGCCGGCTCCGGCCTCGTCCATGGCGTGTGCGTTCTTCGCCTGGTGATCGTCGATGGCATGGGGATAAGGGATCAGCAGCGCCGGGCAACCGATCGCCGTCAGTTCGGCGACCGTCGATGCGCCGCAACGTCCGATCACCAAATGGGCCTCGGCAAGCTTTTCCGGGACATCGTCGAAAAAGTGCGACAACTCGGCAACCACGCCCAGCTGTTGGTAACGGGCCTCGACCCGTTCGAGATCCTCAGGCCGGCACTGCTGGACGATCCGCAAACGGGACCGCAGGTCCTCGGAAATCCGGGCAATCGCTTCTGGAACGATGTCGCTGAGTACGCGTGCCCCTTGCGATCCGCCGATCACCATCAGGCGTGCCTCGCCGCCGTCAATCCGGGGATAGGGGCGGTCGCGCAAATCCCGAACCGATTGGCGGATCGGCATCCCCGTCTGTACGACGCGTGCCGAGGCCTCATCCGGAACACCGATCACCTCAGTGAAGCAGGTGGCGATGCGATTGACCTTGCCGGCCAGGAATCGGTTGGCCCGGCCGAGTACGGCGTTCTGTTCATGCAGCATCGACGGGCGTCCGCTGAACCTGGCGGCCAACATGGTCGGCACCGAGGCGTAGCCGCCGAAGCCGATGACGGCGCCGGGCATCAGGCGACGCAGCAGTCCCCTCGCCTGCCAGGTGCCGATGGCCAGTTCCAGCGCGCTTTTCAAGCGGGCCGCCAGGTTCTTACCGGCGATGCCGCCGGCCCGGATGTGGTAAGTATCGAGAGCGCCGAGCGCGCCGCCGTAGGCCCCGCCGCGGCGGTCGGTAATCAACGCCAGTTCGCAACCGCGCCGGCCCAGTTCCTGGGCCAGGGCGTCCGCCGGAAACACGTGACCACCGGTTCCACCAGCAGCAAGGACGACGAGGCGGCGTGGTTCGGTCATCGCCGTCCTCCGCCCGGTTGCTCGCGGGTCAAGGCGAGGACCATCCCCATTCCGATACCGAGGGCTAGTGTCGACGACCCGCCGTAGGAAATGAATGGCAGCGTCATACCCTTGGGCGGCATCAAATTGAGCGTCGAGGCCAGGTTGATGATGGCCTGGATGGCGAATTGAACGAGCAGACCGCTGACCGCCAGGAGGACAAAAAGATCTTCCTTCTTCAGGACCCGGGCAACACCCCTGAGCACGACGAACAGAAACAACAGAACGAGGATGAGGCAGGCAATCAATCCGAACTCCTCACCGGCGACGGCGAGAATGAAATCGGCATGGGCATCCGGCAGGATTTCCTTGACCCGCCCTTCTCCCGGCCCCCGGCCAGCCCAGCCGCCGTTGCGAAACGCCTCGAGGGCGCGGGCCACCTGGAACCCCTCGCTCTGCTCGGGGTCGAGAAAACGATCGACCCGGGTCCGCACATGGCCGAAAACGAAATAGGCGGCGATGCTGCCGCCGAGGAACAGGAACGCGACGATGCTGACGAACAGAATCGGCAGGCCGGCAATGAAGAACTGGAGCCCCCAGAACGCCGAGACCACGAGCGTCATGCCGACGTCGGGCTGCAATAACATTAGAAAGGCGATCAGGACGAAAAGTGCGGCCGACAAGGTGTAGCCCGGGAACCGATCGTCCATACGCCCGGCGGCGAACAACCAGGCGGCGAGCACCGCGAATCCCGGCTTGACGAATTCCGAGGCCTGGATGGAGAGGCCGCCCACATGCAGCCAACGTGCGGCGCCCTTGATCTCGGTTCCCCAGAACAGCGTCGCCACCATCAGGCCGATGGCGGCCACCATCAGCAACGCGGAAAAGCGGAGCACGCCTTTGCGCGACAGGAACGACGCACCGATCATGACGAGAAGCCCGATCGACAGGAACAAGGCTTGGCGTTTGGCGAAATAGAAGGTGTCGAGACCGATGCGCTCGGCGACGGCGGGCGAGGCGGCGAGCGTCAGCAGGGCGCCGAACAGGGACAACAGCACAATGGCGCTCAAGGACCACCGGTCGACGGTCCACCACCATCGTCCGACGAGGCTCGTATCGGTCCTGGCCAGCGCACTCATCAGGCGGCCTCCTCTTCGCCGGCGCCCGGCATCTGCGGCGGTGTCACCGATCTGCCGAGAACATCGGCATGATGACCGGGGAGGTCATGGACCAGCCGTTTGAAGGCGTCGCCGCGGGCTTCGAAATTATCGAATTGATCGAAGGATGCGCAGGCCGGCGACAACAGGACGACCGGACGCCGGGCGACGTACTGCGCGGCCCGGAGACGGGCGTTCTCGATCGCCGTTTCGAGATCGCTGCAATTGGTCCAGGGTACCCGTCCCTCGAGAGACGCGCCGAAGACGTCGGCGGCTTCACCGATGAGAAATGCTTCGCGGACCCCGGCGAGATGGGGAAGGAGGGCATCGATATCATCGCCCTTCGATCGGCCGCCGGCGATCCAGAAAACGGTGTCGTAGCAGGCGAGCGCCCTGGAGGCCGCATCGACATTGGTTGCCTTGCTGTCGTTCACATAAAGGACGCCGTCGACACGGGACACCGCTTCTTGCCGATGGGCGAGGCCGGGATAACTCCGAATGCCGCGCACGGCTTCCGCCGGCTCGACGCCCAGCGCCATCGCCACGGCGAAGGCGGCAGCGGTGTTCTGAGCATTGTGGGCGCCGGGAAGGCTAATGATGTCGGCGATTTCTGTGCGCCGCACGGCGTCACCGGCCAGATCATCGATGAGGTGTCCATCCTCGACATAGACGCCGCCGGGCGCCTTTTGGTGGCCCGACACGGCGACAACGCGACGTCCGCCTGAAGCTGCCAGATCGGCATGGATACCGGCGGAAACCGGGTCGTCGATGCCGATCACCGCGACCTGATCGCGACGTTGGTTCTCGAATATCCGTTTTTTGGCAGCGACGTACCCGTCCATTCCCCCGTGGCGATCCAGATGGTCGGCGCTGATGTTGAGAAGGATGGCGACATCGCAGGCAAGCGACGGCGTGATTTCCAGTTGATAGGACGACATCTCGAGGACGTAGGTTCCGTCGTTTGCGAGCGTATCGAGTTCGAGGGCCGGCGTTCCCAGGTTGCCGCCGACACCGACACGGCGGCCGGCGGTCTCGAGAACGTGGCCGATCAGTGCCGTCGTCGTCGACTTTCCATTGGTACCGGTGACACCCACATAGACCGCTTCCGGGCAGGCCCCGACCAGCAACTCGATGTCACCGATCACCGGGACGCCGGCGCCCTTGAGGGCATCGACGACGGGATGCGGTGCCGGATGAGTGTGCGGAATACCGGGGCTGAGGATCAGGGCGTCAACCGCTGAAAGGTCGCGCCCGGCGAGGTCGACCGGTTCAAGTCCTTCGCCGACGGCCCGGGACCGGGCGCTTTCGTCGTCATCCCAGGCCCAAACCTCGGCACCGCAACGGTTCAGCGTCCTGGCCGCACTGAGGCCGGACCGCCCGAGACCGAGAACGGCGATGGTCTTTCCTTGATATGCGGTGAGATCGATCATTCCGTCCTCACCGCAGCTTCAGCGTCGCCAACCCGGCGAGTGCCAGGATCGACGCGATGATCCAGAAACGGATAACGATGGTGCTTTCGGCCCACCCCTTCTTTTCGAAGTGATGATGTAACGGCGCCATGGCGAAGACGCGCTTTCCGGTAAGCCGGTAGGACAGCACCTGAACGATCACCGACACCGTCTCGAGAACGAAGAGGCCGCCGACGATGGCCAATACCAGTTCGTGTTTGGTGATCACGCTGACGGCGCCCAGCGCCGCACCCAACGAAAGCGAACCGGTGTCGCCCATGAAGACCTTTGCCGGCGGCGCGTTGAACCATAGGAACCCCAGGCCCGCACCAACGATGGCGCCGCAAAAGATGGCCAGTTCACCCGTCCCCTTGACGTGATGGATCTGCAGGTAATTGGCGAACACGCTGTGACCGACCAGATAGGCGATCAGGGCGAAGACGCCGGCGGCGATCATCACCGGTACGATCGCCAGGCCGTCCAGACCGTCGGTCAGGTTGACGGAATTGGAGGCGCCGACCATGACCAGGACGGCGAAGGCGACGAACATCCAGCCGAACTCGAGCAACGTGTCCTTGAAAAAAGGAACGGCGACGACGGTTCTCAGTTCGGGCGGCAGGTTGCGCATGATCCAAAACGCGGTCACCACGGTGATGACGACCTGCAGGAGGAACTTGAGCTTGCCTGATAGGCCGCTCGAGTCGCGCTTCGACACTTTCATGAAGTCGTCGAGGAAGCCGATAATGCCGAAGGCAATGGTGACGCCGAGAGCGGCCCAGACGAAACCGTTCGAAAGGTCGGACCACAGCAATGTCGTCGTCGTCAACGCGATCAGGATCAACAGGCCGCCCATGGTCGGCGTGCCTTTCTTGGTCAACAGATGGCTTTCCGGGCCGTCGTCGCGGATGGGCTGGCCTTCCTGCTGGCGGTTTTTCAGGGTTTCGATGAGAACCGGGCCGAACAGAAAACTGACAATCAATGCGGTAATCACGGCGGCGCCGGTCCTGAATGTCAGGTAACGGAAGACATTCAAAGCCCCGAAATCTTCGGCCAGGGGGACAAGCAGATGGTAGAGCATGGCTTACCCCTCCCAGTCCCCGTTGGCGACCCGCCTGCGTGGCTGGTCCTGTTCAACGCCGGAATTGAGCAGTGCCTTGACGATGCGGCCGGTCCGGCTGCCGTGTGACCCCTTGACCATGACGACATCGCCCGGAGCCAATGACGAAGAGACCATGGGCGACAACTTCTCGGCCGTCGGCGCATGACCGCCCCGCATGTTCTCCGGAAGAACGTCCCAAAGGTGGGTCGTGTATTGGCCGGTTGTGAACACCAGATCGACGTGGTTCTTGACCAGGGGGTCCAGCAGTTCGGCGTGCAACTCGGCCGACCGGGTTCCCAGTTCCAACATGTCACCGATTACGGCGATACGGCGGCCCGCCGTGTCCGTCGCTGCCTGGCCCAACACCTCAATGGCGGCGGCCATGGAGGTCGGGCTGGCGTTGTAGCTTTCATCGATCAGGATGAAACTTCCGCCCGGGATACCGACCGTATGGCGATCACCGCGCCCGGGCAGACCACGGAGGTCCGTCAAGCTTTCCGCCGCCTGTTCGATATCGCCACCGGCCGCCCAGACAACGCCGAGTACCCCAAGGGAATTCTTGACCCAATGGCGGCCGGGAACGCCGATGCGATAGGAGAGTTTCTTGCCCATCGCATCGACTTCCACCTCACTTCCCCCGGCCTTAAGCGTGAAATCGAGTATACGAACGTCGGCTTCCTCACCTTCCCCGAAGGTCACGACCTTCCCGGCCGGAGACCGCGCCGCCGCATCGGCGAGCCGCGGAAAGACGCCGATGTCCCGGTTGATCACGGCGACACCGCCCGGTTCCAGCCCGGAAAAGATCTCCGCCTTGGCATCGGCGATGTCCTCCAGGCGGGCAAAGAACTCACTATGGACCTCGGCGACCGTGGTGATCACCGTGACATGCGGGCGGGTGATCGCCGTCAACCGTTCGATCTCCCCGGCCCGGTTCATCCCCAGTTCGAAAATTCCGAATGCGCTACCGCCGGGCATGCGCGACAGGCTCAGCGGCAGGCCCCAGTGATTGTTCAGGTTGCCTTCCGAGGCATGGGTCAGGCCCTGGTCCGACAAGGCCAGGCGCAATCCTTCCTTGGTCCCCGTCTTGCCGACGCTGCCGGTCACGGCGATGACCTTTCCGTTCATGCGGGTGCGTGCGGCGCGTCCTAGGTCCTCGAGGGCGGCGGTCGTGTCGTTAACCAGCAGCAAGGGGGCATCGTCCGGAAGTACGGGCGCGATGTCAGCCGCTTCCCGATGAACCATGGCCGCCGCGGCGCCGCGCGACAGGGCATCGGAAACGAACTCGTGGCCGTCGAAATTGGGACCCGATATGGCGACGAAGAGATCCCCCGGCTCGACCGTGCGACTGTCTATGGAAACGCCGTTGACCTCCCACTGACCGAACGCACTGCCACCGGTCGCTTGAGCCGCATCGCCTGCCGTCCACAAGGGCCTGGAATTGGGGTTGGTCATCCGGCCTTCCCCAGCAGTTCGCCGACGACACCGACGTCATCGAAGGGAATGATCTCGGTGCCGACGATTTGACCCTGCTCATGGCCCTTGCCGGCGACGAGCAGGACATCACCGCCGGTCATTCCGGCCATCGCTTCCGCGATCGCCTGACGGCGGTCACCGATCTCCCGGGCGCCGGGACAGGCGACCAGGGCGGCTTTTCGGATTTCCCTTGGGTCCTCCGTTCTCGGATTGTCGTCCGTGATGGTCACCACATCGGCATGTCGGGCGGCCATGGCGCCCATTTCGGCGCGTTTTCCGGGATCGCGATCGCCGCCGCATCCGAAAACGACATGAACCCGGCCCCGTGCATGAGGCCTGATGGCTTGGAGCGCGTGCGCCAGCGCATCGGGCGTGTGGGCATAGTCCACATAAACCAAGCCGCCGCGGGGCGTTTGGCCAGCCAATTCCATGCGCCCGCGAACACCCCGCAAGTCCGATAAACACGCGAGCACCGCGCCAGCGTCTTCACCTAGCGCGATGGCGAGCCCAGCGGCGCAAAGCGCGTTCATGGCCTGGAAGGAGCCGATCAGCGGTATCTCGACGTGCTGCTTTTTGCCGAAAGCGCTGACCTCCAGTGACAAACCGTTTGGCTGGGCCTCGGTGGCGAACAAGGCTAGGTTTCGGCCCGAACGACCGAAATCGAGGATCCGGAGGCGGCGATCCGACGCTGCCTGAACGAAGGTTCCGGCGACCGCGTCGTCGGCGTTAATCACCGCGACGCCTTGATCGTCCAGAATTTCGCTGAACAGGCGGCGTTTCGCGTCTCCATAAGCCGCGGCCGTCCGGTGATAGTCGAGATGGTCGCGGGACAGGTTGGTAAACGCCGCCGCTTTTACCTTGAGCCCGTCGAGGCGGTATTGATCGAGGCCGTGGCTCGACGCCTCGATGGCCAGCCGATCGACATCGCCGTTCGCCAACTTGGCGAGATTGCGGTGAAGGTCGACCGGATCCGGTGTCGTCAGGCTGGACGCCTGCTCGAGCCCGGGCCGGTGTGAGCCGTTGCGATCCGTGACCCGGACACCCAATGTACCGGCGCTGGCTGCCGTGTGGCCGAGCCGGTTCCAGATCTGGCGCAGGAAAGAGACGACCGAGGTCTTCCCGTTAGTACCGGTTACGGCGGCGATGGTCTTGGGCTGAACGGCGAAAAAATGAGCGGCTGCGATTGCGTAAGCTTTTCTCGGGTTGGCGTGGGTGACCAGACAGATGCCTTCGTGCTCGAATTCCGCTTCGGTCCCTTTCGCAGCCAATACGGCGGGCGCGCCTTTGGCGATGGCGTCGGCGATGAACCGGCGGCCGTCGACCTGGGTTCCGGGAAGTGCGGCAAACAGGTACCCGGGTTCGACACGACGCGAGTCGCAGGTGATCCCCCTGATCTCCAACTCACTGAAAACATGCTCGTGCTTCACCGATACCGTTTCCTCGTCAAATACGTCAGTTAGACGCAAGCGGCCTCTCCAATGCCGTCCGTGCTGTCCGCACCACAGGTTCCTGTTTGCGTTTGGCCAACACCGCCTCGTCCACGGCATGCCGCGCCTTGAGAAGAAGGCGCTCCTCGTCGTCGGTCTGCTGTACCGGACGGTTCGTGATCGACGCCTTTTTCAGAAAAGCGGAAACCTGCCGGACGAAGTTGTCGCGTTTCGTTTCCTTGACCGCCGTGATCGGCGGCGTTTCGATGGTCGCCTCGGGGTTGGGTGCGATACCGTTCATTGGCGCGATACGCTGCACGATCCGGCCGACGACGGGTGCGGCGACCCAACCACCAGTGGCGTAATTGAAGGTGCGTTTGTTTCCGACCGGCTCATCGATCATCACGAAAACAACGAACCGCGGATCATCGATCGGGAAAGCGCCCACGAACGATGAGATTTTGGCCGATTTGGCGTAGCCCCGGCCCTTCTGCTTCTCGGCCGTTCCGGTCTTGCCGCCAACGAGATAACCCGGCACGTCGGCTTTTCTCCCGGTGCCGTGGGCGACGACGAGACGCATCATTCCACGGATTTGATCCGACGTCTCGGAGGTGAGGACGCGCTGGCCGGGCAGGGTTTCACCGACCCGTTTGAGAATTGTCGGCTCCCTATGGATGCCGCCATTGACGAGTGTTGCGATGGCATTCGTCAACTGCACCGGGGAGACCGCGATACCGTGGCCGTAGGAGATGGTCATCGTGTTGATTGGCCGCCAGGTCGACGGAACCAGAGGGCGACCGATTTCCGGAAGCTCCAGCTCCGGCGCGCGCAACAGCCCGAATTTCTTCAGGTAATCGCGCTGGGAAGCGGTGCCGACATCGACGGCCATCTTGGCGGCACCAATGTTGGAAGAATGCAGGATGATCTCGGGGACCGAAAGCCACCGTTTCTTGGCGTGAAAATCATTGATGGTGAATCGCGCGACGCGGAGCGGTTTGCGGGCGTCATAGCCGTCCGCCAGGCCGACGGTGCCTGTGTCGAGAGCCATCGCCGCCGTGAACAGTTTGAACGTTGATCCCATCTCATAAACGCCCTTGGTGGCGCGATTGAAACCGGCGTCGTCGGACATGCCGTCCGGCTCGTTCGGGTCGTAGTCGGGTAGCGACACCATGGCCGCGATCTCGCCGGTCTCGGAATCGAGAACCAACCCGGCGGCGCCGATGGCCTTGAACTCGCGGACGGCAGCCAGCATTTCCTCGCGCAGAACGGCCTGCATGCGGATGTCGATCGACAGGGCGACCGGTTCGCTGCCGACGCGCAGAACTTGGTCGTATTGTTTTTCGAGACCGGCGATGCCGCGGCCATCGACGTTGGTCAACCCGAGCACGTGGGCGGCGAGCTGTCCGTGCGGGTAGACCCGCCTTTCGCCGCACTGAAAAGCAACGCCCGGAATGCCGAGACGATTGATCTCGAAGGTCTCCTGAGGCGTAAGGTTACGGGCCAACCAGACGAACCGGCCGTTTCCGCTCAGCTTTTTGACCAGGCCTTCCGGTGTCGTATCCGGCAGGATTCGCGACAACCGCTCGGCAGCCTCGACCGCGTCGAGGACGCGGGTCGGATCGGCGTAGAGCGATGTCGTCGGCAGGCTGGTCGCTAGGATGATGCCGTTTCGATCGACGATATTGGCGCGGGCCGTAGCCGCACCCGTCTGCGGCAAGGCGCTCTCAAGGCGGGGTTCGCCAACACCTTGCAGGACCGTCAAATCGACGAGGCGACCGACGATTACGGCGAACACCATGGATATGACCGTTGCCGCTACGAGCAGTCGGTTGCGGCCGGTTTCCAGGGCCTGTTTTTTCACACCGTCTAATTTCCGAAGGTTGTCGGTGGCCGCTTTGGTGGGCGTCATGGGGCTCTTCCTTCTGTCAAAGCCCGGCCGATGCGTTCTGCAAAGGCCGCTTCCGTCTCGTCTTGGCGACGGATCAATTGCACGTCGACGTTTGACTCCTGGGTGAACTGGCGGGTCTTAAGGGGACCGAGATCGAGGTAGCGGTCGGCAAGCAATTTCAGCCTTTCCGCTTCGTTCAAATGGCTCCACTCGGCTTTCAGCACGTGGATCGCCTCTCGGTCACGGGCGATGGACCGGTTCATGACCGCCAGCTCATCTTCCAGATCCTGGACCTCGTATTTGACCAAGAACAGGCAAAGGCCGATTGCCGCGGCAAGGAGGATCGACATCAATGTCGCACGCCCCCCTTCATGCCGCCTCCCGGTGGGGTGCCGCCGTCCGTTCGGCGATCCGAAGTCGAGCCGAGCGCGCGCGCGGATTGACGGAAACTTCCGCTTCCGAGGGCTTCACGGCCTTTCTGCCGACCAGCCGAAACGTCGGTGTATCGGTCTCGAACCCGAGGGCCGGTGCGTGGCGTGAAGGCCGAGGCGCCTCTCCGCAGCGGTCGCGAAGGAAGGTCTTGACGATACGGTCTTCGAGGGAATGAAACGAGACTACGGCCAGTCGGCCGCCGGGAACGAGCAGTTTTTCCGCCGCCAATAGGCCTCTCTCCAATTCGCCTAACTCGTCATTGACGTAAATTCGAATCGCCTGGAAGGTTCGGGTTGCCGGATCCTTGCCGTCCTTGGCGCGGCTGACGATCCGGCGCACCAAGGCGGCCAACTGTTCGGTTCTCGTGAACTTCGTTTCCCCCCGCGCCTTGACGATGGCCTTGGCGATCCGGCGTGAAGCTCGTTCTTCGCCGTAGCGATAGATGACGTCGGCAAGCTCGCCCTCGGCCAACTGGTTGACGGCGTCCGCAGCCGTCATGCCGGTCTGCTCCATGCGCATGTCGAGGGGGCCGTCGGCGGCGAAAGAAAACCCGCGGTCCGGATCGTCGACCTGCATGGACGAAATGCCGAGATCCAAGGCGATGCCGTCGATTTGGCTGACCCCGACGGGCCCGAGAAGACCTTCCATGTCGCCGTATCGGCCGCCGAGAACGGTCAACCGCCCGGCGAACTCCTCACTGAGCTTGGCCCCGAGCTGCTGGGCGAGGGGATCACGGTCGATACCCCATACGGCGCAGTTGGCGGCATCGAGGAGCGCGCGCGAATAACCGCCCGCCCCGAAAGTGCCGTCGACGTAGACCTTACCGTCGTTCGGCATCAATGCCGCGATGACCTCGTTGACCAGGACCGGTGCGTGCCGAGCGCCTTGTTCCATCACCGTCAGGACTCCTCGGCCGGCGAATGTTTGCGCAACTTCAAGGTCGCACCGCGGGCGCGGGCGCGCTCGAAAGCCATGGCGTTGAATGTCTTGAACTCGTCGGGTTTCCAAATCTGAAACCGCGGGCCCTGCCCGACGAATACGGCCTCTCCGGAGATGCCGGCGTAGCTGACCAATTGTTCCGGAAGCACGATCCGCCCCTCGGGATCGAAGGCAAATTGGTGAGCGTTGGCGAGGACGACCGAGGCCAAGTCGTCTTGTTCGTCGGAAAACATATCGAGGTCTTCCAGACTTTCACTGAGGCGTGTCATAAAGTCCTCGCCGCAGGCCTCGAGGGCCTGTTGTTTGAACCGTGGGTAGACGAAAAGGCTGGCACATCCTTGTGATTGCAGGGCCGCACGGAAGGGTTTGGGAACGGATACCCGCCCCTTTTTGTCGATCCTGTTGACATGCGTGCCAACGAAAAGCGCCATAACGGCCCCCAAAGAAAACGCGTTTCCACCGGTTTCTACCGGTGTCACTCGGGACCGCGCCTTCTGCCGCCGTCCCTCGCCCTCTGGACCAAATCGAAATCTGAACTTCGTCCCGTCGTTGGAACGCCGACGGTCCAATCCCCATGGTCCCAGATTGGGCGTATTTGGGATAGCATGGGTATTTTTGGGTGTCAATGGGATTACTATGGAATATCATGGGTTAACAAAGGGTTTCGGAAGCCGCAATTCGCGGCGGGTTCACCGCAATCGACAGGCCTGTTGATCAGCAGTTTGAGCCGCGTTTTCACCGGCAATGTAATGGGCCGTGGTCCCGCCTCGAGCGCACAGTCATTGAACGAGGGAATTGGGGCGGTTTTTTCGTGAGTTTGTGGCGGAAAGGCGGCTTTACCGGTCTGATCCGGTAGGGTCGCACTATCAGGGAAACGGGTGCCAGACGGCCTGTAAGCCGGGTTCTGTCCGCGTGGTGAAAACCGCGCGGGACGACCATTCATCTGGGATGCCCGTTACCGGGCACCTCGCACGACCGACCCGGGCGGCGGCTCGAGAACGCGCCTGGCAGCCGAAGCCACCTGCCGCCCCTACTTGGTCTTGCTCCCGGTGGGGTTTACCGTGCCGCGTCCGTCGCCGGCCGCGCGGTGCGCTCTTACCGCACCCTTTCACCCTTACCTCCGTTGCCGAGGCAAATGAGGCGGTTTGCTTTCTGTGGCACTGTCCCTGGGGTCGCCCCCGCCGGGTGTTACCCGGCACCGCGTTCCCGTGGAGCCCGGACTTTCCTCCCCCCGGCCGAAAGGCCGGAAGGCGGCCGTCCGACCGTCTGGCGACGTTAGTATATTACCATCCACACCCCGGCGTAAGCGAAACCCGCACCGAGCCCTGAACAGCGTGTCACGGTCGTCACCTTGTCAGCCAGACCTCACAGCCCGTGACTGATGGCCCGGTAGATATGCCTTGCGATCTCACGATTGAACTGCGGAGAGTAGTGGATTTCGTCGATATACATGTTCTCCTCGATCCGAAGCGTTTCCAGCCAAATCATGCTATCGGCAAGGGTGTCTTCTGACCCGTTTTTTGCGGCGCTCATCATCTCGTACGCGTCGTGAACCATGCCATAATCGACGGGAGTGGGCGGAACAGCAACCACTCGGTCCGAATCCGCGAAGGCAAAGGCCGGCACTGGTTGCTGCACGAAATAAGTGGAAATTCCGAACTGCTCTGCAACGGCCTTGATCATCGTGCGATTGGCCGTGAGGCGGCGAACCAAGGCTGCGGCCTTTTCGCTCCCACCGTAGCAGTCGGCACCGACCCTCGAACGGTCGATCGGTTGCGCCTCGGTTAGGAATTTCCACAACTTCACAACGTTCGATCGCGATGCCAAGACACGGCCGAACGACCCGCCGCCGGCCTTTTGGAAGTTGCGGGAAATGCGATGGCTGATCATGGACTTATCCGGAATGGCGCAGAACAAAAAATCGTTGAGGCCATCGATGAATACCGCGATTTTCGGCTTTGGCAACTGATACAGGATGTTCTGAAAGAGGATCCTCTCTTGTGTCGAGAAAGCCCCGATCGTTCCGAAGTTCACAACCCGGTAGTCTCGGTGCCCAGCCCCAACGATCCAATCCTCGAGATAGGCCGGTATGGTTTCCGTGTTGTCAACGCCGTGTCCGAACGTCGTCGAACCGCCGAACACGTAAATGAGAGGGTTTCCATTTTCGGCGATCGGCGTAATGCCGTCGGAACCGTTCGATCGCGCACCGAAATCGGAAATCGTGAAGTGCTTTCCCGAGTATTCGCGCATTTTGAATTCGGCGAAAGGTAGGTATTCGACACCTTCGGTGACCGCTCCCCAATTCTCTCGTTGGACGCTGAAATAGCGTTCGGGATTATCCGTATTGTAGAGCTTGGCCACATGTTCACGGGAATATGGCAGTGTCTCGCGCTTGGTCGCCCATTTTTAAGTGGGGCTGTCCTAGCTAAGGACGTTTTTGTCTCGAATTCACCCATGTCTTTAATTGGTTAAGCAGTTCCCGGTGATCACCTCCATTGAACCGCCATTCGCACTCCTTTAGGAACAGGTGA
>Ga0056114_1000064_pt1 | contig 26660 bp, 25 predicted proteins | sample WorMetHERISLAND1_FD_77005 | JGI IMG/M metagenome (GOLD analysis project Ga0056114, IMG submission 77005) | Marine gutless worms symbiont microbial communities from Max Planck institute for Marine Microbiology, Germany - Olavius loisae HERON... ...
GTCGTCGCCGCCACAAAGTGCTCCATCAAACGATCACGCTTCCAACCACTGAGCCGGCTTCTTCTCGCATACATCCTGCAATCCTAGCCCAAGCATCTCGCTTAGCTAGGACAGCCCCTTCGTTTTTTGCCGTTATCCGGCCCCGTTTTTCGGTCGAAAACCTAGCATTTTTCGCAGCCGCACACAACTCTGTGAGCCCGTTCGGAATGGGATCGCAGGCGGGCTTCATTTGGCCGGCGCCCGGCCTCCATGAGCGACCTTGAACCACACCGTCAGCGTGAACGCGATCATCATCGGCAGCGCGATGGCGGCGTTGACGGCAGCCCAACCCACCGTGTGCTGGAGGACGCCCGAAGACAGGCTTGCGGCAGCGACCAATGAGAACACCAGGAAGTCGTTGACGGCCTGCACTTTGGACTGTTCCTCGGGCCGGTAGGTCTCGGTCAAAAGCGTCGTGCCGCCGACGAACATGAAGTTCCAACCGAGGCCCAATAACACGAGCCCGAGCCAGAAATTGGCGAAATCGATGCCCATCAGGTTGACGGCCATGCATCCGATGTTGAGCAAAGCGCCGATGACGATGATGTGCAGGACGCCGAAGCGTTTGATCAGGTGCCCGGTGAAGAAATTCGGCGCGAACATGGCGAGCGCGTGCCATTGGATCACCGTCGCCGTATCGTCGAACCCGAAGCCGCAGAACTGCATGGCCAGCGGCGTCGCCGTCATGACCAGGGTCATCACCGCGTACCCGAGCATGGCGGCGACGACAGCGACGATCAGGGTCGGTTGGCGTAGTATTTTCGTCAGAGGTCGGCCGGCCGTCGAGATACCGACGCTGACCGGCTTCGGGATGCGGATGCCTTGGAGTAGGATGATGGTCAGAAAGCTGAGGCCGACGATACAGACGTATCCGCCGGCGAACAGGATCGGTGAAAAGAGGTCGATGCTCCACTTGGGGAGTTGCGGACCGGCGATCGCCGCGAACACGCCGCCGGCCATGACATAGGAGATGGCGCGGGGGCGGAATTCCGCAGTCGCTGTATCGGCGGCGGCAAAGCGGTAGAACTGCCAGAACGCGTTGTGGACGCCGATCAGCATGCTGCCGGCGACGAATGTCCAAAAGCTGCCGACATAGATGGCATAGGCCGCCAAAGCCGCGCCGACGATGCCGATGAGTTGTCCGACGGTGAAACCGATGCGCCGCCCGACATGTCCCATAAAAAGGGATGCCGGTATCGTTGCACACATAGTTGCGACGAACTGCATCGACAGCGGCAAAGTCGACAGGCTGTCGTTGTCGGCCAACATCTTCCCGGCCAGGGCCGACACGGTCATGACCAGTGAAATTCCCGTCATCGACAGCGCCAGACAGACGGCGAGGATGAGAACGTTGCGGCGGGCCGTCGCATCGGCGTCGGCCGCGAGATTCATGGCATCAGACATGGATTGAACGTGCACCCGAAGACAATCGGCGCCTTCTTAACACAGGCCGTCGGCTGAAGGGAGCACAATCGGCCTCACGCCGACAGCGCACTCCGGATGACCATTCGATCTTCGGAATCCAACCCGGTCAGCCGGCAAGGGTCGTCCTAGAACGGGATCTCGTCGTCCAGGTCGCCGCCCATGGAACCGCCGCCACCGGAGGAACCACCGCCGCCGCCGGTATCCGGACCGCCCCAGTCGGGCCCGCCACCGCTGTCCATGCCGCCACCGCTATAGCCGCCGCCATCGGGACCGCCGCCGCCGCGGCTGTCGAGCATGGTCAGCACGCCGTTGAAGCGCGGCAAGACGACTTCCGTCGTATAGCGCTCCTGGCCATCATTGCCGGTCCATTTGCGGGTCTGCAGGGTCCCTTCCAGATAAACCTTGGAGCCTTTCTTGATGTATTGCTCGGCGACGTCGGCAAGGCGTTCGTCGAAAATGACGACTCGATGCCACTCGGTCTTCTCGCGGCGCTCGCCGGTTTGGCGGTCCTTCCACTGTTCCGATGTCGCGACCGACATGTTGACGATCTTGCCGCCCGACTGCGAATAGCGCACCTCGGGGTCGCGGCCGAGGTTTCCGACGAGAATGACTTTGTTGACTGAACCTGCCATGAAGCACCTTTTCCGATAAAACGCCGCCGACTCTACACGGGCACCCGGTGTCGCACCAGCACAACTTTTTCGTGCTACGCCGAAAAGACGCCTATGCTTCCGGTAGCGCGCCCTGGCCTGTCGACCTGGCATACAAACGGCGCACCGTATCGACGATGTCTTCTTCGGTCTCATCCAACTTGGCGAGCGCCACGACACCGATTTCGAGCAGGGCCATGGCGTAGACATATTGACTGACTCCATCCGACTGAAAGCGCTGCAAGGCTTCCGACAGGATGACGTCGGCCCGGTCGAACTCCCTGTCCAGGTCTTCACCCATCGGCAATCTCCTTCCCTTTTTTGGCAATCGAAATGGCAAGCGCCTCTGATCCCACACGCCGGTAGCCGTGTCAAAACGATCATGACACTTTTCGACTTTGACCTCCATCATTGCCGGAGGCGACGCTGGCGCGGTATGGTTGTATAAGGAATTGGAACCAGCCGGGGAGGAAGGCGTGATGTTCAACAAGATACTCGTCGTTACCGATGGATCGGAGCACGGCACGCAGGCCGTTCGGACGGCCGCCGACATCGCCGTCAAATACGGCGCCAAACTGACCGTCGGACACGTCGTCCTGCATGGAGAACCGCCGTCGGCCTTTCGTCGCATGGCCGAAGTCGAACACCTGGCACATGAACCTAAAGTCGCCAAGCCCGACTCCAAGAACATTCCCGGCGGCCTCGTCGCCTTCGCGGCAGCGGGCGAGGATGCCCGGATCAGTCACGAGGTCATGGAAGCCCTCGCCGGACGCATCGTCGACCATGCCAAACAGATCGCCCACGAACACGGCGTCGAAAAACCAGGCGAGATCATCGCGGAAGGCGACACGGCCAATCAGATCCTGAAAATGGCCGAACGGACCGAGACCGATCTCATCGTCATCGGCACCCGCGGTTTCGGACCCCTGAAAGGCCTGCTGATGGGCAGTGTTTCCCAAAAGGTATCGCAGCTGGCCAAGTGTGCCTGCCTGACGATTCCGACCAAGGATTGAGACGATTTCAAAGAAAAGGCGCCGCGCTGGAAAGGCCCTGGCGGCGCCAGTGTTCTTTAGACGATGAGCCTATCAAGCGGCCGTCGGGATTAGCCCCAATGCGAACGCTCCGATGGCGAGAAGGAGGATGAGTCCTGTCAAACCCGCCGTCCATAGATAGGTCTTTTTGTCGTCTTCCGTCATCGTCGCCTCCTTTCTCCGTGTCGCCGCGCGGCTGCGTGGATTGAGAGGCGCCTCAAACTGACCGGAGTATAACACAAATTCCGCTTAAACTCGACTATTCTCCTTGGTTATTGGAAATTGCGCCGTTTTCAGAGGCGCGTTCACCCCTTTTTCTTTACCGGAGAGGCGAAGCCCTATATTTCTGAACGGTTCCAGAACCTCCCCGGAGCGAGTCGATTGGCCATCGAAAACATTATCGTTCGCGGTGCCCGCGAACACAATTTGCAGAACATCGACGTCGAGATCCCCAGGCGCAGCCTGACCGTGATCACGGGACTCAGCGGCTCGGGGAAATCGTCACTGGCCTTCGACACCATTTATGCCGAAGGCCAGCGCCGTTACGTGGAAAGCCTCTCGGCCTATGCGCGACAGTTCCTGGAACTGATGCAGAAACCGGACGTCGACGCCATAGAGGGCCTGTCGCCGGCCATCTCCATCGAACAGAAGACGACATCGCGGAACCCGCGCTCGACGGTCGGCACGGTCACCGAAATCTACGACTACATGCGGCTCCTGTTCGCCCGCGTCGGTGTCCCACACTCCCCGGCGACGGGCCTGCCCATCGAAAGCCAGACGGTCAGCCAGATGGTCGATCGCGTCATGGCTATGGAAGACGGCACGCGGGCCTATCTGCTGGCGCCGATCGTCCGCGGCCGCAAGGGTGAGTACAAAAAAGAGTTGCAGGACCTGGCCAAGCGCGGCTTCCAGCGGGTGCGCATCGACGGCGAGCTCTATGAGATCGAAGACGCACCAGCCCTCGACAAGAAATTCAAACACGATATCGAGGTTGTCGTCGACCGCATCGTGGTTCGCGAAGGCATCGAGCAGCGTCTGGCCGACAGCTTCGAGACGGCCTTGGGCCTGGCCGACGGAATCGCCTATGTGGACGATGCCGACGCGCCGATCGATACCAAGCCGAAGAAGAAAAGCGGCATCAAGGATCACGTGCCCGAGGGCCGCACCGTTTTCTCCGCCAAGTTCGCCTGCCCCGTTTCCGGTTTCACCATCGACGAGATCGAACCCCGGTTGTTCTCCTTCAACAACCCGTTCGGGGCCTGCTCCGCCTGCGACGGCCTTGGCACAGAGATGTATTTCGATCCGGAACTCGTGGTGCCCGACGAGAGCCTATCGCTGCGCCAGGGTGCCATCTCGCCCTGGGCCAACTCGACCTCCAAATACTACGGCCAGACCCTCGAGAGCCTGGCTCAGCATTTCGATTTCGACCTGACTGCGCGCTGGGACAAAATGTCGAAGAAGGTCCGCGAAATCGTGTTGTTCGGATTCGGGCGCGAGGCGGTAACCATGCGCTACCACGATGGCAACCGGGCCTACGACATCACCAAACCGTTCGAAGGCGTCATTCCCAACATGGAACGGCGCTGGCGGGAGACCGATTCGAGCTGGGTCCGCGACGAATTGTCCCGATACCAGACGGTCACGGAATGTTCGAAATGCTCCGGCCACCGACTGAAGGATGAGGCGCTCGCCGTCAAGATCGCCGGTTTGCATATCTCGGAGGTCACCGAGATGTCCATCGACGCCGCTCACGACTGGTTCGCCGGTCTCGACGATGGGTTCTCGGAGAAACAAAGCGAGATCGCCCGGCGCATCCTGCGCGAAATCAACGAGCGCCTCGGGTTCCTGAGGAACGTCGGTCTCGAGTACCTGACCCTCAGCCGCTCCTCCGGGACGCTGTCCGGCGGCGAAAGCCAGCGGATCCGTCTCGCCTCGCAGATCGGTTCCGGATTGACAGGGGTTCTCTACGTGCTCGACGAGCCCTCCATCGGACTTCACCAGCGCGACAATGAACGCCTGCTGGGCACGCTCAAACGGCTCCGCGACCTCGGCAATACGGTGGTCGTCGTCGAGCACGACGAGGACGCCATCCGCACCGCCGACCATTTGGTCGACATCGGACCCGGCGCCGGTATTCACGGCGGGCGCGTCGTCGCCCACGGCACGCCTGCCGACGTCATGGCGTCACCGGAGAGTTTGACTGGCCAGTATCTGTCCGGCTTCCGCCAGATCGAGGTGCCGAAGACGCGTCGCCCGCACAAACGCGGCCATCACCTGACCGTCAAGGGCGCGCGGGCCAATAACCTCCTCAACATCGACGTCAAGTTCCCGCTCGGCACCTTTACCTGCATCACCGGCGTTTCCGGCGGTGGCAAATCAAGCCTGATCGTCGAGACGCTCTACAAGGCCCTGGCCCGGCGCCTGCACGGCGCGCGGCTGTATCCGGGCGATCACGACAAGATCGAAGGCATCGAGCGTATCGACAAGGTGGTCGACATCGATCAATCGCCGATCGGCCGTACGCCGCGATCAAACCCGGCCACCTACACCGGCGCCTTCACACCGATTCGCGATTGGTTCTCCGGCCTGCCAGAAGCGAAGACGCGGGGTTACAAGCCCGGCCGTTTCTCTTTCAACGTCAAGGGTGGGCGCTGCGAGGCCTGCCAGGGCGACGGCGTCATCAAGATCGAGATGCACTTCCTGCCCGACGTCTACGTCCAATGCGACGTCTGCAAGGGCCAGCGCTACAACCGGGAAACCTTGGAGATCCGCTTCCGCGACAAGTCCATCGCCGACGTTCTGGACATGACCGTCGAGGAAGGGGCCGAGTTCTTCAAAGCTGTGCCGTCGATCCGCGACAAACTGGAAACGCTCAAGCGCGTCGGCCTCGGCTACATCCACCTGGGCCAACAGGCGACGACGCTCTCGGGCGGCGAGGCGCAACGGGTCAAGCTGGCCAAGGAGCTCTCCCGCCGGGCCACCGGCAAGACCCTCTACATCCTCGACGAGCCGACCACGGGACTGCATTTCGAGGACGTGCGCAAGCTTCTCGAGGTGCTGCAGGCACTCGTCGAAACGGGCAACACGGTGGTCGTCATCGAACACAATCTGGAGGTCATCAAGACCGCCGACTGGATCGTCGATCTCGGCCCCGAGGGCGGCATCAAGGGCGGCCGCGTCGTCGCCGAAGGCACGCCGGAGGCGGTCGCCGCTGTGGCGGAGAGTTTTACGGGGCAGTACCTGGCATCTTATCTCGGCCTCGCCGAGGGCAAGAAGTCGGCGTGAAGGCGACAGGGGTATCTAGAGAGACGACGATGACCTCGCCGGCTTCCGACACCCCCCACCTGCTCGCCGCCCTCAAGGAGGCGCAGGACAACGTACGGACCTATGACACGAAGGCGCAGATCGTCGGCATCGGCTACATCTTCGCGCTCAATGTGGCTGGCGGCATAGGCCGGCAGAACCCGGACTCGGCGGCGTTCGAACCTTGGATCATCCTACTTGCCTGGGCTTTCGTGATGACTCCGATCTTCTTTTTCGGCATGGTTCTCTATCCGTCCCGCAAAGTGGCACCGAAGTTGGCTGGAGCGGCCAGTTCGGTTCGGCGCGTGCTCTACGTCGAGCCGGACCGCGTAGGCGACGTCGATGCTTTCCTGGAGGCGGCCGATGGATGCGACTGGCGGCGCGAGATCGCCTACGAACTGATGAAGACCAGCGCCCTCCGCGACCTCAAGCGCCAGCGCTTCCTGCGCGCGCTATTCGCCGCCGCGCTCGGATTCCTCCTCATCTTCCTGGGTCAGGTTCTGCACGGGTTCGCCATTATTTGACGGGTCTGGGCCCGCCGGGTACCCGATCACCCCTCTCCGCCACCGCGGAAGCGTGCCAGGATCGCATCCACCTGATCCGACAGGCGGCGCACTTCGGCGAGGTTTCTCTCCAGGGCCGCCGCCAGTTGTCTGTCGTAGGGAGGCTGATCCGAACTCTCGGCCTCTTTCGCATCGGCACTATTTCCACCCGGAAGGAACGCTGTCTTGCCGCTCAGTTGGGTCAGCACCGATCCGAACAACAGGCCGATGCGTTCGACGTCTTTGAGCGCCGCTGCGAGAGCCGCATCAAAAGCGGCGCGGTTGGCCCTCGCATCCGGGAGTTCGCCCGCCAACTCCCCGGCCCGGGCGAGATTGATGATTTTCTGCCCTTCTTGACTGATCTCCAGTGTGTCGCGGATGGAGCGGTCATTCCCGCTTGCCTCATCCGTGCGCGGTTTGGCAGGAGATGCCTTGGCGCCCACGGTCGCGGCGGTTTCGCCGGGAAGGGATACGTTCTGTACCATGTCCTGAGTTTAACATCGAACCCTGCGCCTGTGGAGGCGTTTCCACCTAATTGACAATACTCTCCCGGTGACTGACGATCGGTGCTGCTGCCCTCGCACGGAAAAACGATGAGCGCCAGGATCAACACGAAAAACCCGCATACCCCCGAAGCCTTCAACGAATTGGCCGAGGGATCGCTCATCGGCCTCATGGGGGTCGAGATTACGGAGGTCTCGGCGGGCCGCCTGCGGGCCCGGATGACGATCCGCACCGATCACCTGGCGCCCAACGATTTCCTGCATGCGGCATCGGTCGTCGCTCTGGCCGACTCGGCCTGCGGGTTCGCCACGCTCGCCCATCTTCCGGACGGAGCCGAGACCTTCACAACCATCGAACTCAAGAGCAACTTCCTCGGCACCGCGACGGAGGGTGAAGTGCTGTGCGAGGCCGTCGCCCAACACGCCGGACGAACGACCCAGGTCTGGGATGCGACCGTAAAGAGCGCCGAAAGCGACCGCACGATCGCACTGTTCCGCTGCACACAAATGGTGCTATGGCCGAAATGAAGGCGATGATGCGAACGAGCGACTTTTCCTCCGCCGCCGCCATCGTGTAGGGTCGCGCCTGGATATCGCTCGAAAACTTGACGGAGATTCTCATGCCGAAGAACGTGCGCGACACGATCATCAAGATCGTCATCGGCTCCTTTTTCGTCGGCATCCTGCTGGCCTTTTTCGAGATCAATCCGCAGGAATTGATGGCCGATTTCGGCGAGACGGTTCAGGCCATCTTCGGTGTCGTCGCCGACGTTATCGAGTGGGGCGTCAAGTACGTGCTTCTGGGTGCCGTCGTCGTCGTCCCCATCTGGTTGATTTTTTTCGGGATCGGCAAACTCCGGGGAAAGAAAAGTAAGTGAAGTCATGCGTCAGTCTCGGTGAATTCGGGCATTGACCGGACAGTCTCCAATGGCCTTAAACTCCGATTGCTCAGCGGAGTGATACCGTGCAAAGACGCCCGTTATTCATAATCGCGTTTGTCGTCGTCTGCCTGATGGCGATCGGCGCCGGCAACGCCATCCGCAAGGCCACCGACCCTTCGGTCGCCGGAGACAGTTCCGTCTTCGCCAGTATCGGCGCGTCGATAAAGGGCTTGGTTCGGGCGCGGTTGGGGGTCCACGGTGCTGACCCGATGAATGCCAAATTGGTCACGCGCGGTCATGAGGTCTATTCGCTCCATTGCGCCGCCTGCCACGGACCCAAGCTCGAGGGGCAGCCCAATTGGCGGGTCCGCAAACCGGACGGCACCCTGCCGGCACCGCCGCATGACGCCAGCGGCCATACCTGGCATCATGATGACAAGTTGTTGTTCGACTATACCAAACTCGGCGGCCAGGCGCTGATGCCGGAAGGTGTCAAAAGCGCCATGCCAGGTTTCCAGGACATTCTCTCCGACGCCGACATCTGGGCCGTGCTGTCTTTCATCAAGAGCCGATGGCCCGAGGAAATCCGTCAAAGCCAACCGAAAAGCGGTTGATCGATCTCAGCTTCCGAAAGCGTTCGATTTCCAGTAACGCGTGTTCAAGTCGAGCAGGAGGGAATCCTGTTTGACCTCTAGACAACTGCGCAGGTTCGGGTAGCGGCCGACCTCGACACGGAACAGGCAGGCCTCGAACACGTCGACGGCACGCTGCCGGCCAACTGCATCGACTGACGGCGCGACGTCACCGACCACGGTCTTCCAGAGATTGCGGCGATCCTGATGAGCCATCCGTTCACCAGGGAGCGGGGTGGCGTTGATCAAGCGGTTGACGATCCCCACCGCAACCGGTTTCGATTGATTGCCACCGAGCCAGGCATCCGCCTTGGCGCGCAAGGTGCTCGTCACATAAGCGAGTTCTTCCTCGGTTATCGGGTCCTGGTCGCCGACCACCGGCACGGGCACCAGCGATACACCTTCGCCGACACTGACCGTCACCGTCTCGGCGCCCATCGTCTTGAGGTCGGCCTCGGCAACGTTCAACGATACTGCCGTGAAGCTGCGACGCGCTGTCAGCTTCACCCGGCCTTTCGCAGGCACGACGAGATGGCGCCCGTCCGTCGTCTTCACATTCAGGTCGATCCGCCCGTCGCCGTGAATGGTGTAGGCGGTGCCGGGTTCCGGATCATCGCGGCGCTTCTGGAGGCAGAAGGACGCCAGTTCGGTCGTGCAGACCCCGTCGCGGCACTGCAGGTCAACCGGTTCCAATTGCGCCGTCAGCCCCAGAATCTGGGGTGCGGCCAGCGCATTTCCGGCGAAAAGCAAGGTTGCCGTTATGACGGAGGCGGATACGGAAACAATCGCTGTTCGCATGGTACTCTCCTCAATTTCGGAGTTTCGCGGGAGCCCATGCCGTTCGTGAGCGGGACTCCTGAAGCCCCGATACCCATACAGAATCTCACAGGCATTGGCACCAGTCAACGACTCCAGCAATAGCCTTGGTGGTGTCTCCGTGACAAGATCCTGTCAATTCACCACCCATCTTGATCGCGGTTCTATGACCGTTAATACGGCGTTCATAGGTCGTTGACGGATCAAGCGTACATTCGCTCCGCCAACGGTTGCGGAGCTTATTCGCTATCGTTGCCCCCGGCAACGGTACGTCAAGATCACTACTCCAACGGAGCCAATTATGACCCTGATCCGCCTTGAGGATTCCCTGACCCCCGAAGAACGCCGCCGGCGCGCCGATCAACACCTGAAAAGCAGCTTCGCCAAGATGTCCGATGCCCTCGCCGGTCAGGCGCAGGCGGTCGACCAGTACAGAGAGGCGAGCCGCAACCTGAAACGGGCCATCGACGAGCTCTCGGAATCGGTCGATGACTATCAGCGCGCCTTGGATCGGATCCAAAAGAAAAACGGCGGACTGCGGTCCGCTTCGGTTAGGCTCCGCAAGATCATGACAGCGGCGGAGGCCAACAACACCGGCGCCATATCGATCGGCCGCAGGTTCGCCGCTGCCTGACCACCGACGGCCGGCGACGACAACTTCTGCCGGTTGCCCCGCTTGCGGTAGTCCAGAGTTTCCAGGCACAATGACCAAGTGAATCCGGAGAAGTCCGGATTAGCTTTTGGTCAAGTGCGAAGGCGCGATGGACCTGATATCACTCGCCATCAAGCGGCCGATGGCCATCGTCGCGGCGGTCCTGATGATCGTCGTGCTGGGGCTCGTCGCCATGCAGACGATACCGATCCAGCTGACGCCCGACGTGCGTCGGCCGATCCTGGTGATCTACACCTGGTGGCGGGGCGTCGCGCCGGCCGAGATCGAACGCGAAATCACCAACCGCATTGAGCAGGAACTGACCGGCATCGAAGGCCTGGAACTCATTTCCAGCCAGTCGCAGCTTGGTCGCTCGCGTATCGTCCTCGAATTCAAGGTCGACCAGAATATGGCCCGCGCCTTCATGCTGGTTTCGAACCGGCTGAACGGCGTTTCCGATCTGCCCGACGAGGCCAGCGAACCCAACATCCGCACCTCGACCTCGGATGACGTACCCATCGCACGCTTCGCCGTGACCCGGCTCGAAGGCAACGAGACGGCCATCGAGACTTACGGGGATTTCGTCGACGACGTCATCGTCGACCGCCTCGAACGGGTGGCGGGGATTTCCCAGATCACCGCCTCGGGCGGTTCCAGCCGCGAAATGCAGGTGGTCATCGATCCCGGCGCCATGGCGCGTTACGAACTGACCGTGCCGAAGATCCTGCAGGCGCTCAGGGGCGCCAATGCGTCGATCTCGGCCGGCGCCGTCGATGAGGGGAAACGGCGCTATATCGTGCGCACGGATTCGGAAACGGCGACCGTCGAGATGGTCGAAAGGGTGGTGTTGAGCACCTATTTCGACTCCGCAACGCAGCGCCTCATCAACGTCACCGTCGCCGATGTCGGTGATGTCGGGTTCGGTTACGAGGAACCGTCGAGCCGACGGCGCTTCAATGGCGAGCCGATGATCCGCCTCAACGCCATTCGCGAAGCCGGTGCCAACGTCATGGAGACGATGCGCGGATTACGTGCCGCCGTCGACGAACTCAACACAGAGGTCTTGCCCCGCGAACGACTGAAGATTGAGCAGTTCTACGACGAAACCATCTACATCGAATCGGCCATACGGCTCGTCAAACAGAACATCTATATCGGCGGGACCCTGGCCGCCATCATCCTGTTGCTCTTCCTGCGCTCGGCCCGTGCCACCTTGATCGTTTCGATTGCCATCCCGGTCTCCGTCATCGGTGCCTTCGTTGCCATGGCGCTATTGGGCCGCTCGCTCAACGTCATCTCCCTGGCCGGCATCGCCTTCGCCGTCGGCATGGTCGTCGATGCGGCGATCGTGGTTCTCGAGAATGTCTACCGGCACCGGGAGATGGGCCGCCTGGCCGCCGCGGCGGCCCTCGCCGGAGCCCGGCAGGTCTGGGGGGCGGTGCTCGCCTCGGTTCTGACCACGGTTGCCGTCTTCGTGCCGCTGCTCGTCCTCGAATTGAAGGCCGGGCAGTTGTTCCGCGACATCGCGGTGGCCATATCCGTGTCCGTCCTGCTGTCGTTGATCGTCGCCGTCACCGTCATCCCGTCCCTGGCGACGCGTTTGTTCAAGAACCGCTCGATCGAGGAAAGCGGCCGGCTCCGCCTGCCGATCATCGACCCGTTGGCTGGCGCTTTCGCGCGCGGCGCGTTGCGTCTTATCGATTTCATCATCCATCGCCGCATCCTGGCCCTCGGCGTCGTCCTCCTGGTTTGCGGAACGACTGTCGTCTCAACGTTTTCCCTGCTGCCGAAACTCGACTACCTGCCGGACGGCAACCGCAATTTCGTCCTCGGCCGCATCCAGCCACCGCCTGGCTTCAATTTGGATACCACCTACGGCGTAGCCGAGCGCATCGAGGCGGCACTCAAACCCCTCTGGACCCGGGAGAACCCGGAACCGGCCAAAACCGGCGAGCCGCCGAAGATCGCCGATTTCTTCTTCCTGGCCTTTCGCAACTTCACCTTGATCGGTGCCAGCAGCGAGGAAATCACCCGGGCCGGTGAACTGGTTCCCATCGTCAAACAGGCCATCTTCAAGGAACCGGGCATGCGCGGCATCGTCTCCCAATCGTCGATCTTCGGCCGCCACATCGGCGGGGCGCGGGTCATCAACCTGGACATCTCCGGCGAGGATTTGGAGGAAATCCTCCAGGTGGCCCGGCGCGCCGACCGCCTGACGAGAAAGGCCCTACCGCGCCGCGAGGGCACCCAGGTCCGGCCGCGCCCCGGCCTCGAGATCGCAGCACCCGAAGTCCGCGTCGTTCCCGACCTGCAACGCCTGGCCGCGGCCAACATGACGGCTCGCGATTTCGGCCAGACCATCGACGTCTTCAACGACGGCATGCGGGTGGTCGAGATCAACGTCGGCTCCAAGCGCATGGACCTCACCTTGAAGGGCCCGGAGCGCGCCATCGGCCAAACCCAGGGCATCGACAACCTGCCCATCGTTACCGGCGAGGGCACCATCGTGCCGGCCAGTTCCCTGGCCGACATCGAGGTGACCACGGGGCCGCCCGAGATCCGCCACCTGGAACGGGCCCGCACGGTGACGCTACAGATCCGCCCGGCCAGGAAACTGCCGCTCGAGGAGGCCATCGACATCATCCGCAAGGAGGTCATCGGCACCATCGACGCGGAAGGCTTCCCGGAGGGCATCAAAATGCGCCTGTCGGGCGCGGCGGATGACCTGACCAAGACCTGGAACGCCTTGAAGCTCAACCTGCTGGTCGCCATCGTCATCGTCTATCTGCTGATGGCGGTGCTCTTCGAAAGCCTTCTCTACCCGCTGATTATCATGTTCTCGGTGCCGTTGGCGACGGCCGGCGGCATCGGCGGCTTGGCGCTCCTCAATACCTACGTCGAGCAGCCCCTTGACATGCTGACCATGCTCGGTTTCGTCATCCTCATCGGCATCGTCGTGAACAACGCGATTCTGCTCGTCGACCAGACCCTCCAGCACCTGCGTCACGACCATTTGTCGCCAGCCGACGCCATCATGGAAGCGACCAAGAACCGCATGCGGCCGATCTTCATGTCGACCCTGACCAGCATCTTCGGCTTATTGCCCCTGATCGTCTTCCCCGGCGCCGGGTCCGAGCTCTACCGTGGTTTGGGTTCCGTCGTCATCGGCGGTCTCACATTGTCGGCCGTCCTGACATTGGCCATCATCCCGCCGTTGCTCGCCGTCATGGTGCGCAAGCCGCCCACCGAGGAGGTCGCGCCGGAACCGGTCAAGCGGGCCGCCGAATGAGCCAGGTGGACGAAACCGCAATGATCCGCGACGCCATCGAAAGGGTCGAAACCCAGGAACGGGAACTCATGGCGGCAAATGCGGAACTCGAGCACGCCGGACGCCGCATCAACGATCAATTGGAACGCCTGGGCGGGCGGGATCCGGAGAGTGAGCGGAAACGCCGGGAGCTCCGCGAGGTCATCGCTGTCAACGCCAAGGCACGACAACAATTGCTGACTCAATTGCAGGCCCTGCGGGGGGCCTTGGCAGAGTCCGAGAAGTCAATCGCGAGTTCCGGTACCGGCCCCAAATAGCTGCCATCGCGAAACAACGTCCCTTCCAACCGACGGCCTATGGTATCCTAGGGTATCGTCCGAAGCCGGAGGGTCGGGTCATGAACCACTTCCCGATGTTTCGCTACGCTTTCACCGCTATTCGGTTCTTTGTGATCCTGCTGAGCCTGTCTCCCTTTGCGCCAGCGGCCGGCGACGATCCCTACACCGGGCCCCGTGTCAAGATGATCGAGACCATCGTCGCCCATGCCCGATTTTCGGGCGAGGCGCTGGAAGACGGCACCCTCGATCCGCGCGTATTGCAGGTCATGCGGGTGGTGCCCCGGCATGCCTTCCTGCCGAGGCCGGGCGAGGTGGAGATGTCCTGGTGGCAACGCCTGACCGGCGGTGACCTGACCCAGGCCTATTCCGATCGACCGCTGCCCATCGGCTACGGCCAGACCATTTCCCAGCCCTTCATCGTCGCCCTGATGACCCATCTCCTGAGGACCGAGGCCGGACATACGGTTCTCGAGATCGGCACAGGCTCGGGATATCAGGCGGCGGTGCTGTCGCCCCTGGTCGCACGCGTCTGCACAATCGAGATCATCCCCGAACTGGCCAAGCGGGCGGCGACGACCCATGCCGAGATCGGATACGGTAACATCGAGGTGCGCACCGCCGACGGCTATCACGGCTGGCCGGAATGCGGCCCATTCGATTCCATCGTCGTAACGGCGGCGGCCAGCCACATCCCGCCACCCCTGGTCCAGCAGTTGAAACCGGGCGGGCGCATGGTCATCCCTGTCGGGCCGCAGTTCACGGTCCAGCATCTGACCATCGTCGACAAGAACACCGATGGTCGGGTGACAACCCGACAAGTGCTGCCGGTGTCCTTCGTACCGCTTGTCCGCGCCGACTGACCGGCGAACGGGTCCGCGTCCGATGACTGGCATTTACGTTTCCGTATTCGTCATCTCGGCCGCCGTGCTCTCCTACGAAGTGCTGCTGATGCGCCTGTTCGCCATCGTCCAATGGCACCACTTCGCCTACATGGCGATCAGCATCGCGCTGCTCGGTTTCGGCGCCAGCGGCACCTTCCTCTATCTGCAGCGCGCCCGGTTGATCGATAACTTTCATCGAGTATTCGCGGTCAACGCGGCCGGTTTCGGCGTCACCGTGCTGGGTGGGTTCCTGCTCGCCCAGCAAGTGCCTTTCAATGCACTCGCCATCTTCTGGCAGCCCTGGCAGCTGCTTTATCTCGGCGTTCTCTACCTGCTGCTCGCCGTCCCGTTTTTCGCCGGCGCCAACTGCATCGGGTTGACGCTGATGGTTTTCGGATCGCGCATCGGCCCCGTCTATTCGGCCAATCTTTTGGGATCGGGCACCGGCGCGCTTGCCGTCGTCGGCCTTCTTTACGTTTCCGAATCGGGAGCCGCGCTCACCGTAATCAGCGCCACCGGGATCGCAGCCGGCGCCATAACGCTGTTTTCGGCCGGCACTAGGCTTTGGACCAACGTCCTCGCCGCCGCGGCCATTGCCGTCGGCGCTCTGCTACCGGCCTCGTGGACGGCGCTGGAGCTCTCCCCATACAAGGGTCTGAGCCGGGCGCTGGCGGTCAAGGATGCGGCCGTCCTCGGCACCCGCTCGAGCCCGCTCGGGCATCTCAGCGTCGTCGACAGCCCATCGGTGCCCTTCCGTCATGCCCCCGGATTGAGCCTCAACACCCCTACGGACATCCCGAAACAACTGGCCGTGTTTACGGACGGTGACGGCATGACCGCCATGAGCGCCTTTGGCGGCGATCCGAGCGGGCTGGCCTATCTCGACTTCACCTCCAGCGCCCTGCCCTTTCACCTGTTGGAAAAACCGCGCGTCCTCGTTCTCGGTGCCGGCGGCGGTTCGGACGTACTGCAGGCGATATACCACCAAGCCCGATCCGTCGACGCCGTCGAGCTCAATCCGCAAATTGCGGCCCTCGTCGACAGTGCCCACGGCGACTTCTCCGGTCGCCCCTTTTCGATGCCTGGCGTGAGTCTCCATCTGGCCGAAGCCCGCAGTTTCGTCGCCGCCCATCCCGAGAGCTGGGACCTCATCCAAATTCCGCTGCTCGATTCGGCAACGGCCGCGTCAGCCGGAGTCCATTCCCTCTCGGAAAACCACGTCTACACGGTCGAGGCTCTTCGCGAATACCACAACCATCTTCGCCCTGGTGGCTTGCTGGCCGTGACCCGATGGCTGAAATTGCCGCCGCGTGACAGCCTCAAACTGGTCGCCACCGCCAAACAGGCCCTGATCGAGAACGGCGTCGGTGAACCGAAGCGCCGGATCGCCCTGATCCGCAGTTGGAACACGACGACGCTCCTGATCAAGAACGGCACCTTGACCACAGACGAGATCGGCGCCATCCGGCGCTTCTGCAATGAGCGCTCCTTTGACGTCGCCTACGTTCCAGGAATGGATCGGGATACGGCCAACCGCTTCAATATCCTGCCGGAGCCCTACTTTCACGACGGCACAACCGCCTTGCTGCGCGGCGACGGTTTCACAGACCGCTATAAGTTCGACATCCGCCCGGCGACCGACGACCGGCCCTACTTTTTCGATTTCTTCAAATGGCGGTCGTTGCCGGAGTTCCTGTCCCTGCCGGCCTAGGGCGGGTTCCATTTGCTGGAACTGGGTTATCCGATCCTGACGGCGACGCTTGTCCAGGCCGTCCTGATCGGTGCGGCCCTCATTCTCGTTCCGCTGGTTTTCGGCGGTGACCGGGTGCCATTCGACCGGGACAGCCTCGCCGTCGTCGTCTATTTCGCCTGCCTCGGTCTCGCCTTCCTGTTCGTCGAGATCGCCTTCATCCAGCACTTCACACTGTTCCTCGGTCACCCGATCTTTGCCGTTTCCGTCGTGTTGGCCGCGTTTCTGGTCTTCGCCGGCGCCGGTAGTGCCGTCAGCGCTTCTCTGGCCGACCGGATGGTAAGGATCGCCGACCCGCTCACAATGGTTACAGCCGCAATTGCCGCACTCGCTACCGCCTATGTCGTGGGGCTGCCGCCGCTGTTCCGGGAAGTGGCGTCCTTGGCGGTGTCCGCCAAGATACCCCTGTCGCTCGCACTAATCGCACCCCTCGCCTTCCTGATGGGGCTGCCGTTCCCCTTGGGCTTGGCCCGCCTGTCGGCAGCCAAGCCGCGGCTGGTGGCCTGGGCCTGGGGCGTTAACGGGTGCTTTTCGGTGATCAGTGCCGTGCTCGCCGTGGTTCTTGCCATTCATTTCGGGTTCACGGTCGTGGTCCTGGTGGCGGCGGTCCTTTACCTCACCGCAGGCAAGACGATGCGAAACCGGTTCTGTCAGTAATTATTGGGTTTGACCAAGCCCTTGCAGCCGCGGGTGTCGGTATTGTTGAAGTTGGCGCCGCGTACGTCAGAGCCGCGGAAGTCGGCGTCCATGATCAGCGAGCCGGAAAAATCGACGTCGCGCAGGTCGGCGTCACGGAAGTCGACTGCTTCCAGGTCGGCGTTCCGCATCATCGCACCGTTGAGCATGGCGCCGCACATCTTCGCCCGCTCAAGATTGGCCCGCCATTCACCACCGTCGGCCCGGACCGAGACATTGATCTCGGTGAAAACGGCACCGACCATATTGGCGTGGGTCATGTTGGCCCGGGCCAGTTTGGCGCCCCTGAGATCGGTTCGCGCCATGTTGGCCCCGCGCAAGTCCGTGCAAGACAGGTCCGCCATCAGGAATTCGGCCTTGGCCAGATTGGCGTCCTTGAGGATGGCATAGGAAAAATCGGCCGCCGATAGGTTGCCGGAACTGAGGTCGATGCCGGTAAGATCCATGCCGGCAAAAACGGCCCGTTCTCCTTCCTTGCCGTTGCTCATCACCCATTGACGGTGCTTGATCAGGATCTCCTGGAGCGACTGGTCGAGATCTTCGATACGGGCCGGCAGCTTGGCATCACCAATATGCGCCTTCGACAGGTCGACGTTATCGAAGATGGCACCAATCAGGTCGGCGCCCGAGAGGTCCGCATTGTCGAGCACGGCATTGGTCAAAACGGCACCGCGGAAGACGGCGCCCGACAGGATCGCTTCCGTGAAATCGGCCCCTTCCAGGTCACAGCCGGTCAGGTTCGACAGGCTCAGGTTGGCACGGATGAACTTGGCGTTCTTGAGGATACAATCGGTGAGATCCGTCTGCACGATCACCGAATCGGAAACCTTGACGCCGCTCATGTCGGCACCGCGGATAGTCGCTTTCTCCATGCCGGCGGTGGCGTCGTCATGGACCACCGGCACCAGGTCGCCGCCCTTACCGGCTGACTTCAACAAGACTCCGTCGCGCAGGTCGCCCTCGACGATCGAGATGTTAGAGAGATCGGCGCCGGCCAGGCATGCGCCGCGCAGGTCGGCCCGGTCCATGACGGCGCCGACCGCATAGGCGAAGCGCATGTCGGCGCCGAACAGGTTGGCGTCGCTGAGGTCGGCATTCGACAGGTCGCAATGGCAGAGCAGCGCACCGGTCATTTCGATGCCCGAAAGCTGGCGCCCTGTGAAGTCCAGGTAGGACATGTCGTACATGCCGAGCTTGGCCCGTTCCCCGCCCTGCCGGCCGTCGGCGAAGGCTTCGTGGCGGTCGAGGATCTCATCCAGTTCCTGTTGCGAGATCTTCGTCCACTGGTCCTCGAAGTCGGGCGTGTCTCGGAGGCTCATGAGCCCGTCCCTTTTGGGCGGCGCGAAACCATTGTGGAAATCATTGCCGTTCATTCTCCCCAGGTTAGCGCCGCTCCGGCATTGCGGGCTGTGTCCACCGTCACTATGTTCCGGAGGACCCGAACACCTAAACAGTTGATTCCCGGACCATCTTGCATGAACCAACCGCGTCCTGTCCACATCATCGGCGGCGGTCTAGCCGGCAGCGAAGCGGCCTGGCAACTGGCCCGGGCCGATGTTCCCGTCGTCCTCCATGAGATGCGTCCGGTGCGCCCCACCGATGCGCATAAGACCGAAGGATTGGCCGAACTGGTTTGCTCCAATTCCTTCCGCTCCGATGATCACGAGTTCAACGCCGTCGGCCTGCTGCACGAAGAGATGCGCCGGATCGGGTCGCTGATCATGGAAGCGGCCGACGCCAACCGGGTGCCGGCCGGCGCCGCGCTCGCCGTCGACCGCGACGGTTTCTCCGACGCCGTCAGCCGCACCATCGAAGCGCATCCGCTGATCACGGTTGCCCGTGAGGAGATCGCCGGCTTGCCGCCCGAGGATTGGGATCAGGTCATCGTCGCCACCGGCCCGCTGACCTCGCCGCCGCTGGCCGACGCCATCTCGAAATTGACCGGCGAGCAATCGTTGGCCTTCTTCGACGCCATCGCGCCGATCGTCTACAAGAACAGCATCGATTTCTCGCAGGCCTGGTTCCAGTCGCGCTACGACAAGGGCGACGGCAAGGATTACATCAACTGCCCGCTCGACCGGGACGGCTACCACGCCTTCATCGAGGCGCTGATCGAGGGCGACAAGGTCGACTTCAGGGACTGGGAGACCGACACACCCTATTTCGAGGGCTGCCTACCGATCGAGGTGATGGCCTCACGCGGCACCGAAACGCTTGCCTTCGGCCCCATGAAGCCGGTCGGCCTGACCAACCCGCACGACCCGGAGACCAAAGCCCATGCCGTCGTCCAGCTGCGCCAGGACAACGCCTTGGGCACGCTTTACAACATGGTCGGTTTCCAGACCAAGCTCACCTACGGTGAGCAGAAACGCATCTTCCGCACGATCCCCGGCCTCGAGGAGGCGGAATTCGCGCGCCTGGGCGGGCTGCACCGAAACACCTTCATCAACGGTCCCAAGCTACTTGACGGCAGCCTGCGCCTCAAGGCCCTGCCCCGGCTCCGTTTCGCCGGCCAGATCACCGGTTGCGAGGGTTATGTTGAAAGCGCCGCCGTCGGCTTGCTGGCCGGACGCTTCGCGGCGGCCGAACGAACAGGGAAAACGCCGTCCCTGCCGCCGGCGACGACGGCGCTCGGCGCCCTCTTGGGCCATATCACCGGCGGCGCCGAGGCCGAGACCTATCAGCCCATGAACGTCAACTTCGGCCTGTTTCCGCCGATCGACCTCCGTAACGAGAAAGGCCGCCGCGTTAAGGGCCGGGCCCGCAAGCAGGCGATGAGCCTGCGGGCTCTGGCGGACTTAGGGGAATGGTTGGGCACACCCGCTACGACGACTAAGGCATAGAGTTACAGCTCGTAGACCGTCCGCTTGCAGACCGTGCGCAGGGTGAAGCTGGAGCGGATGCGGGCGACACCGGGCAGGCGCGACAGGTGGGATTTGTGGATGCGTTCGTAATCCGCCATGTCGGCTACTTCGATGCGCAGAAAATAGTCCGAATCGCCGGCCATCAGGTAACACTTCATGACGTCGGCACATTCGGCCACGGCAACTTCGAAGGCGTTGAGCGTTTCTTCCGACTGGCTGTTCAGCGCGATCTCGACGAACACGCTGGACGGTTTGCCGACCGCGGTCCCGTCGACCAGCATCGTATAGCCGGCGATGACGCCATCGTCCTCGAGCCGACGCACCCGGCGCAGGCATGAAGACGGTGATAGGTGGATGGCCTCGGCGAGGTCGGCATTGGTCATGCGCCCGTCCTCCTGCAAGCGTCGGAGGATCTTACGATCTGTGTCATCTAGGGAAATAGTTCGCATTTTATTCGTCTCGAAACGGTTTTAGAAGAATAATATTCGATATTTTCCCTGTTTCACCATCAACTTTGCAAGCACATTCTGGCCGATTTCCGTTAGCTTGGAGGCAGGATTTCAATCGGCCATGAGGGAGGGAGCCATGCTCATCGGCGTACCGAAGGAAGTTAAGAACCACGAATACCGGGTCGGCCTGACGCCGGCCAGTGTCCAGGAATTCACGACCCACGGCCATTCGGTCGTCGTCGAGACCAAAGCCGGGCTCGGCATCGGCAGTGCGGACGAAGCCTACCGAGCAGCTGGCGCCGAGATCGTCGATACCGCGGAAGAGGTGTTCGCCCGCGCCGATATGATGTCAAGGTCAAGGAACCGCAGGCGGCGGAACGGAAGATGCTGCGCGAGGATCAGGTTCTGTTCACCTACCTGCATCTGGCTCCCGATCCCGCGCAGACCCGCGACCTGGTGTCCAGCGGCGCCACCTGCATCGCCTACGAGACAGTGAGCGACGATCACGGTGGACTGCCCTTGCTGGCGCCGATGTCACAGGTGGCCGGGCGGTTGTCTATCCAAGCCGGCGCCCATAGCCTTGAGAAGGCGCACGGCGGCGCCGGCATCCTTCTCGGCGGCGTCCCCGGCGTGACACCGGCCAAGGTGGCCGTCATCGGCGGCGGCGTGGTCGGAGAGAATGCCATCCACATGGCGCTCGGCATGGGTGCGGACGTCACCGTGCTCGACCGCGACGTCGACGTCCTCAACCGCCTTTCGCGCCAATACGGTTCCGGCCTGAAGACCGTCTACTCGACCCGCGCCGACCTCGAGCAGCAGGTCCTCGGCGCCGACCTGGTCATCGGCGCTGTGCTCGTCAAGGGCGCCGCGGCACCGAAGCTGGTGACCCGGGCCATGCTCTCCGAAATGAAGGAAGGGTCCGTCCTTGTCGACGTCGCCATTGACCAGGGTGGCTGCTTCGAGACATCGACGGCGACCACCCATGCCGATCCCACCTATGTGGTCGACGGTGTCGTACACTATTGCGTCGCCAACATGCCGGGCGCCGTGCCGCGCACCTCGACCCACGCGCTCAACAACGTCACCCTACCCTATGCGCTGATGCTGGCCGACAAGGGCTACCGTGATGCCCTGGCTGAAAACCCGTTGTTCCTCGACGGCCTCAACGTCTACCAGGGCAAGGTCACATGTGAAGCCGTGGCCCGCGACCTCGACTACGACTACCACGAGCCGGCCGCCCTGCTCGTGGCCTGATCATCGAACGGCGGCGCCATACGGCGCCGCCAGCTCGGGCGATGAGCGTGTTGACGCTGTCCACACTGTAGCCACAAGTGACGGCCAATTGAGTAAAATTTATCGAATGACAAATGGCGGCGAAACGCGGCACCGCCTATGAACCGTTGACTTCCCGGAGAATCGCTCTAGATATCGCCCATGCGTGTTACTTTTGTTGTGTGATATCTAATTGGACCGGTCGCCGGTCGGCTTAGTTACCCCCTGACATTGTAAGCGTTAAACCAACCGCGTCGCCACAAGGTGTGAGGCGCGATCTTTTAGGCTGGTGTTAGAGGAAAAAACTATGCCCAGTGGTACTGTTAAATGGTTCAACCCGACCAAGGGTTTCGGATTCATCGAGCCGGAAGACGGCTCTAAGGATGCTTTCGTTCATATTTCGGCCGTCGAGCGAGCGGGATTGCGTTCGCTCAATGAAGGCCAGAAGCTCTCCTACGAGCTCCAGCCCGGACGCGACGGCAAGTCGTCTGCCGAAAACCTGAGCGTCATCGATTGATAGAACGAAACCCGGCTCCCTTCGTCCGTTGGGGGCCGGGCTTCGTTATTGCTTTCACAAGTTAAAGCCCAGCAAACCGGCTTGGACTTTATCCGAACTGCTACAGGAGACCGAACGATGGCCCGAAAGAATCCCAAAGGGAAAAGTGCCGCGTTCATGATGTTCAACGTCACCTACGAGGATGGCACGGTGACGTCGAACAGGCGGGTATCGAGTGACCTGCTCGACCAATCCTTCGGCGAGACGATCCAGGCCCTGGCTAACGCCGCAATCGTCGAACAGGACAATGAGATCGCCCGGCTTTCGGGCCGGCGCCGGGCCAAGATCAAGTCCATCGTTCGCGCCTAGAGACGCGTCGGTCCGTCACCTCCGATTGCCGCAACAGGCATGGTGGCGCGCTTCGCCGCTACGAAAGCCCCTAAAATGGCCGAAACAGGTTAACTCGATTTCGGTTGCCGCCCCGTGAAGGGATACTACGGATCCGAATAGCCGGGCGTCGACGGATGGCCGGTCGGCACCAGGCTGTCGACCAGGGCCTCGTCGTCGACCGTGAACTCGTATTTTAGAGCACCCAGGTATTCCTTCCACTGACCCATGGTGCGTGGGCCGGCGAGGACCGACGTAATGATCTCGTTGTTCAGCACCCAACCCAAGGCGAACTGGCCGGCCGTCATGCCGCGTTTTTCGGCATGCTCTTTGATGGTCTGCGCCATGACCAGGTTTTCCTGGCGCCATTCCGTCTCCATCATGCGCTTGTCGTTGACCCCGGCCCGCGTCCCCTTGGCGGCCTTTAGCTTGTTCCCGTACTTGCCGGTGAGCACGCCGCGGGCGAGCGGGCTGTAGGGTACAACGCCGAGACCGAAGTGCCGGCAGGCGGGCAGAACCTCTTGTTCCGGCATGCGGTTGGCGGCGTTGTAGTAGGGCTGGCTGACGACCGGCCGGGGAACGCCCATCTGGTCGGCGAGAGACACCAGGAGCGCCGTGCGCCAACCGAGAAAGTTGCTGACGCCCCAATGGCGGATCTTGCCGGCCGTGATCAGGTCGCCCATGGCGCGGATGCTTTCTTCGAGGGGTGTACCGTCGTCTTCCTTGTGCATGTAATAGATGTCGAGGTAATCGGTCTTCAATCGAGTCAGGCTATTTTCGACCGCCTTCATGATCCACTTGCGGCTCAACCCGCGCTCGTTCGGCCCCGGCCCCATGGCGCCGAAAACCTTGGTTGCCAGCACCCAGTGGTCGCGGTCGCGGCGGATGAACTTGCCGACGATTCGCTCCGATTCGCCCTTTACATAGACATCAGCCGTGTCGATGAAATTGATGCCGGCGTCGCGGGCGGAAGCGATGATCTTGCCAGAGCCGGCCTCCGTGGTCCGTCCGCCGAACATCATGGTGCCCAGACAGATCGGCGATACCTTCAGGCCGCTGTTACCCAACCTCTTGTAATTCATATGTTTTTCTCCCATGACCGAAGATCGTTTTCGCGGCAGGACTGGCCGTCGACAGTATTGCTCCGCCCTCGGATCGTCACAATGGCGGATTAGGTTGAAAGTAATTGGAATGATTGGATTTGTGGGTGATTTCGGAACACTGTCTCGAACAAGCGAAAGGTCGTAAGATCGAACATGTGGTGGCTTAACGGCGGGCGAAGGTACAAGGTGTCGTCTCCGGGGGGTAGTTTGCGCCGAAATTCCGGTGGACCGGGCACGTTCCTGCCTCGGGTGTTGTCTGTTGTCCTCATCCTCGCCTTTAGTGCATTCGCCGTGGTCACACCGGTTTCCGCCCAGCTTTCGGAAGCGACCCAGCGCCTGTTCCGCGCCGTCGAAGTCAACGACATGGGCGAGGTTCGAGCCGCCATGGCCGCCGGCGCCGACATCACGGCCAAGAACCCGGCCGGAAAAACGGCAGCCGACATAGCCGTCGACAAGGGGCATTTCATCATCGCCCATTTCCTGCTCTCCGAACGCCGCACAGGCAAGACGGCGAAAGCCGACCGTGACCAAAAGCCGGTGCGCCTGAAACCGGCACCGAAGCCACCACGCAAAGCCACTGCGAAAACACCGCCGAGACCGGTTTCGCCTGCCGGGCAGGCCAAGGTCAGACCAGGTGTCAGAAAGTCCATCGACGTTCCGCCGGCAAAACCGCTCCGGCTGGCCAAAAGAAAGAAGCCGGAGCGCTTCCGCATAGCGCCACGCAAGCCACCACCGCCGTCCCAGCCGTTCGCCAAGATTACCGAAGAGGTCGCAGTGGCGACGGCGCCGGGGGTTGACCAGCCGGACGGGCGCGACCCCATGCGGACTGGAGCCTTGAGGCCGCCCGAGGAAGACGACGCCGATGAGGTAGCCGAGAATGGCACCGAGATCGACGGCGAGCCGGAAAAAAGAAGCCTTGGCGCGGTCGGTGATTTTTTCCAGTCGCTGGTCGACCTGGTAACACCATCCGATGAAGTCCGCCCGCCTAAACGGACGCCAGCGGTCCCGCCGCCAACCCTCGAAAGATCAGTGGCGGAACGACCACAAATGAAAGATGGCGACAGGGACAGCGCCATTCCGGAAGCCGAAACACCCGCCGATGGCGAGGACGGCGCGGACGAGATGGCCGCTCTCGATGAGGAGACGTTGGAGGACGGCGATCTCCCGCCGGCCGAGGAAGACGGCCCGGCGCTGTCCGATGACGGTATCGAGATGACCATCGAAGAACCGGACGTCGACGGATTGCCTGATGGAGCGGTCGATGACAGGGTCTTGGAGGAAACGGTCCTCGAGGATGCGGATCGAGAGGATTTCCCTGGCGAGGAAGAGGACACGTCTACCACCTCGCGCACCCTCGACCGCTTGCGCGGGCTGATATCCGACGACGAACCGGAGGATGAGAACGGTCTCCCCGTGGTCGCTCTGCCGGAACCGGATGACCTGCCGCCTGCCATCGGACGGCGCGACGAAGCCGCCGAATCGGTCTTGCGGGAACTGGCTGAACAGGAACGCGGACGCACGGAACTTCCCCGAGGAGCGTTCCTAGACGATCCGCCGACAGGTACCGACGAACCGCGAACCGCGGTGCTCGACGTTCCCGAGGCCTCGTTGCCGCGGCCGATGGCGTCGGAAGCCCTTCGCTATCGGCTGCGCCGCCTGCGTGAAGCGGTCTCCCGGGACGTCACTGTCGATCCGGACGCCGTGTTGATGCGCCGGCGGAGTATTACCCGGGATCCCGCCGTCACACCGCCGGACGCCGCTCCGCCCACCGCGACGGAGCCGCGAAGCGATGTCCTCGCTGAACAGGCTCTCGACCGTACCCGGCGCCTGGCGCCCCGGCGGACACCAAGCGGCCGCTTCAACGACCGCCTCGCCGAAATCCGGCGTATGGAAAAGTCCCAAGAGGACAGCCATGGCATTCCCGTCGAAGACGGCGAAACGAAGGCCGCGGATGAAACCGGCGCCCAACCGACGGAAGACAGATCTTTGATCGACCGGGTCGCCGGGTTCTTTACCGACGAGGACAAGCCGGCCGAGGTCCCGGTCGAGACCAAGGACGTGCCGGATTACCGGGCGGCACCATCGACCGGCGCGATCCCGGAAGCCCCCGAGGACGAGCCGGAAATCGAGAATCTCGACGCTTTCGACCAACCGGACGAAACGAAACCGCGGGTACCGGGTAAACTGCCGCCGGCGTTCCTCGACCGTTTGGCCGGCCTGTTCAATGAGGAAGAGGAAAAACTGGTCGAAGGCTGGACTGCGCAAGTGAAGCCGTCCGAAACCGCCCCGCGGCCACCGGCCAACGTTGGCGCCGCCGCGTCGCCCTGGACGACGACGGTCGAAAAGAACATGGGTGAAGGCCAAGACCCGGTTGTTGTGCAGGTCGCCGAGACGCCCGTTATTCCAGCGGAACAGGCGGACGGCGAGGTCGAAGTCATCGAAACCGGTCCGTTCCAGCCCGTTCCGGGCCCGGCCGCGGACAAACGCCGGATGATGGCGAAAGCGCCATACAGTGACCCCTTGCGCTCGCCGGCGCAAAAAGCGGAGGCGAAAAAGAAAACACGTGATTGTAAACTTGACATACGTAATCAAATTCGCGAACTTTTCTCCCATAGTGATTGGAAGGTTTCGCGATGGAAGTTTCGTTTCGTCACGGCCTCACTTATGAGACCGAAAGCATTA
>Ga0056114_1000066_pt1 | contig 26530 bp, 23 predicted proteins | sample WorMetHERISLAND1_FD_77005 | JGI IMG/M metagenome (GOLD analysis project Ga0056114, IMG submission 77005) | Marine gutless worms symbiont microbial communities from Max Planck institute for Marine Microbiology, Germany - Olavius loisae HERON... ...
ACGAGGACTGGCTCGAGGCCAACCGCTACATCAACATGAAACTACTCGAGGAGCACAAACGAGAACTCATGAAGGAAGCCGCCTAAGGGCGGCTCGGCATGGCCGGCGCTGCGATACCCCATGCCTCCGCGCCATCCATGCCCGCGAGAACACTCGGCAACATGGTCAAACCAAATTGCAGAAGATTGTGGACATAACTTTGGAGGATGGGGTTCGTCGCGTCAGAGGATGTTCCCGAGATCCGGACCGCCCGGAGGCTCGCCACCGCGGCGAAATCTCTACCCAAGCCAGCAAGCGGAAGTCCGATCATGTACCTTCACCGGGTACTCGAAGAGAGGTTCTGAACACCTCTCCATAGTCCGTTGAGACGGACCCTGGATTGGCAGACGATCAACCCATTCGAGGCCGCATCGTGATCTTGGCCAACAGATGGTCGACGATTTGTTCGACCTCGTCGTCGATGGTGACGGTGACAACGCCTTCGTGCGCATCCGGGCGTTCGAGATCTGCGAGCTGGCTGTCGAGCAGGCTAGCCGGCATGTAATGATCTTTGCGGGCCTCCATACGCCGCAGGATCTGATCGCGGTCTCCGTCGAGCAATGCGAAAGTCAGGGGGAACTTCACGCCCTCGCGCAATCGGTCGCGATAGACCAGCTTCAGAGCGGAACAGGCGGCGACCACCCCGCCGGCCATGGTAGCCTCATCGCGAATACCCTGGCTCAAGGAATCGAGCCAGGGCCAGCGGTCCTCATCGGTAAGCGGGATGCCGTTGGACATCTTTTCGACGTTGGCCTTCGGATGAAAGTCGTCGGCATCGAGAAACGGTACGCCAAGGCGTTCGGCCAAAGCTCCGCCGACCGTCGATTTGCCCGAGCCCGAAACGCCCATCACGATAACGATGGGTCGTTGTTCAAACCGAACAGGTGATTCCGCCGTCGACATAGAGAATGTGTCCGTTTACGAAGCTCGATGCAGGAGAGGAAAGGAAGACGCAGGCACCGATGAGTTCCTCGACCTCCCCCCAGCGGCCGGCCGGGGTGCGGCCGCTAAGCCAGGCGGTGAATTCCTCGTCGGCAACCAACGCGGATGTCAGTTCGGTCTTGAAATACCCTGGAGCCAAGCCGTTGACCTGCAGACCGTGTTTCGCCCAATCCGTGGCCATGCCCTTCGTCATATTGGCGACGGCCCCCTTGGAGGCGGTATAGGGTGCGATGGACGGTCGCGCCAGTGCGGTCTGCACGGAGCAGATGTTGACGATCTTGCCTTCCTGGCGGGCGATCATGTGTTTGGCCACGGCCTGCCCGACATAAAAGACGGAATTGATGTTGAGCCGCATCATGAAATCGAAGCGGTCGGCCGGGAACTCCTCGAGGGGGGCTCGAAACTGCATGCCGGCATTGTTGATCAGGATGTCGATAGGACCCGTGGTTGCCTCGAAGTCATCGACGGCGGACTTGGCAAGGTCGGCGTCGGTGATGTCGAAACCCAGTTCGTACACCGTAGCGCCTTCGCCCTGAAGCTTTTTTGCGGCGGCCGCCAAGCGGTCTTTGTCGATATCGTTGAGGATGACTTCGGCGCCGGCTTGCGCCAGCCCCCGAGCCAAGGTGAAGCCAATGCCTTGACCCGATCCGGTCACCAAAGCGCGCCGCCCCGTCAGATCGAATAGGCTGTTCGCCATCACGATTTCTCCTTTTCTACGGATTCTCAAAGAAACCGCTTGCAATTATAAATGTTAGCGCTAACATTAGTGCTGATGCAAGGTGATGTCAAGGTGCAAACGATGGTGAATACCTCCAGAATGGTTTCCTTGCTCGCAGCGGTCGGATCCGTTCGACGAATTGCTTTGCAACCCATTGGCAACCTGGAATATTGGAAGGGGTGGCTATGAAATCAGTCGTTTGTCACGGACCGCGAGATCTGAGAATCGAAGAAACGGCGGCACCGACCGCCGAGGCCGGTCAGGTGCTGATCGAAGTTGCCGCGGGCGGAATATGCGGTTCCGACATGCACTACTATCTCGACGGCGGTTTTGGCGCCATTCGTATCCGCGAGCCGATGGTGCTCGGCCATGAGGTCGCCGGACACGTTGCTGTCCTGGGCGACGGGGTGGAAGGGTTGGCGGTGGGAGATCTGGTGGCGATCAACCCCAGTCGTCCGTGCGGAACCTGCGATTACTGCCGCGAGGCCATGTACAACCAATGTCTGGATATGCGCTATTACGGCAGCGCCATGCGTTTCCCTCATGTCCAGGGAGCCTTTAGCCAGTCCCTCGTTGTCGAGGCTTGGCAATGCGTTAAGCTTCCTGAAGGCATCACCCCTCAGGAAGCGGCTTTCGCGGAACCGCTTTCCGTTGCCCTGGCTGCCGTCAGGAAAGCCGGGGATCTGATGGGAAAGCGGGTTCTGGTAACAGGAACCGGGCCCATTGGCGCCTTGGTCGTTGCCGCGGCGAAAGTCCATGGCGCCTTGCATGTCGTAGCCACCGACGTGGTCGACGAAGCCTTGGCCCGGGCGAGGGAGGTCGGCGCCGACGACACCATAAACGTGGCGACCCACGCATCCGAACTGGAGGCGTTTGCCGAAGGCAAGGGGACCTTTGACGTGGTCATCGAGGCATCGGGTAATGAAGTCGCATTGCGAGGTGCGCTCGACGTCATCCGGCCACGCGGACGTCTGGTCATCTTGGGCCTCGGCGGAGATGTCAATTTGCCGTTCAATCAAATGGTGGCGAAGGAAATCCAGATGCTTGGCAACTTCCGTTTCCACGACGAGTTTCAGTGGGCTGTTGAGCTCATTCGGGAAAAGCGCATACCTCTCGGTCCCCTGTTGACCGGCGTCTATCCCATCGACGATGCCATTGCCGCATTCGAAGCGGCCAATGACCGCAAGACGGCGATGAAGGTCCAGTTGTCGTTTGCCTAGGGAGCACCGAAGATGACGATAACGCAGGCCCTGGGACTCGTCGGATTGGGTGTTATGGGTCGCAACCTGGCCCTCAATGCGGCCGACAATGGATCGTCCGTGGTTGCTTACGACCCGTGGGCCGAGGCCCGAAGCCATTTCCTCGACAACCCCGAAGTGGAGCGGACAAAGCGGATAACCGTTGTTTCGTCCCCTGGGGAATTGGCCGCGGTGCTTCCAGCGCCTCGTACCATCCTGATCATGGTCAAGGCCGGCGAACCGGTGGACGTCGTGATCGATAACCTATTGCCGCTCCTGGCCGACGGCGACACCCTGATAGACGGCGGCAACTCCTACTTTCGCGACACCATCGCGCGCCAGGGGCGCCTTGCGGAGCGCGGGGTCAGTTTCATCGGCCTGGGCATTTCCGGTGGCGAAGAAGGTGCCCGTCATGGCCCGTCGATGATGGCCGGCGGCGACGAAGCCGCTTATGAGGCGTGCCGGCCGATCCTGGAGTCCGTCGCAGCGGTATTCCAGGGACAACCGTGTTGTGCCCGAGTCGGCAGCGACGGTTCCGGACATTTCGTCAAGATGGTCCATAACGGCATCGAGTACGCCATCATGCAGTCGATCGCCGAGGCCTACGTCCTAATGCGCGACCTCGCCGGCATGAGCCATGACGACATGGCCGCCGTCTTTCGCGAATGGAATGAAGGCGATTTGTCGTCATACCTGGTGGAGATCACGGCCGGCATTCTGGCGCGGCAAGACGACCTGTCCGATGGGCCGTTGGTTGAGATGATCCTCGATAAGGCCGGCCAGAAAGGGACCGGGCGTTGGAGCTCGGAAGAGGCCCTCAAGTTGGGGACGCCGACGCAAACCATCACTGAAGCGGTTTATGCCCGGGCTCTCGCGTCCCTGAAGGATGAGCGGGTCGAAGCGGCAGGCGTTCTGCCTGGCCCTGAAGGCATGCCCAAAGAATGGCCCGCGGCGGAAGCCGTGCCAGCCGTCCATCAGGCGCTGCTCGGCTCGGTCGTCGTCGCCTACGCCCAAGGACTGGCCCTGATCGAAGCGGGGAGTCGCGAATACGGCTGGGATACGGATCTTTCCTTGGTTGCCGATATATGGCGGGCCGGTTGCGTAATTCGGGCTCGTCTGCTCGATCGCATCGCCGCCGCCTACAAGGGCGGAGCGTCACCGGCCAATCTTATGTGTGCCGCCGAGTTTGCGACGATCCTGGCGGACGTCCAAGACGGCTGGCGGCGGACGCTATGCGAAGCGACGAATGCCGGCGTGCCGTTGCCCGGCATGGGATCGGCCCTCACCTATTTCGACGGGTACCGGAGCGAACGCCTCTGGGCCAACATGATCCAAGCGCAGCGGGATTGTTTCGGTGCGCATACCTACGAGCGCATCGATCGGACGGGATGGTTTCATACGGATTGGGGCCTCTAAGGAAAACCAGCTAGTGTTAATCATGCCTCGAACCATTACCCGAATGTTAGCGCTAACTCACACATCTGTTGCCGATGACAGCGATGAGACCGCCAGAAGCGAAACGGGCCGTCTCGACTACCTCGGTGACCGGGACGAATGAAGGAGGACACGTAAATGCTAGCTCAGGAATATTCGTTGCTCGTGGGCAGTTACAGCGACATGGACGCCCTGGCCCACCAACCCTATGCACCGGTGCCGGGCAAGGGAATCTACGCCATGTCCCTCACCCGCGACGGCAAGCTCGTTCTCAACGACACGACGGAGGCTTTGAATCCGGCCGTCCTCATCCCGCACAGCGATGGCAAAACCCTCTACGCCATCGTCGAGACCATTCAGGATGAAGGTGACGTATTGCGCTACACGGTCACGGGCGACGGTACGCTGATCTACCACGACAAGTTTCGCGCTTCGGGCCGTTCAACCTGCTATCTGGCGCTGTCGCCGACAAAGGACGCGGCGATCGTCATCAATTACTGGGATGCGATCATCGATGTCGTCGAGACGGACGCGGAGGGACGGCTCGGCAAGGTCGTTCAAAGCTTCAAACAGCATTACCGGCCGGAGGGCAAATGGCGCCAAGTCGAGAACCGTGAAGACCACTGGGGAAATCGGCAGGTCGGCCCGCACGCCCACTGCGCTCATTTTTGGCGCGAATGGGTGTTCATCCCGGATCTGGGCGAAAACGCCGTGTTCCAGTATCGCTGGGACGCCGAAAGGAAACAGCTTTCCCAAGAGACCTGGATCGAGTTCGAAGCCGGGTCGGGACCACGCCACATGGCCATGCACCCGGGCCTCGATATCTGTTACGTCTCCAACGAGTTGTTCAACACCGTTTGCGTCGCCGTGCTAGACGACAGCGGACCGGACGAAATCAAACCCCGGCTATTGCCGATCCAGTACGAGTCGACCGTCGACAACCGCGACACTGTCTCCTACGTCTCGGAAATCAAGCTGTCGCCGGACGCCCGTTTCCTCTACGTCTCCAATCGCGGCGACAATTCCCTGGCCATTTTCAAGGTCCTGGACGACGGCCGCTTGGAGCGCAGCGGGCTGGTTCCGACCGGCGGCAAGTTCCCGAGGCACTTTGCGATCACGCCCTGCGGCGACGCGGTGATCGTCGCCAACCAGGATTCCGGACACATTCGGGTCTTTTCCCGGGACGTGGACAGCGGTGACCTGACCATGACGGACGAGATCTACGAGATCCCGGCGCCGAACTACATCCGTTTCGTCAATTCCTGATTGGGTTTTGAGACACCTGTGTCGTCGAGGAGACGCGCCATGCCGAAATTCTCTGCAAACCTTGGGTTCCTCTGGGACGAACTGACCCTGCCTGAAAGGATTCGCGCGGCGAAGAACGCGGGGTTCGCCGCCGTCGAGTGTCATTTCCCTTATGAGACGCCGGCCGATGCCGTCGCCGCCGCACTGAGGGAAACCGGTCTTGAAATGATCGGCCTTAATACGCGGCTCGGTATCAACGGCCCCGATGACTTCGGGGTCATGGCCATGCCGGGGCGCGAGGATGAGGCCCGAGGCTATGTCGACGAGGCGATCGCCTATGCCGCTGCGATCGGCGCACGTAACGTAAACGCGGTCCCCGGTAAGACCGGCGGCACGGAAGAGGCCGAGGCGGTGTTCCGGTCGAACCTCCGGTATGCCTGTGACCAGGCGGCGCCGTACGGAATCACGATCGTGATTGAGGGTGTCAATCAGCGGGACGCGCCGGGATATCATTTCAGTATTGTCGAAGTCGGTCTGGAGACCATTCGGGCGGTCGCCGCGGATAACCTGAAACTGATGTTCGACTGTTACCACGCGCAGATCATGCAGGGGGATTTGACCCAATTGCTGAGACGCAGCCTGCCGCATGTCGGGCACGTTCAGTTCGCCGCCGTTCCTGATCGGGGCGAGCCCGACGCGAGCGAAGTCAATTACCCCTACCTTCTGGCCGCCCTCGACGACATGGGCTGGGACGGATTCGTCGGTGCTGAATACCGGCCGCGGCGAACGACGCAAGAAGGCCTCACATGGATGAGCGCCTACCAATAGGCGATCAACGACGAGAGATGGGAGCAACCCGATGAGCGAAATCGATACAAAGCCGAGGATTTCCTTTATTGGCATCGGCCTCATGGGCAGCCGTATGGCAATCCGGCTGTTGGCGGCGGGATTTCCCGTGACCGTATGGAACCGAAGTGCCGAAAAATGCGCGCCTCTCCAAGACCACGGCGCCCGGGTTGCGGGCGCGATAAGTGAGGCCGTTGCCGACGCCGAGATCGTCATCACGATGTTGGCCGGCGCTGCGGCCATCGAGGAGGTGTATTTCGGCCCCGATGGCGTGGTGCCGAATGCGCCAATGGACGGCTTGCTTATCGATATGAGTTCCCTGGCACCGGATATCGCAACAGACAATCACCGGCGCCTCACCGATGCCGGCTACGACCACCACTTGGATGCCCCCGTCTCGGGCGGGGTCTCCGGCGCCGAAGCCGGCACCCTTTCGATCATAGCTGGGGGCGGTTCCGAGGACCTCGAGCGGGCGCGTCCCGTCTTCGACGTGATGGGCAACGTCTTTCACATCGGGGACGCGGGGGCCGGACAGGTCTGCAAGCTGGTCAACCAGACCATCGTCCATATCTTCATTGGCGGCGTGTCGGAGGGCTTGATGCTCGCCGCCTCCTTGGGCGTCGACGCCGGCAAGGTTCGCCAGGCGATATCGGGCGGCTACTGCCAAAGCCGTATACTGGACATTCACGGCGGCAAGATGGTCGACCGGGACTTTGTGCCCGGCGGGCCGCTCGAGTTTTCGGTAAAGGACCTCGATTCGTCGGTGAAAATGGCGAGGGAAGCGTCGCTCGAGATGCCGCTGGCGTCTGAGACGCTCGATCGCTATCGGGACCTGGTCGCCAAAGGGCGTGGTCGGCTCGATCATTCAGCGTTGTTGCTGGCCTATGAAGACGCCAACGCGCCGATACGGGTTTCGCCGGACAAGACCGACAAGCTGCCCTGATCACAACACCGAGAAGGCTTCGCCTCTAGGCAGATTACTTGGAAAAACTTGACGTACGGGCGGCCCGCTCAGGTCGTTCCGCCTTCGACAAGCCGGCATTCGATGGTGTTGACCCGCGGCGTTTGCAGGCCGTTCAACCTGTCGACGATGATTTCAGCGCTCTGTTGACCGATCTTGAAACGCTCGACGTGCACGGTCGTCAACGGACGGGGCAGCAGTTGCCCGATCTGAAGCCCGCTGAACCCACCGATCGCCAAAGTCGTCGGGACATCGATGCCGGCCTCTTGGCAATAAAACAATCCGCCAACCGCGGAAATGTCGTTGGGAAAGTAAATGGCATCCAGGCCGGGATGATCGGCCAGTAGGTTTTTCAGCCCGGTTTTTCCAATTTCGATGTCTGGTGGCCGATCGAATTCGCCGATCCCCTCGAACGACAGTTCGTATTCTTGCAGCACGTCGGCAAATCCCTGAAATCGCTTTCTCGCCGTTCGATCGCGCTTGCTCCAGCCAAGGTAACCGAAGTGCCGATAGCCCCGCTGGATCAAATGCCGGGCCATCAGTGCGCCAGCTTGAGAATGATCGACGCCAACGCAGGAGTCGACGGGGTCGTCTGTGACCTCCATCATTTCGACAACCGGCACCCCGGCGTTGGTCATGATCTTTTTCGCCTGATCGGTATGGGCCAGATTGGAAACGATCAATCCCGACGGGCGCCAGGACAGCATGGACCGGATCAATTCCTCTTCCTTATCACGTCGGTAATCCGAAATCCCGATGACAGCCTTGTACCCTTCAGAGTCCAGATGACTCGTCACACCCGCCAGAACCTCGGTGAACACCTGGTTGCGCAACGTCGGTACGATGACGGCGATCAGGTTGGAAGTGGATGTCGCCAATGACCCGGCGATTTTGTTGGGCACAAAACCCAGTTCATCGACCACCTCGAGAACTTTTTTTCGGGTCTTTTCGGAGACACTGCCCGTTTCGCGCAGGACTCGCGATACCGTCATCTCACTGACGTTCGCCGCAGCGGCCACCTCGCGAAGAGTCGTTTGGTCCCGCAGGGCCGGTTTTTTCTTTTTTTCGTTTTTTGAAGCCATGGGGTCTCCGAGGCACCGTATGTCGTTTGGCAATGCACGGATGACGGATCAGAGCCGAATCCGCCGATCTATTATGAGAAAAATGTTAGCGTATGGCAATTTATATAGACTCCGCAGAGGAAAAATGTTAGCGTATAACAATCGCGAATTATTAATGCCTTACAAAAGGCGTGCGGGTGAGCTGATCGTTTGGTGTCGGCATGGCAGGGACCGCAGAAAAGGGAACGCTCAAGGGCGAGCAGGAGTTGATCGATGCGCGATGCCCCGACGAAGCCCTTCCATCCTCAAGAACAGATTAGGGAAAAACGAACTGATTTCCCGGGCCCCAATGCCGTCTCCGCGTATCTGGAGATCGAGCCTAACAGAGACCAGTGCTTTCGGGCGTACGAATAGAGATAGCGTTTCATATGGAGAGTGATCGTGCCGAAAATCCGTTTTGACTCCGTAGAGAAGAGCTTCGGTTCGGTTCTGGTTCTGCCACCGTTCGATTTGGAGTTCGACGACGGCGAGTTCACCGTTCTCGTCGGCCCGTCGGGATGCGGAAAATCCACGACGTTGAGAATGCTGGCCGGACTTGAGGATTTCACAAGCGGCGAAATCTGGTTCGACGACAAACCGATCAGCCATCTGGAACCCAAGGACCGCGACATCGCCATGGTGTTCCAGGACTACGCGCTCTACCCACACATGAACATCGCGAAAAATATGTCCTTCGCCCTCAGGCTGCAAAAGGCCCCCAAAAGCGAAATCGACGACAAGGTGGCACGGGTCGCCGAGATGTTGGGCATCGAGCGGCTTTTGTCCCGCAAGCCGGGCGAACTGTCGGGCGGCCAGCGTCAACGCGTCGCCATGGGCCGGGCTCTCGTCCGCGACGCTTCCACCTTCCTGTTCGACGAGCCCTTGTCCAACCTGGATGCCAAGCTCCGCAGCAAGATGCGTACCGAGCTCGCCGAGATGCGCAACACCCTCGATAAGAACATGGTCTATGTGACCCATGACCAGGTCGAGGCAATGACGCTGGGGGATCGCATCGTGGTCATGGCGGACGGCTTGGTGCAACAGGAAGGAACAGCCGAAACGCTATTCAAGGAACCGACCAACAAGTTCGTCGCCGGCTTCATCGGCAGCCCGACGATGAATTTTCTCGATGCCGGACTGGTCGAACGCGACGGGACCATGGCGGTCAAAGGCGAAGGCGTCCTGCTCGACCTAGCGCCGTCTATGCGTGAGCGGCTGAGTGCAGCCACCAGTCAGGAGGTGATCGTCGGAATCCGCCCGTCGTGTTTCAAGGTCGCATCGGAGACCGGCGCCGAGGGGTCGCATATCAGCCTAAGCGTCAAAGTATCCGAATACCTGGGCGCCCAATCGATTCTCGTGACCATGTGCGGCGATCAGGAAATCCTCGTCGAACTGGAAAGCGCGTCGCGGTTCGATCGCGGAACTACCGTGATATTCGAGGTCGATCCCGAAGACATCATGGTTTTCGACAAGACGACGGAAGTCAGGTTGTAGCGCCGGACAGCCGTCAGACGTTTAACAAATCGAAGCAAGGAGGACGTGAGAAATGCTGAAAGTACTTAAGAGTCTAGCCCTATCCGCGGCAGGCCTGGCCCTGGTGGCGGGTTCGGCGCTGGCGGATCCATATGCACCCTACAGGGGGCAAACGGTAGTCGCCAATTTCCCGGCTCACCCCCACTACCATGCGGTCATGAAAGTCTTGCCCCAGTTCACCAAGGAAACGGGCATCAAGGTCGAGGTCGACCTTCTCCAGTATCTGAAGATGCGTGAGAAGCAGACCCTCGAGCTGACCAAGAGAAAGGGCGACTACGATCTGATCGCCTACGTCGTGTTCTCGAAGGCCGACTATGTCTATGCCGACCAGCTCGAGAACCTGGCGCGGTTTTTCATGAACCCGAAGTTGGCCGATCCCAATTACGACGCCGGCGATCTCATTGATGGTTACGTCAAGAACATCGGCGTCGTCGGTGGCACCAAAGGTTACCTGCCGGGACCGCTGCATTCCGTTTACGGCATCCCCTTCGGATCGGAGACGTCCGTCCTCGGTTATCGCAAGGACATCTTCGAAAAGCATAACCTGAAGGTGCCGGAGACCTATGAGGAACTCCTCGGTCTCGTTTGCAAGATCCCTGAGCTCGAACCGGGTATGGGCGGTTTGGCTTCCCGGGCCGCCTCGGGCCACCAGGCCAGTCATGCGTTCCTGCTCCACCTGGCACCGCTCGGTGGGCGGATCTTCGATGACAATTGGAATCCGATCGTCAACAACGCGGCCGGCGTCCAAGCGGCCAAGGCTCTGAAGAAGATCGTCGATTGCGGCCCCGAGGGCGCCAAGACCTTCGCCTTTGCCGAAGCCGGCAATGCCTTTTTGCAGGGCAAGACCGCTCTGTTCCTGGACACGACGGTATTCGCCAGTTCAGTCGAAGACCCGAAGAAGTCGAAAGTCATCGGCAAGGTCGGTTGGGCCATGCATCCCAAGGGCGTGCGCCGTGGATCGCAAACCGGCGGCTTCGGTATCGCCATCCCGAAAAACGCCCAGAACAAGGAAGCCGCCTTCCTGCTGATGCAATGGCTGACCTCCAAGCACGGTGACAAACTGGTCGGACTCGCCGGTGGAAATCCGTCACGCTATTCCACCCACGCCGATCCGGACGTCAACAAAAAGTACCCGCACATGAAGGTGTTCGGCGAAGCCCTCAAGCACGCCGATCCTGATTGGCGCCCGATCATCCCGGTGTGGGGCAAGATCAATGCCGATCTGGGTACGACGCTTTCCAAAGTGCTGACCGAGAACCTGGATCCCCAGGAAGCGCTGGACGGTGTCGCCACACGGACCAAGGCGATCATGAAGGACGCGGGCTACTACAACTGGCAGTGACGGCACAGCCGTTACGGAGGGCGGCCTTCCTCCCTGGGCCGCCCTCCACTCCCTCTGTTCGTCGAGGACCATTGCAAGGGCGATCGAAGCGGAAACGGTAGATATGACGACGATGAGCATGAAACGAATGACCCCATACATGTTCCTCGCCCCGGCGGCGGTGATCATGATCTTCGGGCTGCTCTACCCCATCGGGTACATGATCTACGCCAGTTTCCTCGACTGGAACCCGAGCCAGGTGATCGGCGAAGCCGAATTCATCGGCCTGCGAAACTACGCCAACCTGCTCATGGACGAGAGCTTCCGGGAATCGACCATGGTCACCCTGAAGTTCTCTTCGGTCGTCGTCGTCACCGAGATGGTTGTCGGCGTCGGCCTGGCGCTGCTTTTGGACCGCAACATCCGCGGCATTTCCGTTCTCAGGACCATCTTCATCCTGCCGATGATGATCGCTCCCATCGTCGTCGGCCTGATGTGGCGCTACATGTATCATCCGTCGGTGGGGATCTTTAACCGGACGTTGAAGGACTGGGGTTTCGAGCCCATCCCCTGGCTTTCGGATTCCGGTTGGGCCCTGGCCTCGATCATTATCGCCGACATCTGGCAATGGACACCCTTCATTTTCATCCTGGCGCTGGCCGCCCTGCAATCCCTGCCACGTTCGGCACTGGAGGCGGCGCGGATTGACGGTGCCTCCGGTTGGCAGCAGATCATCCACATCAAATTGCCGCTGATGATGCCGGTGTTGATCGTCACCGGGCTCCTGCGCTTGATCGACTCCTTCAAGGTGCTGGAAGTCATCCTGGTGATGACCAACGGCGGCCCCGGATTGTCGACGGAAATCCTGTCCTTGCGCATCGCCCGCACCGCGTCTGAATTCCGCGAACTGGGTGTCTCCGCGGCCATGTCCAACTATCTGCTGCTGATACTGCTCGCCCTGACGATCATCATGTTCGTCTACAACAAGGTCGTCGAAGCCCGTGAGGCGAGCGTGCGCCAGGCGGCGGAGGAGGCCTGACCCATGGATAACACCTACGAACGCCAGAACCCGGCCTTCTATGCGTTGATCGCCGCCTTGGTGGTCATGTCGCTTGCGCCGATCTACCTGATGCTGTCGACCTCGTTCCGCCTCAACGTCGACGTCATGAGCGAAACGTCGAGTTTGCTTTTCTTTCCGACGCTGCAGAACTACGAAACGGTGTTGTGCAACGTCCTGTGGTACGACCCGGCCCACGTCGATTATTGCGACCCGACGTTCGGGCGCGCGCTTGGCAATTCGCTCATCGTGGCACTGATCTCGACGGGTATCACCCTGATCGTCGGCTGCATGGCGGCCTACGCCCTGGTCCGGTTCCGGTTCATGGGGCGCGGCACCATGTCGATGACCACGCTGATGATGCGCATGGTCCCGCCTGCCGTATTGCTTGTCCCCGTCTTCGGAATCTGGACCTTCCAGTACCAGCTCGACGGAACCCACGCCGGCACCATCCTGGTCTACGTGGCCATGAACCTGCCGTTCGTCATCTGGATCCTGCAGAGCTTCATCGTCCAGGTGCCCATTCAACTGGAAGAGGCGGCCCGAATCGACGGTGCCAACGCCTTCCAGGTGTTTTTCCTCGTCGTGCTGCCGGTCATCAAACCGGGCCTGGCGGCGGCGTCGATCTTCACCTTCCGCATCGCCTGGAATGAGTTCCTGATCGCCAACGCCCTGCTCGACCGGACGACACGGACCGTCCCCGTGACCATCGTCAATTCGTTGACGGAATACGATATCGACTGGGGTGTGATCATGGCGACCGGAATGCTGCTGGCGATCCCACCGATCATCTTCACCTTCGTCGCCTCCAAGCAGATCATCACCGGCATGACGGCCGGTGCGGTCAAGGGATGAGGTTACGGCGGCTTTGGGTCCGCTTCGGCCCAAGTGACGCGAGAGCACTCACGTCCGCTTAAAAGCCGGCGAGCCGACGATTTCCATGAACCGACCGTTGGGCGGCATCTGGGATATTCCAGAGATCCGGTCCGCCCGGATACTCGCCGGCGCAATTGGAGCCTGCCTTGGTGTCGCAACCGGACGGGGTTCAAAGGGTCTGGATATCGGCAGCCTACCCCCCCCGAAGCCGCCCTTTCGCCTAGTGGGTGGAATGCAGGGTTGGGATCAGTTTTCGTCCATTTCCATCATCTTGGCGGCGCCTCTCCCCATCGGTGATTTGTGCCTGTTGGTCCGGGCCATATGGCCAGCCGAGGAACGTCGTCATCTTTTGTAGGCATTCGAATTCAACGCCTGTATCGATGGGTGATTGGCAAAACGGGGTTTACTCCCATTCACGTCAATTAATACCGCATTCATCTCAACGACGATGTGTGCCTTGAATTCGACTCTTCGCGTTTCCAATTGGCGAGAATCGAAACTTCACAGGACTCCGACCGAAGATGCGCGATAGCGAACCATCGCCAGCGGAAATTCGAAACCTGGAGCCCAGCGAATTGATACTGGCCGCGGTGCGAGGCAGCGATTTCGGGGTGACCATCGCAGACGCCACCTTGCCCGACCTGCCCCTGGTTTATTCCAACAAGGCTTTCGAGCGTTTGACGGGTTACACTTTCGACGAGATCGTCGGGCGCAATTGCCGTTTCCTGCAAGGCCCGGAAACCAGCAAAAAAGCGGTCGATCGGCTGCGTGAGGCCATCCAGAATGAACAACCCATCACCACCTTGCTGTTAAACTACCGCAAGGACGGTTCGAAATTCTGGAACCGACTGCAGCTCACGCCGATCCATGACAGCGATGGCACGCTTCGCGCCTACATGAGCGTCCAGATCGATATCACCAAGGACGTGTCTTACACAACCGTCGATCAGGAACGCCAAAAGGTGGAAACCTTGGGCCGGCTGGCCGGCGTCGTCGCCCATGAGCTGAATAACGCGCTGCAACCGATCATCCTTATGGCGGAGACTTTGCGTGACGAGATGCCCGAAGCCGGCGCCGATCTTCGGCCCTGCGTCGACAGCATTCTCGAGCACGCCCATTTTGCCAAGGACGTCGTCGCCGGGGTGTTGACCTTCGCCCGCCGGGAACAAACGAAAACCGACGCCTTCGATTTGCAGGAGATCGTCGCCGAGGTGATCGCGTTCGCCTCGGAGTTCCTGCCGAGTGGCGTGCGTGTCGAGGAACGTGCCGCAGGCGCCGGTCTGAAGTCGGCCGAGGCAGCCGTCATCAACGTCAATCGCGCGGCGTTCGCGCAGCTGTTCACGAACATGTTCAAGAATGCCTCGGATGCCATGCAAGGGGTCGGCCGCATCGACGTTGTCCCCGACGTCCGCGACCTGGAGGGAGAGGCGGCCGCCCTTTGCGGCCTGGAGCCCGGACGGTATGCGGTTATCGACGTCGCGGATACCGGTCCGGGCATAGCACCGGAGCACCTGATCCGCGTCTTCGATCCTTTTTTTACCACCAAGCGTCCGGGCGAAGGCACCGGGCTCGGTTTGTCCACCGCTTACGGCATCGCGCGCGGATGGGCGGGCACCATCACCGCGGCGTCAAACGGCGGCGCGCATTTCACGATTTACATTCCCCTGGCACCGGCGGGCGGTCCATCGGCGTCACTTGAAAGTGAATAGGAGTAGGGCATGGCTGCGATTTTGTTGATCGACGATATGAAGGGGGTCCGTGAATCGCTCGCGATGATCCTTGAGAAGGCGGGCCATCAGGTCACCCAGGCGGCCGAAGGGGCCCAGGGATTGAGCGCGGCGGCAGGCGGAAAGTTCGATCTGGTGATCACCGATATCCTGATGCCGCAGGTCGACGGTACCGAGGTCATCATGCAGCTTCGCGACAGCGCCCGACTCTCCCGCACGCCGATCTTGACGATCTCCGGCGGCGGCGCCGATGTCCCGGCCGAAGAAGCCCTGAAGATTGCAGAGAACTTCGCTGACGAGGTGATGCCGAAACCCTTCTCCCGCGATGACATCCTGGCCGCGGTGACGCGCCTCACCGCCGCCGCGTGACGACAAGGAGACCTAACCGATGAATGCGATCAAGAACTTGAAAATCGGCGGCCGTGTCCAGACCCTGTTGGCATTACAGGCGGCTATCATGATCATCCTCGCCGCCGTCGCCATCTTGACCATGCAAAAGATCGGCAACGAGCTCACGGACATTGCCGAAGAGGACATTCCGCTCACCGAAATCCTCCAGGCCGTGACCGTCCACCAGTTGGAGCAAGCGATCCAGACGGAGCGGGCGATCGCCGTCGCCTCGGCCAAGACCGGGCACGCCGTCAACGACATAACGGAGGTCGAAAAGCGTTTCACCGAGCTCGCCAAACAAGTCGATAGCGAGATCAAGGAGGCGGAAAGGATCGCCGAGCACGGCTCAATCCATAGCCATTCGGAGGCGGGCCGGGAGAAATTCAAAAGCGTCTTGGAGCGCTTAAAGGTGATCGAGAAAGAACACGCCACGTTCGACGAGCACGCCCTGGATTTGATCAGCCGGGTGAAGGCCGGCGAGCTTGACGGGATCGAGGTCCTGGAAAAACAGGTTCACGAGGAAGAAGAGAACCTCGACCACGCGGTCGAATCGCTTTTGGAGGAAGTCTCAAAATTTACCGAGGTCGCGACGATGCGTCAAACTCTCGAGGTGTTTCGCGAAAAATCCCGAAAAGCCAATGAAGCAGAAACGTTGGCCGCGGCAACTCGTGAGCGCCAGCAGGAGCGCCAAAACGAAATCAACCAGCTTATCGGCATTTTTGGAGCCAGCATCGGCGGCATCTTTGATTTGATCTCCCATTCGTCGAGCAGCATGGTCGATAAGAGCAACGGCATGCGTGAAGATGCGGCCAATACCTTGCAGCTCTCCGAATCCGTGCTCTGCGAGGCCGATCAAACCTCGTCGATCGCTCAGCAGTTAAGCGCCGCCACCGAGGAACTCGCAGCATCCATCGCTGAAATCGCCCAACAGGCCACCAACTCGCTCAACGTGGCGACCAACGCCCAAAGCGAAGCGGAACGGTCCGCCGAGGAAGTCGAAGCCCTGACAGACGCAGCCGAGCGGATCGGCGAGGTCGTGCAGTTGATCACCGATATTGCCGAGCAGACCAACCTTCTGGCCCTGAATGCCACCATCGAGGCGGCGCGGGCCGGCGACGCGGGCAAGGGATTTGCCGTGGTCGCTTCCGAGGTCAAGAACTTGGCCGACCAAACGTCGAAAGTCACCGCCGGCATCACCGAACATGTCAATTCGATCCGCCGGGCTTCGGAAGCTTCGGCGAAATCCATCTCCGACATCTCGATGACCATCAACCAGGTCAGTGAGTTTTCCTCGGGTATCGCCTCCGCGATCACCCAGCAGGAAAGCACGACGCAGGAGATTTCCAGGAGCGTGGTCGAACTGGCCAATCGCTCGTCTTCGGTGTCGGAGAGCATGGGCGCGCTCCGAGAGCGGGCCGAGGATACGGACCGGCAATCCTCCTTCATCTCGGATTCGGCAGGAAGCCTGAACGGGGAGGCGGTGTCTCTGGCCTCAGAGGTTTCCGTTTTCCTCGACGCGATCCGAAATGTAGGCGACGAAGAGACGGGTGCCAGCTTTACGGCCATGGCCGTCAATCTGGATGGGCGGATCTCACGCGATGGCACCCCGCCTATGGCCTGCACGATCACCGAGATCTCGTGTTCGCACGCGACTATCATGCCGGCTTTCGATGGCAATTCGGGCAGCTCGGTCAGCCTGGAGGTCACGGCCTTCGATGGTGCTATTGACGCGCGGATTGCCGAACAAGGAAATGGCCAGACGACGGTTCAGCTACCGCTCAACCACAAACACTTGGCGCGCATGCGGGGTAATATTGAAGGCTTGCGGCAAGCTGCCGAATGATCGTTGCGTCGGCCAACCCCCGAAGCCGATAAAAACCGAAACCGCATTGGATGACCGATTTCGATCGTTGGCGGTCCTATGCACTTTTTGGGTGGAGCGGAAATCGCGCCGCCAAGCGGACTCGATCACCCATGCCCTCTATTCGATATGAGATCGGCGCAGGACCGGCCGCCCTATTTTGGGGCTTGGCGAGACTAGTCCGTGGGGCCCTCTGGCGGACCGTCAGGCCCAGCTTCAGCACTCCGAACAACACGGTCTTCGGGGAAGACAAGTGTCACCTTGGTGCCAAGGCCCAATGCGCTCTCGACGGAAAAAGTCCCGCCATGCAACTCCACCATTTCCTTGGTCAGGGGCAAGCCCAGGCCTGAGCCGTCATATTTTCGGCTGAATCCGCTGTCCACCTGGCCGAATTGAGCCATTGCTTTTTTTAGTCCCTCTTCGTCCATGCCGATACCTGTGTCGACAACGGTCACGGAGAACGACCCATCGTCAATCCGCTGTGTTTCGAGGAAAATCTCCCCGTTCTCCGGTGTGAACTTCATGGCGTTGCTGAGAAGGTTCAGCAGGATTTGTTTGAAGCGTCGGGCATCGACGTAAATCCTTTGCGGGCCGTTATCCGTGGAAAGTGACAGATCGATCCCCTTATCGAATGCCCTTTGCTCGATCAGGCGAGCCGATTCCTCGACGATTTTCGGTAGGTCGACGTCTTCCTTCACCAGATCAACGGCTCCGGCCTCGATCGCGGCGATGTCGAGAAGATCGTTAATGAGCTGCAAAAGATGATTTCCTGAGTTGTGGATGTCGTTGAGATATTCACGTTGTTTTTCGTTGGCGGCCGGCCCAAACACCGCCATTCGCAACATGTCCGAACTACCGATTACCGTGTTAAGAGGCGTACGCAGTTCATGGCTCATGGCGGAGAGAAACTCCGACTTGGCCTGATTCGCCCGATCGGCGTCGATCTTGGCTTCGCGCAATTCGTCGACCAGCGAGGCAAGCTCCACATCGCGCGCCACGAACACGACAGAAAAAGCGGCGATCAGACTGGTGATCACCAAACCGCTAATCATCACCAGCCAAACGTTGTCACGCTGATGGCGGTCAATGTACGCCGCGGTTGCGGCAATCTCGAAATCCCACTGGCGACCGCCGGGATCGGTGTTGTGGGTGTAGAGCAAAGGACCGGAGCTGGCAAAAAGCCCCCGTTCCTCGGATTTGACGACCCGGCTGTTTTGCAAAGGATTGGCATAGAGCAGCTGTTGGTCGGGCGGCGCCGAGCGATCGAAAAGCCGAAAGGCGAGATCGGTCGTGTCCAAATTCTTGAATGCATCGTTTACCAGATCGCCCAACCGCAGGACGCCGACAACAAACCCTTTCAGGGCGTTGCGGCGATCCTCGACACTGTCAATGCGATGCTCACTTTCGTAAACAGGTTGAAAGGTGAGGGCGCCGAACTGTTGTTCCGTTTCTTGAACCAGTTTGATACGTCCCGTGATAACCGTCTTTCCCGTATCCCGGGCCCGATTGAACGCTTCGCGTCGAACGGGATTGGACGCAACGTCGAACCCGTGGGCTTTCCGGTTGCCCTCCAGGGGTTCGATAAACTGGACCGGCACATACTCGGGACGATCGCCCGCGGCTACGAGTTGGTTCTCGGCATTGCGTTGGGTGATCCGGAAACCGGGGAATCCCGACCGGCGTCCCTCGGCCTCGAACGCCCCCCGGTCCTCTTGTCGAACCAGCGGATCCCATCCGAAGGCCTGGACGTGGATTTGCGAGTCCAACAACTGACGGGCAAACAGGCGAAATCCGGCACTTTCGACCTTCCCCGAAGTCACGACGAAGCCCTCGAGCGAGTTCAGCGCGTTGAGATATACGGTCAGGTTTTTTTCAAGGGCTTCCGACAAAAAGACCGACTGCCTTTCGAAACCGATCTGCAGGTGCAGCCTTTCCCAGGACGAGGCATACCAGGTGACCACCACTGCGATAACGAAGGCACCCGTCGCCGGAAGGGTTGCCGCCAGGTTGGCTTTGTGGTTGGGCCTTCCGGGGTTCCGCGCCCAGACGAGAAGCAATGGCGTGAAGACGAGAACACCGAAGAGATTTCCGGTCCACCAGGTCACGGAAGCATACAAGGCGTTTTCGACAGCCATACGGCCGACGACCAACGAGACGGCGACGCCGAGAACAGCGCCGGCAAGACAACCGATCGGGCCGCCCAAAAGGAGAAGAGAGAGGACTTGCATTGTTTCTTTGAAGGCGATGGGAAAAACGACGAATTTACGAACGAGGTAGGCGCTGAAGACGGCCTGGATCGTTGCCGCACTGGCAATTCCGGCTTGCGGCAACAGGAAAAGAGCAAAATCCTCGGCGCCTCCGGCTTGAAGCGAAACGGACAAATCCAAGAAGAATGAGCCAAGAAATACGCCGGGCCATGCCCGATAGCCGAAAACCAGAAGGCCGGCCAACGCAACGCCTGCCGCGGGATCGATGGGCGTCGCGTAACCGGGCGGTACCGCAAGCAACAACCCGAGCTTTGCGCCAACGAAATAGGCCAGGGCGAACGCGACGACCTTCATTTGCGGCCTTCCCAACGAATTCGATCAGCGAAGGGCAAATAACGATTATACAAGATATTACGGTAAATGGCTTTGTCGTCGAGCTCGAATTGATGTTGCCATGCCGGATATCAACCGCCTGACATCCCATCGGCTTCGCTCTGCTCTCCCTAGGCCCCTGAACGTTCCGACTCACGGAGTGCTCCGCGGTTTTGTGCCGGGGATAGGCAGACTAATCGCGCCCATCTCTGATGCCAATTGATCGCGCCTCTTTTCTCACCAAATCGGTGAAATGACGCACGGCCGCGTGGGGCACGGTGCGGGTGGCGAGATTGATGGGAGCAATCAGCTCGGTTTCTTTTTCGATCGGTCGGTAGGCAACGCCTTGAATTTGAACTTGGCAAAGCGACTCCGGCACGATGGTGTAGCCCAAACCGGCCGCCACCAAATTCAGTGTTGAAAGGATGCGAGGCGCCTCCTGTACGACTTGCGGCACGAACCCGGCCTTGTGGTAGGCAGAGAAAATCGCATCGTAGAAACCGGCCCCTGCGCGACTTCGGTACAATATGAGTGGTTCCTTGGCGAGGCTGTCGATGGTCAGGCCGCCGTCCTTTGTGTCGCTTGGCGGAACCGCATAGGGATGGTTGTCCGGCAAAGCGACCAGCATCGGCTCTTCCAATAAGGGATGGATGTTCAGTCCGTGCGGATCAGGCACCGGTGAACGGATGAAAGCGACGTCGATCCTCTCGTTTTGCAATCCATCAATCAACTCGACCGTACCAAGCTCTTCCAAAACAAGGTTGATCAAAGGATAGCGTTCTCGAAACAAACGGATCGTGTTCGGTATCATCGGATGGAACAGCGCCGAACTGGTGAAACCGATTGATACGACCCCTTGCTCGCCGCGCGCGGTCCGCTGCGCCCGTGCGCGGGCCTTCGACACTTGCGCCAAGATGACCTCGGTATCGGCCAAGAAAGACCGCCCCGCTTCGGTCAGCTCCATCCCCCGTGGCAGACGCTTGAAGAGCTGCAGGTTCAGCTCTGTCTCCAAAGCCCGGATCTGCTGGCTAAGCGGCGGCTGTTGAATGCCAAGCCGTTCCGCCGCTCGGGTGACATGGCCCTCCTCGGCAACGGCTTGGAAATAACGGAGGTGACGCAATTCCATAAATCATATCTATTTCATATTAAAAATGAGATAAACATATATTTTAAAAATGTATTAACTGTCACTATGTTTTCCGTGATCATTGAATTCGGAGTAGGACCGCCGATCGCTTCCGCGGCCCGGCGGATTGGAACAGAGTTAGAGTGGTGGGATGGTTATGAGCTTGTACACGGAATATCTGGCTGAAATCGAAGAGCGGAAAACGCAAGATCTGCATCCGAAACCCATTGAAGACGGGGCGCTCGTCGAAGAGCTGATCGCGCAAATCAAAGACACCGGTCACCAGCACCGAGAAGACTCATTGAAGTTCTTCATCTACAACACCCTTCCGGGAACGACGAGCGCGGCGGGCGTCAAAGCCGCGTTCCTGAAAGAGATCATTCTCGGCCAGGCGGTGGTCGATGAGATCGCGCCGGAATTCGCGTTCGAGCTTCTCTCGCATATGAAAGGCGGCCCGTCCGTCGAGGTGCTGCTCGACCTGGCCTTGGGCGACGATGCCGACATCGCCCGGGCGGCGGCTGACGTTTTGAAAACGCAGGTCTTTTTGTATGACGCCGATACGGACCGCCTGCAGGCGGCATATAAGGCCGGGAACGCCATCGCCAAAGATGTCCTCGAGAGCTACGCCGACGCCGAGTTTTTCACCAAACTGCCGGAAATCGACGACGAAATTAAGGTCGTGACCTACGTTGCGGGAGAAGGGGATATCTCCACCGACCTCATGTCCCCGGGTGCCGAAGCCCATTCCCGCGCCGACCGGGAATTGCACGGCAAGAGCTTCATCTCGGAGAAAGCCCAGAAGGAGATCGAGGCGCTCAAGATCCAGCATCCGGGCAAGCGCCTCATGCTGATCGCCGAGAAGGGTACCATGGGTGTCGGTTCGTCGCGAATGTCGGGGATCAACAACGTGGCGCTCTGGGCGGGTGAGCAGGCCAGCCCCTACGTGCCGTTCGTCAACATCGCGCCGATCGTGGCCGGCACCAATGGCATTTCGCCGATCTTCCAGACCACGGTCGGCGTCACCGGCGGCATCGGCATCGACCTCAAGAACTGGGTTAAGAAAGTGGACGACGACGGCAACCTCATCATCAACAACGACGGCAACCCGGTCCTGGAGGAAAAATACTCCGTCGCCACGGGCACGACCCTGACGATCGATACGAAAACCCAGAAACTCTGTAGCGAAGACGGCGCGCAAGAACTGGCCGACGTTGCAGCCTCGTTCTCGCCGCAATCGGTCGAGTTCATGAAAGCCGGTGGCTCCTATGCCATCGACTTCGGCAAGAAACTCCAGATCTTTGCCGCTGAAACCCTCGGCGTGGAGCCGAAGCCGGTATTTGCGCCGGCCAAGGTCGTTTCCCACCCGGGTCAGGGCTTGACCGCGGTCGAGAAGATCTTCAACCGCAACGCCGTGGGGGTTCCCGAAGGCACGGTCCTGCACGCCGGTTCGGACGCCACGGTGAAGGTGAACATCGTCGGCTCCCAGGACACAACCGGTCCCATGACCGTCCAGGAACTGGAAGCCATGGCCGCGACCGTGATTTCGCCGGTCCTCGACGGCGCCTACCAGTCCGGCTGTCACACGGCCTCCGTGTGGGACAAGAAAGCACAGGCCAATACGCCCAAGCTCATGGCCTTCATGAACAAATTCGGCCTCGTCACCGGCCGCGACCCGAAGGGCCAATACCATGCCATGACGGACGTGATTCACAAGGTCCTGAACGACATCGCCATCGACGACCGGGCAATCATTATCGGCGGCGATTCCCACACCCGCATGTCCAAGGGTATTGCTTTTGGCGCGGACTCGGGAACCGTTGCGCTGGCGCTGGCCTTGGGCCAGGCGAGCATCGCCGTCCCTGAGTCCGTCAAGGTGACCTTCAAGGGCAAGATGGGCGAACACATGGACTTCCGTGACGTGGTCCATGCGACCCAGGCCCAGATGCTGGCTCAATTCAACGGGGAGAACGTCTTCCAGGGCCGGATCATCGAGGTGCACATCGGCACGCTCCTCGCCGACCAGGCCTTTACCTTCACCGATTGGACCGCCGAGATGAAGGCCAAGGCGTCCATCTGCATTTCCAACGATGAAACCCTGATCGAATCCCTCGAGATCGCCAAGGCCCGCATAGGGGTCATGATCGACAAGGGTATGGAGATCCCCTCAAACATGCTCCAGGGCCTCATCGACAAGGCGGAAAAAAGGATCGCGGAAATCAAATCCGGTGAGCAACCGGCGCTGAGGCCGGACGATAACGCCAAGTACTTCGCGGAAGTGGTGGTCGATCTCGACCAGATCGATGAGCCGATGATCGCCGATCCCGACGTCGACAACATCGATGTCGCGAAACGCTATACGCACGATACCATCCGGCCGATCTCTTACTATGGTGCCGAGAAGCCGGTCGATCTCGGCTTTGTCGGGTCCTGCATGGTTCACAAGGGCGATATGAACATCATCGCCCAGATGTTCCGTAACATCGAGAAATCAGAGGGCAAGGTCGCATTCAAGGCGCCCCTGGTCGTCGCGCCGCCGACCTACAACATCGTCGACGAACTGAAGGCGGAAGGGGATTGGGAAATCCTGCAGAAGTATGCCGGCTTCGAATTCGACGACACGGCACCCAAGACCGAGGCCCGTACGGCTTACGAGAATACCCTCTATCTGGAGCGTCCCGGTTGCAACCTCTGCATGGGTAACCAGGAAAAGGCGGAAAAGGGCGATACGGTCATGGCAACCTCGACCCGCCTGTTCCAAGGACGGGTCGTGGCCGACTCCGCAGACAAGAAGGGCGAGTCGCTGCTGGCCTCGACACCGGTCGTGGTGTTGTCGACCATCCTCGGCCGGACACCGAGCATCGACGAGTACAAGTCGGCCGTGGACGGCATCAACCTGACCAAGTTCGCACCGCCGCTTGCCTGAGCCGAGCGAGTGGCCCGACGCTGATGGCGACGGCGGCGCCTGCCGGCTCCGTCCGGTTTTCGCCGCCGGCGGGGCTATGGACCGACGCGGACCTTTCCCACTGTTTACTTCAAGACCTTCGTCAGGCTGCTTCCGCGCCCCGGAATAAACAGATACCGGTAGTCAATCATTTGTCCCCCACGTCTCGGCGACTGAAATCGATATTGCAGCGCGTTCTCAAATTTGCCGTATGTACAGGACAGTTTTTCGATGGTGATGATGGTCTTCTGTTCCCGCCATTTTCCGCTCTCGAAGTGCCGTTTGAAAACGAACTCTCTTACCTCACCCTGTTGCCATCTCCCAATGGGAAACTTGGCCTCATTCTCGTATGCGACAATTCCTCATTTCTTCCAGCGTTCGTCCCAATAGCGTCCGATTGCATCTTGATTGTCGGTAAGGCCGATCAATTCTTTTGTCTGCCCCCCGTCTTTTTGCGGCGTCCATCGCTCATAGGCCGTTAGTTTCTTGCCGGTGGCCGGATCGGTCCACTTTACCGGGCCGTTCACACGAACCTTCCCGTGGCTGGTCAGCACGTTGCCGCTGGAATCGACTTTCGTTTGCTCTTTGTCGATTTCGGGAAACCGAATGGTCTCTTGCCCATCCCAATCAGCGCCTAAATACAGTTCGACCGGGATATAACGTTCTGTCACGGAACCATCGAGTTCGCACTCTTCCGCGTAGCCTGGATTTGAGTTCGCGATGATCCCAAGGCCGATCGCGATTGCCACAACACTCCTCATAATGATCTCTCAAGCGGTTCAAACCAACGTGGTGGTTCCGTGAAGACCTCTGAGCCGACTTCTTAAGCAGAGGTGTTTGCACTCATTGTCGAAACCCGCCGTGGACACCGGCATTTGGAAGAAGATCCGGTAATCGCGGGAGATTTCACCGGCGCTGCGACGATAAACGATCCAAATCGCGCAAGTGCATCATTCATCTCCGCCGGCGCCTTTGGGGCTGGGAGCGACTTTTCTAATTTTGAAGCTTCTCGACGCGGGCCCGGACTTTTAGCCAAAACGCCTTGCTTTCTAGGTCGCCAGCCTCCTCCGAGTAGATCGCCTTGGTGCCGGCTTCGGTGGCGGCATACTTCCCCCATTCGGCGATCAGGTCTGCGGCCGTCTTATCGATATCCAATCCTTTGGCAGAATCGGGGTTTGCCGCGGTTCCTAATCCGCACAATGGGCATTCAGCGCCAGCCTCGAAGATGTTCCCTTTCGACCCGCAAAAGGATGCCCCGTGACCGGGGGATCCATATTCCACGTCAATGATCAGGCGCTCACCGTCCAGTCTTCCCGAGATCCAGCGGAACTTATCATCGCCGCTGCTGTGTTTGCGCAGGAAGTCCTTTTGCGGTCCGAACGAGCCGTCGCTCTCGATCGGCATGTCAAAGGCGGAGACGTTGTCCGCGCCCGTGACGCGGCCGTCCTTGACCTGGCCGGAAATCTGCAGGGCGTCGTTGGTGCGGCAGCCAACTTGCCGAACCACACCACCGAACTCACCGGTTTCCGGATTGAAAGCGCCGGTTACTTCATCAGCCGCGGCAGGTGGAGAGACCGCCGCGACGGCAAACAGAACCGTCAGAATAATGAACCGCATTGAACTCCCCGTTCGCGCTTCCTCGGACGTGATATATGCCATTCTCGGATATCCCAGGTTAGTTGGTCAATTGAAGCAGGCCATGGGCGGAGCATTGTGTACGCGGGTGCCCGTGGACCCCATACCACGCCTCGATTTCGATCTTGTCGCCCATGACCTTTCCCTTGTAGGCCTGGACCTTGTCACCGGCGCGGTGCTTGCGAAGGAACACCTCTCCCTCAAACGTGCCGTCACTTTCGACCGTGACATCCAACGATTGACCCCTCATGACCTTCATTTTTGCCCGGCCTTCTCGGAGATCCGCCGAAATTTTGTAAGGTGGCCCTGGGCGGCATCCTTTCGGCGTCAGTTCGCCGATGAACTTCCCGGCAACGGTTCTGGCGTCGGCGAAAGTCGTTTCCGGCCCCCATAGGAAACCAGCAAACAGGGCCGCAACGATAATCGAATGGCGAAACAACATACCCGTCTCCCTCCTCTTCCTCGGTCTCGTCGCTGTCCTATCTGATAGGTTCAACCGGCGACGATTGTCATCACCCGTTTGGGGTAACAGACCCGGAAAAATAGACTAAGGTTGGCATTTATCCGCCCAGACTGCGTTCGAAGGGGGCAATGTGTTCGGGACGAAACATCTGGACTTTATCGGCAGGCTTTATGACCTCGCCTTGAACCCTGTCGGGTGGCGCCCGGTATTGGACGAATTCTGTACGTTCATTGATGCCGGCGCCGCCTCACTTCATGTGATGGATTCGCTCAATGATGAAGCATCGATGACCGAGTATGGCGGGTTAAATACGAAGGAGGTATTGAACGAATATAACGCAACCTTCGCGGCAATCGATGCCGAGGCACTTACGCCATTATTTGGGGCTGTCCTAGCTAAGGACGTTTTTGTCTCGAATTCACCCATGTCTTTAATTGGTTAAGCAGTTCCCGGTGATCACCTCCATTGAACCGCCATTCGCACTCCTTTAGGAACAGG
>Ga0056114_1000067_pt1 | contig 26437 bp, 24 predicted proteins | sample WorMetHERISLAND1_FD_77005 | JGI IMG/M metagenome (GOLD analysis project Ga0056114, IMG submission 77005) | Marine gutless worms symbiont microbial communities from Max Planck institute for Marine Microbiology, Germany - Olavius loisae HERON... ...
CCGTCGTCGCCGCCACAAAGTGCTCCATCAAACGATCACGCTTCCAACCACTGAGCCGGCTTCTTCTCGCATACATCCTGCAATCCTAGCCCAAGCATCTCGCTTAGCTAGGACAGCCCCCAAAATAATTATCTTCCATATTGACGATGCGCACCTCGGAGCGGGTCATCTTTAGAAACGACTCCTCCGAATGCGTATCGGACCACATGCTTTCCAGTATGACGTCGCCGATATCTTCGACGGTCGGCAGGTTCTGCTCGGAGCGCGCTTCCGGCGTCAGGCTGGCCAGCAGCGGATGCGCTAGAACCCGCGACTTTTCGAGCAATATGAACGGCGTATCGAAACCGGTCACGGACACTTTATTGGCGATGTACCGGGAAAAACTGGAGACGGGAACGACTTGCACGAGAATGCCTAAGAGAACTTCGTCACGCCGCAACGGCGTTTCGAGAATCAGGATTGGTTCGTTCAGCGGGTTGTCCCAATTCGGTTGCCGCCATTTCGGCCCTTCCGCGTTTTCGACTTCCGCGAACCAGGCCGTGAAATCGGCGTTGTGCTCCGTGATCGCTTCGACGACATTGCGCTCGTCGCGCATGTAGCGAAGGTATTCGCCGTCGCGCTGAATGATGGCGATGCCGGCCGTCTGCGGCGTCCCGGCCAGAGTCCCGAGCATGAAGGAATCCAACTGGGACCGATCGTTGACGTCTAGACTGCCGCGGGACACCTCCTTCGAAATCCAAAGCGCCTGTTCGACGATCGGCCGCAAGCGGCGGTCGATGTGTGAAACCATCGAGTCGATGGCGGCTTCGGCCTTGTCGGAAAGGAGGTCGAGTGTATTCTGGCGGCCGATCGCGACACCGAGATAGAGAACGATCGCCACCGCGACGGCGACCAAGCCTCCGAATCCGACGACGAGAACGGCGGTTATCGGCAAGCGCAAAGGAGAGGTTTCCGGGGGCTTCATTCTCTTGGCCAAAGGCGTTGGCATGTCGCGTCGCGCGGCATGACGATGTTCAGGACCGCGCCACCTGTTCGCTGGCGGCGATGATCTTTTCGCTCAGGGCCTTCATGATGCCGAGCGCCGCGTCGGGGTTCTGGGTGACCATCTTGAGGAACATCTCGCCGTCGATCTTCAAGGCCCTCAGCGTGCCTTTCGCGGTCACCGTTGCCGAGCGGCCACTGCTCAGAAACAAGGCCATCTCGCCAAATACGTCATTGCCGTGCAAATGGTTGACCTTGACGCGGTTGCCGTCCTCCTCGAGAAAGACCTCGGCCTCGCCGTCCTCGATTAGGTAGGCGCAGTCGGCGGATTCACCCATGCTGAAAACATCCTCGCCGTCTTCGTAGACCATCGGTGTACTGACGAAGGCGAGTAGCTTCAATTTCGATGCATCGAGGTTGCAAAAAAGCGGGATGCCTTTGAGCATTCTTGCTGTTTCTTCGACGTCCATTCGATTCCCTCCTTGGGGTCCCAGCCCCAATCCATTAATCGGGTTCCACCCCGATCAACTTATCCGGTTCCTTTCCCGATCGACCTCGGGGCGCCGCGCCCCAAATCGATCCTATCCCGTCAATCGCTTGTGGAACTCGGACCCTTCCTTGTCGAGTTCCCTCGTCTGTCCCTGTTCGATGACCTTGCCGCTGTCCATGACGATGACGTTGTCGAACCGTTTCGCCAGTTCGGCCCGGTTGACCACCCAGACCAGCGCCCGTTCCCGGTAGGCGTCAAGAACGCCATCGGTGATTTCCTCCTGCGAGGCCGGGTCGAGGGCGCTCAACGGGTCGTTGAGGACCAGGAGTTCCGGCTTCTTGATGAGGGCTCGGGCCAGCGACAGTTTCTGCCTTTGAACGGCGGAGAGCCGGCCACCGCCGACGCCGACTTGCGAATCAAGGCCCAGTTCGATGAGGACCGGCCAGAGTTCGAGTTTTTCGATGACCTCATTGATGATCTGATTGACCTCCTGGTGAGCCTGGGCGCGGCCATGGCGGATCTTGCCGAACAAGATATTGTCGATGACCGAGGCGGCGGCGTTGTAGTCCTCAACGTCGTAGAACTTGACGGCACCTTTGAGATCTTCGGGCAGGTCGTCGGCGAAGAACCGACGCGCCTGCAGGAGCTGTTGTTTGATCTCCTCCGTTCCCAGGCCCAATCGATGACGGTCCAGGACCAGGACGAAGGTGAGGCCCATCAACTGCGCCTTTTCGGCTTCTTCCAGGTTGTCGATGCCGCCGCTCTCGGCCCGCCTGAGAATGCCTTGGAACTCGGGCAATTCATCGGCCTGGATGAAACTGTAGCGCTCGAAGAACTCATGTCCCGGCGGCAGGTCCTGGAAGAGCTCGATCATCGTTTCGGCAACCTTGGCACCCGCCTCCAGTAACAAACTGCGGATTCCGACCTTGTCCAGGACCGCCAGCATGTAGGGGTGGGTTCCGAGATTGGCCGTGTTGAAGGTATCGCCGACTTGGCGGTGCTTGAGGCCGTAGTACAGGTTGTCGCGGATGGTTCCGTTGAACATATGGCCGCTCTGATCGACGTAGGCCGTCTGGTTGCCGAGCACGCCTTCGTGGATATCCTTGATGTCGCGGCCGTTGATGCTGGCCCGCCCGCTGTCCGGCGAGACAAGGCGGACCAGGAGTCTGACCAGGTCGTCGCGGCCGGATTCGCTGGAGCCGACGACAGCCGTTGTTCCCCTGAGCGGAATCTGGGCGTTGGCCCCGTCGAGCGTCTTGATACCGCTGTCGTCCTCGACGACGATATTGGAGATTCCGATATCGCCCTCGAGCATCAGTCTGTCGCCGACCGGGCCGCGCTGTATTTCTTCCGGCAGCATGCCGGCCGGCTGGAACTGCTCGATCAGCTGCTCGTACTTGATCCGCGCGTCCATGGCGATCTGGTAATGGGTCAGCAATTCCTTCCACGGCGGCGACAGGTCCTTGTAGGCGGCGAGTACGGCGACCAGGGCGCCGAAACTGAGGTCGCCTTCGATGACCAGGTAACCGCCGATCGAGTAGAACAGGAACGGCGTCACCTGGGCGATGAAGTTGTTGAGGAACTTGATGAAGAACTTGCGCTTAAAGATCTCCAGGCGGATGAAGAAGATCTTGCCGAGCCAACTGGAGATGTCGGCCAATTCGAAAGCCGAGGTGTCGTGTGTGTGGACTTCCTGGACGCCGGTGACCGTTTCGCCGACCCGCTCGGACAGGCGCCTGACGGCACGGACCCGTTGTTTGCCCAGTTCGTTGACCCGTCTCTGCAATTTCGGGATCAAATACATCTGGACCGGATAGAGCGCGATCGCGGCGATGCCCAGGAACGGGTCCTGGATCATGATGAACACCAGGATGGTCAGCAGCGTCCCGCCCTGGAAAGCCGGCAACGAGATCGCTTCACCGATGTAGCCGCCCAAGGGTTCGACCTCGGCGGTGATCATCGAGATGATCTCGCCCTGGGAGGTCTTGCGGAATTGCGGCATCGGGAACCGGAGGACCCGGCCGAAAAGCATGAAGCGCAGGCGGCGCAGCATGCGCTCTCCCATGCCGCCGCGGTAGATGTTGATCCACAGCTTGAAGCCGCCGTTGATCAGGACCAGGGACAGAAAGATAAAGCAGAGCGTCAGGAGGTATTGGGTCTGACCCATCTCGACGCCTAGGAAAACCTGCGGGAATTCCTCACCGCCGATGGCCTCGTTGATGATGGTTTTGGGCAGGTCGAGCGAATAATAGAGGAATGGAAACGACGCCAGCGTAACCGTCAGCAGGATCAACTGCTGGCGCCGGGAATAGCGCCAGATATAACCGAAGATTGTCGGTTCCATAGGCGTTCGACGAAACCCCGTATACGGTTGTGTCCGGTTTTTCCCGGATTTGTGCGACCCATATTAAAGGTTGAACGACAAACCTTGCGCAAGGCGTTTTTCTGGCGCCCGTGCCCTCACGTCCCCGTGTCGTGAATTGATTACCCTTACACGATTTGTTTCTTGTAAAAGGTCCGTCGACACCACAAGTTTGGCGATACACCACCTTTTTACCAACGTGATGCAAATCGGATAGTCATGACGGAGAGCGCAATTCCCCTCGGGTCCAGAATCGCTCATGCGTTCGCGCGTTTCCTGCCGCTTTCCTACTTCAAGAAACCGCCCAGCATCATCATCATCGACGTCACCAATTCGTGCAATCTCCGCTGTCCGGTTTGCCCGGTGACCTTCGCCATGACCCGCAAGCGCGGCTTGATGAAGCTCGACGTCTTCCAACGGATCATCGACGATTTCATAGGGGCCGCTGACAAGCCCGCCATATACTTCAACTTTTCCGGCGAACCGACCCTCAATCCGGACCTGCCGGACCTCGTCGCCTATGCCAACGAACATGGCCACGACACCTTTCTCAGCACCAACGCCACCAAGTTGGATGCCGAGATGGCCAGGCGCCTCATTGAGGCCGGGTTGGGACGGGTCAACCTCTGCATGGACGGGTTTTCCAAGGAGGCCCAGGAGAGCTACCGCATCAATTCTGACTTCGACGAGGTCAAGAACAATATTGAGACCTTTCTCAGCGTGCGTCGCGAACTGGGTGCGGAAAACCCGTTCACGGTGCTGCAGACCTTGCTGACGGCCTATTCGGAAGGCCAGGTCGACGAGATCACACAGTGGGCCGACGAGGTCGGTTTTGACCGGGTCCGCTTTAAGACCTTCAGTGTCGGCTCCTACACCTCCGAGGAGGAAAAACGGGAAAACGCGAAGTTCCTCCCGCAGAAGGAAGAATTCAAACGCCACCCGACCGGCGTCGAACGCGCGCTCTGCCGGACGCCGCTTTTCCAGACGGTTGTCTTCTGGAACGGTGACCTCGGTCTCTGTTGCATCGACTACGATCAGATGATCCAGTTGCCGAACATCGCCGAGCACGGCTTCATGCAGGCCTACCTGTCGAAGGAAGCGTTGCGGGCGCGCAAGAACGGTTTTTTAAAGAGCTTTGAAGTCTGCCAGGGGTGTCCCTACGGCAATGCGGAAAGCCTCGGGTTCAAGGTCAACCTCAAAAAACGGCGCAAAGCGGCCTTGAGCCGCGCCGCCTAGTGATTGCCTGCAGTCTGGGGCCGGCCGGTATACGGCCCTGAATGGAGTGAGGATCAACCGATGCCAGTCCTTCGACTATTGTTTGTATTGATCGTATTTTCGGTTGCCGCCCCGTCCATGCCGGCGCTTGCCGGTGGTCCGGCAGAGGCGTTTTATGGCCATTTCGTCGGCAAGGCCATCGACCAGGGCGCGGAAGAGATCGAGAACCGGGACCTTGAGGTGCACATCCGTCCCTACAAGAACGGCTTCAATATCGAGTGGACGACGACGATCCACAGGTCGTCCGGAAAGGTCAAGCGAGTTGCGTTCTCCATCAACTTCCGACCGACCCAGCAAGACGGGGTGTTTTCCTCGGCCATGCGCAAGGACAAGTTCGGTAATGCCCGACCTCTCGATCCGTTGAAAGGGGACCCCTACGTTTGGGCCGTCATCGAAGGCGGAGTTTTGACTGTCAATACCTTGATCATTCTCGACGAGGGTGGCTACGAGATCCAGACCTACGAACGCCGGATGATCGATGACGGCATGTACCTCGAGTTTTCGCGTATCCGCAACGGCGAGAAGCTCAAGGACATCCGCGCCAAACTGTTGCGGGTCGCCCAGTAGACACCTCTTTTGGACCACGCTGGCGCGGTTTCAAAGGTAGGTTTGAGGTGGTCTTTCCGGCAACTTAGCAATAGTCTTGTCGTCTGGGCAGGACGGAACGCACAACGATGCTGGTGGATTCAGGCCACACACGGCTCCTGATTTACAGTCACGACTCCTTCGGGCTCGGCCACCTGCGCCGTTGCCGGGCGATCGCTCACTCTCTGGTCGATCACCGCCAAGACCTCTCCGTGCTGATCCTATCCGGTTCGCCGATCATCGGCAGCTTCGACTTCCGGTCACGGGTCGATTTCGTGCGTATCCCCGGTGTCGTAAAATTGCGCAACGGCGGCTATACCTCGCTTGGTCTCGACATCGGTATCGAGGCGGCGATGACCATTCGCGAGTCGATCGTCCGAACCACGGCTGAGGTCTTCAAACCCAACGTCTTCTTGACTGACAAGGAGCCGACGGGCCTTCGCGGCGAGGTCGAGTCGACCCTACGCCTGTTGAAGAACAACGGCACCCGCCTGGTGCTCGGCCTCCGGGACGTCATGGACGACCCCGGCAAGCTGACCGACGAATGGGAGCGCAAGATGGCGGTGCCCGCCATGCGTGACCTCTATGACGACATATGGGTTTATGGCCTACCGGAGATTTGCAACCCCCTCGAAGGGGTATCGCTGCCAAGCGGCATTCTCGACAAGATCACCTACACCGGTTATCTGCGCCGCAGCTCCGCAACGGCGATCAACCCGTCGATCATTGAACAGATCGATATGCAGGACCCGTTCATCATCGTCACGCCCGGCGGTGGAGGAGATGGCGCCGGCCTCGTCGACTGGGTGTTGCGCGCCTACGAACATGATCCCGGCATCCTCCACCCGGCGCTTATCGTTTTCGGTCCGTTCATGCATCTGGACCTGCAAAGTGAATTCAAGCATCGCGTCGAGATGCTGCCGAATGTCCATTCGACGACCTTCGAGTCGAACCTGGAAAACCTGATCTCGAAGGCCTCCGGCGTCGTCGCCATGGGCGGCTACAATACGTTCTGCGAGATTCTCTCTTTCGATAAACCGAGCCTGGTCGTGCCGCGCACGGTCCCGAGGCTCGAGCAGTACATCCGGGCGTCGCGGGCCCAGGATCTCGGCCTCGTCAGCATGGTCGTCGACGACGGCGAACGGGATCCGCGCAAGATGGCCGAGGCCATCCGCACCCTGCCGGCCCGGCCGAAACCGTCGGAGGTTCATTTGCCGGGGTTACTCGACGGTTTCTCGCACATCAATGCGACTGTCGATCAGTGGCTGAGCGCGGCGCAAACGGGAGAGCCGTCTCTGCGCCTGGTGCACAAAGATGCGTGAGCGGCCGTGCAACACGTCGTCGCCATCGTCGTAAAGGGGTATCCCCGGCTTTCCGAGACATTCATCGCTCAGGAGATCCTCAGTCTACAGAAATCCGGGTTGCGCTACCGGATCGTGTCCCTGCGCCGGCCGACCGACAAGAAGACCCACCCCGTCCACGGGCAGATCACCGCCGCCGTCGACTATCTGCCGGAGTACCTCTACGAGGCGCCGGTCCGCGTGATGCGCGCCTGGCTGCGGGTACGCAAGCGGCCTGGATACGGAGCCGCCCGCGGCGCATTCCTCCGCGATCTGTTTCGCGACCTGACGCCGAACCGGGTCCGACGGTTCGGCCAGGCCCTGGTCATGGCCGCCGAACTGCCCGACGACGTGACCTGGATCTACGCCCATTTCCTGCACACGCCGGCATCCGTGGCCCGCTACTGCGCCGAGATCAGGGGATTGCCGTGGAGCTGTTCGGCCCACGCCAAGGACATCTGGACCTCGCCGGAGTGGGAGAAAGCCGAGAAATTGGCGCATATGGAATGGCTGGTGACCTGTACCCGCACCAATGTGGATCACCTGCGCGGCTTGGACACCGAGACCGAACACAAGGTACACCTGCTCTATCACGGTATCGATTTGGCACGGTTCCCGCCGATGAACAGGCCGCAAGCACCGGAGGGTTTGCCGACACCGGAAACGCCCGCCACCATCTTGTCGGTCGGCCGTGCCGTCGAAAAGAAGGGCTACGACGTCTTGTTGCGGGCCCTGGCCGACCTGCCCAACGGACTGCCGTGGCGTTTCGTACATGTCGGCGGCGGTGTCAATCTGTCGGCTCTGAAAGCGGCGGCCCGGAACTTAGGGCTAGAGGATCGTGTCACGTGGATGGGTCCGCGATCCCAGGAGGAACTGCTGGCGTTATACGGTGAGGCCGACCTGTTCGTCCTGGCCAGCCGTGTCGCCGGCGACGGTGACCGCGATGGCCTGCCCAATGTGCTGATGGAGGCGCAGAGCCAGTCGCTGGCCTGTATCGCGACGCGGGTTTCGGCCATTCCCGAATTGATCGTCGACGGCGAAACCGGGGTGTTGGTGGAACCGGACGACGCCTCGGCCCTGGCCGATGCGATGTCGCGACTGATCGTCGATTCCGAAATGCGCCATCGCCTCGGAGAGGCCGGCGCGGAGCGAGTCCGCCGCGCCTTCTCCCATGATGCCTCGATCGGCATTCTCGCCGAGAAATTCGGTCTCGCCACGACTCGGGACGTGGCGTGAAGATCGTCTTCTACGCACCGCTAAAAGCCCCGACGTCGCCGGTGCCGTCTGGTGACCGCCTCATCGGCCGCCTGTTGATGACGGCGTTGCAGGACGGCGGCAACACCGTTGATCTCGCCAGCCGCTTTCGGAGCTATGACGGCAGCGGCGACGGGGCCCGCCAGGCCCGTCTTCGCCGAACCGGTGAGAAGCTTGCTCGGCGGGTCGTGCGCCGATACCAACTTCACCGGCCGTCGGAGCGCCCTGACCTCTGGTTCACCTACCACCTCTACCACAAGGCGCCGGACTGGATCGGGCCGCCCGCTGCCCGCGCCCTTGGCATTCCCTACGTCGTCGCCGAAGCGTCCCTGGCGCCGAAGCAAAAGGACGGTCCGTGGCGGACCGGTCACGACGGTGTCGAACGGGCCCTCGCCGAAACCGACCTGGCGATCGGTCTGAACCGGGACGACGAGCCTTGCTTGCGTCCGGCCCTCGCTTCGAGAGACCGTTACGCCAGACTCGAGCCGTTTCTCGATCGCCGGCCCTACGTCGAAGCGGCCGGCGAGCGGGAAGCTGCCCGCACCGCCATTGCCGGCCGTTTCGGTCTCGGTACCGGCGACCCGTGGCTTCTGACCGTCGCCATGATGCGTCCGGGCGACAAGGTCGAATCCTATGAGATTCTTGCCCAGTCCCTGTCCCGCCTGACCGACCGGCGGTGGCGCCTGCTCATCGTCGGGGACGGTGAGGCGGAGGCCGAGGTTCGCGAGGCCTTTTCCGGCCTGGAGGCGCGGACGGTCTGGCTGGGGCGGCGGGAGGCGGCCGACCTGGCCGGTATCTACGCAGCCAGCGACGTCTTCGTTTGGCCGGCCGTCAAGGAATCACCGGGCATGTGCTTCCTCGAGGCCCAGGCCGCCGGTGTGCCGGTGGTCGGTTGCGACGCCGGCGGTGTGCCGGATGTCGTCGGTGACGGGGACACGGGGTTCCTGCCGCCGCACCGCGATTCGGGCGCTTTCGCCGCTGCCGTCTTGCGCCTTCTCGACGATCGAGACATGCGCCGGCGCATGGGGCAGGCGGCATATCATAGGGTCGCCGAACGCCATGACGTCGCCGCTGCGGGACAGCGTTTAAACCGTCTGTTGAGCGGGTTGAAGAGATGATCCCGTTGTTCGTCATCCGCCACGGACCGACGGCCTGGAATGCCGAAAAGCGCCTGCAGGGGAAAAACGACCTGCCGCTCAGTCCCGCCGGCCGCGCGGCCGTCGGAACCTGGCGGATCTCGCCCGACTGCGCCGGCTACCGCTGGGTATCCAGCCCCCTCGGCCGAGCCCTTGAGACGGCTCGAATCCTCGGCGTCGAATGCACGCCCGAACCGGCCCTTGAGGAAATGTCGTGGGGCCGATGGGAAGGCTCCCGGTTCGCCGACCTGCAACGGGAACTGGGCGAAACCATGAAACGGAACCAGGCTCGCGGGCTGGATTTCCGGCCTGACGGCGGGGAAAGTCCGCGCGAGGTGCAGGAGCGCCTGAGACCCTGGTTGGCATCACTCGATCGGCCGACCGCGGCAATATGCCATAAGGGCATCATCCAGGCGATCTACGCGAAAGCCGTGAATTGGGACATGATCGGTAAACCGCCCACCAAACTCCAAGACGCAACCGGGCATCTCTTTCACGTGACCGACGGTGTTCCCGCGGTTTCCCGGCTGAACATCCCTCTGGTGCCCGCATGACGACCGACGTCCTGTTCTACGTTCAGCACCTTCTCGGTGTCGGTCACGTGAAGCGCGCGGCGGCTTTGTGCCGGGGGTTCGAGCGGGCCGGGCTCCGGGTCTCCGTCGTCCTCGGCGGTCCGGCGGTCGATCTGGCCGACTTCGGGGATGCCGAGATCGTGCAGCTGCCGACGGCCTGGGCCGCGGACACGGGTTTTTCGGCGATCCTCGATGAAGATGGCGAACCGATCGACGATGCCTGGCGAGCCGGCCGCCGCGACCGTCTGCTCGCCCTATACGAACGGACCCGGCCCAGCGTATTGCTGATTGAGCTGTTCCCCTTCGGGCGCCGCCAGTTCCGATTCGAATTGCTGCCGCTTCTGGAAACGGCTCGCGGGCAAGCCCGAATTGTCTGCTCCGTGCGGGATGTCCTGGTCACCAAGGACAAGCCCGAGCGCAACCGGGAAGTCGCCGATACGGTCAATCGCTACTTCGACCGGGTTTTCGTCCATGGCGATCCGACGGTCGTGCCCTTTGATGCGACGTTCCCGGAAACCGAGCGCATTCGCGATCGCATCGCCTACACCGGCTACGTGGCCGAACGGGAGGGCGGCGGTTCCGGTGGATTGAAGGCCGCCGGTGAGGTCATCGTGTCGACGGGCGGCGGTGCGGTCGGCGAAAATTTGATGCGGACGGCCTTGGCGGCCCGACGGGCGGGTCACCTTGTCGAATACCCCTGGCGGATGTTGGCGGGCGGAAATCTTGACCCCGCCGTGTTCGACGATTTACGGGACCAGGCGCCCGACGGGGTCATCGTCGAGCGGGCGCGGCCCGATTTCCGGAAACTCCTCGACGGGGCCGCATTGTCCATTTCGCAGGGCGGCTACAACACGGTTATGGACGTGCTGGCAGCCGGCTGTCCCGCATTGGTCGTTCCCTTCGCCGACGGCAGTGAGAGCGAACAGACATTTCGGGCCCGCAAATTCGAACGGCGCGGGCTCCTGCATGTGCTCGACGAGGCCGTGATGACGCCGGAGCGCCTGGGGCGATCCGCCGCGGCAGCGATCACAGCACCGCAAGCCGCCCATGATTTCGATATGAGCGGCGTCGAAACGACGGCGCGTCTGGTCGCCTCGATGATCGAGGAAGGGGAGGGGCCGTGACCGACCACTGGCAACGGCTCGAAGACGAGCTGGCAGCTTGGCGCGATGCCGGCGAAACACCGGCGTTCTGGTGGCGGGACGACGACGCGACCCGGCCGACGGAAAAACTGGATCGGCTCCTGGGGCTGGCCGAAACATATAGCGTCCCCCTCGTCGTTGCCGTGGTTCCGGAACCGGCTGCACCGGAACTGGCATCGCGGCTCGCGGAGTGCCCATTGGCCTGGGCGGCGCAGCATGGATACCGCCACCACAACCATGAGCCCGAAGGCGTCAAGAAATCGGAATATGGGGAAAGCCGCACCGAGGCCGAAATGACCGACGAAATCCGCGCCGGGTGGTCGCGGCTGCACGGTTTCGCAAACCGGCTCCCAGTCTTCGTGCCGCCCTGGAACCGGCTCTCGGAGACGGCTTTCCAAGCCGTTAGCAAGGCCGGGTTCATCGGAGTTTCGGGGTTCGCCGTGCGTTCGCAAGCGGAGCCTGTTGCCGGTCTCCGGCAGGTCAACACCCATGTCGACGTCATCGACTGGCGCGGCACGCGCGGCTTCACGGGCGAGGAAAAGGCGTTGTCGGATATCGTCACGCACCTGGCGGCGAAACGTCTTGGTGGCGCGGATGCGAACGAGCCGACCGGGCTTCTTACGCATCATCTCGACCATGACGAGGCGTCCTGGACCTTCGTCGAGAAACTCCTCCACTGGACGCGCGAGCAAGACTCCGTAAAATGGCCTCGGTTGACCGACGTGTTCGGTCTCCTGAGAACATAATAACGAACGAACATACAGGGCGGATGCGTGGGAGATCTCCTGAAAGTCAACGACCTCAGGGTCGGCTTTGATACCCGTGCCGGCCGGGTCGATGCCGTGCGCGGCGTGTCATTCCGCATCCGGCCGGGGTCCTGCGTCGCGATCGTTGGCGAGAGCGGCTCGGGGAAAAGCGTTTGCGCCCAGGCGATCATGGGAATCCTGCCGAAAGGGGCAACAGTTGAGTCGGGGGAGATCCTGTTCAATGACCCCAAGAAAGGCGGCATGGTCAGCGATCTCGCCAAGCTCGATCCGGCCGGACCCGACTATCGCAACATCCGCGGCGGTCGCATTTCGATCATCTTTCAGGAGCCGATGACCTCCCTTTCGCCTCTGCATACCATCGGCGATCAGATATCGGAGGCGCTGAGGCTGCATGACGCCTCCGATACGAAGGTCTGCGAACAGCGTACAATCGAAATGCTGAAGTTGGTCCGGTTTCCCGATCCGGATCGCGCCTATCGTACCTATCCCTTTGAACTGTCCGGTGGCCTTCGGCAAAGGGCGATGATCGCCATGGCATTGGTCTGTGGCCCGGCACTGTTGATTGCCGACGAACCGACGACGGCGCTCGATGTTACCGTCCAAGCCCAGATCCTCGGTCTCATCAAGGACCTGCAACAGGAACTCGACATGGCGGTCCTGATGATCACCCATGACATGGGGGTCGTCGCCAACGTCGCCGAGGAAGTGGTCGTCGTCTACCATGGCGAGGTCATGGAAAGCGGCGTCAAGGAGGACATCTTCGAGAATCCCGGCCACCCCTATCTGCAGGCTCTCCTCAAGGCGGTGCCGCACTTCGACACCGAAGGCACGGAACGTCTGGTGCCGCTCCGGGCCATTGAGCCGAGACGCGGCGGGCTCCTCCAGAAACGTGACGAAACCGCGGCCGTCGATGCCGGCAAGCCGCTTCTGGAGTTCAAGAACATTTCCAAGAGCTTCACCATCCGTAGTGGTGGTTTAGGGTTCGGCGGCGGCGAGGGGCGGACCGTAAACGCCGTCGATCACGTCAGTTTCGATATCCGCCGTGGCGAATGCCTGGGGCTAGTCGGCGAAAGCGGCTGCGGCAAGACGACGGTCAGCAAGATGATCATGCGGGCCATCGATGCCGACCAGGGCGAGGTGGTTTACCATGGCCCCGACGGGCCCCGCGATCTGTTGCATCTCGACGACCGGGCGATGGTGCCCTATCGCCAAAAGATCCAGTACATCTTTCAAGACCCCTTCGGCTCGCTCAATCCGCGGATGACCGTGTTCAACATCCTCAGCGAACCCTTGGCCATCCACAATGTGGGAAACAAGGCCGGCCGCCGCGAACTGGTCCAGGAACTCATGGATCTGGTCGGCCTCGACCCCCGTTACCTCAGCCGCTATCCGCACAGTTTTTCAGGCGGCCAGCGCCAGCGCATCGGGATCGCGCGGACACTGGCCCTACAGCCGGAACTGGTCATCTGCGACGAACCGGTATCGGCGCTGGACGTTTCGGTTCAGGCGCAGGTGCTGAACCTTCTGAAGGACCTTCAGGAGGAACTGGGGCTGACCTATCTCTTCATCTCCCACGACCTGGCGGTCGTCAATTACATCGCCGATCGCATCGCCGTTATGTGCCGCGGTCAGTTCGTCGAACTGGCGCCGCGCGCGAGCCTGTTCAAGGAGCCGCGCCACCCCTATACCAAGGCTCTCCTGGCTTCGGTGCCGTTCCCCGACCTGTCGCGCCCGCTTGATTTCGCGACGGTGCGAGAGACGACCATGACCGACCCCGACAGTTGGCCGGAACCATTCGACGTGCGTGATGCCGTCGACGCCTCGCTGATGGATCTCGGCAACGGGCATTTCGTGCGGGCGCACGAACTTCCCGGTGAAGCGGCGATCGCGTAACATGAAAGGCGCCGAGGTATGTGCGATCGCCGCGATTGGCGGCACTCTCGGCGACGGACCGGCGTTTTCTGCGGACGACCTGGCGTCTTTGGATTCGGGCCCGTTCACCAGATTGTTGCCGGTAGAGCTGTCGGACAATGCGACAACGGCCGTTGCACAAGCGAACGCCGTTCTCGAGCAAGCGGCGGGGCAGGGCGCCCAGTGGGTCCTGTTCGTCGGTGCCGGCGAACGGGTCCATCCGCAAGCGTTTGCCATGACGGCGCCGGCGACGGCGGCCTATGACGCGATCTGGGGTGGGATCGGCGTCGGCGGCGGTGAGCAAATCGAGATTCCCAAGGCCTGCCGGTTCACCTGCGACCGCATGCCGGACGGTGCTCACATGGCCCTTGAATGGTGGGTCGGACGCAGCCATTTCGCCCGCGTTGATGTGGCGCGCGCGATCGGGTTTTCCGAAACGGCGGGTGAAACCTGGTACGCCGATTATCTGATGCGGTTCTGGCAGCGCGGTGGGTGCCTGAAAACGGCGCAACCTCTTACCACGGCCGAAAACCTGCCGGTCGTCGGAGACGGCGATAAGGCGTTCATTCGCGAAGATCTCGATCGTCATCCCCAGTTCATGGCCTTCGACTATGGTGGCCGTATGATGAGGTTCCCCTACACGGGCATAAACCCCACCGTCGAAAGGGTGCAGTTGAGAGGTGTCTTTTTCGAGCAGCGGGAACTGGAGGCCGTTGCCAAGACCGTCGCGGCCGGTGGCGTGATTGTCGATGTCGGCGCCAACACCGGGAACCACAGCCTATTCTTCGCCGCCGCCATGGAGGCCGAACGCGTCATCGTCTTCGAACCCAACCCGGTGGCCGGGCACCATCTGCGCCGGACGATTCAGGCGAATGGCCTGACCAACATCGATACCAGCCAACTGGGCGTCGGGGTCGGCGGCGAAAGCGGGCGCATGAAAGTCGATGCCGGGCGCCGTGGTCATCTGGGAACGGTCCGGCTGGTCGCCGACGATACCGGAGAGATAGAAATCCGGACGCTCGATGATGCCGTCGAAGGCCGCGTCGACCTCATCAAGATTGACGTCGAGTCCATGGAGCTGGACGTGCTGAACGGTGCCCGAAGGCTGATCGAACGGGAAACACCGGTGCTGCTCGTCGAGGTCGAGGATGCCAACATCACACCCTTCCTCGCCCTTATTGATAATCTGGGCTACCGTGTCGAAAGGGTGTTTGCCGACGAGGGTTATGCCAATTACCTCGTCGTGCCGGATCGGGTGATAAGGCATTGATGAGGCTTTATGTCATAAGCGGGCTCCTGTTGGCCCTGGTGATCGGCGCCGCCGCGTCGGCAGCGGAGGTCGTTGAACCACCGTACCTGGCGGAACAGGTGAAGAGCGGTTCCCTGCCGCCTGTTTCGATGCGCCTTCCCGGTGAGCCCTCCGTTGCCGTCATTGACCGCCCCGGATCGCGGATCGGGCGTTATGGCGGCGACCTCCGCATGGTCATGGGCCGCGCCAAGGACATCCGCATGATGATCGTCTACGGTTACGCCAGGCTCGTCGGCTACGACCGAGAGATGACGATCGCGCCGGATATCCTGAAATCCTTCGATGTCGATGAAGGGCGCATATTCACGTTCAAACTGCGAAAGGGCCATCGCTGGTCGGACGGGCATCCCTTTACGGCGGAGGATTTCCGGTATTTCTGGGAGAACATGGCGCTCGACCCGGATATCTCGCCGCTCGGTCCCTCGAAGGCGCTCCTCGTCGATGGCAAGAAGCCGAAGTTCGAAGTCATCGACGAGACCACGGTGCGTTACACCTGGCACAAACCCAACCCGTTCTTCCTGCCGGCGCTGGCCGCCGCCTCGCCGCTCTACATCTACCGGCCGGCCCACTACTTGAAGAATTACCACGCCACCTTCGTCGACAAGGAGGAATTGGAGAAACGGGTCAAGGACGCGAGAAAACGCAACTGGCGGGCCCTGCATTACTCGAAAGACCGGCAATACCGAAACGACAATGTCGCATTGCCGACCCTACAGCCCTGGCGCAACACGACGCCGCCGCCGTCCGACCGCTTCATCTTCGAACGCAATCCCTATTATCACCGGGTCGACGCGGCAGGCCATCAGCTCCCCTATATCGACCGGACCATCATTACCATCGCCGACCCCAAGCTGATCCCGGCCAAGGTCGGCAGTGGCGAAGTGGACCTGCAGGCGCGTTCGCTGCAGTTCAAGAACTACACCTTCCTAAAGCGTGGCGAGAAGCGCAACGACTACAGCGTGTTCCGCTGGCTGACGGCGAAAGGCGCGCAGATGGCGCTCTATCCCAACCTCAACGCCAGCGACCCGGAATGGCGAAAGCTGACCCGCAACACCGATTTCCGCCGGGCCCTTTCGCTGGCCATTGACCGCCATGAAATCAATCAGGTCATATTCTTCGGCCTCGCCATCGAAACCGACAATACCGTGTTGCCGATGAGCACGCTGTTCGATCCCTCGTTGCGGAAATGGACGGATTACGACATCGACCGGGCCAACGCGCTCCTCGATGGGTTGGGTTTGACCGAGCGGGACGGTCGCGGGCTCCGGTTGCTTGCCGACGGGCGGCCCGCCGAAATCGTCGTCGAGACGGCCGGCGAGGACAGCGAGCAGGCGGACGTTCTCGAGTTGATCCGCGACAGCTGGCGCCGCGTCGGCATCAAGGTGTTCACAAAACCGACGCGGCGTGAGGTATTGCGACGGCGGGTGAAAAGCGGTGCCACGGTTATGTCCGTCTGGTTCGGGCTCGAAAACGGTGTGCCGACGCCGGATTCGTCGCCGGCCGAGCTGGCGCCGACCGCTGACGATCAGCTGCAATGGCCGCAATGGGGTCTCTACCACCAAACCTCGGGGAAGGGCGGCAAGCCCATTGATATCCCGGAAGCGCAACGGCTTTTCGACCTCAACAAGGCGTGGGTCGAGGCATCCGACGAAGAAAGCCGCCGCGGGATCTGGCAAGACATGCTGGCGATCTACGCCGATCAGGTATTTTCCATCGGTCTCGTCGCCGGGGTCGTGCAGCCGGTCGTCGTCAACAACCGGCTCAGGAACGTACCCGAAAAGGGTATCTACAATTGGGACCCCGGCGCCCACTTCGGGGTCTACCGTCCCGATACGTTTTGGTTCGACGCACGGTAGGCGGACGGCATGCTCCCTTATTTCATCCGCCGCGTCGCCACCATGGCCGTTACGCTCCTCGTCATCAGCGTGCTGGTCTTCGTCATCATTCAACTGCCGCCCGGCGACTACCTGACGACCTATATCGAGGAACTGAAGTCGCAAGGCGAGATGGTCGACGAAAAGAAGATCGAGTTCCTGCGCTCGCAATACGGCCTCGACCGGCCCATGTCGGAGCAGTACTTCGTGTGGATCACCGGCCTTTTCCAGGGCGAACTCGGCTATTCGTTTGAATACGACCTGCCGGTTTCCGAGGTCGTCGGCGATCGTCTGTGGCTGTCCATGGTGCTCAATTTCGCCACCGTCATCTTCGTCTACCTTGTGGCCTTCCCGATCGGTGTCTATTCGGCGACCCATCAGTACAGTTGGGGGGACCACGGACTCACTTTCATCGGTTTCCTCGGCCTGGCGACCCCCAACTTCCTGCTGGCCCTGATCCTGCTCTACGTCGCCAACGTCACCTTCGGCACGTCGATCGGCGGCCTCATGGAACCCGAGTATATCGACCAGCCCTGGTCCGTCGACAAGGTGCTCTCCGTTCTCGAACACCTTTGGGCGCCGGTCCTCGTGATCGGCACGTCGGGAACGGCCGGCATGATCCGGCGCTTGCGCGCCAATCTGCTTGATGAACTGCAGAAACAATACGTGGTCACCGGCCGCGCCAAGGGTCTCTCGGAATCGCGCTTGTTACTCAAGTATCCGCTGCGCATGGCACTCAACCCCTTCGTCGCCGATATCGGCAGCCTGTTGCCGCAGATCGTCTCCGGCGCGGTCATCGTGTCGGCCGTTATGAGTCTGCCGACGACAGGCCCCATGCTGCTCGACGCGCTTCAGAGTCAGGACATGTACCTGGCCGGCTCCTTCCTCATGTTCCTGGCCCTCTTGACCGTCGTCGGCATGTTCGTTTCCGACATCCTGCTCGCCATCCTCGATCCACGCATCCGCCTCGAGGGAGGCATCAAGCGATGAGCGAGCGCCTCGCCCATTACGTCTCGGACGCACCATTTGATCCGGTTGCCGTGGAGAAGCTGACGGCGGAGCAGGAACGCTACTACATGGCGTCCCAATGGCGGATGATGTGGTGGCGGTTCAAGCACCACAAGCTCGCGGTCGTTGCCGGCATCATCCTGCTCGCCGGTTACCTCAGCCTCTTCATCACCGAGTTCCTGGCGCCCTACAACCTGCATACGCGCAACGCCGATTTCGTCTACGCGCCGCCGCAACAGGTCCACTTGTTCCACGACGGCGAATTCCGCGGCCCCTTCGTCTATCCGCTCAACTACAGCCTCAATATGGAAACCCTGAAGCGGGAGTATTCGGAAAAAACCGACTCGGTACAACCGATCCGGTTCTTCTGTTCCGGCGACAAATACGAGTTCTGGGGTCTTTTCGAGGCCCGCTACCACCTCATATGCCCGGCCGAGGGCGGCACGCTCTATCTGCTCGGTACCGACCGGCTCGGCCGCGATATGGCCTCCCGGCTGCTCTACGGCAGCCGCATCTCGCTGACCGTCGGCCTCATTGGCATCACCATCAGTTTCATACTGGGCATCAGCATCGGCGGTGCCGCCGGTTACTTCGGCGGTATCGTCGACAACGTCGTACAAAGGATCATCGAGATCCTGCGCTCGCTGCCCGAGTTGCCGCTATGGATGGCGTTGTCGGCGGCCCTGCCGGTGACCTGGAGCCCGATCCTGATCTACTTCGGCATCACCATCATCTTAGGCCTCCTTGACTGGCCCGGTCTGGCCCGCGCCATACGCTCGAAACTGCTGGCCCTTCGCGAGGAGGATTACGCCATGGCGGCGCGCCTCATGGGCGGCTCGCCGCCTCACATCATTGGCCGCCACCTGTTGCCCAATTTCATGAGCCATCTGATCGCGTCGGCAACGCTCTCGGTGCCGTCCATGATCCTCGGCGAAACGGCGCTCAGTTTCTTGGGCCTCGGTTTACGCCCGCCGGTGACCAGCTGGGGGGTCCTGCTGGCCGAGGCCCAGAACATCGAGGCCGTGGCCCTCTATCCCTGGCTGATGCTGCCCATGCTCCCCGTCGTCATCGTCGTCCTCGCCTTCAATTTCCTCGGCGACGGGCTGAGGGACGCGGCCGATCCCTATCACTGATTGGTGGCGGAATGCTTGAAAACGCGGGCGATAAGCCGACTAGAAAGTAGATCGGACGACCGGAATCCGCCCGAGGCGACATGTCGCCTTCATTAACGGACCGTGTTGTGTCTTGGGTTGGGCGCCGCCTATCGCATTGGTTCAATGCTGGGTTCACATTCAAACAAAGATTGTGCCACAATGGCCGAAGGCAGGGGGGAATCTGCGGGATCGGAGTTAAAGGTTCCAATTGTTGGCGGAATTTTAGTTTTCACCCGATCATCAGCAACCGAAGGGCTACAAGATACGATGACCAATTCGAGGGATGATGACGCGACAATGGTGCCATTGGGCGATGCCTACGAATTGCTAAAGCTGAGAGCGGTCCGTGAGGTCGAACAGGAAGTACTCGATCGCGCCAGGCTGAGGTTCTTTTGGATTAGCGTCGTTGTCGCTGTTCTCAGTCTCGTCGGCGTGAATGCCATCGGCTACGTGGTCATTCAAGGCGTCCTTGGAAAAAAGATCGAGGACGCGACGATCGCTGTCGAGTTGTCCAAGGACGCTCTCAAACGTTCCAACGAAGCCACGCAAGCTGCGAGCCAGAAAGCTCAGCAGGTCGGTAAACTGGCCGATTCGATGAATGACCGCATTGCCGCGCTGCGCAGCCAGATCGAGGATACCACGACACGAAGTCAGGCCGCTGTCGAAATAGCGAGAACTGGGCTGCAAGAACAATTCGATGAATTGATAAAACAGATACGTTTGGACCTGGGGCGAGAAGATTCGCTCGCCAAAATCGAAAAGACTCGAAAAGCGGCGGATGAAGCTCGCGATCTATTCAAGGACAACTCCCGATACAAAGTGGGGATGGCCTACAGAGGGAATATAGAAGAGAAAGTCTTCAAGCTTGCAAAGATCCTTCGTGAGAAGGGTTTCAAGGCGATTCAGTTCGGTTGGGCTGAAACTTCTCGACAAAAGAAGTGCAAAAGGACCTATCGGACAATTTCAACGTTCCATTCGTAGTATTCGAATCCCAACCTAAAACAGCCCTTCTCTACAGGAAATCCGATGAGAGCAAGTTGCCGAAGGTGATGAAGGTATTGAAAGACGAATTTACAAACCTCGCCGCCATAGAGGTGGATGTCGAAGTTTTGGCCGGAATTATGGAGCCACAACCGGTCGACTTTCTCTTGTACGCCTTTTGAATTTCGTTCTCGGGGAGATGATCGCTGGTTTTTCGCTGGATCATTGCCTTTCCGCTACCTTTCTCCAGCCGTGCTCCCGGTGGTCATCGTGGTGCCCGCCTTCGGACATCGCCTTGAAGGGTTTGTGGCGACGCGGCCGCGCTAGGTACTAGACTTTCATCGATTCCAGGCCGCCGCCGGAGAGGACCGTGAAGGCATGCCCGATCGGCCACCCGGTGTGGGCGGAGATTGCATCGAGCCCGGCCTTGACGGCGTCTTCGATGGTGACGGCGGCGTTGGCCGCTTCCGCGATCTGGCGGATCAGGGCATTGCCGGCGTTGGCCTGGCGAAGTTCCTCGGCCACCGTCTTCTGGTCGTCGATGTCGTAGACCCAGCCGTAGTAGCGCCCGCCGGCCTCGCCCTCGATCTTCTCGAAGGACAGCAGGATCCAGAAGGGCTGGCCGTCGACGGTCTTCATCAAGGCCTCGACGTCGCGCAACCGCCCTTCCTTGCGCAGGCGCGCGCCAATGGCGTCGCGCTCACGGGGATCGACGTAGAGGTCCCGGGCATGGGCGGCCATAAGCTGCTCACGGGTCATGCCGACCATCTCGGCCATGCGCGAGTTGACGAACTCGAAGGAGCCGTCGTCGAGAACCACGGTTGAGCCGATCGGACTCGATTCGAGGATGTCGTAAATACTCGGCGCGGATGATGGGGCCGCGGTCGATGGGTCGGCGCCCTGCGGCGCTGCGAGACGCGCCCTCAATTCCTTGACCTCGGCCGCCAGTGCCGCCTTGGTCATCTTCTCAGGCGTCGGTCTCTTCTTCGTATGCCGCGCCTTGGATCGTTCGCCGCCGGTCTTTGTCGGTTTCCGTGCCATGGTCCTCCCCCGATGGCCGGGACGGTCTTATGATTTTGCTTTGGATGACGCCCCGTTTGTTGTCGCCAAGCCATGTTAATCGGTTCGATTGCGGCGCGCACGGGTCGATTTTTTCGATTTGGCGCTGTATCGGCGAGATCCTTCGAGAGTTCTTCAAGGGTCCGCGACTAATCCAGAGCCTGCAGTGGCGGCGATCACGGAAGACTCAAAATCCCGTGACCTCACGGCAATGTTTACGCCTGTGTGTAGGCGCCTCTGGCAAAATGGGACCAGAGGTAACGCCATGAAAAAACTCGTATTAATCATCCTTTCCGCGTCTCTGGCCGGGGCGCCGGAGGTCTTCGCAGCGTCGAACGACCCCCTGACCCCGAAACGCCATTTCAAGATCGAGAAGCCGGGCCGGCTTTCCCAGGCGGAGGCCTTGAGCGTCTACGAGAACGTACGCGAGCAGATGGCCAAGGGATACGGATCGTCGGGTGACGCCACCGCCAAAAACTATACCGGGTGGCGCCTGTTCAATACGGCGCCCTACGTGTCGGCGACCCACGGCAACCGCTACGTGAACAACTACGGCAATGTCGTAGCCAAGGACTATCATCGTCTGAAAAAGGGCGATCAAATGCCGGCCGGTTCGATCCTCGCCAAGGACAGCTTCACCGTGACCCAGGACAACGCCCTTTACGCCGGCGCTCTTTTTCTCATGGAAAAACTGCCGGTCGGCACCAGTCCCAAGACCGGCGACTGGCGCTACCAGATGATCATGCCGGACGGCAGTTTCCTCGGCGACAGCCAAGGGGCGGGCGCCGACAAGGTGGCCTTCTGCCACGGCTGTCACAAAGCGGTGAAGAACAAAGACTACCTGTTCTACATTCCCGAGGGATATCGCCGCCAGTTCCTGGATTGAAGCCAGTCACAATACCTTTCAACGAAACCGGGCTCGTGCGATGGTGGGCGACATCATGTGTTCACAGCTCGTGTTCCTGGGTGTTTTGCTCGTACTCCTTCTGCTCTATGGCCGCCTTCGCGCGAAAACGATCGACGTGTTGCTGCGCCATGGCATCGGGACCTCGCCCCAGTGAACGGGGAGTTGGCCTGGAGATCGTCGACAGGTGAAGTTCCTCCACATGGTGCCGGAATCCTATTTCGAGGGCGCGGATATGAGAATTATGCGGCGGCCGAGGACCGTGTTTTTGCTGGCTTTGATTTACATCCTAGGATTTGCCGCCCTGTGTCCAAATAATTCACTGAAAGTCCCATTAGCGTGATTGTCTGAACCATGAGCCCGCCAAAAACCCTGTTCGACAAGGTCTGGGACCGCCACGTGATTGCGGCACTCGACGGCGGCGCCGATCTCCTCGCCGTCGACCGCACCTTCCTGCACGACCTCAGCGGCACCCGGGCCATCCGGGCCTTGAGCGAAGAGGGGCGTCGCGTGAGCGAACCGGGCCTGACCTTCGCCTCGCCGGACCATGCGGTGTCGACCGCGGCCGAAGGACGCCAGGAACTCCATCGTCGCTTCCGAGAGATCCGCGTTCTCGTTCTGCAGGAGTGTGCGGATGGCGGTCTCGTTGCCGGTCTTGACCAGGGCTTCGGAGACTTCCGGGCTGACCGTATGACGGATGGCAACGGCCATTTGATGTTCCAGCGTCCGGTTGCGGACGATTTCGATCAGCGTTTGATCTCTAAGAACCTTGCTCTCGGTAAGGATCGGATAGGCGACTTCGATCTCGTCATTGGCCAATAGGTTGATCAGGTCCTCTGGCGGATCTTCGCGGTCGGCAAGCCGCGAACTGATGACCTTACGGATTTCCATCTCCGCGTCACGCACCACATGATGAATGATTTCGTACATGAGGATGCGTTCGCGCTCCGTGAGCACGTGCTCTTCACCGGAGAACAGATCGGAGATGATTGCCGCCAATTCGCTTCGGCTTGCGGCAGAGCGTTGCCGAGCCAGCTCAAGCAGGTAGTTGCTGTCAAACTTGTCCATTCCCGGGAGGGGTCCGTCTCAGGTTTCGCGGCTTCCCATTTTCAGATAAGTTATCGTTTGGTGTGCTACAGATCAACACGCCCGGTTAGATTGGATGGTCCCGAAATTCCGTTGACAGATTTCGTTCACGAAACCGGCGGCCCCATTCGCCCTTGGATTCGCTCGATTCGCCGAACCTGTGGGGTCGTTGCCCTGGGGGTTGCCGCCACCGCCCTGGCCGCACCCCCGGACGCGAATGCGGCCCGGAATTCCTGCCCAGTCAAGAAAACACGGGTCAAGGTTACGCTCAAAGAGGACCCGGGACGGGTAAAGGTCAACCGGCGCCACAGCCAAGCGCAACTGACCGCCATGATGCGGAAAAAGAGCAAGATCCGATCGTCCCGGGAAATGCTCAACAATGGCCTGACGAGAACCAAATACGGAACCAACATGGGGTTCGAGATGCAGTACGCCGAATTGAAGTCCGGCAGGGTCTGCGCCGCGCTGAGAACCGTCGATGCAACTTTCGGATACGCGGAGATCACAGTCTTTATCGCCCGCAAGTATAAGAAGGGCAGTTGCCAGTATCGTACCGTTCTCCAACACGAAAACACCCATGTGGCGATCCACCGGAAATACCTGACCAAATATGCCGACCGCATGCGTCGTCGTTTGACCACGACGGCCAATAAGGCCGGGATCATTTTCGCGCCGACGGTTCGACAGGCCAAAGAGGCTTTCAGGAAAAGGCTGGAGAAGGCGGTCGATCAGATGACGGAGGAATTCAGCCGCGACCTGGATGCCGCCAACGCACGGATCGATACGCCCGAGAATTATCGGCGCGAAAACAAACGGTGTCCGAGCTGGTGAACAGGCTTACCCGGGGTCGATGGCGCGCCCCTTGACGATCGCCGCGTTTCCGTATTTTTCACGCACGGCGTCGAGGGCCCGCTCGACACGCGCCCGCTCTTCGCGTTCCGGGTCGAGCAAGTCCGCCTCGTCGGCCGCACCGGCCGGTCCCAGCTTGCCGCCGCCGATGCCGATGAGCCGGTAGCGCCGTCCGTCCGTTTCCGCGGCCAGCAGCGGTTCGGCACCGCGAAAGAGTTCTTCCGCCAACTGGGTCGGGAACGGCAATTGCCGGGTCCGCGTGAACTGACGGAAATCCGCTTGTTTCATTTTGAGGGTTACGTTTCCGGCGGCCAACCCGGCCGTCTTGAGACGGCGGGATACCTTTTCCGCGAGGCGCCAGAGGATGCGGCGCAGTTCGGCACCGTCGGCGATATCCCTGTTAAAGGTGGTTTCGGAGGATATGGACTTGGCTGGACTGTCCGGCGTCACCCGGCGTTCGTCCTGGCCCCGTGAGAAGTGATAGAGGCGATGGCCGATGCTGCCGTAGCTGCGAACAAGCTGCTCTTCCCCGAAAGCCCTGAGCTGGCCGATGGTGGCGATGCCGTCGCGCTTGAGTTTGCCTTGTAAGGCCTTACCGACGCCCCACAACAATCCCACGGGCCGGTCTTCGAGAAAGGCGTCGGCACCGGCCTTACCGAGCACCGAAAATCCGCGTGGTTTGTCGAGGTCGGAAGCGATCTTGGCCAGGAACTTGTTGAAACTGAGGCCCACCGATGCGGTCACGCCAATTTCGTCCTCGATCCGTTTGACCAGTTTGATCAAGGTCTTGGCCGGGCTGCCGCCGTGCAGCGCCTCCGTGCCGCTGAGGTCGAGGAAGGCTTCGTCGATGGAAAGCGGCTCGACCAAGGGTGTCGTTTCCAACATCAGGGCTCTCACCTGGCGTCCGACGATCCCGTATTTGCCCATATCGGGGCGGATGACAACGGCATCGGGGCATCGTTTGCGCGCCTCGAACATGGGCATCGCCGAATGCACGCCCTTGATCCGGGCGATGTAGCAGCAGGCCGAGACGACGCCGCGTTGCCCGCCGCCGACGATCACCGGCTTGCCCTGCAGGTCCGGATCGTCCCGTTTCTCGACGGTCGCGTAGAAGGCGTCGCAATCGATGTGGGCGATGGCCAGCGAATGGAGTTCCGGGTCGGTAAGCAGGCGCGTCGAGCCGCAGTTTGGACAGGTCGTGCCGGGCGCTTGAAATTCGATGTCGGTCGCACAGTCCCTGCAAAGCGTCGGCACGATTGGGTTTCCGATATCCGGAATGGAAGGTCTAGGCGGACAGTACCACAGGGGCCGCCTGAACTTGACGAATTTCGAGGTGACGGCGACACTGCCATCCATACCGATGACGAAATGACGGTTGATCGCCGAATGGTTGAGAATACGACCGAAACCGACAAAGAATCCCCTTTAGGGGGCGAACTCCATGCCTTGGAAATGGAAATGCGCCACCTCAAGGAAACCATCGGCGCGCAGCGTGACGAGCTCGAGAATATGTCCTTCGAGCGTGAAGAGGCGGTACAGAAAGCCCTCGCCATCTCCGCCGATGAGATCAAGCAGCTCAGGGACACGGCCGGTGCGCTTCGTGACGGGCTCGAGGGCCTGCGCTTCGAGAAGGAAAAGGCCGTCCAGGGTGCCGTCCAACGCAGTGCCGACGAGATTAAACAACTCAAGGAGACGGCGCAGGCCCTGCGCGACTCCCTCGACGATCTCAGTTTTGAGAAGAGCCAAGCCGTACAGGCGGCCGTCGCCCACTCGGCCGACGAGATCAAGCAGCTCAAGGAGACCGCGCAGGCGCTTCGCGATTCGCTCGATGACCTGAGTTTCGAGAAAAGCCAAGCCGTGCAAGCCGCCATCCAACATTCGGCAGACGAGATCAAGCAGCTCAAGGAAACGTCGCAGGCCCTGCGTGACGCTCTCGACGACCTCCGCTTCGAGAAGGACCAGGCCGTGCAGGCGGCCGTGCAACGCTCGGCCGACGAGATCAAGCAGCTCAAGGAGACGTCGCAGGCGCTTCGCGATTCGCTGGATGACCTGCGCTTCGAAAAGGACGAGGCCGTCCAGGCAGCAATCGCCGGTTCCCATGACGAGATCGTGCAACTAAAATCGACGGTATCGGCATTGCGCGACGAGTTGGAGGACTTGCGCTTCGAAAAGGAAAAGAGCGTCCAGAAGGTCATCGCCGACAGCGCCGACGAGATCAAACAACTGAAAAGCACGTCCGGCGCTTTGCGTGAACAATTGGAAGGCATTAAATTCGAGGGGCTGTCCTAGCTAAGGACGTTTTTGTCTCGAATTCACCCATGTCTTTAATTGGTTAAGCAGTTCCCGGTGATCACCTCCATTGAACCGCCATTCGCACTCCTTTAGGAACAGGTGAAAG
>Ga0056114_1000069_pt1 | contig 25833 bp, 11 predicted proteins | sample WorMetHERISLAND1_FD_77005 | JGI IMG/M metagenome (GOLD analysis project Ga0056114, IMG submission 77005) | Marine gutless worms symbiont microbial communities from Max Planck institute for Marine Microbiology, Germany - Olavius loisae HERON... ...
ATATTGGTACGGTGTTCTTTCCAAGAAATTCCAAGCATCTTTCTCCAGCACCACATCTCAAAAGACTCGATTCTATTTCTATCCGATTTCTTTAATGTCCATCCCTCCACTCCATACTGAAAATACATCATAGCATGTGTTCTCCCCGATGGTCGAGACGACAAGCCACCGCCACTGGTGAGGCGCTAGACTGTTGCATTGTGACTGACTGCGTGATAGGATAATGCACTAGAAGTTATTCATAAACGCCCTACATTCCTGTCGTCTTCTTGGTGCCACCGGTAGAATTCATTGCCTGGCTGTGTTTGTTTATCGTCCAGATTTGACAGTCGATATAAAAGATAAGAATAGTAAACACCATTGTGTCAAAATTTTGTTTTATCAGGCTTGGGCACAGGGCCTGGTGACCATCACCTTCTCGGTTTGGATGGGGTCTTACATCGTGCTTGGCTAAAATGATAATAATGTGATCATTACAGTAATCAGTCACACGCTGATTCGTCGATAATGTCAAATCCCATCATCTGTGTCCCATTTTAACCCTTTGACGCCCACTGTTGCCATATGGGTACAGCTATAAAGTATCCTGTGCCAGACCGGGTTAAGCCGTCGTTTGTAATTTTTGACATCCGGGCTCTCTGACGCTCAGGGCTGTACCCTTATGGCAACAGTGGGCGTCAAAGGGTTAAACTTCAAAGCAGCTGCATCTGACTGCAGGCTGCGTGCAAACTACCAGTGTGTCTTACCGAGCACTCACCGAGGGTACATTGGAGGCTGCCCGTGGGATTGACGACGGCCGTGGTTGGTCGTTCTTGCGATGCTCGACAGCTGTCCTCTGCATACACTCACTCCGTCTCTCGATTCGTCCACGGCTGATTAAGGCCGCGACAGAGACCGCATTGACCAGACAACCGCGTAAGATTGAAAAAAGCAATTGCGCCCGACTTCCACGGCCGCTCTTTGACGCTCCGATCAGCTGGTGTACTAACACGTAACTAAACTCGGCATTTAACTGTTTACAATATCTAACTTATGAGTAAATACTAAAATAAATTATTTTTATCTATTTCATAGGCGTTTGTTTTCTTCGGATACTCAATGTGTTTGCGTGCTTACTGTTGCATAGATAAGAGACGCTTCTTTTAGTATCAGTATGTGGAAAGATTTCTGGCGTTCGACACTTTTCATTGTGCGACAGTCGTTTAGATTATCCTTTTGATTACACTGCTTATCAATCAATCAATATTTTATTTCAGGAACAAGCCCATATATGAGATAGACAAAACATGAGAGACAGATTTACAACAAACACAATACACATAGATACGGAGTACTGCAAAAAACTCAAATCATAAAATGAGTCTCAGCTGCGCAACTATACTGTTCCGAGAAGGTGTAGGTTGATTACCAAACGAGCAATGTGTCAAAACTAGGCAGACCAAGTTCAAATAGCAGGGCTGTTACACTGTAATACTTCGGGTAATTAAAGACAATTTACATAAATTCTTTCACTTTGCTTGTGTTCTATCATTTTCTGATAAGTAAATATGTTGTATTCGTAGGTCTGTACATTGCTTTCTGTAGGTTGAGTGCTGTCTCAAAGTAATGCAATTTAGTCGATTATAAACACTGCAAGCAAATGCCTTCCGCATTTCGGTTCGCATGAGCGTTTTAATTAAATTCCAACAATTTTATCGTAGGCCTATACTTTTATTGTATCGCATCCTGCTCGCTCGCGCTGGAGTGGACTCGCGACGCCAACTGTCGAACGAATGAAATTAACTTTAAAGCTAAGAAAGTCCGTGGTCCAGCTGTTGTAGACTCTGTCCGTCCTGAACTCTCGGAATCTCTTGAATCCGTGATGGATGAATCCTTCCTCTCCAACACGGTTTGTCGTTTTGAAATCTGGTAGCTTCGTTTAAAGTTTCGTGAAATTCATTAATTCATTAATTGCGAACACTTTTATGATTCTTTTGACTCAGCGCTAAGCCCGAGTGATATCCTAAGCAGTGCTTATGACCGCCGACTCCTAACATTTTGTACCTTTATACGTAATAATTCGACATAACTGATATAGCCTACGATAAACAGAAATTTTCCAATGTCTCAAAAATGGTTGCATTTAAACTCGAAGCCATAGCCAGTCGTTAAATTGGCTTATCCAAACCTTTGGTCTTAATGTATCTGAGATGCTTCGCTGTAGTTCAGTCTGTTCTACACTGACATATCTATTAATAAAGACCACAATAACGACGATTCGCTTGACATGTTCATTCGGTCGCAAGATGTCCGGCGCACTGTCACGGCTACGCAATGCTGCGCGTAGTCGCACAGTGAAACAGACAGAGAGATGAGTTATTTGGCGCGTTTGATCATCGTCAACTGACTGACCGTCATGGGCCTCCGACCCATCCAGCGCCGTACTGTCTTTCCGTCGTTTGTTTCTCGTCGAATTTATCCGTTATCCCGGCCAAGCCACGGACGAACAGGCCCAGTTCCACGAAATGGCCCATTTATTGCTGCGATCGCCGGTCGCCAGTCGATCCACAGGCCTCTCTAGGATGGTCATCCGCCACATTTCACAGCGATCCCAGACCGATTATGATGGGACAGTTGCGATGTGACTGTTTGGTATAGCTTTGAAGTTGCCGGCACGAATCATGCGAGAGTGCCTGGAGATTATTGCGATACAAATACACGTACACATAGAGAAGAGCACGTCACATTAACTCTGTAGTCATAAATGAAGGAAACTAATGAACTACTGTAATGTCTGCAATGTGGTACAATTGTGCGGCGAGGCAGTTACACCAGTATTTTTGACGGCGAAATGAAACCAAACGTCTTCGTTGTGTACTTATCAGATGCTTAAAATGCACTATAGTAGGCTACGCGGCCTCAACCTCCTGTCTCTCGCCGCTTAGTAGACCTACCAAATCCAAAATGTCTCATTCCATAGAATAGAGGAAACTATCAAATCTTCCCGTCATCGACTATAAACAGAGGAATGCCGGTTAACTTGCAGATCAGCAGAATGAATATTAATGGTCAAATCAGCGCCAGGTTCGTGGATGTGATGGTATTGTTTCCCTGCAGGGGTTTCATTTACTGTTATCAGCTTATCACGTTATGTTTCTGTTTTGTCCCGCTATTAGGTCAAATTGCCTACATTTCAGAGCCTGACGTGGTATTTGTGACACAGAAAAAGACTTCGTTACAGAAAATTATATTGTAGCACGGCCGAACAGCAGAGCATCTGCAAATGTATAAATGTTGCTTTAGAACTGTTATGCTCCAAGTATTCTTAGTTAAAAGTCCATCCGTATAATAGAGGCTCTCTGTTTTATCGTAGTGCAAAGTCCGAGACACTTTTCTGACACAGTCAACTTTCCAACCTGAATGTGTTTTATGAGTATAATCGATTGTACAAGGGTATTTAGACTACGAATTGCATGTGTGCAGGGACCTGAAAATGGAAAACATTATGCTGGATGAGTCGCTCCGGAACATCAAACTAATAGGTGAGAAGGAAACTCATATTGATTACATTAGTCAACGATAACTTCGTTCTAGTCGATTACGTTTTTAGCTTGTACGTCTGTATATGTCTGTTTGTATCTATCTGGTGCAGGTAACTCAATAATTTTAGCTGAATTTCTACGCAACTTGGCCTGCTAGAAACTGCCGTTTTGTTTCTCTCTATAGGAATGATTAACTTTTGGGCATTCCGCTGAACCTGGTAATTAATCCCAAAAGGCAAAATTACGATCGAAAGTTTGACCAGGTGTAACGTTGCAGCGAGCTATCATATTTAGCACAATAATAAGTCACTGCCCGGGAAAGGTTTTTGTGAGTGAGTGTAACCAACCCTAACCCAAGGGCGAGACCTATGACTTCATTTTTATACATCCGCGAACTGCACACTCCAGCTATTTGAGTTATAACTACCAAATTTGGCGGGATGACTGAACGTGTTCAACAACAAAACGTTATGGGTCGACCGTACCCGAAACCAAGGGGTTTGTTACCCATAATCCAAATATTTGCAGCATATTCTATTTCCACGCAAAACCGTGCGATTTGCAGTTGCAGCATTGTCAGGATAACCCATGCACCAGGACCAAATAGCATATGATTGACCCCACATCCTATCCCGATTGAGCGATAGCGCAAAATCGCGCGTAACAGCTATACAATACTTAGTGTGAGAACTGTGGACTGCGACGGGTAAACTTTGACTGTCTGACTCTGATCGGAATATTGAGACATGCTGGCGATGTAGCGAGCGTTGATTGATGCCTGATCGATACGCAATGCACCGAGGTACGAATGCAAAGAGCACTGTGCAGCGTGACTGAGCAGCACCGTCCGGCGCGCAAGCTAAATTAAATACCGAATGATGTGTATTAGGACAGCAGGAGCAGCTGCCAGAACGAATGCATAGTTAATGACATAAGCTCCTGTCCACTCAGTCATGGCTTACTTACCGAGGCTTAGCTCTGAATCCTTCTTAGCACCACGGTAATTACAACGCCACATCCTGTAGCGCGCGTGTGACGCTAGGTACCCTGGCTGCTGATATAAGAGCACGTGTCCGAATGAAACCTTTTACTTACTTACTTACTTACTAGCTGAGTCTCATCTTGCTGTACTAACTTATGTGTAGTCTATACGTACAGTGTACCATGTCGCTCGCGTGTCTGTTAACCTGGCAAGAATACAAATCCAATAGACAGTAACAACCGGCTTTCGTATCGTATCTCTACTCTTCTTTAACGGAGAGTTGACATTGAGCGATGCAGGTATGGCGCGACTCCACCTGACATCATAAAGCGAAGCGTGCAGTAACTTGTTAGTTTGGTTCGTTCGTTCAGAGAGCCAGTTGCAGAAACATGGCTGTGCAACGGTGGATTTATGGTGATGCGCTGTTGATGATGACCTTGACTAATCTTGAATGTTATTTGAAGTTAAACGATCGTCAACTCATTATAAAGAAAGACTAAAAAAATAAAATCTTTAACAAAGTTTGTTTACGGTAGTTACTTGGTCTCAGTGAACATAGATGTTTGTGTCACACAGAGATATAACTGTTTTCGTTTGTTTCGTGCGATGTAGTTTATTCGGTATGAACCTGACATAACGTAACCAGGTATTCCGATTAATTATTACAGCTCTGATTGTGGCTAAATTAAGGATAAATAACTTCAAAAGAAAAGAGAAAGGCCACGAGTGCGATGACTCCAAAGTTGCGCTGTTCTGTTGTCGATGAAGATGCTGGGCAGATAGACTGTAGTTTTGCATTACAACATCGAGACGATAATGCATCGTTATACTGCTGGTTCACTAGATGGCGCGCCTCACAGGATCGGGCCGCAATGTTTGCCCATAGGCGAGTTTTGTCGTTTTGCTGCAGAGCTGCCGGCAACAGTCTCGTGAAATAGGTTGCAGCGGCAGTTGGCAAGGAAACCAGTAAATGGCGGCTAACACGCACGCTGTTACTGGTCCAGTCGAATGCCACGTATCATGACGGTGATGATGATGACCTAAATTTTATTGCTCGTCATCGGACCCTGGGTTGTCGACAGAAAAAAATCAGTCGCTAAATTAGAGAAGCCCTCGATGGAGGCCACATCCCACTAACTGCCACTTAAGTGACTTAACCCTGCCTCATGTACGCTGTCACTGCGTCAGCAAGTCGTCGTGGCGGTCTTCGGTCCATCACAACCAGCAACTTGGTCGTTCGTACCACGCTGCAGACTGTCAACCTACGGCACCCGTGCGTTCAGTGTCGTTGGTCCAGTCTGCTGGAATGCCTTACCGGATTATTTAAAGTCGTCAGATCTTTCGTACGATGTTTTTAAACACCAGCTTAAAACATTTTTATTTTGTAGATACTGACACTAATACTACGGTAGCGCATTAGCCAGAGACATTGGTGTATGCGCTATACAAATGTATATTGAATTCAACTGAACTGACTTGGTGCGACAGAGCCGTATAATTCATCGCATGGTAGACTGGTAGTGGTCAGGCATCCCGCGAAATTTCCTTGAACCAGGTCGAAGATTAATTGTGCAGTGAGTTCGATTCACTTGAAGTTGATTGGTAGGCCTGTGCTGTCAAATTTAGTAGCTGTATATATAGGTCCAGCAGTTATTTTGCACGTAAAAGGGGATGTTGCAAAAATTTGGATTTCTGGCCCCGCCTCCTACATACGAGTAAGGCTGATCATAAATTTTTCGTCTTAGCATATTCGGTAATTTAGCGAAATTTTACAGTTGTAGCTTCAACTGTTGGAGGTTGGAGCGTAGAGATTGCGGGTGTGAAAAATTTGAGGCCATGGGGCCTTGTGCCATTTGGTTGGATTTGCCCCGTAGGAACAGTCCTTTGACACTGAGGCGTTGTTGTGCTAAGTTTGGTAGCTCTACTGATACGTCACCCAGGTCGAACTTTCGATCGGCAACTTTAACTGGACCCTTTTACAGGGATGAGTTACTTCCAGTCTGGAAGTAACTCACCCCTGTAAAAGGGTCCAAGTTCCAGTGAGAAACAATGTCTATAGCGGGGTGCATGCCAAGTTTTATAGAAATTTATCTAGAACTTTTTGAGTTATCCTGCACACATACGAACAGCTTAAAGCTCTTTTTCCATTATGCAGGAGACTTAAAAACGCCAAAAAACTAAAAAGACGCTAAAACGCGTTTCTATAAATATATAAAACGCCTAAAACCTTTTTATGCCGACTCCTCTCAGTCACTGTTCGTCCGTCCGTATCGTACGTACGTCCTCCCGTTCACAAAAGTTTTTTCCGATGTCAACGAAATTTGGTTTGTAGGTAGTTGACGATGAGTGCTACACGACGGTATGCCATATGACCGATCCAAGGTCAAGGTCAAGGTCACGGGGGTCCGAAAGTGCGAAAATGGCCGATTTCTCTGCCAATATGCATGTAAATGTAATCAAAAGACTCATGGTGAATTATGATACTCCAAGACAATATGCAATTTTTCCGGACAGATTTTTGATATTTATCCTCTTTCAGCGTTACTTAACGTTCGAAGTTAGGGTGTCCTCTTATGAGGAGTCGACCGGCAGTCCCGTATAGGTCTTATTCTTTACGTTCATAGTCTATACAGTAATTTTGGTGTGGTATAAGATAGGGTACGCGGTGGCCGAGTGGTACGGTACCGGACTTGCGACCGCTATGTACCAACGCCAACTCAGCGTGCCATCCCTTCTGCGTCGGTTAATGAGTACCAGCGAAAGCTGGGGAGTAAACGGGCATACCACGCGATGCACTGGCCCCGTATTCCGTGGTCTTGCGGCTTCGGCTGGTGTACGGCTGAGGGCTAAGGAAACGGAAATCAGCGCCGCCCCATGGGCCTTAAGGCTCGGGAAAGGACTTTACTTTTTTACTATAAGATAGAGTAAGATGAGCTCCATTAAACTTGGACAATTTTCGTTTGTTACGGTAAAAAGATCTTATCTAAGCTTTGGCTGTACGAAATAGAAACTCAGTAAGCGCCACCAAAATTAGATAACATTAACAACATTGACTGCTACTTTCTGCATCCTTTCTGTTTTATGATGACATTTATAACCAGGTTAATTTTCATGTCATTTTTCGAGTTTTTGTGGGTTTCAGTTCATTTCTGCGTTTATTTTCTTTATTTCTAACACGCCAACCACTGTTTTGGTCAACAAAACGTGTTTCACATTAACAGTAGTTCTTTTATTATCGTTGGCTATAAAGACAATAATTTTTGCGAATGTGTTAGATTTCGGTCTGAGTAACATCTACAACGCTGACGAGCCTCTGCGCACTCGATGTGGTTCGCCCGAGTACGCCGCGCCCGAATTGTACGTCGTCGGACGGACATACGGACCGGAAATCGATATCTGGAGTCTGTGAGTGTCCTTCGTACTTCCTGTATATGTCACTTCTATCAGCTGACCTGCTCTCTATTAACCGTTTACAGTTTATAGTAAGACGGCAGAGATTCCGTCAGCATTCATTCATCACGAATGATTTATGTAATTACCTGTGTAGTACACGGCCGTTGCTGGGTAAGTAAGAAAGTAACGATCGATTAAAGTGTCCAATAATGGCTAAGTCACTTCAGCGGCACTATAAAAGTCAAGGGAATGAGCACCCGAGGAGGTGGGTCTGCAGGCGGCTACAGAAAACTTCCAAAGATGTCCGGACGTGACATGGCGTGGCAGAGTGTTCCAGGTACGAGCAGCGACAATCGGAAAAGCTCGATCACCGACGACTGACAGCCGTGTACGGCGGACAGGCAGTGATGACGTCGACGCTGATCATAGGCAGGGTCTAATCCCGGGGTCTGCGGGCTGGGAGAGTTGATCGACCAGATACGTCGATGTCGTTCCATTATTTGAAAACCAGAACGGCGAGCTTGTACTGAATCCTTTCTCGAGGTTTCAGCCAATGTATACATAGCTCACGAAGATGCGGAGTGATGTGGTCGAACTTGACGACGAAAACACCAGTCGTTCACCGGAGTTCATCACTGACTGGAGCCGCATGACGACGGGATGCCGGTGAAGTGACATTTCCGTAATCCAGACGTGATAATACCAAAGACACTACCAACAACTGGACTTGAGAACGAATCGTGAGTTCGTGACACCGATCGACAGATACTTCTGAGCTGGCGCAGCACGGCAAAGCAAGCAGACACTGTCTTCGTGACATGTTTCGTCATTGACAGATTCACGTCGATAAAGACACCTAGGCGAGCCGGTGGCACTACTGGTAGCGCGTCGGACCAACAATCGGAAGGTTGTGGGTTCGAGGCCTACTAAAGTAGTCACAGTGTTGACAGGTAACTGCCTGGGGTGAACTGTCCGCTGTTGCCGGCCGCCACTCCTTCTTCCGAGCTGTAGGAAGTTCAAGTTTAGACTGTCAGCGTTGATGAACTCGGATCTGGCATGGGTAAATGGTAGACAAAGCTGATGCTAAGCTGACGCTTTCCAGCGCTCTATAATATCGGGAGCCATTTACCATTTTATTTAGGCCTATGGTTGTGAACAGCCATTGTGGCCATGACGGTCCGTGCACACTCGCAGCCGTAGATCTGGAATCTGATGAAGCCGTCGACCGTTGGTGGGCCAGAGCATCTCGGTCTTCGCTGGATTCCGCTGGAGTCTGTTGGCGCACATCAATGTCAACATGACCCATGTCGCGTAACTTGTAAGTCTTAACGAGGAGGTTTCAAGTCAACGGAGTGGTTTACCGTGTCGAAGGCCTCCGACAAAATTAGCAGCTCAAAATGCGAAGAGGTCACAGGTGTCATTGGCAATCAGAATGTCAGATTCTGTTTAGATTTCAGATGTGAAAGTTGCTGTCGCTCCCAGAAGCCGCTCCAGTAGCTTTGACGCAACCGACAGATTAGAAATCAGTACGGTTACATTGCCACAAAAAGAGACTGTGAAGTAGGCCAGGGCTTTACTGTTATGAATATAACAAGGTTACTCAAGTTCACTGCAACTGACGTGCTGTTCTATTGAGTGGCGATCATTTGCTTGGTCAGTGCATGAAGCGGCGAAGAGCTAAGTGTGTCCTGTTTAGATTTCAGACAACGGATCACGAAAAAGGCAGCAACATCATGTAAAGTCAGGATTTTCGCCTAATGGAAAAATAAGTATCGAAAATCAGCACTGTTACTGTTGTTGTGGTGGCGTGTGCACACGAGTATAGCTGTTGCTTTTGCAGAGGAATTGTCGTGTACGCGATGGTGATTGGTCGACTGCCTTTCTGTTCGCCGTTCAAGGACGAATACCATCGTCAGCGAATGTTGAGACACATACAGAAGGGTCTGGCACCATTCCACGACCGCGAAATGGCTTTCCTGCCTTCAGGTAAACTCAACCCACACAATGTGTACAGTGTTACAGGACACCGGCTGCGGGTTGCACCGATAATGAACATTGAGTTTTTACTTCAATAGTTCGACTCGTTGGGATTGGGTGACAACTTGGTCGTTAAGTTTGACCCATCCCCTATACTTTGACAGTCAGGCTCCTCTGAAGGGCTGAAATAGCCCTCACTTCCTCACATTTACATGTATGTCTATATTAATCTGCAGACTTAATATACAGGATTAATTATCACGCGTCCGCATATACGTTTACGGTTTTCATACAATGCCAGCGTGTGACGGACAGACCGACGAGATTGCCCCATCAGTATCACGCGTTGCACTCATGAATGTATCGAAATTCTTTCACGGCCGGAGAGCCCCATCATTCGATTTTCTGTGGCCTAGGCCTAATCTCTCTACACAAAATTCGGTCGGAGTCACCCCTAACGACTAACGAGGGCCTCAAATACAGGAGGGGTATAATAATTGCGCGATTTTCGGCAAATAAGCCGCTGTATGTCAGAAATGTTGATACAGACATATAGTTACAGTGATCGACTATTCCGAATCGTATGTCCTCTATCAAACTACGCGGTCTCTAACGGTGAGTCGGTAGCACTAATGGTAGCGCGTCGGACTAACAATCGGAAGGTTGTGTGTTCGATGCCTGCTAACGTAGTGTGTATCACAGCTGACTGACAGGTAACCCCCTGGGGTAAACTGTCCGCTGTGGCCGGACACCACTCCTTCTTCCGAGCTGTAAGAAGTTGGAGTTTAAGACTGTCAGCGTTGATAGACTCGGATCTGGCATGGGTATATGGTAAGAGCGCTAGATAAAGCTGATGCTATGCTGACGCTTTCAAGCGCTCTATATAATATCGGGGGTCATTCACCATTTACCTCGGGTGACATTTAGTAGTCCTTTCGATTATTTATCGATGGTCAGAATTCACAAACATACTGCATCTGCATGCAGATTCCATTCTAACGATCTGTCCTATCCCGTACAGTGTTTTATGACCTTGAATGACCTTTGGAGGTCATTCCAAGCCTGTTCAAAATACCCCGGTGTTGTATCAATGTGATTAAACACGATGGAGATTCTTTCACTGTCTGGTAGCCACGTTATCCTAGTTTTCTCGTAACTAAACCGCTTTCCAAAATCCCGACGACGTTATCGCGAAAGTAGGCCTCGTGAGGTAGAGAATTCGTAAAGTTTTAATGTCGGCCTCGCCACGCTCGAGTGGTGCGATAAACTTCTTCGGGCTTAAGAGTAAATTTGGTAGCAGTCACCTGCGATAAACAAGAAACGCCCACTCTGCGTGCTAGTTGCTGGCAAGTTATACTGTCCAACAAGTTTACCACTTATGAAGAACCGACATTTTACCGACTTCTATTTTCAACAATTGCCGAACTGTCGACACATCTTCGCAGCGGTTTGAGGTAGGAATTAGAAATTCTGTCACAATAATGTACTTCAAAATCAACTGCTTCGGCAGACGCGCTACTTGTTTTTATCTCACTACACACACTTTCTACTACAAATCAAGAATATCAACTGAAAGTCAATACAAAACCGGCGAAATCGCTGAACACTGAGAAATTTTCGTTTATTACAGAGCTAGCACCGTACTACGTAGCCGAACAAATTCCTCTTTTGGTCGGTTCTAGAGCCACGAGGTTCGCCTCAACCGCGGCCCCTATAGTATAGGGCTATGCCACAACTGAATAAAATAAAATAAATCAACATACATATAAATTGTGATAAAAGTACAAGATCAAGAACAAAAATGCACTGCAGTTTACCAAATCAGTCTGATCCGATGATGGAATAATTGCATTGATATTTAAAGCTTTCTACTGTTGCAAGACGCATATCTACATTCATCATCGTCTATCATCTTCTACCGTGCAAAAATGTATATTGTAGAATGCCGGAACTTGATCCACCAGCTCATCGAACCCAACCCCGAACTACGCATTCCAATGAGCGAAATACAACTCAATCACTGGATTACGAGTAACGGGAAGTGTCCTTTTGTACCGTACGTTGCTCCGGCGAAGAACAGAGTCATGCGCAGTCAGGTTTATTCGTCATTGCTTACAGCTTTAAAACAATTAACCCTTTGACGCCCACTGTTACCATGTGGGTACAGTTAAAAAGCATCCTGTGCCAGACCGAGTTAAGCCGTCATTTGTAATTGTTGACATCCGGGCACTCTGACGCTCATGGCTGAGCGTCAGAGTGCCCCGATGTCAAAAACTACAAATGACGGCTTAACACGGTCTGGCACAGGATGTATCCATATGGCATCAGTGGGCGCCAAAGGGTTAATTATCGCGTGATCAACATTCAACTGATATCGAGCTTTGACTTAACCAAAACATCTCTTCTTACTTGAGGACAATTTACAACTGATTTGAAGACCAGTCTCTTCACTCAAACCTTTCACGAGCGTCTGAAAACAAACCCATTTGAAGGTTTATCGTGCCTACTTGCTTAGTCTACTGCGTAAAGAAGACTGCAAAGCAAGGACAAAACTAAAGCTAGTCCTGTCTGCTTGTTGGTTTTTGTTTATAACGCCTGCTTTATCTGCAGAATTGCTCCAGGAGAGGCAGTGGAAGTTAGTAAGTGCCTTAATAGCCGGGATATTAAAATAAAATTGTCACAAATACGCCGCGGCCTTACGACTTAGAGAACAGATAAGTTTTTTTATATTTTATGTGAATATGTTGAATGATGTCCAGGATCACGAATAACGTCAGGTAAGTCGAGGACCGGCAGCAGCGAACTATCCAGAAATGACCGAATCGAGCAAAGGAGATTGTTGGAGTGTGTTTTGAACGTCTAATGCCCTTATCGTCATCCTGTCATCAGCGTCAGTATTAGGCCCGCATAAAGTAGGCCTACAGGCTACGAGCTGCAGTGTAGTTACTACAGTGTAGGGTGCTGTGAGGATGTCAAAGGTCAAAGAAAGTAAAAATGCAATTAAAAAACAATTGAAAAATTATAAAAACCTTAACGTCGTTACATCGCATATTCTTGTTGTGTAGTTCGGCATGGGTCGAGGTTGATCTAGTCGGTATATCTAAGCAATCTAGAGTGAGCCGGTATGACGTGCCTATACACGAGGGACGGTGGCGCGAGGATAGCTGAACCGCAGTAACTCGGCGACACGTCGAACAGTGAAAGTAGGTGTCGGCACGGGATGGCATCAGGGCGTCGATCAATGCACTGAGACAGCGTCCATCCCAGGCTCACTCTCTGAACGTGCGAGTCAACCTGCCGTGAAATTTGGGCAGCTGCTCGCGACTGATGATGACATCGAAGTCATGCAGTACGCAGTGCCCAGAACTGGAAATGTCCCATTAGTATTTCGTGAACGTCAGAAGGCACAAAAATCAATAACTTGTGATTTGGTTATTATTTTGTTTTTTCACGGTAGCTCACTTTTAAAAAGCTACGTATTCTCTCGTTACTGTGTCTTTCAGTCTTAGAAAGTACGCAGAAATACGCAGAAAACCACGCAAACGGGTGTCAAAATTCATATGTATTCTTCAAAACGAGCCGTAGTCGGTATACTGAATACAGAATTTCGACCGCAATAAAAACATTGCGTTTTATGTAGTGTGTGTGTATGTACGTGTATGCGCGTTTTAAATTTTCAAACTTTAAAATGCCTTCTTGACAAATGGATTCCAACGTTGCTTTTGCTGGCATACGTTAGATTGATGGTAAAAATGCGACGAATCGGAGGGGAAAATAATCTGTGTCGGCGTCTATTCCCCGCTGTCTCACGTCGCAAGCGACCGACTGGCTTAGGTCGTTGTTACGTCAGGTCGTTTGATCGCTGGTCGGCGCGGCAACCGCGACGCAAGATTGCTGTCAAAGCTGTGAATTATGAGCAACGCGAGACGCTGCGATCGGAGATGAAAACTGCGTCATGCTGCCAGCAGCAGCGACGGCGGCATCGGTAGCCTGGGGCTCCTTAAACGCTACGTGTAGGCGTATATAGACGGACACACGCAAAGAGACGGACAGACAAACGAACGGCAATTGTTGTTGGGACCTACCGTAGAACTGCATTAGTATAGAGAAACCTTCACCACAACACGAAGCTGTCTCTACTGCCTTCTTTCGCAGTCGACCTAAAAGAATTTCATTCATTTACCGCTCCTTCAGGAGTGTTACATTTTTGATCACTTTGTCGGCTCATTTGTCATTTAGCAGGATAGGAAGTTATGACGTCAATTTCTATAAATATTGCATAAACAAACACGAATGAGACAGTAGAATCACCACGATCTTTCGTCAGCTGCAGGGTAGGTTCTTAATCCCATGAGGCCTATGCACCTATATTTCCTTCCCCTCTCTATTGGTGCATATAGGAAGACGGTTAAATATTGGGGTTCTTCTGGAGTCGACGTGGTGAATGAGTGAGTGAGCAGATTCTTAACGGCACATCAGCACAAATAGGCTATACAGTGCCATTCACGTCGGTATACACTGAAAAATACGGACAGAAGACAAATCAAAAACAGGCAAAGGCATTATTAAAACTAAGCACAACCCAGAAAAAGCAGACAACACAAAACACAGCAAAACGAAGCTACCCTGGTTCGGTCGCCTTTACGACACTCGGCCAGGAAACGAGGTGGGCTTATGCTCTCGAGCCCACACAGGGCAGACGCGGTAGAAAAACCTCAAATGACTTTTTGTTTCTGTTGGTCTAAGTTCTATATAATATTTGGAGAACAGGATGTACTAATTTCTGCTGCGGGCCTCTGGGCTGACAGTAACTGCACCAAATCCTTTTCGTAGGTCAGTTTTCCCCGAACCCGTTCGGCCAGGTCATTTAGCCGTCCGAGAAGGTGGACGCCCCCTCCTCAGACCCTACTGCTTGCTTGCGGCCTTTGGCGTCGATGTTTTTCACCGAAACGTCTTGTACGCACCTGCAGTGCGCATGCGCACACGCAATGTATTCGTAATTAACTTTTTGAACGACAACTAAGTACAGTGACGTGTATAGTATTTTAGCATTCAGTTCTGTGTTTACCTGGAGGTCGCTGTGCCCGTGTATATGTCACAGACGATCTGCGAGCTGGCGACGTTGATGGATATGAAGAAGTTGAAAGTGGCGGAGACGGTCAAGGAGCATCGCGCTGACGAACTGTCGGCCATGTTCAACTTGATGATGGACCGGAAGAGAGCTCAACGCGGTACGCTCACATCATGCCTTCACCGCCCGCCTACTGGACTGAAATAGCCCCACTTCACGACGCTATACTAAGCTACACATTCAGTTGCAAAGAGATCGCAGTTTTACCTAACGGGAATCTACAATCCACCGTCTTACCAACGGAGATGTCGGACAACACTGTATAATCATGATCTTACTACTTAAATGTCTTTCGATTTAAACAAAGGGATAGACTGGCATGTTTTGCACTAAAATGTTGTCCGAAACTTTAGGCATCTGAGGGACATCCAAACTTCCTACTAATGCAGGATGTCGCCGATGCATCGCGTGTGACTGTATTATTGCCAGACCCCGAAGGAAGTCCTAAGAGTAAATTGGTATATAGCAGTGATCCACCGGTACTTTCATCCTGCCGTCTATATCATATGACACTTCAGACACCACACCCAACTAACCCCAGATAGGCCAGATTATCGTGGTTAGCCTATGTCCGGCAGAAAAATTGGTTAGTCATTGGTTGCACGGCGCAGTTCCGGCATAGTTATACGTCGCGTGCTGAACCCGAATGCAATCCGTTGTTTGCACATCTCACGATGCAGCACTCAGTTGGCTTTTTGTATTACTAACCGAATTAGTCATTTCGTATTGTCGCTGTATTTTCTTGGTGTTCCTATGTCGGCAAAAACCGTGTTATATTATTACGTTATGACTATAACTATAGCTGTTTCTGTCCATGTCTCGCGAAACTTTTTAACTACAACAGTATGACAACTGGCAAGGCTTTTGCATTTCCATGTCCATGTTTCAAAACATGTTAATATACCGAGACGCGATTTTGTGAAGACCACAGCGACGTGAATTACTCGAGTTGAAGACATCAGATAGATGCTATATTGAAATCTGAAAAAGTTTTGTTCATAACTTCATTGTGCGTATTTGTGCTAAAACATTGGGGGAAGTCCTATCTTGGCAACCCCAACAGCCGCCTAAAATGATCTAACAGATTCTGGCCTGTCAAGAAAGCAAACATTAAAGTTTAATTAATTTAATGTCTGTTTATTTACTGATCGGTCACCATACGACTGTGATAGTTAACGTTGATATTGTATTTGTATTATTATTCATGTAAATACGTCTTTAATATGTGTGAATTAGTGATAGAACTGTGATAAGAGTTTTGCAGACGATGTCGGCATTGTGCTGTCAAATTATTATGATTGATATGTCTGCTGTTTTGTTCTTGTTATTCTGCCGTTAAACTGAGGGCTGCTGAGTCTGACAGTTAAAGACTAATCACCGTTGGTCGAAACTGTCTCAGTTATGACGATTGCGATGACGATGACGATGACGATGTATGACGCAGGGTTTTTTGACATCGATCACACGAAGCCGTCGACGGTAGATAGCAGTACACGGTCGCGATCAGCTGAACGCGACAAGGTTCCACCAGCGACTACGGCGAGCCCTGCCCGGCCTGACGACACTACACGATCGACGACACAGACCTCCTCGCGGCTTAAGTCAGGCGCAGGTGCCAAAGGTTGGTCTTATGTCGACTGTGGACACGTTACAACTACCTCCGTAGACCTTACGTTAAGAACTGACAAATTTCATACGATACGATACATGACGTTAAGTTGTGATACTGATATGCGCTCAGAAGCTGACATTGGATTGTGAGTAGTTTGACCTCAATAATCTTACTCGTATCCGGAGTCCGGACGAAAACTAAGCTAACTTTGGATTATCCACTGGATATTTTGCCATTTTGGTGGGACCCCTTTCCAGGGGCTGGCGGTGTCCAAAGTTAGTAACTTGTATAACGATATGCATTATACCAGCATGCCAAGTTTCGTCAAATACTTGCCTTGCCTTGGTCCTTCCTTATGTCCGAGAATCGGAGGTCGCCGACATGGGCACCAAGGATCTCCATTATGTTACGTTGACTGAACACAGACTGCAGCGGGTGTTCTTGTCCATAGTTCGACGCGTATTTGACGTCAGCTACAGCTAGGACTCTTTGAGTTATCTCGCGCTCAAACGTACAAACGAAACAAACAAACAAACGAAGTTTGTTGAAAATAAGAATCACAGTGCATTAATTTTGCAAAGTTAATCTCTGTATATCTGTGTTCACTCTGATGTAGTTACAAATTTTATAATAATAATAATAATAATAATAATAATAATAATAAGTCGTGTTACGAAGAGTTAATGTTTGCAGTAGCAGTTGTTTTCTTTTGCATGCGTGTTTTTAATTAATGCTCGCCGTTTTTATATTGCAGCGAGGCCAAAAAATAAAACGGGTGAGTTTCTAATTAGACTTTTTTTTAGTTCAACGTAACGTAGAACACTTCGGTATATTGTCGTCACAATTTTGTCTGCAGTTTGCCGATCTGTAACATGTCTGCGCAGTGGCTAAATGGTGGAACTTTTCTGCATTTTTTGGCACCTCGTATATCGTCTCGTAGTTTAGGGACTCCGGTTTTTTGTAAAAAAATTGGGAAGAAATTCTTAATCCAGGTACTTTGTAAGATAAGTGAAAAGGTATTTATTATTTGGTTGTAATGTTGGCTTAGTATTCTTGCTTATCACAGTGTAAATAACAGTTGCTTCTGCATGACAAGCTGCATGCCAAGTGGTGCATTGATGTATGTTGTATCTCGGTGCCGTCATATATCCAGCTGTCAATCACTCTCAGGCGTGCCTTTGTTACGTTTCGGCCAGCGCGCTATGCTATATTCAGTCCAGTAATAAATGCGTCTGATGGTGCGAACTGTCATAACGGACAGTTTATGAGATTTTCGATGATTGGAAAACACTGAAACGCACTCACGTCGTTCGCGAAATAACAATAACAAGATTCGTGCAGACATCATCTGGCATTTGTTAACCGCTCCATCATATTATTGCACTACATACATGCACATACATACAATACGTGCATTTATATATGTATGTATCAATCGTCAACGAATTGTCGTTGTTCTGTAAACATAAAACCCGAAGTTCAACGCACTAGCAAGTCGAGTCAGTAATAATAATAATAATAATAATAAAACGACAATTTGTAAGGCGCCGTAACATGTCAGTAGACATTACAAGGGCGCCTTACAGACAAACTGGAAACGTAGTTCGTGACAGCTAAACTGAGACTAGGCCCTGAGTAATATGACTGTGTAAAAAGATGGGTTTTAGGTATAGGTCAATGTCTGTGCAAGCCAAAATTTAGTTAGATAGCTATAAAGTAATCATCTGAAAATTAAACGACATAATTAGCTGTTTGGGAACCAGTTGAAATTCGGCGTGCTTACTTCCAGGCAGTCGACCATCCGTAAGAAAGATGAAATCGTTGCCTGACTACTGACGAATTTCTTGTAGCATAGTAAAAGATTCGTCAGGACCTGTTTGGCTTGACCTTAGGCTGAATAGACAGGAGAGATGATCTGCCAAGCTTAGACACAGCGACAGACGACGCTTTGCATGAAATACTGCTTTGTGTTTTTGAGCAGCCGCATTTATAGCGAATGCTCATGAACATATGTTATAGTGATCATTGTGATGCATGTCGGACGCATTGAGCATCGATCGCAGTACAATTAAGCACTGTTATTATGCTGTCACAAACGTGTTGCGTATTGCATTTCAGTTCACACTAGTGACTAGCTGAATTGCTGGAAAAGACATTTTGTGAAAATAATACTTTGAGCTGATGTAACTTATTCATAAATGTTATTTCTGAATTTTAGTCACTAAGTTTTCTAATATTTCTGAACATTTTGTTGTTGATTTTTGCACTACGATTCACCAGATTCACCAATGCTATCAACGTCTACGATATCAGTGGCTTAGGCACAGGCAGAACAATTATATAGGCCTACTACCTCAATAGACAGACAATAATTAATTCACAGTTTCCGGTTCATTTCAATATTCAATTGCTTCTTGGACGTATTAATAGTGCCAGAATTAGGCCTAACACAAGATGCAGAAAATCAGTTCCAGTTATCAAAATCACCCGATTACTAAAGCTAAATTTTCTTACATCCAACCTAAATATTTTCTTAAATAGTTTACAGCCAAGTCTTTTTAATGCAACCAAACCAAATTGGATTTTTTTTCGCGTGGAATATTACAGACACCATTTAAAATAGGCCTATTGTAGGTTTCAGTTAAGTCTCCTCTAATTTGTAGCCGACCATACCTACGGTCGCACTTATGCTACAGTGTTGCGTCTGGCGTCTGTCGTCTGTCTGTGACGTATTGTGGCTAAAAGATGCGTCCTAGAACAAAGTTACTATTGACAGCAAGTCGCATATGAGAAATCGATTGGTACCAAAATGAATGACCTTGACCTTTGTTTAGAGGTCGTATCAAGGTGATGTCAACCATTGTGTCACATTCGTCATTGAATATCTCGGAAACCGTTAGAGATAAGAGGCTTGGTTCCAAAGGACCACCAATAGGAAATGGCCTACGGTAAATTAAATGGTCACGTGACCGATGACTTCACAACGGTCACGTAACCCTGAAAGGTCAAACTCGTGGCCCCAATACGTTTAGTGCGCAATATCTCGAAAACAGCTGAAGATGCCATTTAGCCACAATCGCTAATTACTAGATAGTCTGCTGTGAGGCAGTACGGTCGGCTATCCTAGCGACAGCTTGGCTTCTTGTCAGATATTTATTGCGGCTGATGTAGTTATGAAGCCGTATTTGTAAACTTTTGTAATTAACGGCCTCCAGGCAGAACACAGCTTTATTTTTCACCATAATTCAATGACTGTTAGCTGTTTAACATACTTCAACAAGAATGTTACTCTGTCACTGATGAATTGAGCTCAAAATATCTGCCTTTCTCTTTAACACAAGTGTGGAGTTGTAGCCTATGCGTATTGTAGCTTGATGGCAGAATCCCGACAATCAGTTGATGTAACGCTATCCTGCAACAGTGGTGCATTTCATCTGATTTATGGACGAAATGTTTATTGCCTAAAGGATGCACAATACGATCGAGTGTACGCACCAGCAGGTACTCACGAAAGGATATCCTGGGCTCCTGGCATCTCGCTTGTCGTAAACTCGCTGCAATTTAGCTTACCAAATGTGACGTCATAATTACATCATCAGCCGCAATGAATCACTAATTTTTACTTTGTCGAAATTAACTATTCCTCTTGTATATTCGCTGCAATTTCTGTTTAAACCTACTCATTATTCTGGGAGATATAAATGAAAATGCAAGTGGGTGTTTTTCTGAACACAAGTGTCGAAACTGTGCGTCTGTTAGCGGCAGCGGCACACAGCAGCAATGACAACTCGACGACTGATCCGCTGGCTGCCGTGGAGAGCGCAGCAGACGACGAAGAGAGTCGGACAAACGTCGACGAATCAGCCGAGGTGAAGGTAGATGTGTCCGTCCAGCAGACGGCAGCTCCGCCGGCAGGACTTCTGTCTCCGCGTGTCACCGACAAGCCGCAGTTGACCGCCAACGGACCGACGTCGTCGGTGATAACGCGGCCCAGGTTGAGTCGCACGTTGGACCTGTCAATCAACAGGTGCGTTGAGACATCCACGGCGGTCACGCCGACAGGAACCAAACCAGCGCCGTCTGCGACCAACGTGCGACCGACTACAACAACACAGTCTGCTGCAGCCGTCAGTAGCAATGTGAGGATATCGCTTCGTGAGATACGATTTGAATTTTGACTGTATTTATGTAATACAAGCTGCTTCCCGCTAAGGCACGGCCTACTTAACGTGGCTAAGGTCACCGACCTACATTATTAAACACACAGGGCCAATCAGATAGCGACACGCCTGCCACGTCACTGTAGCGGCCCAGCACGCTGCTGCAGCCAGCCAGCCAGCCAGCCGGCTGGTATGTGCCTGCTGCCTACGGTCCCACCGACCGACCCGTTGCCTGAGGTCACCGATGCAAAAGTCTAGGCCTACATGCACGCATTTTTAGAAAAATGTCATTATTTTCGTAACGACAACCCGTATAGGCATAAAAGCCCATCACGTGTCCTGCACATGGTCGGCACACGTCTGCATGCAAAATTTCGCCGTCGTACGACGCCGACGCGGCGTTTAAGAGGAGATAGGCCACAGACAAAATAAACAAACTCTCAGATATTTAGTAGATGTGCCAGCCTAGTCTAGCTCGAGAAGGATACTGAAAATAACAGTCAAACCGACCAAGAAAAGTGACTGAACCAGAACATCACTTGCTAACCAACCGCGAGGCTAGTCGTACATTGTCAAATCGGTTATTTTGTTGTGCCGCGATATCAACTGACAACCACCTGCCTGTCATTTATCTCTTAGCTCAAAAGTTAATAGGCTGTTGTTTAAATTAGTAAGTTTAGTTATCTGTAGTTCAGCTAGCTAGTTGATTATGTGTTATTTTTATCTCTGTCATTGTTTAGTAAAGAGAAGAGTATCACAGAGAGAATGTGATGTTTCGTCAGTGAAATACTCCATTAAGAATAACGTGAGTTGCTGAGGAGCCATGAATGAATGCGAACGGACAGAGCACACACCTAGATTAATCGTAATTATTAATTTCTCTTAGTGCGTTTGTGGTGCATTTCAGCCGGCATCGATAGATCGAGTTCCAGACATTACTGTAACAACGAACACGCCGCCGCGGCAGCCCGCTCGACGCCCCACGACCCTCGCCTACTGTGAGCGCACCGTCGCTCTACCGCGGGTACGTCGTACCAGACCGCCCGACGTCACTGGAAAGCAGCCACAGGCTGCAGTCGAGCAACCCAAAACGGCCGTCGTGACTGTCGCTGCCGAGGTGGTTCCGGTGCCTGCAGTCCAACCGTCGACGACGAGGGTCGTGGCGCCGACCGCGACACCAGAGGACAGCTACGTAGAGGGCGGCAGCAGCAGCTGCGGCGCCGAGTTGGACGCGCTGCCGATAGAGCAGTCTGGCGCTCCTGACCCCGACACCATCGCCGCCGCCGCCGAGTCCGCTGCCGCTCTGACGGTTTCCTGTGCCGCTCAACGTCCTCACGACCACATCGTCACCGACGATCGTAGGACGCTCCATCCATCGTGCCTTTACACTCAGTCGACACTGGAAACAGCGCGACTGTCGACGACGTCGGTTGACTCGGCGACACAGCGTCCAGCCACGGCCACGGCTCAGCGTCACGCCGCAGTCAAACGCATCCATCGAGCGATCGCCGGCGCCAGACAGCGGCTTCTACGACAGCTTGGACACAGGGCTGTCGCCGACGAAAAGCCGACAACGTCGACGGCGTTCTGCGACGACGACCAGTCGTTGTCGTTTATTAGCGCTGCTGACAGCCAGGAGGCGACGTCGTCGCGGTCGATACTGCCCGGCAAGGCGCCGACGGCTGCCGTCGAAGCCGACGTTTGTTCAAGTGTCGGCAGCAGTACGGTGGCGCTGTCGGACAATGCCGGGTCCGACGTCGAGACGCTGGCCGCCGACACGTCGATGGTCCTTGGCGGTCGTCGAATCAGTCCTGGCAGTCCGTCTTACGACGAGAAGCACGTTCGTTTCTCGCACGTCGGCGCGCACGCTCTGGACGTATTCTACAGTCCAGACGACGACGACGACAACGACGACACACTGTCTGACAGGTCTGACTCTGGAAAGGCATTAGCGTCGAGCTCGTCGTTGTGGCGCCCCCTGGCGTCGTGCAGCGGAGTCCTTCAAGAACAGTCGTCGACGTCGACGTCGCTTCACGTTCCAACTCGTTTCGTTGCGTCTGTGACCTCCGATGTCCGGCTGCCGTCGTTACCGGAAGCAGTGTGGAGGCAATACGGCTCAGACGACGATGGATCTGATACCGTCCATGAACTGGCTGGTGACGTTAAACCGATGTCGTCCGTTTTAGCGGTGCTAAGTCCAACTGAAGCTACTAGGTCGTCGGCGTTAGCGTACAGTGACAACTGCAGTTCTGTTACGAATATAGAATCCGAAGGCTTACAGCCCGTTGTCTCTGACAGCAGGTTTGTTTTATTTTACTTCATGCACTTAAATAATAAAAAGATCTAAATGGATATTGCTTAGGACGATATGCATCTTGTATTTTCTAAGTGCTCGGCCCAGCATAAAACTGAGCTGAATGGCGCAATATCATTTTCGCGTATATGCTATCGCACGTCCGTCCGTCCGTCTGTCACACGGGTGGATCAGTCAAAAACCGTTAAAGCTAGGATCACGAAATTTTTACCGTACAGTAGCCCCATTCCTCTAGTTTTTTGAGAGCAAGTTTCATCCCGAAATTCTGAGGGGTTCCTCCAGAGCGGGGGCGTTAAATGACGGTGGGGTAGTAGAAATTGGCGATTTTCGTCCTTAAAGCCGCCATATCTCCGAAACGGTGCAAGATATAAAGTTGTTATTGATTACTAATAGGAATGTGTACACGTGCTTTTCATTGGTACCAAAAGCAAAACCTTGCATGTTCTTAAACGGATAAACGGCTGTTTTCGCATCACTATATCTTCTGAAATGGCGATTTTCAGCCTCTTTACGCCAAGATATGTCGCAAAACAATAAGTAATATTCGGCCACGGATACTATTAACCATCAACAGGAAGTCGACTGGTAGCATCGATGAGCTTAGAATTATTTGTCGGGGGTCTTTATACACGCACTGCTGTCGCGCGTCACCCTTGCTTCAGCTGGGCTTTCTTGTATATTTTTATCGTTAATATTGGCAGTTACTATGAATGCACAAGAATTTCCGTTATAATAAAACTGTAAGACCATAGTTTTATGCTCATAGGGCATTTCTCCAAAACGGCTCCATGCCGCTTGTTGCGCAAAGCCTTGGCGTTAACTGGCGCTGACAGGCCAATATTTTGGTTATCAACAACTGGTATTTATCTTTAAAATTAATTGTTAAACGGCTTGCAAAACAGTTTGGAGTTATATAGAAAGCTCTGAAAAGTCCTGGAAGTAACAAAAGTTGGAACTCTAAAAGGAGATAATCATATTCGCGCTAGTTCTATGGTCACAATGCCAGTCTGTCTTCATGTTACAGCGATATCCGCATGCCATTTGCTGGCGTCCAGAGAGGTTCTTTTATGATCGTGATTTATCGAGAGAAGACGACAGCGTGCTGTGCATGTGTATAGTAATAGTTTGCCGTCGCTGCTGCGATATGTTTTGTCTGCGAAAGAATTGACGCCGCGAATATTATCGTATCCCAATGGGTAGGCAGATCGGTGGTCATTCTGGGAGAAAAGCTGCAAGACGACCTTGCATTTTGTCCCATCATCTTAGTCAGTCCCTTGTGGCCGTAGATCGCCAGATTATATGCAACAAGGCGGTCGATACAGCTACAAGAGACATAGGACCGAAGCAAGCAGCTTTTAACCCATTGCAATTCATTGCAGTCATGTGATGGCATGTTTTATTAGCCGTCTTTCACAGAAAACATCGATTTTTTATCCACACAAGTAAGTAAGTAAGTAAATAAGTAAGTACTTATACACGGCGCACTTAAACTGAAAAAGTCACAATCCGCCGAATCTCAGCGAATATTTACTTAGTTGTCGGTTATTTAATTCCTTCAAGGGCAGTCAGACTTATTGTTGCAAACTTGTCTTGTAATGGACAGTGACATTTCGAGTAGATTTAAGATTTTGCTCTTTCCTTTGTTACACTGCAAACAGTGCAGCGAAGTGCACATATTGATTTATTACAGTTAGTCACAGAGACGCCCTAACGGCCGTAACGTGAGCCCAAATGTAATCCAAAAACAATTACATAAACCGCGACGTACGGCTGTTATAACGGATTTTTACTTCGTCTTATTGCCCGCTCGATATGATAATGTGTGCCATCACCCGCCACAGTATCCATTTATTCGAATTCTTACATTGAGTCATAAAGGCTGCTAAAGTGACGTTTACTATAAACTCCAAAGAGTCAACTACTGTATGTGCACGGAGCACTGAGCCGTGTGGTGTATAACGATTACCAGTACCGACAGATCTCCATTCTCTCCTATATTCCACCCTGCCACCCAAATCGTGGCTATATCGCCAGGACAACATAGATGTTCGGATGCTCAAATCAGAGTCCGCTTGTCATTCCACATTCCATGTTACTATTAACAGAAAATACGTACGAGTACATTATGTCAGAAAATCAACATTCAATCAGAACTCATGGACTGCAGTCAGGAGTAATGAGTCCTTAACAGAGCTGAAATACATGAAAAGAAAATGCTGGACAAATTTACCAGGGATGACTCTTTTGACAGTAATAACGTCAACAGCGATAGAAGACGCTAAGTGATTTTTATTTTTTTTACAGAATAGTAATTGAAAAGCATTTTATAACTTGTTAGTTAGTAAATTGAATCTGGTGTCAGGCAGGGGGACGCTGAAATCGCGAGACCTGACAACACGAGACTGGACAACGCGGTACCAAATAGCAACGGTGGACATCGCGGGAGTGGACAACGCGGCACAGGGGTCAGGGGTCCGCGAACAGAGTAGTGCTGGACGACTAATTGCTGCGGAGTAGGGATCAATTAAAAACTAACGGCTGATAGGCGAACACAGACGCCGCGGAGAAGAGTAGGAACGGATAATTGCTGTTGAGTAGGCATCAGAAAACTGCCCGATGATGCCGACGATTTATTATCAGCTGTTTACGCTGTTTGTCCCCTTCGCGGATTTCGCGTTTCCAGTGTGCTACGCGTTGATGGCGCGGAAGACGACCGAACTGTACGTTAAAGTCTTCCAGAAAG
>Ga0056114_1000070_pt1 | contig 25478 bp, 15 predicted proteins | sample WorMetHERISLAND1_FD_77005 | JGI IMG/M metagenome (GOLD analysis project Ga0056114, IMG submission 77005) | Marine gutless worms symbiont microbial communities from Max Planck institute for Marine Microbiology, Germany - Olavius loisae HERON... ...
ACGCAAACGTCTGAACGCGCGCGTTTTGGACATTTTGCGCATATTATGTGAACTGCGTAGTCGCGCTTAATATGGCATAACTTCGTCAAAATCGGTGATAATTGAATAAAAATTTGTAATCTATCGAAGATAGGAACGTTTAATAGGTGTGTAAAACATCGATTACAAATTCTCAACCGTTTATGAAAAAATGAAAAAATGTCAGGTCCCCTGGGGGGATTTCTTTGACTCACACTGTAGTCAAATTAAAATAACTAAGCCACAAACATTTCGGATTTGTCTTCTGCGTGTGAGATTTGACGGGGGTTGTGGGTTTAGCCCCCTCCGTTACATATGACAACCTTCTTTCTCATCTAGGCCTACACTGTGTCTCAGAAAAAAACACGTTACTACATTTTATACAATAACTTGATCAATAAGCGTCCGATTTACAATAATTTTATAGTCACGTGTTTTTTTCTGAGATACAGTGTAATTAGCACCCCCCTGCAGCGGGGGTGACATTGCCTCTCATGTTCGCAATTATGATCATATATTTAAAATACAACAGTTGAAAACAAGAATGCCCAGCTGACGCTGACAAACCCGCGCGACGCGAAACCATGCCAAAAATTCATCCAGTTGGAAGTTTAAACAAGTTCCAGTCAAGTAGGAAAACCGGTGTTTAGTAAGTAACTTTCTTATTCAAATTACAAGTACGTGTGTTTTCTTATCGAAACACGAAAAATGACGCCAACGAAGAATGCAGCAGTTGTAGCGCCATCTGGCGAATGATTTTGACACATTCCCCACCCCGCACTTGTTTGACGCCCCATCGCGAGTGAACGCCCTACGATATCAACGTAACCTATACATCGCTGAAAAGTACATTTAATGGGCTACAATTCCGTCGCTGAAAATACGGGTCTATCTTCATTCATTTAGCCGTTATTGCCTCCGAAACGCAAGAAATGTCGCGAAATTCCAAGAGAATTCCAAGAGAATTTGACCTTACAGCAGTTCAAGGTCATCCAACGTCATCGATCTTGGTGTCAATGGAAAGCCTATATGTGACTTCATGTCAGTCATTAATACACTGTGTTCAGAAAAAAAACACCCACTCACATTTTCTTTCATATCTCCATGAGTGATGTGTAGATTTAAACAAAAATTGCAATGAATATACACAAGGAACGGTAGATTCTAACAATGTAGAAATTAGATATTCATTGCAGCTGATGAGGTTATTATGACGTCACATTTTTAACGTTTGTAAATAAGGATCTCCAAACAGAACACGGCCTTATTTCACACCATACACTAGTAATTAATATCAATCAGCTATTTGACATACGTCAACAGGAATATTACTGTGTCACTGATGAATTGAAATGTGATAACTTATGCTCAAACTATCCACGTTTCTCTTTAACACAAGTGTGGATTCGCATGGATCACCCACAACATTCAGTTGCTGTAACATTAACTCGCATCAGTGCTGATCGAACTTAACCTGTTTTATGAACGAAAAGTTGTTTAATGTTAAATTGTCTTATAAATTCCACCAAATAATACACGATACGACTGCGTCTACACACCAGCAAGTACCCTGTACTCGCAAAAAACGATATCCTGGACTCATGGCTTATTGCGTGCTGTAAACTCACTCCAACTTTAGCTAGACAAATGTGACGTCATAATTACGTTATCGGCCGCAATGAATATCTATTTTCTACATTGTCAGAATCTGCCTTTCCTTGTGTATATTCACTGCAATTTTTGTTTAAATCCACACATTATTCACGGAGATATGAAAGAAAATGTGAGTGGGTGTTTTTTTCTGAACACAGTGTAGTAACTTTAACCGTATCTGCTACCGTTTTCGAGATATTCACGGTTAAAGATAGAAAACTGCTGATTTTACCAACCCGTCCCTTGTTTGACGCCCCCTAGCGGCGGAACGCCATGAGATATCGACGTAATCTATACACCACTGAACGAAAAGTGCATTTAACGGGCTACAATTCCGTCGCTGACATTATAGGTCTATCTTCATTCGTTTGGTTGCCTCCCAAAGTCGCGAAATCGCGCGATATTCCGACAAAATTTGACCTTACAGCAGTTCAAGGTCATCCAAGGTCATCGATCTTGCTGTCAATCGAAAGCCCATGTACGACTTCCTATTAGTCATTAATAGTAAGTTTGGCCCTATCTGCTACCGTTTTCGAGATATTGACGCCCCTCCCCACCCTTGTTTGAGGCCCCGCTCGGGGGAATCCCTTAGAATTTGGTGATAAAATTTGGCGTCAGAAAACTAGAGTCTTGGGGCTACCAGGTAGTGAAGAAATCATGACGCTAGCTTTCTTCGTTTTGATACAATAACGGCTCGTGACAGACAGACAGACACGTTGCGATTGCTATTACCCGCGCAAACATAGCATCGCGCGGGTAAAAACTGCTGATTTTACACACCCCTCCCTTCTTTGAGGCTCCCGCTCGGGGAGACCCCTTAGCATGTCGGGATGAAATTTGGCATCAGAAAGCTAGAATCATGGGGCTACCAGAGGGTGAAGAAATCATGACGAGCTTTCTTCGTTTTGACACAATACCGGCTCGTGACAGACGGACAGACAGACACGTTACGATCACTATTACACACGCTAGCATAGCGCCGCGCGGGTAAAAACAAGTTGCAGACTTCACTACCATACCGATATGGAGCTAGGGTATACTACCCCTCTCGTATTCTGACCTCGTGACCCCTCCCTGCCGCCGATGTTTGACGTCTCGCACTGTGGAGAGCCACTCGTATGTGAAATTCGGCCGAGCTGCAGATTTTCATCGAAGTGGAGCTACGTATCTGCGATCGTAAGTGACGACGGGTCAGTCTTCTGGGTACCTCGTCAGCTTCGTCGTCGCCGAACATTTACAGCAACGTCTTCAACTGTTCCGTGAAGTTCGCAATCTGCTTCATATTGACCACTTTAGACGCTCGTTATAATTGACTTCTAATCACTTATTCATTATCACGTCATTCGTTGAAATTCAAACATAACTGAAACTCGTTCTGTCTTTGCTAGCTAAACAGACGTTCAGTACACCAAGTCTGGTCTGTTATCTGAATGACTTAAGGCCGCAACCCACACAGGCGAACTAGTTGGAAACTATAGATCTAGTTGGAAACCCGGGTTGTGAACTAGTTGCGAACTAGTTTCCGACTCCAACTAGTTCGCAACTAGTTCGCGACTTTTTTGGGTTGGTAACCTGGGTTGGAAACTAATTTCCAACTAGTTTCCAGCTAGTTCGTCTGTGTGGGTTTGCGGCCTTTAAGGTGCGAGATGGTTTACTGAGGTTGCCAGGCTGTTTTTTGCATAGTGACATTAATGACATTATCACATGCCGTGATGTAGATTTTTTTTATTTTTTAAGATTTTGTGTGCTTTTGTATGTTTGTATCTCATTGCCTTTTACTATACTGTATTTACATTGTACGTCGTGTGCGATTTTCATAATAAATAAATACAACAAAGCCTATAGTGGCCTTAGTCAAAGGTAAAGTAGGCTATAAAGTAGGCGCGCACAGGAGTGCGTGTATGAAGGCCCCTAGCAAAGAAATCTATGGCAAATAAACGCAAGGATCATGTTGAAAAGTACATTCAGTGCATTACAACGCTGTCACTGACAATACTGGTCTAGCTTCATTCGTTTAGCAGTCATTGCCTCCCAAATCTGCGAAATCGTACGAAATTCTCAGAAAATTCGAACTTACAGCAGTTTAAGGTCATTCAAGGTCATCGATCTTCGTTGTCAAAGCGAGCAACTTCCTATTAATAGTAACTTTGGCCGTATCTACTATCTCCTACACCGTTTTCGAGATATTGACGCATTGAGCTCGACAATAGCTTGTTTTCTCCACCCCACCTTTGTGGACGCCGGCCCTAGCGGAGGAATGTCCTGCGATATCAACGTAATCTATACAACGCTGAAAAGTACATTTAATAGGCTACAATTCGTTAGCAGTTGTTGCCTCCCAAATCTGCAAAATCCCACGAAATCCAAGGTCAAGGATCTTGGTGTCATGGTGTCAATCGAAAGCGCATGCGACTTAATAGTAACGCATGGGGTTTCCGAGATATCTACGTTTACAGCTAGAAAATAGCTTGTTTTTCCATTCCTCCCTTGTTTGACGCCCCTAGTCGGGGGGGGGCGTTCCAAGTTCTGTATGAAACTTACCCCAAAATAAAGATTATCAAAACTAGAGTGATAGGGCTATCGTGTGGTGAAAATTTCATTATCCTAACTTACATCCATTTTTGACTGATCCACCCATGTGACAGACGGACGGACGGACGGACAGGCGATAGCATACAGCATTTCAATCGGTGACTACTGAGTAATTTTATTTATTGTTCTAGTTATTAGCCGACCGCACTAACGGTCGCGCTTTTGGTACAATATTGCGCCCGCCTTTCGTATGTAACGTATGTATTGTGGCTAAACGGTACGTGTTACCGAAAAACTGTCTGAAGAAGCAAACAAAAATGGCCTATGGAGAGTCGAATGGTTACGTGAAGGATAACGTCACGTGATCCTGAAAGGACAAGGTCGTGACGCGATATGCTTAAGGCTCAATATCTCGAAAACAGCTGGAGATGCTATTTTGCAACAATCGCTAATTACTCGATAGTCTGCTGTGAGCTTGGCTTTTTGTTTGTTTAATTTTTAATCCCCCGCTCCACATGATGCAAACTTGCGAAGCGGGATTTAAGCTACAATGTTGCCATCTGTCCGTTTGTCTGTCGCTTAACTTGCATTCGGCAGTGGGTGCCACTGTTAGTCGCTGTCAAAGCCGGACATAAATGATAAAGAGAGATCCAGCGCATAGCGCTTGCTAAGTGTGGGGCTAGGGGCAAAGCCACAACGGGGTTCTGGGGTATAGTTATCGCAAACAGTTTTGGCTCACACTTTGACGATAATAATAATAATAAAATATTGTGCATGAATAAAACATTATGCCGCATTAAGTGTTGCACTCTGTCCGTCCGTCACTCCGTCCGTACCATGCCTCTGATTTTCTCGAAAAATGAAAGCCGCAGAGACTTTTAATTTAGTGGAAACAAAGCGCTGGACAAGAGTAACTAGGGGAGCAAATTTGGGGTCTAAAGGTCAAGGTCACTAAGAACGAAAATGAAAATCGTTTTCTGCTCATATCTTCATCAAAAGTGGATCGTCAAACCAAGACCATAACGATACAAATACATCAGCGTAAATGCTTCTTTTTGTGATATTTGTTTGTAATTATTCGGGATTCGGGAGTGCAAGCGCATGTCGCAAAGGCCACCTGGCCGTGCACGGCGTGCACATATTTGTTTCTCGTTAATTAAAACAGATGAAACTACAACATTTAGCAGATTTTCCGGGGTCACGTAGTGGATCTATGGGAGAAATGGAAAGGACAAGCCTTAGCCTTGGGTGTGGCGAACCCATTGACGGCTGCCAGGCTGTGCTGCAGAAGTACGATACGAGTCGAGACACAACGTCCAGGTGTACGAGTGTTGCGTTGTGCAGTAGGCTACGTCGACATCACCATTCGTCTTCAACTTCTGCTCCGTCGACGCCTAAAAGCTTCCCGCCCCAACTCATATGAATAAATTAACGTGTGCGACCAGTGGCGGCGGGAATGGGGGAGTGGGGCAAAAGGGGTCATGCACTCCGGGCGGCATTTGGAAGAAGGTGAAAATATGGAATTCTGAAAAAGTGGCCGCTTCTGGCGAATTGGTGTGAACACTGAATATGCATAACTTTAGGCTTATTCGGACAGTGCCATGACTGACGTCCAGAAAGTATGGACAGTAGTTTTCTTTTTGGCAGTTCCACATTAGGTAACTTCACTTCACAGTCAACAACAATGCCAAACTGCTCCTCGCAATTAATTATTTTGACAGTGCTATAGGAAACTGTATTTTGTCAGTACACTATCAAATTTGCTGGAATTTTGCAGAAACATAGGGGGATGGGGACAGGGGAAGTGCATTAATTTCCTCTGCTAATTAAACATCTTTATGTTGGCCAGTATAAAAGATGATTAATTTGCAGAGGAAATTAATGCTATAATTAATAAACTTATCTTATCTTCCACCCAAGTTACTGAAAGAAGGCTGCAAAAACCTGCCTCCCTTACTTTTTCCATGGTGCATTTGCTCCATCGTTCACATGGTGTATAGAAATTAGACGCAACGATATCCCGTCCTACCCTGCTAATGTCACGTCTATTTTACGCCGCATGGCCGCACGCTGCAAAATATGGTAGCAATTCATTACGTCATGGAAATAATTTTGTCGAATTTTTATCGGACTGCGGTCGCGCCAAATGCTTCTTCTCCCAGAATTCTAAGCTGAAAGAGCTGAGTGATTTTATAACACAATGTTACGGTACGATGGGATAGAAGAGTTTAGGCCTAACGTGGACTCGAAAGCTGAGATACAGCTTAATCTAGCACACGTAGCCAGAAAGTAAAACAAACAAAGCACTGCAGTGCCCCTTTAATTCAGTAGGCCGTGAAGTCAGTCCGGAAGGAATAAGAGTGATATGGAGAAAGGATTTGTGAAAGAGATGAGTTTTAAGTCTGGAGTGAAAGGTAGAGGCAGTGATAGGTGATGAGAGCGAGGTGGTAACTGTGATGAGGTGATATGCGCAGGATGAGGTGAACCAGGAGGACAGTGAACAGAATGTTCTACGGTTTGCTTAAAGGTTCCACACGGATAGTTGATGGGGTTCCTAGTTTCAGAATGCAACGACTTTGAATACTGTGACGTCACGAATATGACGTCATATAGTCACGTGACGTCATCGGTGAGTAGGAAAGTGCATACGGCGCGTCAATAAATGGTGACGTCACCGTCGGTGACGTCACCAATTATTGACGCGCCGTATGCACTTTCCTATATGGTTCCCTATTCTAGAGTCTTCTCACTCTCCTGTGAATATTTCTGACAAATATCATTAACATCAATCCATATAATTTCGAGCTAATACCGTTTCAAAGTTGGGTCTTTTTCTGAGACACAGTGTGTATCTGTACTTACACTACTTTAATACATTTCATGGGGGCTTAACCCACTAACTATAAATAAACATATTTATAGTTAATCAGTGGCTTAACCCCGGGCCCCAAACTCAACCCGTCTGACCTGTGGTTGTGAATGACGTCAATACGTCATCAGGGCCGGATTAAGCACTAGGCTAACGAGGCTGCAGCCTAGGGCCCCCGATTTTTAGGGGCCCCCAATTCATGTAGTGATTGTCACTGAACAGTGAATCACTGATATAATTAGGCTACCTATTCCTGTTTAAATTTTTTTCTCATTTATTTGCATACTAAACGTGCACTACATCCTATGAATGTCATCGATGAGCAGAGGCGTCGATCTCTATGTTGGAAGACATTGGCGAATATTTTCCCCTTCCCTTCCCTCTTCCCCTTCTCCCATCTTCTCCCGCCCCTTATAAGTAGGTACCCTTGAAATCCAGCTAGGAGGCATGGACAGCTCTGTGACTCCCCTCCCCAAATAGAAATTAGTGCATTTTAGCCTTAAAATGTGACATCTCGCAGCAACAATTTTACTGATTTTTTTTGATAATCGACTGACGAAATTTCGTGCAGTTTACACTGTTAAGGTAAATCTCATATAGTCTCAGTAAGTAACTGATATTACTCCTCAAATGTTGGGAACATTCGTGATCGTGTTCCCCCAGTTTAAATATTGGGGACATGTCGTCCCCCGCAGTGTTGGAATTGACCTCAAAGAACTGGGGGGTCAGTTGCCGTAATGTTTGAAATTTTGCCCAGGGATTGAAGTTTTTGGCCGATTTTCACTCAAAAATGAGCGTCTGTAGACATGAACTGGTGGGGGGGGGGTTCAACCCCCCGACAATTCCAACCCTGGTCCCCCGTCCCATGGAATCGACGGCCCTGACGACGAGCGTTGTTGTAAGTTGTAATGCACATGGTTGCTGAGTTGGTTCAAAGCTGACCATTATTTCGGCAAGTAGGGGATAAAATCCTCCTCAGTCCACTTTGCCTCTGTATATCCAAAACTGTAAGAGATAGCCTACGGCCCCTTTTCAGGGGAATACCCCACCTCCAATGTGGGGTAGGATGCGATGGGATGGAAGGGAGACGGAATAGGGCCCCGTAACTATATCCAGCCTAGGGCCCCGAAAAAATTTAATCCGGCACTGTACGTCATGTACAAGATGCGTGTTAAATAAATGAACATAGTCCATAATATACACATTAACAATAGTAGCAACTGATTATTTATCCACTTTGTACTCTGTTGAACGTTGTCATGCCTTAATAAATGGTTTTATGACTAAATTGCACACACACAGCCTTTGTCAGTAAGTGCCACTGCACATTTTCAATTTATCGCCGCCATTTTGTGCTTCACTGCGCATTGAAAATGCCCTGGAAAAAATACTGATGGCCGCTTTTTCATCACCTCGAACTCATTGATCGGAGATACGCCGGCAGCCCGGCAACAACCAGAGCACCTGCTGCGAGTGCGAATGATGACTCAGTCAGCCGGTGCACTAGGTGGGCCCGCCTCGTTTTCATCTGACTACGCCGGCGACTCAAAACGAGGCTCAGCCGATCGGCCTTTGTGTGTTCTATCAGCTGATGTTGCGGTTGTTGAGTACTGGTCGTTGGTTTTGGTTGGTGATTTTTGACGAGATTTAACGTTTAATATCTGGCTGTATCTGCGCAAAAGGTTTTCGATCGAGTAAACGTCCTTGCGGAGTTTGTTTGATGAATGCCGGGCTAGACAACGTGCACGGATCGACAGTTTATGCGAATGGTTAACGCGTCGGACGTGCCGGGTACGTGACCACTGACCATGGCGTATGTCTTGCGGTGATTTGCAGGGCTGGATTAAGCATTAGGCTACCAAGGCTTAAGCCATGCTTAGGCCATCGAAAAAATTCGGCCCTCAAAAATGCCAAGGTTACATTTTTAATATGCATTGCAGTACAGCTAAGATCTGTTTTGTGTATTCGTTCTCTAGAACGTCAAAATTTGTGTATGACAAAAAGACCAGCTTCTGGGACCAGGGCATCGCCTTGGACCGCTGGAGTGACCCAGTGGAGACCCGACCCTAAAGGTATGTATGTAGCCTAAGGACCCAACAACCCTTAATCCGGCCTTGTAGATTTGTCAGCTAGGGTAGTAGCCAGGAATTTGCTTGGGGGGGGGGCAAAAGGGTTAAAGGGAAAAGGGTGCCATAACAGTAAAGTGGTTTTCGTTTCAGCCATCAGCCGGCCGGATAGCTCACTTCGGAAGTTATCAATACAATTTAGTAATGCAATAACTGAGTTTAATGGTAAAAAACTGACATAGTGCAACAATGATGCTGTGAATGTCTGGTAAATGGAACTGATGAGTTCAGTCGCTGTGAAGCCGACGAAATACGGAGGACGTGACAGCTGTCAGTGACGACTTTTTAGCAGACTGTACTAACGGTCACGCTTATGCTACAGTGTTGCGTCCGTCTGTCGTCTGTTGTCTGTAACGTGTGTATTGTGGCTAATGTCGCGTGACCCGAAAGGTCAAGTCAGGACCCCAGTACTCTTACAGTCCAATATCGCGATGGACATGTTGGGGATGCTCTTTAGCAACAGTCGCTAATTACTAGATAGTCTGCTGTGAGACATTACGGTTGGCTATCCTAGCGACAGCTTGGATTCTTGTTTAAACAGAGTAGAGTCAGCATCTTCAAGTAGTTCCACTATTTCGTCGAAGCCGCACCGTTTACTAAGCTGCTCTGCAAGAATGCGTCGACTCGTTTCCGATCAGTGTGGGAGACAAAACCGCTCCACGCACAGGACGCATAACAGTTTACCGACAATGACCGACCGTAACACAACCCGAAGAGCATCATCCGGCATACCTTTTGCTAGAAGTACCCGCATCGCATACAGCGTATGTGCGCTCTTACTGATGACGTCACGCACGTCATGCACGTGATCAGACACCGACAGGCTGGTAGTCAGTAGACATCCAGACAGTAGTCTAAAGCGACCGTTTTGTGAGACGAGTCTGCAACATTGATAGTAACGCAAATACGCAGTAAATTACAACATTCGGAGACCGCACGACGACTCCAGTTTATCATGATATAAAACCCGGATTTTGAGGCTGACTCAGTTGGCTCTTTGGCGACGGTATTTATCAAAACAAGAAAGCCCAGCTATCGCTAACAACCCGCGCGAGCTTTTATTCTTACACGTACACAGCACTGTCCAAAGCGTATCTGAATATTGACATCAGAATTGCGTATCTTTTTCTCTTCGGAATCTATAGATGCCAAAATTTACGGTTAAGTCAAGTGTCATAGTTTCTAATTCTATACATGAGCATGCGGTAGTGTATAGATAACACGCTTTCGATCTTTGTACGAGAGCTTAACATAGCATATAGCGGATGTCATGCGCGAAAGCCGAATGCTTGCATGCCTTAGTAGGCGAATTGCAGCAAGAATCAATATTACATTACATTACATACAGTCATTTCTATAGCGCTGTTTACGGATCGTCCAGGAGCGCTACAACTAGCGACGTATGCTCTAGGAAATAGTTCAGTTTTGAGGCGGTACTTGAAAAGACCAGTGTCACTGATTTGATGGAGATGGTGTGGAAGACTGTTCCATGCAGTAGGTCCAGCATGAGAAAAGCTGCGCTCTCCGAACTTGGTTCTGCACCTCGGCTTGGCGTAGACAGCTGTGTTGGATATTGGCTCGGATATTGTCCCAGTATTCTCTTCTCAACGACGTGACCCGGGTTATTCCCGGCAGTAGTGGTGGCTACTGGCTCGGATACTCTACGTTTCGGCCTCTTGTCGACAAAAATTATCTCTTTTTGTCTTGCCACCTTACCGTTCAACTGAAGGTTATTGGCTCGCGCCCACCTCACCACTGCATCAACCTGAACCATCCGAGTACTGGATGGCATAAGAGGATGCAGTAGCTATCCGCGACGGTCCACGATATCTTGCCGACTACTGTGTGCCCGTGTCCGTAAGTCCCGCTGGCTGGCGTCTACCGTCTTCCAGGCGTCGACGACTGTCCGTCCCACCTGTTTGTCGCAACACGTTTGGGAGCCGTCCTTGTCCTTTTTTCTGTCGCCGCCTTTTGCTCGACCAACAATCTCGAATTTGCTGCTGGATGATTTGCGGGTCGACCCAGCTGTTGACTTCAAACATTTTCAGCAGGACTTAAAGTCACACCTGCACTATTCACTGGGCATCAGGGGGTGTTAGCGCGGGCGTTTTACGTGATCGCACGTTTTACATTTGCATTTATTCGTGTTTGTGTGTTGTTCTGGCAGCTGACAGTAAGAGATGACGTCTTGTAGTTGGCTGCTGTCAAGTCAAAAGTCGTCAAAAAACAAACGGGTGAGTGCTGTCATTGCTGCATTAGCTACTGCCTCTGGATTTAAAGAGTAAATATTACATTTGTACTTTCTGACTGCTTGGTAGTGGGACTTTGTCTTATCCTGGTAACGCCCTGAATTGTGATAAGTGCTACTGCACTGCAGCTAGCAGCCGAGTTCTCAGTAGTGCAGTGTGGAGCGTGTGAAATATAATAACCTAGTGTGAACAGCTCAGTTGTGTACTTGTGTTGGTCTAGTTGCAGCAGTTGCTTTATGTATCAGTGCACCTTGCTCAGCTGACTCTCATAGCTGTCATATCGATCTGCCTTATTCATGGCTTCATTCTGTGTTTGTTTTTATGATTTGTATGTGTCATTTAGTGTCTGTGAGCACTGTGATGTGATGCTGTGTTGAATTACTTATGACCAAAAGTGTCGTAGTGTTCACTGCTAGTTAAAAACTGACAAATATTGTAACTGAATAATTGAATAAATCGATTTAGATTGTCAAATATTCCTGGATGTTGCCAATGAAATTTTGACTTTATTGCTGGGATGTCTATGCTCTTTCATCTTTCATCTTTCATGAGTGCTGAACTGATCTCATTAATAGCTGCTTGCTTCATGATGTCTGATAAAGGGGCACTGGCGTTTGTTTGGTTTAGTTTTTCTTTTTTTTATTTTTTTTTCTGGCTAAGTGTGCTAGATTAAGCTAAATACTCAGCTTTTGAGTCCACATTAAACTCTTATATCGTATCGTATCGTATAAGATGTGATACAATAATAGAATTTTTAGTTAGCAACTTGCCACTGCCGTATTTTATTGGAAAAAAAATTAGGAGGAAAACTGATTCTAAAAACTGGTGAGCTGTAAAAGTTCAGTCTGAGTCGTTAGGAGAAAGACAGTCCTGACTTAATAAATTCGCCTTAGTGTAAAACTAGAGCCCCTTGCAACCTTTGTGACTCCCCTTCCCCCACACCTGCAAATACTGTTAGGATCTAACATAGCATGCCACTGACTGGATTTATGTGTCACAGGCATAACTGAAACGCGTTTTGTGTACTTGATTAAGTTATCCAACAGTAACATTAATTTAGAGGTCAGTGGGTTTTTGACGTAACATAAGACAAGCAGTTATAAATTTGGGACTTTGCTATTGTAAAGTAGGAAATAACGTAAAAAAAGTAAAAACATTAAGTCGTGCTATGACACCTGTAATTCATTGCATTGCAAAAACTTTATAGCACAAATTCAACCACAGAATTTTTTGTGACTAAAACAAGTGAAACTGTAATTGGAGATCGATCGTAAAATAACATCATCATGTTATTCCATTTAGTTACTTCATAGTTATATTGCTTGAATATGGGGCACATTTGCATATTTCATGTTGTTAGGAAAAACTTGGAAACGACTACGTGGTTGACTATTACACTGTGAGAGATGATGACGAATATTACTTTAAGGTAATGACGTGATAGTCACTTTTTAGCTATTAGAACACAAGCAGTACTGACAACCAATAGTAATTAATTTGTTGCCGTTGTGTAAAAAGCCTAATCGCTAACCTCCTGTTGGTGAAAGTATTATTGTCAGTCCTTCCGTGAAAATATTATTCTATGAAGAGAAATTGTGTAATAATAATAAAACTCTGAAAACTTCTACTGAACGTTGCGTTGTATGGGCGGGTATGTCATGTCTGTCAAAGGACAATACTTCTTTTGGCTGTCTTTGATTACGTTAAGTTCAGCACTTGCCAAGATGAGCTCTGTTTTATGTCGGAGCTGTTTTTATCGGCTGTAGCAGAGGGCAGAGGGTCGGATGGTGTGGGTGGTTTCTGTTATGTTCTAGTATGTTCTTGCCTGTCTCTCAGCAGTGCAGTCAAATACAGTGTATACACGAGATTGTGGAGCCTTTGTTGATGTCTTAATGTCTGTCGTGAATGGTGAAAGTTCATTGTCTTTGCTACTTTCTTTTTAACTTGAAATAGGCTACCATTATGCCAAGCATATCAGTTTGAAATTCAATATGCCGTCTGGTGTTGGTAATGCAGCTGCAACTTTTACTTAGCATGGCTATGTACATTATGTATTCTAAAAAGCGTAGTCTCCTGCACCTAACCAGTCCAGAAATGTAAAATTACAGGAAAAGAACTAAACTAAATTAAAAAGCATGAACATGAAGTCCTTTAATCCGTGACCTGAGAGAACCGGAAGTTTGTAGCGGAAATGATTTGTAGATGAACTGCAGCGTTGTAGCACAATGACAAGAAATCTAACCAGAACTATTTTAGCTACTGTATTCAGCACACAGACCGAGACATACCAATCACCTGGGCATACTGTGGAAAAGTTCAATGAAACATTATATTCTCGTTATAGAGTGGCTAATGTGCGGCGTGATCAAGTGAATAGATATTAACGGCGTGACGTCAGAGAGTGATGACGTCACGCGTCATTGTGATTGACAGGCAGGTGCACGTCCAGGTGCGACTGTGAATAAATCCATCTGCCGTGATGCTCTGTTTGATTGTCTGCTGGCTCACTCATGATTATTAATGTCAGAACAGTACGCTGTGCTACATAAAATCAGGGCCTCTTTATATTTTGATTATAATTTTTAGCGCGCGACAGCATATGCTTAATAATCTACATGATATCGCCCGTCCGCCTGTCTGTCCATCGCTCTCATGAGTGGATCAGTCAAAAACGGTTGAATTTAGGATTGTGAAATTTTCACCATACGGTAGCCCCATCCCTGTAGTTTTTGCGGGATAAGTTTCATCCAGAAATTCTAACGGGTTCCCCCGAGCGGGGACGTCAACCAAGGGAGGGGTGGGAAAAACAAGCAATTTTCTAGCTTTAAACGTCAATTTCTCGAAAACGGTAGGAAATAGTCCGAAGTTACTATTAATGGGAAGTTGCATATGCACTTTCGATTGACACCAAGATCGACGACCTTGGATGACCTTGACCTGTAAGTTCGAATTCTCTCGGAATTTCGCGAGATTTTGCAGCTTTGGGAGCCAACAACTGGTAAACGCATTCTTCGCGACAGCGTTGTAACCCACTGTTGTTCAAGTGTTCATAGCGTTAAAATTGTACTTGCAGTTAGTATATGGAATTTGACCACATTTGTAGACTAATATAAAAACCCTTGCAGAAAACTGCAGAAAATATTACAGTAAAACATTTAGTTATTTCTGAGAACTCAGCAGTTTTTAGCCGACCGTACTAACGGTCGCGCTATTGGTACAGTGTTGCGTCCGTCTGTCGTCGTCTGTACGGAATATATTGTGGCTAAGCGGTGCGTCCTAGAGCAAAAGTTACTATTGAGAGCCTATAGGAAGTCGTATATGAGAAATCAGTTGGTACGAAAATGAATGACCTTGACATTCGTTTAGAGGTCGTATCAAGGTCATGTCAACCATTGCGCTACATTCGACGTTGAATATCTCGGAAACCGTTAGATATAGATTCTTAGTTCCAAAGGACCACCAATAGGAAATGGCATATGGGCTATCAAATGGTCACGTGACCGATGACGTCACGTGACCCCGAAGGTGTTGTGAGGCAGTACAATCGGCTATCCTAGCGACAGCTTGGCTTGTAATTAGGGGATTTGTGCATGCTGTTGTATAGTCTAACAATGTGTTTGGACGGGAACCAGAAAGAAGGGAATCGGAAAAGGGGAAATGGAAAAAAGGGAAACTATACGTCCGATTGCAATACAATGCAATATAAATTAATAACATAATACAATGAGAAGTAACTTATGAAGAAGTAACAGAATACAGAGATGTTATATGCCATGGCTCCACGTCCCTTCGAAAATCCGGCCTATACGATCTAGCAGAAACCATGGCGTCGTCAACAAAGTATAGGCCTACCGCTAAACAAACATCATGCCCCGTCACTGGTTACGCAATGGATGTTTAACAAGTCAGTCAAGAACCCTGGCATAGGGTCGTTAGTTTGTAAATCAGAATTCACAATCAAGAGTCCATTTATCAAACTGCACTGTTAATAAGTTTGTTCGTAATAAAGTTAAACCAGTAAGTTTCCTTTTCTTCCGTTTCCCCTCTTTCCTGTACCCGTTTGGACTGCCTGTCGTAATCCGGGCATTGACTCTCGCCGGTGTCAGTTGCATGTATTTTGCCGTCTGTCAGTCAGACCACCACCATGTCACAGATGCATTGATGACGTCACAGACGGTGCTCGATAACGTTTGATGCTCCGTTACCATGTAGTCGGAGCTGTCTACATTCGCATTACTGTTTCTTCATACGTAGTAATGTACTTTTTGTATAGCTGAAACTCATGATTTACAGGAGCTAAATGCGTTTTGGGAGTTGTACAATGTACATCTAGCTGCTGTGCATTATAACCAAGCACGCATTTATACTGGCACTATCAAAATGAAGCTGTGGTTTCAGTGGTTACATCGCTTACATGTACGAGCGGCCGACAGTGTTGCAAAGGCTGTTGTAACCGTACCTTGAGGGGCTGCTGAGCTGATGATCCGGCGTGCTGATTATTTTGCCAGAACGTCTTTCGCATCATGCTGCAATAATTAGATTACCAGATAGGGCCTTATGTAACGTTACTCTGACCGTTGACGCATGTAAACCTGATGCAACGTGCCGGTAAAACATGCAGCCGTCATCTTGTAGGCTTCTCGGAGGTTTGCATCCCTCTATAGTTCTGCAACCATTTTGCCTGATCTCACGGGACACTTGGCCGATAAAAACTTCTTAATTCGCATTCTTTTTAAAGACTCTTACTAGTACCTACTTTGTCATCATATGCGTTTTGTCATATGTCAATTAAAGACACGATTGATTGATTGATTGATTGTTGTGTGAGCGAGTGCCATTAACACAGCTTTCTCAGTCTCATAGGCCTACCGTAATCCTATTAGCGTCTGGAGGATACGTATGTGATAAGGCGAGAATTGCGATTAATGTTTCACGTGTTGGATGACTATTGACTGTACTGGCGTCACAGACACGATGAAATCCCTCATGATAGACGTCCAGCGGGTAATTTCCTTGAGTTGCGTGCTCCGTGAAATTTTCTCTCAAAACGCTACAAAGAACTTTGCTTGATACCTAGACGTCACCTGATTATCATGAGAAACCGGTAAAGTGCTAAACCCGTTGGTATTCGTTTAGTTGGTGTGTGTGTGTGTGTACAAGTGTATTTTTGATGTTGTCCATAATATCACATTGACCAATACGTCGACACAGACGTCATGTTTACAAACGATTATTTCCAGAATTCCAAGGCCAACACTAATTACGTCCAAAAGCCGCTTCCAGAGTGGCACATTACAATGAAAAATATTCAGTGTTCAATATGTGACTAATGTAACATTAGTTGCATATTGCAATTGCATATTAGATATTTTAATACTATGTGTTCAAACTTCAAAGTAATCTCGTTCACAGTAGGCGAGTAAACACCAAGCGGGCTCCGACTACTGGCATCATAGGGATATGTCAAAAGCTAATGTTCATGTTCAACACCTTTTCAGTTTTGTGTCCAAACTGTCCGTAACAGAGTTTACCTAGAGTTTACATTCTGGCCGAAGACTTTATCTCGAGACCAAGGCCACTGCTCATTTTCCTTGAGGTGCCTCGAGGACGAAGCCAAGTCCTCAAGGACACATCACTGGTATTTTCCTGTACTGTGCGGTTTTGTTTTGTCAATATCAGTCAATGAAGACCACCTCCGAAATGACTTAGCGTTAACTATACCGTACTCCGACTCCAGTCAATCACCCAATTAAAGGGCATTTGCATGATCTTTTGTCATGATAAGATGGTGACAGCGTGGCGATTTGTTGAGTTGCCACTTCTTTTCATCTCTCGGCAGAAATCATTTCACCGAAATATTCGCTGTAACAATTATTGACAACTGGTAACCATAACTACCACCAGCATTTCTCGTGGACTTGTGATTAGTTTTTATTTTATTTTGTTTCCGTGCTATAGCCTGAATTTTATTGGGGGATATAAATAAAATTTTCCTTGAATGATATCATCCATCCAGCCACTCCAATTTACTACTATAAATCGACTACTGTCTAGTGTCTAGCTTGTATATATCAGATTTTAAATCGTAGTTTATACACCTGTATTTTGAAGTTATAAAGTTTCATACTTCTTAAGTATAAATCCATTTAGACTTCCTATTGTTTTTGCCTTTGTTTTTGTTAGTAATCTACGTGCTGTGTCTGTTATCAGATGCCAAAGACGCAGCTGTAATGATGTTGTCTTGTGTTGTATGACTGTGTGCGTAGGATCTGGAGTGTTCGATGATGGAGGACTCGTCAATGACGTGTCGTCTGGATGAGCTGCTGTGTCTGATGACCAGTCACTGTCAGCTGATGGTCGCCAACACTCGACGTCGTCATCTGCCCGCCTTGTCTTCATCGCTGCAGATGTTTGTCAAGACTCATAATCACCTGATGCTTGCTGATGGGCCTCTGTCGCTCCAGTACCGACACTACATCGCATTGCTGGTTCGTTCTCCCCTTGTACTTGTTAGTCAACAAGTCTAGCGCCCCGATGGTCGAGACGTTAGGCCTCTAGCAGCAGATTGAAGCAGCCGCGTCCGTAATATTGGCGTAAATCCGTCGGGTGTGTTGGCGGATCGCAATGCCTGCAGATCAGCATCCACATGGGGGTACGGCGGCGGCAGCCCCACCGCCGTCCAGGCCTAGCGATCCTGCCCTCTGTGTGAGCCATCCCCTAGTCACCCCATATTAGTGTAGACTGGGGGACTTGCTGTGTTTTGTGTTTATTGTGTGATTATTGTGTGTTTGATTTTTCTGTGTACTATATTTACCTTCAGTACTTTGATACTGTTGGTTCGGTCTTTTGACCTGCAAAAACCGTCTCCCATATAACCTATACTGTGTTGGAGGGGACGTAAAACACTGCTCAATCCAATCCAATCAGCATCCACAAATTCATTTCATTTCGCGAATGCTTTCGTCGCCGTATTCTGAAGCCAATGGACAGCATCGTCGTCAGCCTCATGAAGAGCCTCCAGCCCGCCGGCGAACTTTGTCTGTGGGCAGTCGTCAATAATGTGCGTCATCGTCTGCCGCTGTCCGCATTGACACAGGTCAGACTGAGCCATGCCCCAACGATGGAGGCTGGCACGGCAGGTACCGTGGCCTGTCTCTGAGAGAGAGAGAGAAGCATCCACAAATGAACAGTCCGCAGACGTCCGTCGCCAGCGATCTATTGATGGATAAGCGACGATAGCGCCACGGCTGCAGTGTCAATTAGCGACCAACAAGACATCGTCATCGGTTGAAGGGCGGGCCTTAATACACACATGTGGTTATTCCAAAACAGACTGAAATCCGTGTTCCTTCCACAGTGTTTGAATTAACAGCTTAGAGTATGGTGGTGTGAGTTGTTTTCTTTACGTCACTGGAAAAATATTAGGCCTACACATTGATTGATTGATTGATTACTAGCTGAAGAGTACAGCAGGGTCCAGCTATGATCAAAGGTGTTAAACAATTCATAACCATCTAGAGGCTGTGGCAAAATAAAGTAATTTCTTATTCCCTATAACTACACCATGTCCCCCAAAAAGGAAGCCACCAAACATTTGGCAATAACTTTCCCAAAACCGATTTTCAAAATTCTTTCACTGCTGAAATTAGGATGAATATTTCCAATAAAACTGCACAATTTTTTCCACCACACCTTAAGTATGTTCTTGCACTACCGTGGGAAATTTAATAATTCAAATTTACTGCAAATCTTGAAGAAAATGCAAAAAAGAAAATTTGATTTTTGAACACACTTAGTTCTAGTGCAAGAATTTTGAGAAAGTTATTGCCATAAGTTTGGTTGCTTCCTTTTTTGGGACAAGGTGTATACTTGTTGGGTCTTGGCGACCGCTGGGAATTTCCGAGTTTTTAGCAGACCGTACGGTCGCGCTTATGCTACCGTGTTTCATCCGTCTGTCTGTCGTCTATAACGTTACATATTGTGGCTAAACGGTGCGTCCAAGAGCAAAAGTTAATACTAACAGCCTATGTTAAGTCGTATAATGAGAAATCGATTAGTACCAAAACGAATGACCTTGACCTTTGTCAGCCATTGCGTCACATTCACCAGTGAATATCTCGGCAACCGTTAGAGATAGAGGCTTGGTTCCAAAGAACTACGAATAGAAAATGGCATATGGTCAAGTGATCGATGACGTCACGTGACCTCGAAAGGTCAAACTCGTGACCCACTACGCTTAGAACCCAATATCTCAAAAACAGCTGGAGATGCTATTTAGCAACAATAGCTAATTGCTAGATAGTCTGCTGTGAGGCAATACTGCCGGCTATCCTAGCGAGAGCTTGGCTTTTTGTTCTGGTAACTGATTGTATTTGAAGTCGGCAAATTAACATGGCCATTTTGCAGCCGTTGTCAGTAATCTGCAAGAATAATTTATCAAATGCAGCCATTTTTGCTCGGACTGTCTATTGACGACTTCTGTCTGTTAAGTCATTTTGTGAAACTTAACGTAATGCAAGCACGCAGCACTCAACTAAACTTTATTATTAATATTGCAGTCTAAAGGCTGGATTAACAAAATCACACATACAGATACAAAAAAATACAACATCAGCCACTGTCAGTGAATACGTTAAGAAGTCAGAGTATCACGCGTGTTGTCAAATGTCAAAAAGTTGTTCAAAACAAGCTTGTCGTAGGCCTAAGGCTTTACAAACCTGTTAGTTCACGGCGGTTTAGGTCAGCCCCAGTCACCTACCACCTGTATGCAGTTATATGCACTGGCTGACATGACGTACATGTATTGCTGGAAAATATCGTGGTCCAGATTTTAGCCCATCCTCAGCACTTCCAAAAGATAATTGCTTTTATTCGTATTTTTTACGTGTATTTTTATCTTGTGCAGATGCGTTCTGTCATTCTGTGTAATAAACGAATATGTATGTATATGTAGAATAAGGCAATCCGTCCTCTACTTTTTAGGAATGCTCAATTTTTCTAGCAAACTGTGTGGCTCCAGGCCTGAGCTTGGGATGTTCAGATATATTTAAGTTTTAGGGTCAGAACTTTGGTCTCAAGCCTTGACCTCGATCGATTTAGTTGTTTTGCTGGTCTGGACCTCGGCCTTGGCGTGGTGCATTTGGCCTCCGCTGGGCTGCTGCAACAATGTGGCCTCATTCATATGTAGGCCCATTTAACAAGTAGGTGAATGACAGGGGTCGCTGAGGTATGCGGCTCTCCCACATAATTACAGATTTATATACATGTATTCGTGCAAATCCACGTTTATGAATGAATGAATGAATGCATTTATTTCAGGCTTAAGCCCATTATAATAATAACGCGCCCGCCTGCTGACAGATATACTGCTTACGTCTATGTGTACATTTATTTAGATTACAGCATGTTCTTTCCGAATTTTTACCTGATAGTCATTCGCTCGTATAAAAGTTTGAAGGGCATTAAGTGTCCACTAAATTTGAAGTTTCTACTCAATTAAGAATGTAAGCAAATAGTAGGCGTGGGGCAGACACACGGCCGGAGTACAGCATTTCATCAAGGGTACTTTGGCCATTGCTAACAGCAGATTGTCTCAGTTACTCTCGCCGAGTCTTAGCTGTGGTCGTTGGTGCCAGTGCTGTAGAACATGCTCTCTTTCAGTTGACCGTATTGTGTCAGAAGTGAGTTTTGCTAATGAAAACGGCACAAGATGCGTTGACGAATCGTGCTCTAGGCGGAGAATAAACGCAGTTGCAGAGGTCGTAGCCTCGTAGGTCAAGTCTCCTTGTTTAGAGATATCTCCATGGTTTAGCAACGTGTGGGCCTATTTATCTTTCTCTATTGATCTAGGTGATGCAAATTTGGGACAGAGCGGGTGGCCTCCTGGCAGAGCAAGGTGAAGGTTACAGCCCTACAGGGTGTGGGTGGCCTCTCCTCACAGCAGGTGTCCAGTAATAAATAGCATGCGAGATGTAAACAATAAACATGTTTGTACCGCCGGCCTCCAGGCAGGCAGGCAGGCGCGTAAGGTCATTGAACCTGTTTATCAACCGTGTCGTCCTAACCTGATTCTCATTTTCAGTTCACAGCATATCTGTCAGCAGGCGGGCTTCTAAACATATGATTTAAGACTCGCACAAACTGATACATTTATTGTTGATAAGCGTGAAAATATAAAAAGTTGATAAGTGTATAAATATAAAAAATGTTTTACTGTTATTTTCAGCATCTCTGTTCAGTTATGACCGCTTCTTGCTATATAAATTTTTTTATTATTATTATGACATGCAGCGTGCTGAGCACTGATACATTGACAGTATATTACCTGATGATATTGTATTTTTGTATTCTGTATTGATCTGCTTTTATGCGTAGGCCTATTTCTGTACTTTTAGCATGCTTCGTGTTTCTAGCAAATGTCACTGTCTTTGTCCAAAATAGTCAAATAGACCTGTTTCTTCTGGTAGCCCTGTTAGTGAGTGAGTGTAAATGAAATGCATATTTTTGAGTTGGACGACTGTCTGAGTCGACCTACATAAAGTCGACCTAATAAAGTCGGTCTGAGTGTCCGTCCACCCGTATTACGTACGTCAGACCGTCCATTCATCCATCCACAAAAAGTTTTTTTCCGATTTGAACGAAATTTGGTACGTCGATAGGGGGACAATGAATGTTACACGACGGTATGCCGTGTGACCTGATCCAAGGTCAAGGTCAAGGTCACGGAGGTCTGAAAGTTCCGAAAATGGCCGATTTCATAGTATATCTCGTCCTCTTTTTTATGCATGTAATCAAAAGACTAATTTAGTGAATTATGTCTCTCCAAGACAATATCTAAATTGTGTCTGGACAGATGTTTGATATTCGTCATAGTTTGGTGTCACGTGATTTTCAAAGTTAGGCTGTTACAAGGAGTCGACCGGCAGTCCCGTATAGGGTTATTTATTTTCATGGCTGCTAGATTTCGACTCTCCAACTTAAAAATTACTGTTTCTTTAAACCACTGACATTTCACCACTGCATGGCACTATACAATATGTCTGTTATTATTTTTTAACCCTCGGTACATGTGGATATATTCCGAGGAGTTTAAAAATAGAGAAGAAAATACAAAATTTGGGTACGATCATCAGTCTGTGCAACCTGTAAGTGGCAAGCTGTCATGCAGAAGGACAGAATTGAAGTGCTGCACCAAAATCGAGATCCTTACCTTTTGTACAGGAAGCTGGTCTCTCCAGCCTCGCCCGAGTTTTCAGAGATCCTCCTGCCAAGATCATCGAGGAGGTGAAGAGCTGATGCGTTAAAAACACCCAAGGTCTCTACCGCAATTGGCTCATTATTATTATCATTATTATTAATGTTATGTTTGACAGGCTGCTGAGCAGATGAAGTGCGCCAGTCTGGTGTGTGTACATCGGACTGAGTTCCTGCTGCATGGCGGAGATAGGCAGTGGTTGTCAACGAGTGATGGTCATCTACCGTGGCATGTGCCACTCAGACTTCACAACCTCCAGGAACTGAACAGGATCCTCGCACACCGGCCGTGGACGCTAAGTGCAGGCTTGATATCAGTGAGTCTCGCGCTGTCTACATTAGAAATAAACAGTTGAGTGTCTCAAGTTTGAGTTATTTAAAGCTGGCTATTTTTGTGTCATTGTCAAAGATGCTATAGAAATAGCCTGTTGTTAATGCTGGCTTTTGATTGTAGCAGAAACTTTTTAAACAAAACACTACAGTAGGGAATTGTATAGTGATTATCTGTTATCAAGTCAGTTGATGTTATTTATAGTGGTGCGTCAAGTTCAAGATCGCCTGCGTTACCTACTATCGTATCTACTACCCAGCCTGCTTACCTCCATTCACTGCTGAGACATTACATTCCATCTCGTACTGTACTTTGCGTTCATCTGACTCTAAATGTTGTTGTTTGTTCTCCGCATTTGTACACGCTTTGGTTCTCGTAGTTTTGCTGTAACCGCTCCAACTATGGAACTGTCTTCCTCCGGCTATTTGCAGTAGTGTTTCCGCTCACCATTTTCGGCGCCAACTCAAAACTTATTTCTATAACCTAGCTTTCCGGTCTCCTTAACGCCCTTCCCAGCCAATGCCTCAGATTCGACGGGCCTCTCACTGATATTGTGCACTTTACAGGTTTACTTACTTACTTTAATATTTTAATCTGCAGAATAGCGGAAATCTATTGCCATTGCCACAGTGGTCACCTCACGTACTGCGTTGTGTTGTTGATTGTAGAAGCTTCGTCAAACTGATGGTGCGATGTGGTCGTTATCAGAACTGACGCAGGCCGTTGTGATAGTGGCACATGTTCACGCACTATCAGTTCTTCTAGCCGGCTGCAAACTCTACTCAACTGATGCCGTCTTAGCTCTGCTGACATCTTCCAGTCACTCAGAGCTGCCTGTGAACAATGAGACTCTGTCATCATATCCAACACATACTTCGGTCAGTTTTGGCACAAATGTTTTTCCGATTTCAACGACATGTAGTGTGTAGGTAGAGGTCAATTGGTGCTATAGGACGGTATGCCAAATGACATGATCCAAGGTCAAGGTCAAGGTCATAGAGGTCGAAAAGTTGAGAAAATGGCTGATTTCAAAGTCTGTGCCTCTGCTAATATGCATGTAATCAAAAGACCTAACGGTGAATTCTGATACTCCAAGACAGTATCAAAATTCGTCCTTGTTCGGCATTACGTGACCTTCAGACTTTATATATCTTGGAAACTTCAAATGATGATATCTGTGCAATGGAATGGGTCATCTGATCGACTTAGTGATTGATTCTAGGTGCCTATAGTAGCAGTGAGTGAAGTGAACCACATCGTCTACTGGCTTGTTGGCGCTAGTTTTTGTCATGTGACTCTGAAGTTAGGAGGAGTCAACCATATGTCCCTCTATGGGGCTAATTTTTATATTTATGTACTCATATTTATGAATGTTATTAGTTGATATCATTGTTATGTGCTATTTTCATTATTAATATCGATTAGTAATTATGTTTATGAAATGTTGAAAGCTGTACACCCTGTGCTGTGTGCAGTGTATATGAACTGTTTGTTTATTTTCAGTCGTCACCCTGTATGAACAAAGTGTCAGTCACTCACAACAAGAAAAAACGTTTAGAGTCCAACATTTATGCTGACTGTAAGTACTATCTATCTATTATTGCTTATTTCCTTCAGGTTGTGTAGTACACTGCTTCAGAACAGTGCACAACTGTTGTGTGCAGTCAGTAAATTCACTTGAATTTCAAGAATTCATTCTTTCACTGCTGAACAGTAATTGTGTTTATCTGGAGAAACCATTACACTTTGTGGGCTATGGGACCTGTAGAACAGGCTCCGTTTATTTCCCGGCCGGGGTGCTTAAAGGGTCCCTAAACAAGGCTTTAGTTCGATAGTTTTGTTAGAATTGTGTTTCGTTTTGTTAGTATCAGTCAAGTGATTGGTTGAGAAAGCAGGTTGTTTTGCTGTTGTCAGGAGATTGGCTGGGAACGTCGTCTCCAAAATAACCTATACTGTATCAAACGAGATGCTAAATCCTACTCAACTCTGGAGAAACCATTGCCATAAGAGACTTGACAGTAGTTTAAAATTACATTTGCGCTGTAACTGCTGATCTGGGCTAATGTAGACGTACGTAAACACATTACGTACAGACAGGACTGCTGACACGTGCACAGCATGGTTAACATCTGCATTCATTCGCAGTTTGTGAAATTTGTGTTCATCCTACACTGTGTCCCAAAAAAAACATGTGACTATATTTTTTGCAATAACTTTAACAGTAAGTGTCCGATTACAATAATTTTTGGCATAGTTATTAGTAAGTCTATGCGTCATCGAAAGATGGTTTCACTTCCCACCTCACCTATAGGGATCGATGTATCTCGCTTCTTGTTATCAACTGGTGCATAAACCCAATCGTTCTGCGAGTTGAATGGTGGTTCGACGGTAAACACTTTTCATCCCTAAACCATATGAAGGCACACTGTACCTCTTACAGCAGCTGC
>Ga0056114_1000071_pt1 | contig 25359 bp, 21 predicted proteins | sample WorMetHERISLAND1_FD_77005 | JGI IMG/M metagenome (GOLD analysis project Ga0056114, IMG submission 77005) | Marine gutless worms symbiont microbial communities from Max Planck institute for Marine Microbiology, Germany - Olavius loisae HERON... ...
GTCGTCGCCGCCACAAAGTGCTCCATCAAACGATCACGCTTCCAACCACTGAGCCGGCTTCTTCTCGCATACATCCTGCAATCCTAGCCCAAGCATCTCGCTTAGCTAGGACAGCCCCTAAAACAAACTTGTGAACCGACTTCCAAAAAAGGGTGGCTCACATGTTAACGAGTGTAAATCCATACGGGTTATGCGGATAAAGCCCCCTGTTGTCGGTCGCCAATCTGTCCCCGGCGCGCCGTCCCTTAGGCTGACGCCGGCAGGCCAAGGGCGTTGACGATGGTCATCACTTCTTGGCGTGCCGCGTGGTGCGACGGGCTCAGCGCCTTGGGCCCGGCCGCGTCCTTCAGGTCCATGATGGTCAGGCCGGCCAGAAAAAGTTCGCGGAAGATGACGCGTTCCGAGAAGCCGGGAACGACCCTGAGACCGATGCGTTTGCCGAGATCCTTGACCAGGCGGTCGACCTCGCGGGCGTTGCGGCTGTCCAGCGAGCCGATGCGGTTGCGCAGCATCATCCAATCGATGGAACCGCCGTCGCGTTCGGCCCGGGTTTTCTTCTGTTCCCAGACCATCTCCGAATAGTGACTGGGGGCCAGGATCTGCATCGATTTGCCGTCGACATGGGCGAGTACGTCAAAATCGACGAGGCTGTCGTTGATCGGTGTCACCAGGATGTCGGCATAGGAATGGGCCAGCCGCGATAGCGGGCTGTCGGCACCCGGCGTGTCGATGACCAGCACATCGTGGTTGACCCAGGCGCCTTCGATCAGGAGCTTGAGTTTTTCGCCGTTGCGTTGCTCCTCGCCGCCCGTTTCCATACGAAAATGTTCGGGCATCTTGACGTCGTTGCCGCTGGCCTCGATGAACCGTTTTCGGTTGGCGAGGTAGCGGCTCATGGTGCCCTGGCGGGCGTCGACGTCGATGGTGGCGACCCGGCGACCCTGGCACAGGAGGGTGATGGCGACGTGCATGGCCGCCGTCGATTTGCCGCTGCCGCCCTTCTCGTTGCCGAAGACGACGACGCGGCCGCGTAGGGTCGCGTCTCCGGTGAGCGGTTCGTTGCCGGCCGAGTTGCCTATTGTGAACATCGGCGCCTCACGCGGCCCTGAGCCAGACGGCCGTATCGTGGAAGACGGCGCCGCCGTTGGGCAGGCCCCGATCGGCACTGGTCAGAAGGTTGATGCCGACCCCTTCCTCAAAGGCGGCATTGGGCCAGATCCCTTCGACGATGACGACGCCCGGTTGCAGGCCGTCGAAGGGTTTGGCGTGGACCACGACACTGCCCTTGTCGTTGCCGACCCGGACCCGTTCGCCCTCCTCGATGCCGAGTTCCCCGCAGACGTCCGGATGGACCAATAGGGTCGGACGCCCTTCCTTGCGCCGGGACGACGGCATTTCCGTGAACGACGTGTTGAGGAACCGCCGGGCCGGTGCCGTGACCAACCGGAAAGGATGGTCTTCGTCGGCCGTGTCGATGACGTCGAGATGGTCCGGCAGCGACGGCATCCGATCGTGTTCGGCGCCGATGGTTGGCCAATCCGGGGCGAAGCGGAACTTGCCGTCGGGCGTCTCGAACCCGTTCAGGAAATGGGCGTCCTCGAAGGGCCGCGAGCAATCGATCCAGCGTCGGTCGGCGGCCTCGTCGGCGCCCGGCAGGCCCGATGCCCGGAGCGATTGGTCGATCAATTCCCAGGCGGTCATGGAAAAGCCCGGATGGTCGGCCCCCAACCGTTGGCCCAAGGCATTGATGACGTCGTGGTTGGAGCGGCATTCTCCGGGCGCCTCGATGACCTTACGGGTGACCTGCAGGTAGACGTGGCCGCCGCCTTTGTAAAAGTCCTCGTGCTCCAGGAACATGGTCGCTGGCAGCAGAATATCCGCGTATTTCGCCGTTGCCGTCATGAACTGCTCATGGACGCAGAGGAAAAGGTCGCCGCGCGCCAGGCCTTCGAGCACCTTGCCCGTTTCCGGCGCCACCTCGGCCGGGTTGATGTTCTGCATCAGCATGGCGTGGACCGGCGGACCGCCCAGGAGGCTGTCCTCCTCGCCGGTCAGTACGGGACCGATCCTGGACATATCCAGTTGGCGAACCTTCGGGTCCATGACATCGAGGCCCATGATCAGGGTCTGGTCGAGGCCATACATGCCGGAATTGGAATGGACGGCGCCGCTTCCCCGGTGCTGCCAGGCACCGGTAACGGCCGGCAGGCAGCTGACCGCGTGCATGTTGACGGCGCCGTTTCGGCTTCGGGAGAAGCCGTAGCCGACGCGGATGAAACTGCGTTTGGTGGCGCCGTAGGTGCGGGCGAAGGAGATGATCTCGTCTTCCGATAGACCCGTGATCGCCGCCGCCCAGGCCGGCGTCCGTGTCGACAGGTGCTGTTTCAGACGCTCCGGCGCATCCGTATAGCGCGCCATGTAGGCTTCGTCGGCGAAACCCTCGGCAAACAGCACATGCATGACAGCGCAAGCCAAGGCCCCGTCGGTCCCCGGCTTCAAGGCCAGGTGCACGTCGGCGACTTCAGCCGTCGGTGTGCGATAAGGGTCGATGACGACCAGCCTGGCGCCGCGCCCTTTTCGGGCCCGGGTGATGTGTGGGTCATCGTGTTGACTTGGGTCGATACCGGATTGCCGCCCCAAACCACGATCAGGTCCGCCTCGGCGATCTCGCGCGGGTCGGCGCCCCGAAGCGCGCCGGTACCGGCCGTCCACCCGCTCCAGCAAGATCGTCATGTCCTGGCCGGAATAGCCCATGGCGTGACGCAGGCGGGGTTGATGCCGTCGCGTTGCAGCAGGCCCATGGTACCGGCGAAATAGTAAGGCCACACCGCTTCCGGGCCATGACGATCGGCGGCTCGGCTGAAGTTGTCGGCGACCTCGTCCAGGGCGTCGTCCCAAGAGACGGGCTCGAACCGGCCCTCCCCCTTGGCGCCGACACGACGCATGGGCCGAGTCAGGCGCTCCGGATGGTGGATGCGTTCCTTGTAATTGGCGACCTTGGCGCAGACGACACCGGCGGTGAAATCGTTGTCGGCGGCGCCGCGCACTTTCCCGACGGTGCGGCTGTCCAGGCGTTCGACCTCCAGCGCGCAGGTGCTGGGACAGTCGTGCGGGCAACAGGATGGAACGAATTCTGCGGTCATCGGATCGGGCAAGCCGTTGAAATCACCGCCAATCTAATGCCCCCGATCGATGCGGACAAGGGAAGAGCCGGACCCCCTCCACCATTGCGGTGGCGGGGCGATTTTGAAATCATGGCCGGTGGGAGAGGTCCATGGATACACAGAGAATCGGCATTACCTGGCAGGTCAGCGACTGCCACGGCTGGGGTATCTTCGGACTCAACCTGGCGCGCAATCTGCTCGATCAGGGCCCGTGCCGGCCGCTCATGTTCACGCCGCCGACATTCATCGACCTCGACACGGCGGTTCAGGAGAAACTGGCGCCTTGTTTTCGCGAAGGCATCAAGTTGATCGGCGATCATGAGGAAACGGGCGTCTTTCTCGACAAGTCCGTCGTCCTTCACTCGCTCAACAACGTGTTTCGCCCAACCGCGCTCAGCGCCAAGATCACTGGCCGCGCCAATGTCGGGTTCGTGTTCTTCGAAAGCGCCGATATCCAGGCCGACGCCCGGGAACGGGTGTCCCGCCTCGACCGCCTCCTGGTCGGCTCGACCTGGAATCTGGAGATGTGCCAACGCGCCGGCATGGAGAACGTCGCTTTCGTCAGCCAGGGGGTCGACACCGATCTCTTTCACCCGGGCCCGCGCCAAGGAGTCCCCAGCGGCCGGTTCGTGGTCTACTCCGGAGGCAAGCTGGAATACCGCAAGGGTCAGGACCTGGTTCTCGAGGCGTTCAAGAGATTCCAACAAAAACACCCGGACAGCGTCCTCGTCACGGCCTGGCAGAACAGCTGGGCGGAAACGGCGGAGACGGTCGTCGTGTCACCGTTTATTTCGCAAGCGCCGCGGAAGGACGAGGCCGGAAACCTGAGGATCGAACCCTGGGCGCATGCCCATGGTATTCCCGGAGAGTGTTTCGTCGATCTCGGCTGGACAGCCAACGCCCGGCTGCCGGCGATCCTGCGCGAGGCCGACGTCGCCGTGTTTCCGAGCCGTTGCGAGGGCGGCACCAACCTCTGCGCCATGGAAGCCATGGCCTGCGGCGTGCCGACTGTTCTTTCAGCCAATACGGGGCATCTGGACCTGATCGAGGGCGACAACTGCTACCCGGTTACGGACCAGAAACCGTGCTTCGAAGGTTTCGACAAGACCGGCGAATGGCAGGAGGTTTCAGTTGACGGGATCGTCGATTGCCTGGAGCGGGCCTATGCAGATCGGGAGGATTGCAAGCGCCGTGGTGCCGAGGGGGCTGCGACCTTGAAGAACCTTTCCTGGAGAGGCCAAGTCCCGGCTCTTGTCGAGGCCATCAGCGATTTGTTATAGGGCCGATCCGCTCGAACCTGCGCCCAAGGCCAATTACTCCGTGACGATGCGTTTATCGTTGCCGTGAAAGGCATGGTAGGCGAAGGTGACGTCATGGACGACGTCTTCACCGGCGCGCTGAACCGTCACGTTGCCGACGTCACGGCCTTCCCGGATGCGGCTCGTGTCCAGCGCCGAGTTCTGACCGGCGGTCCAGGCCAGGACCAGGTCCCCGTCGACGACCTTGCCCCTTTCGGCCAAGCATCGGCATCGACCAGGCCTTGCCGCCGACGACGACGACCCGGACCATGGGATTGATGTAATCGGGCGTTTCGCCGCGATAGAGGAAAGGATAGGAGGCGGTGTCGTAACCCGAGTAGGGATTGCGGCCGTAATCTCGCATGCCCGGGTTGGTCGGGATCAGGACCTCGCCCTTGGGCGCGCGTTTCTTGAAATTGGCGAAGGATTCGAGGCGTGACGGCAGCATAGTCAATCGTTTTCCGGTCAATTCGCCGACGATGCCCTCACCCAGGAACTGCTGCCACCAACTCTCGGTCTGGCGGTCGTACATGACCATGTCGGAGTTGCGGAGTTTTCCGGTGGTGCCGAAATCGAGAACCCTACCGTCGAGGCGCCGGTCGAAAACGATCGACGAATTGCACAGCGGACAATAGGTGACGGTGATCGGCACGCCGTCGAACTCGTCGTTGACGATTTCGTGCCAGGTCAGGATGTGCAACGGGTAGGCCCTGGCCTTGCCGTTGACGATGACGCCGACGACCGGTTCCGTGTCGGCGAGATCCTGCATCGTGACCTCGGCGGCGGGCACGAACCGCGGATCGTCGATCGAGGGTATGCCGTCCTTCGGCGGCCCGCCCGACAGGATTTCCGAGAAGTCGACCGACGTCTTGGAGAAGTCGGTTTTCGTCCATTCCCATTTCCAGGACATCGGGATGTCGGCGGCACGCGCCGACGCGGCGAACAGGACCAACACCGCCACCATGGCACCGAGAAAAAACCCGCTCGCCAGCCATAGGCGCGAATCCAGCACATGTGTTTTCGCATTTGCATGATTCATGAGAGCTAGATTGGCCAAGGGCGCTCCAACGGGCAAGACACGGCCGATCACAACCCGGTGAGAAAGCCGTCCGCCTGTCTGTTGTCGCCACAGGCAGCGGAATAAACAACTGCTTAACCAGTCATGAGATAGTTTACACTTCGGCTCCGCGTATGATTAGGCAGCAAGAAGAGGCAGTGATGGCGAATCCAAACCCATTGTTCGGAAATTGCACTGGCGTTCGCGGTGATCCTGTCCATGGCGGGAGCGGCGTCGGCGCAACAAGGGGCGCCCGGTCAAGTGCGTATTCAAGGTGTTCCGGTCCAACAGCAAACACCGGTGCCGCCGGCGCCTGTCGGCGGTGTCGGCCTGCTCGACCTGCTCGAAGAGATGCGCCAATTGATACAGTCCATATCGGCCTTCGCACGTCGTTATCGCCCGAATTTCGTCGTCATCGCCAAGGACGGGCTCAATCTTCTGGTCAAGCGCGACCCGGTCGATGAAACCCGGGGCTCGCCGGCCCGTGCCTACATGCGGGCGATCGACGGCGTCATGGAACAGGGCGTGTTTTTCGATAAGCGTCGCGGCGACCGTCCCTTCGGCATGCCGCCCGAGGAGGAGCGTCAGCAATTCCTCCTGTCGATGACCGATTTTGCCGTGCGCCGCGGCCTCAAGGTCTTCACGGTCGATTACAGCGGCAACCGCCAAACCGTCGACGAGGCCTTCAAGCTGGCATCGGCCCGTAAATACGTGTCGTTGGTCTCGCCGGTGCCGCTGGCCGATACCAACGCGCTGCCGGCCTATCCGCGCCGGCCGTTCAATGAAAACCCGAAAAGCATCCTTTCCTTGGGCCAGGTCCGCAACTTCGTCACTATCCGCAATTCCCAGCCCTTTGGCTCGGAAGCGGAATTCACCTTGAAAATGCACGACACCAACTACGACATGGTCGTCGTCGAGGTGTTTCACGGCCGCCGGCCCTTGTCGCGGCGCGCCGTCGAAACGCTGAAGTATAAGAAGATCGGCACCAAGCGCCTGGTTCTCGCCTATATGGACGTGGGCTCCGCCGCCGCCTATCACTATTACTGGCAACAGGGATGGCGGGAAGGCTCGCCGGCTTGGATCAGCGCGCCCCAGCGCGACGACCCCGACCGCTACCGCGTTGAATTCTGGCAGCCCGATTGGCAGCAGGTCATATTCGGTGACACAAACTCCTTCACCTACGGTCTCATTGCCCAGGGTTTCGATGGCGTCGTCATCGACGGACTCGATACGGTCCAGTTCTTCGAAGGCGGCGGCGATGAGGAGGAAGAGGGCTTGTAAGCCGTTTCACGCCTCCAGTTCGTCCGGGAATCCGGGGGCCCGCAAGTCTTTCCCGGCCTTTTCCTCCAACAGCCGCACGATTTCCGTCGACCAGGCGCGGTCGCCGTAGGTTTCGCGCCCGACATCGAAGATCTCCGCCGTCCGTTCGCCGAGATCCAGGGGGACGCCGAATTCCGAGGCTAGTTTTTGGGCCAGGCCCAAGTCCTTGCAGGCCAGGTCCATGGTGAAACCGATGTTGTATGTACCGGACAGGATCACCTGGCTCTCCGTTTCATGGACGAAGCTGTTGCCGGAGCTCGCCCTAATGCCTTCGAAGGCCTTGCCGAGATCGACGCCGGCCTTGGCCGCCAGCATCAGGCCCTCGCCGACGCCGACCAGGTGGATGAAGGCGAGCAGATTGGTGATCACCTTGACCACCGATGCAGCGCCCAGCGGACCCATATGCAGGACCTCAACGCCCATCACTTGGATGATCGGCTTGAAACGCTCGAACAGGTCCTCGTCGCCGCCGACCAGGATCGAAATGTCGCCGGATTTGGCCCGGTGGCAGCCGCCGGTGATCGGCGCCTCAAGGATGCCGATGCCGCGTTCGGCGGCGGTGGCGCCGAGCCGCTTGACCTCGTCGGCATCCGTCGTGCTCATCTCGATCCAGGTGCTGCCGGGCGCCAATATGTCGAGCAGACCGCCCTCGCCTTCCATCACCGCACGGCTGGCGGCCGGTGACGGCAGCGATGTGATCAGCAATTCGGCCCCATCGGCGCAGTCCGCCGGCGCCGCCCCCCAGTCGGCACCGAGGTCGAGCAGAAGCTCACCGCGCGACCGGTCCAGGTCATTGACCGTTAGCTCGTGACCAGCCCGCGCCAGATTGGCGGCCAGCGACTGGCCGACGTTGCCGAGCCCGATGAACCCGATCTTCATGGTGTCGCCTCCTCTAATCTCACAAATCCCAAGGGGCATGCGCGCCCGACGCGATCTCACTCCAATCGACGTTTCCGGGCAATGCAAAAACGCCCGGCGGTGATCAGCCAGATGTGGTCGACCGAAACGGCTTTGGTTATGATCGCCGTCGCATGGAACGAAAACGGGGATAACCATGGAAACGCAACACCGCCGCGTCGAGGATGTCGAACTCGCCGCTTTCGTCGATTTCAGCGAGGCCGCTGACGGGCTCGAGCCGTTGGACCTCAGTTACGAGATCGTCGATGACGCCTTGATCATGGTGGCGCCCGGTGACGGACATTTCCTGGTCAACCGGGTCATTGGCCTCGGCGTAGAGGCGCCGGCGAGGCGCGAGACCATCGCCCATATCGCGGCGCTCTATCGGGACAACGAAATTGCCCGTCCCTTCATCCACGTGGTCGACGATGCCAAGCCAGCGGAACTGGAAACCTGGCTCGTGGAAGAAGGCTTGGTCAAGCAACGCCGTTGGATGAAGTTCGTGCGCGGCGCCGGCCCCGTGCCCACCTCCGGAACGTCGATGGACGTACGCAGGATCGACGCCACCCATTGCGAGGATTTTGGACGCATCGTCGCTGCCGCCTTCGATTTCGGCGAGGCGACGATCCCGGCCCTGGCTCGGCTCACCGAGCGCCCGAAATGGCATATTTTCATGGGTTTCGTTGATGACCAGCCGGCCGCCGCCGGGGCCTTGTTCGTTGATCAGGGCGTCGGATGGTGCGATTTCGGCGCCACCTCACCCGATTTCCGGCGCATGGGCGGCCAGCGCGCCGTGTTGGAGGCGCGGGTCAAGGCGGCGCTCGATATGGGTTGTGATCTGGTCGCCACGGAAACCGGCGAAGCGGTCGAGGGCGACCCGCAGCACTCCTACCACAACATCCAATGGGTCGGCTTCGAGGAGGCCTATCTACGCGACAACTACGCCTTGGCCAAATAGCGCCTCCGGTCAGGACTGCAGATCGACGAGCAGTTCCTCGAGCAACGCCATGCCGGCGCTCCAGCCCTTGCCCATGCCGTCCATGGCGCCTTCGAAACACGCGATCTCGGCCTCGCTGGCCTCGTGCGGCACCCAAGTCAGGCGCATGCGGGTCTGATCGCCCTGTTCGGCGAAGGTCACCGTCGTCAGCAGCACGCGGGGCCAGTCCGGCATCATCGGGTTGGCAGATGACGTTCCACTCGGCGTCTGACACCGAGTGCAGCCAGACCAGACGCTCCGGCGGCGTCACCTCCGTATATTCCACCCGCTGGTAGTTGGAATTGCCGTCCCACTTCATCTCGCCCAACCACAAACCGCCCGGTTCCAGGTCGAGGCGGTGGACGATGGTCTTCACATTGGGCCCGTACCAGCGCTGGATCAGCTCCGGATCGGTCCAGGTCTTCCACACCAGTTCACGCGGTGCATCGAAGACCCGCTCCAGCACATAGGTCGGCAAATCAGTCATTCTCGGCTCCTCTCCTTGTCTTTGGCCTGAGGCTTGGCCTTTTTCAATTGCTCCAGCAGATCGTCGAGCTGATCGAAGCTCGATTCCCAGAATTGTTTGAAATCCTCGAGCCACTTCACCGCCGCCGCCATGGGCTCGGCCTTCAAGCGGGCCGGCCGGCGCTGGCGGTCAACGGCGCGTTCGATCAGTCCGGCCCGCTCAAGGACTTTCAAATGTTTCGACACGGCGGGCTGGCTCATGGCGAACGGTGCCGCCAACTCGTTCACAGAGGCCTCGCCTCCGGCCAGCTTCGACAGGATGGCGCGGCGCGTCGGATCGGCGAGCGCGGCAAAGACGGCGTCGAGGTCTTGGGGTTCGGCGGCAAGTCCCATCTTTTCCATAACCAAATAGTTATATAATGGTGACTGTCCCGTCAACCCCTTTCCAAACACCTTGGGCGGAAGGACAACAATGCCCGCATTTACAGGGCGACGTCGGCGCCCCTATGGTGACCCCGACAGGGGGCGTTTACGGACCATGGATACCTTTGACTACGTCATCATTGGCGCCGGTTCTGCCGGCTGCGTGCTGGCCAACCGCTTGAGCGCGGACGGGCGGCATTCGGTCTGCGTTCTCGAGGCCGGCCCGTCCGATTGGCACCCTTACATTCACATTCCCGCCGGTTTCATGAAGCTGATGGACGACAGGACCTTCAACTGGCGCTATCAGACCGAACCCACCGATTGGACTGGCGGCCGGGCCATACCGGTGCCGCGCGGTAAGACGCTAGGCGGATCGAGCTCCATCAACGGCAACATCTACACGCGCGGCTGGGGCTTTGCGGATGTGCTGCCTTACTTCAAGCGCGCCGAAAACCGTATCGGCGAGGCGGACGAGACCTATAGAGGCCGTAATGGCCCCCTCGCCGTAACCGATACGGACTGGACCCACAAGCTCTGCGACGCCTTTATCGCCGGTGCCGAAAGTCTCGGCATCCCCAAAAACCCCGATTACAACGGCGCCGACCAGGAAGGCGTCACCTATACCCAACGCACCATCCACATCCGGCGCCGGGTCAGCGCCGCCACCGCCTATCTGAACCCGGCAAAATCACGGGCCAACCTGACGGTCATCACCAAGGCCTTCGCCACGGGTCTCGTTTTAGACGGCAAACAGGTCACCGGAGTGCGCTACCTGAAGGGCGGACGTGGCGGCAGCGAACGGGAAATCACGGCCCGGCGCGAGGTCATCCTGGCGGGCGGCGTCATCAATTCGCCGCAGCTCTTGCAGGTTTCCGGTATCGGATCGCCGGCTCATCTATCCGAATTGGGCATCTCCGTCGTCCATGCCCTCGACGCCGTCGGCGACAACCTCCGCGACCACTTCGCGCCCCGCTTCACGGCCCGTGTCAGGAATAGCGACACCATCAATCGCCGTGCCCAGGGCCTCGGCTTGGTCTCGGAAGTGGCCAAATGGCTGATCGGCAAACCTAGCGTCTTGTCCATCTGTTCGACCCTGGTTTATGCGTTCTGGCGCTCCGACCCGGCCGTCGCCAACAGCGACCTGCAGCTCACCTTCACGCCGGCGAGCTACGTGTCCGGCCGCCAGGCGGTCCTCGATAAATTCCCCGGCATGTCTGTCGCTTCCTGGCAGCAGCGCCCGGAGAGCTCGGGCTACGTTCGGGCCGTCTCCGCCGATCCCTTCGAAAAACCCGTCATCCAGCCAAATTATCTGGATCACGAGACCGACCGCCGCGTGGTGCTGGCCGGCATGAAACTGGCGAGGCGTATTCTCCGGTCGGCGCCCATGGCACCCTATTTCGACGGCGAGGACTTCCCGGGGGAAGACGTCCGGACCGACGACGAACTGATGGCGGCGGCCAAGGAGCGCGGCACCACCACCTTCCACCCCATGGGCACCTGCCGCATGGGTCCGGCCGTCGACCGGACGACTGTGGTCGACGACCAACTGTGCATCCACGGGCTCGACCGTATCCGCGTCGTCGATGCCTCGGTCATGTCCAACATGCCGTCGGCCAACCTCAACGCGGCGGTCATGATGATTGCCGAGAAGGCGTCCGACATGATCCTCGGGCGGGAACCGCTGGAGGCGGTGGTGGTTTGAGTGACCAATCTGTCTAATTCGCGACGGGAGGAGACGATGACCATGGCGAAAGACGATACTACGGCTGCCATAACGGGGCGGTGCTATTGCGGCCGGACGACGATCCGCGCCAGGCAAAAACCGCAGGCCGTCGCCTACTGCCACTGCACCGACTGCCGCCGGGTCACTGGTGCGCCCGTCGCCACCTTCGCCGCCTTCGATGAAACGGCGGTCACCCTGTCACCGGACGACGGGACTGAGGTGGTGGCCAATCCCGGGGTCAGGCGCACCTTTTGCAGCGCTTGCGGCTCGCCGCTCACCGGACGCTACGACTACCTGCCGGGACAGGTCTACATCGCCATCGGCATTCTCGATCAAGCCGACGATCTCGCCCCGCAACTTCATGCCCACGCGGCGCAGCGTCTCAAATGGCTCCACATCGATGATGGCCTCGAGCGCTTCACCAGATCCTCGCGCTCGCGGCTCGCTGCGGGAGTGAAGCGGGAGTGATGGAACGGCCGCTGAAATCAAGCTTACTGAGAAGGCCGCTAATCCGTTGCTTGGCGTTCTGCCGATGAAGGACGAGGTTTGAGTTGTTGTTCCGTGTATTCCATCAGGGTGGGAGCGTAAGCTGAAAGACCAACGGCTAGCAAAGGTTAAATGTCAAATGACCTTACATTATTGCCACAAGCAACACTTAGTGCCTGGTAGCCGATTGGACGAAAGACGTCGAAATTGCCCGGCCTGCAGTCACCACGTACCATCAATGCACCGCAAACTGGAAATGATCACCAATTCTCGCCCACCAGATTCCCATTTCGATCAAAAAACAGGTATTCCCGAATTGCTCACAGATTAAGATATTTCATGTGTGACAAAGGGTCATAGTCGATTGGCCCGATGACGCATCAGCAGGACGATGCGCCGATCCGCGCCAGTCAAAAACGCCAATGCGGGTGTCAACAATTTCGAAATCCAGACCGACGTGGTGATATCGACCAGACGGTCGAAGGGGATCATGTGTCTCGTCAAATCGAATTGATGGGTCTCACAAAAATCTTCCAATTGCTCGCCGTTTACCAGGATCGTGGTTTCTGGATGGCGAATCGCCAATTGGATGACGATGAAACCACCCGGCGCCAGATTATTAACGGCAAAGCGTAGAAATTCTAAGTGGATATTGAAATCAGGTGTCTGAGTGAATGGATAGAATTCCTGAAACACCATTGCCTCGTATTGCCGTTCCAATCTGACATCGACGCCCGCTTCGACAACGCGATATTCAGCGCCATGCCGGTCCGCGCGTGCCGCATAAGCCACGGCGCTTTCGCTGATGTCATATCCGCATACGACTGCGTCAGAAAATGCATGCTTTAGAGCTGATGTCGTAATGCCGACTCCACAACCGATGTCGGCAATTGATTTGGGTGTGAATGGAAACAGGGAACGATAAATGCGGGCTCGCGCGTTGCCGCGGAGCAGGTTGTTGTTGCCGAGCGCCTCCAAATGCTCTTCCGCAGACGAAACGTTGACGTCGTCATAGCAGGAATGTGGTGCCATTGATCGAGCGTTATTTCGCGGAGACCTTGACGGCTCTTGGTCTGGTCTTTTCATTTAGTCGTTCTCATTAAAGGGGTGCCGGTAATCGAAACTGGCAAAACAGAATAACGGAAGTACAGTTTCCAGTTAGAATAATTTTGCCATGAATCCCGTCTTCGTCTCAAAGGCAAGGATTGTCATTTTTTCAGCTGGCTCTGTCACCGATGAGCCAACCCGACCAAAGCAACTCTATAACTCCTGCACATCCAAAATCCCCGGCACCGCCCGCAAGGCCCGGTAGACGCCCGGCGAGATGTCGTAGCGCTGCTTGCGCCGGAGGATCAGGTTGTCGTAGCCGGGGATGCGGGTCTGAATCTCGATGGTGCCGTTGCCGCGCCTCTCGCCGTCGAGGATCTCCTTCAGCGGTCCCAGCGGCGCTTCCGAATCGATGATGACGCGCAGGCCCTGGGACTTGGCGGCGGCGGCCTTCTCCAGCGGTTGGAACTTCTGGGCCAGGAAGCGGGCCTCGTCGTCCTCGTTCTCGAACTGGGCGGTGGCCTTGATGAGCAGGAGATTGCCGTTCTCGAGGAATTCGCGGGACGCATTGAGGGCTTCCGAGAAGCAGGTCACCTCGAAGGCGCCCGAGGTGTCGGAGAAGCCCACGAAAGCGAAGCGGTTGCCCTTGGCCGACGTGCGCTCCTTTTTCGACTCCAGCACGCCGGCCAACTTCACGGGCCCGGCCAGGCGGTCCCGGTTGATCTCCGACATGCTCTTGACGCCGAGCTGCTTGAGGGTCTTGGCGAAGGGATCCAACGGGTGGGCCGAGAGATAGAAGCCGATAGCGTCAAATTCCTCGGCGAGCCGGTCCATGGGCGCCCAATCGGGCACGTCCGGCAACTCGACCACAGGCTCCGGCGCCGCCTCACCGCCGAACAACCCCATCTGGTCGGAATTGCGCTCGTCGCGGGCCAATGACGCCATGCGGACCATGGTCTCGACACCCTGGTGGACGCGCCTTCGGTTGGCATTGAGCCCGTCGAAGGCGCCGGCCCGGGTCAGGTTCTCCAATTGTCTTTTGTTGACCAGGGTTGCGTCGAGCCGCGCCACGAAGTCGGACAGGTCCTTGAACGGGCCGTTGTCGTCGCGTTCGGCGACGATCGAGGCCATGGCCCCCTCGCCCACGTTCTTGATGGCGGCCAGCGCATAGCGGATGGCGCTCTTCTCCCCTTCTCCATTCGTCGACCGCTCCACGGAAAACACCACTTGCGATTTGTTGATGTCCGGCCCCAGCAGCGTGACGCCCTGGCTGGCCAGCTCCTGGCGGAAGATGTTGAGCTTGTCCGTATTGCCGAGGTCGAGCGTCATGGAGGCGGCCAGGAATTCGACCGGATGATTGGCCTTGAGGAACGCCGTTTGGTAGGCGACGAGGGCATAGGCCGCGGCGTGCGACTTGTTGAAGCCGTAGCCGGCGAACTTGTTGACCTGCTCGAAGATCTCGGCCGCCTTGGCCTCTGGCACGCCCTTGGCCATGGCGCCGTCGATGAAGATCTGGCGCTGCTGGTCCATCTCCTCCTTGATCTTCTTGCCCATGGCGCGCCTGAGAAGGTCGGCGCCACCGAGCGAATATCCCGACAGCTCCTGCGCGATCTGCATGACCTGCTCCTGGTAGATCATGATGCCGTAGGTTTCCTTGAGGATGCCCTCCAGGGTCGGATAGAGGTAGTCCGGCTCCTCCTCGCCGTGCTTGCGCCGGATGTAGCTGGGGATGTTGTCCATGGGCCCGGGGCGGTAGAGGGCGACGACGGCGATGATGTCCTCGAAACTGTCCGGTTTCATGGACTTCAAGACGTCCCGCATGCCCGCACTTTCCAGCTGGAACACCCCGGTCGTCTCGCCGCGGCTCATCATCTCGAAGGTTGCCGGGTCGTCCAGGGGGATGGTGGCGAGGTCGATGTCGACGCCCTTGTCGCGGATCAGGCGCTCGGCCGTCGTCAACACGGTCAGGGTCTTGAGGCCCAGGAAGTCGAATTTCACCAGCCCGGCGCTTTCCACGAACTTCATGTTGAAGCCGGTCACCGGCACCTCGGAGCGCGGGTCGCGGTAGAGCGGGATCAGCTCTTCGAGCGGCCGGTCGCCGATGACGACGCCGGCGGCGTGGGTCGAAGCGTGGCGGTAGAGGCCCTCGATCTTCTTGGCGATGTCGACCAGGCGCTTGACGGCCGGGTCGTCGGCGATCATCTGGCGCAGCGGTTCCTCTGCGTCGATGGCTTGCTGCAGGGTCACCGGATTGGCCGGGTTGTTGGGCACCTGCTTGCAGATCTTGTCCACGTACCCGTAGGGCATCTCCAGGACGCGCCCAACGTCACGAAGCGCCGCCCGCGCCTGCAGCTTACCGAAGGTGATGATCTGGGCCACGTGGTCGAAGCCGTACTTCTGCTGCACGTAGCGGATCACCTCGTCGCGGCGGTCCTGGCAGAAGTCGATGTCGAAGTCCGGCATGGAGACGCGTTCGGGATTCAAAAAACGTTCGAACAGCAGTCCCCAGCGCAGGGGGTCGAGGTCGGTGATGGTCAGCGCCCAGGCGACCACGGAACCGGCACCGGAACCGCGGCCCGGGCCGACGGGGATGCCGTGTTCCTTGGCCCATTGGATGAAGTCGGCGACGATCAGGAAGTAGCCGGGGAAGCCCATCTCGTTGATGACGTCGAGCTCATAATGGAGACGCTTGCGGTAAGGTTCGGCCGCGTGATTGCGCGCCGCTTCGTCCATGGCCTCGGTGAAGACGTGTTTCTCAAGGCGCGCCTCCAACCCTTCCTCCGATTGCGCCTTGAGCTCGTCGGCCTCCGTGCGCCCCTCGCCGCAGTCGTAGGGTGGTAGGATCGGGGCGATGCTCTCGACCATGAAGGCGCAGCGTCTGGCGATGACCAGCGTATTATCGACGGCTTCCGGCAGGTCGCGGAATAGCCGGCGCATCTCCGCCGCCGTCTTGAAGTAGTGCTCGGGGGTCAGGAAGCGGCGCTCCGACTGCGACAGGTAGGCGCTTTCGGCGATGCAGATCAGCGCGTCGTGCGCCTCATGCATGGCGTGGTCCGGGAAGAAGGCCTCGTTGGTGGCCACAAGCGGGATGTTCTGGGCATAGGCCATGTCGAGGAAGGCCTCTTCGGTGCGGTGTTCGGCCTCCATGCCGTGGCGCTGGATCTCCATATAGAGGCGCCCCGGGAAGGCCGCCGACAAATGTTCGAGCAACGCCTCCGCCTCGTCCCACCTGCCGTCGAGCAAAAGCCGCCCGATCGGCCCGCCGGGCCCGCCGGTCAAGGCAATCAACCCTTCCGCGTGCTTTTGAAGGAACTCGAGGGGTACGTGCGGATCGTGGGCGTCCTCGGTCTCTAGGTAGGCATGGGCCAGCAGTTTCAAAAGATTGCGATAGCCCGCGTCGTTCTGGACCAGCAGCACCAGAGGCGCCGTGTCGGGCCCGGTCTTGGCCGGCCGGCCGCGGCCATGTTGCTCGTCGGCAGACCCGCCGGCCTCCATGAGCAGGCTCAGTTGGCAGCCGATGATCGGCTGGACGCCGGAACCGGCGGCGGCGGACGAGAACTCCAGGGCGCCAAACAGGTTGTTGGTGTCGGTGACGGCGACGGCCGGCATGCCTTGCTCGCGGCTGAGCGCCACCAGCTTTTTCGCCGGAATGGCGCCTTCCGAGAGCGAATAGGCGGAATGGACCCGGAGATGGACGAAATCGGCGTGCGTCATGACGTCTCAAGGATTCCACATCAGCCGCTGGTGAGGTAGCAAAATATGGGGATTGGGCGGCGAGTTATCCACAAGATGGTGCGCTTTTGGGGATAAATGGTCGCTCGCAGCGGATGGTCCGAAATGCGGCGGATACTCGCCGTCCCGTGACCTAGAAAATGGGTTGCGGCACGTCGCCGTAATAGGTCGTGTTGGTCAGGGTCAGGTGGGTCAGGGTTCCCGTCGGCACATGTAAATCCGCGATCAGCACGGGTGTCATCTTGGCGCTCATATCCATGATCTCGTTCAGGGGCACGAATTGCCGGCCTGGCTTGTCGATCTTCGACAGGACGACCTTGATGTCGTCGTTATCCGTTCCCCAGAGGAAACCCGTCATCGACGACCGGTTGACGAATTGCTCGACGATTTCCGCCCGTTGGCGTTGGTCGATGGAAACGAACTTGCCGAGCATGCCGTAGTCCTTCGGCAAAACATGGGCCGTGAAGCTGGCCTTGCCCTGCCCGTCCAAGGCGGTCCGGACCGCATCGACGGCCAGGGCCTTTTCGATGACATCGCGCAAATACCCCTCGTCGTGCGGAAACACGGATATGGCCAGGATTTTGCGATCGGATAGTTCGGTGGTGTACAGGTTGGCGACGGTCAGGTTCCTGACGCCGACGGCACTGCCGAAAGCCATGGCCACGATCAGCAGCACCGCCGCGGCTTGGGCCACGACCGGGCTCGGTACCCATCCGAACAGCAATCGGAACAGTTCTCCCCCCGGATTTCCGGGCAGGAACATGGCCGTCTTTTCCTTGTACTCGGCGTAGTCCGGGTACTGGACCTGCATCCTGCGTTCCTCGAACTTGGCTAGGTAGAAATAGAACACGCTCATGGCCATGAAGATGACCAACATCATCATCCGGGGCCAGATGAACAGAAGGCCAAACCCGGCCATCATGAAGAACAGGTACTGAGGATGGCGGATGTGGGAATAGAGAAAGCTGCTGACCACGCCCTTTCGTTTGAACTTGGCCCAATAGACCTGGGCTGCGAAGACGAAGAACCCGATTATTCCGGCGTAAAACAGATACTCGCCGTTCCGGATGAAATTGATGAACGCACTGCTCGTCGTGTAGACGGCTTGCGGAAGAAAGAAGGCGGCGATCCACGCCGTCAACTCGCTTTGCCGCGCCGCGGCCAAAAAGGGATCGTAGAAGGTATAGAGCAAAATCCCGAACGGGGTCGCTATCAGAATCCCTTCCAGCATGATCAGCCAGTAGAGGAAATTGACGGCCCCGGAAGTTACCTTTTTCGGTATCGATGCTGGTTTCGATGCCGATTCGGCGGCGGGTTCGGCGGCGGGATCGGTATTGGACTGCGGCGGCATCGTCCCCCTCCGAACGAAGGCGAATGTTCAGTGGTATTCAATAGCTTGTATTCTAAAGTCTCATAAAAGCTAGAGATGTGCGGCCTATTTTGTCGCCGACGCGGCCGATTCCATCGTCGTTCTAGAGTTCCCCACCGGAACCGGCAAAGACCGGAACAGTTAGACGTTGTCTACTCTATTCGTTTACTCCGCAACGAAGTCGGTCTTTCGAACCTTGAAATAGCTTCCTGATTTGGAACCGATCCGTACGGCGAAGATCAGCTCTTCGCCGTGACTGAAATCGAGCCCGGTAACCTTCACTTCAAACCAACCCTCGGCATCGGTCCGCCACCGTTGCTGTCCATCGATGGCTTCGGGATGGTAGCGCCAGACTTCCAGATCGCTGACACCCGTGGTCTCGGCACCATCGAGAACGACGCGGAACCGGCCCCGATACGTTTGCGAGTCGAGCCGGCTCCAAAAAACGGATTCGGTCCGCACCAAAGCATGTGCGATTTCCAAGGCCCGGGCCCGGAGAATCTCGTCGACCACTTTCTTGTGAGCCACGGCATAGAACGATCTCGGCCACAGGCTAACCGCCTCGGAGCCGCTGCCGACAAGGAACTCCTCGGTGTAGAGAAGCTTCTTGACGAATTTCTTGGCCAAATTCCGGTCCTTGGCCAGCCCTTCGCCGCGGAAGATGGGGATCAGGGTGCGAACTTCCGCGTCGTTGCTATTCAGAGTGTCGAGCAGGTCCTGGAGGATCATCGTTTCCAGGTTCTCTCCGGATTTCAGGGTCCGCACCACCTTGGCCAGTGCCGCCTTGTCCGAAAGGCGCCCGACCCAATCGCGTTCGATGGCCCATTGAGCGAACGCGTCCATCCAGGCGGTTTCGTGCTTGGCCATCAAGGCGTCGCGGGTTTCCGACAGCAGGAAATTCACGTACCAGGTCGCCAGGCCGGCGCTGCTGCCGGCGACGTCGGCCAGGATGTTCCCGAGCGTACCGTCGACCAGAGCGAAGCCGAACTTGTTAATGGCGTCCTCTTGCTCCTGGTAGGTTACCGCGTCGTGCAGCCCCAGCAGCAGTTCGACACCGGCTGCGGCCAAAACCCACCTTGTCGAGGATGTCGCCGACCTTGAAGGTGGAGACGTCGACCCCGGTGTACTTCATAACGTCGCCGGTGATTTCGAAGGTCTGTTCGACGGTTTCCGAGATCGGCCATTCGGCGAGGATATTGCCGGTGAATTTGACGTTGAAATCCACGCCCCATTTCCAATAGTCGGCGAACAGCTTGCCGTATTTCACCGCCTGGGCGTGGGGGTCTTGGCTGGGCTGCCAGCCACCGCCTTTGAGGATCTGTTGAACATTGTCCTCGGCGTAAGCCCTGACAATCGCCCGGCCCCAGGAATAAGACAGTAAATCGTCTGCCAGTTGGCGGGCACGACTTCCGTAGAGGAATAAGGCCTCGGCGCTCCTAAGGTCGAGGTTGTAACGATGTGATCTGGCCGCCGGGTCGCCTTTCCCTTCGATGGGACGCCATTTGGCGTTGTTGCCCAGGAGGACAATCTTGGGCTCGGCGATCTGAACTGAGATGGCGTCGTCGTGATAGCCGACCTCGTCGCCGAAGTTGATACCGAACCGGATGACGTACTCGTCAGGATCTTGAGGGGCCGTAAACCGGAATATGAAACGGCCCTGCTGATCGAGACGTCCGGCGCGGGGCTGGAATGTGGCAAAGGGCGCCTCGTCAATGACCACATAGCCCGGCAGCGTCGGGCTGGCTTCGATGAGGATCTCAACCTCGGCACCGGCAGGAAACCCCTTATTGAGGGTCGTCCAGGGCGTCGCCTCTCCCATTCGGCCGGAGACCGCGACGTCAGGTTTCACCGGCTTTATCTCGGGAGTCGCGCCGGCAGCGTTTGTCACAGGCTCCGTATTCCGTCCACGCGCCCCGGCAATCCCGCCAGCACGACAGAGCCGTTTGAAGGACCGGGTTCATGCACCTGGGAACGTCCGTCATCCTCACGCAGAGGCTCTCGCAAGGGTTTGAGGATACCGAATGGGCATATCTGCAACCGCTGTAACACGTGCCGTAGCGCTTGTTTCCGTCCGGTCCCTTGTCGTAGGGCGGGCGCAGGGCGCCACCGGGCAGGCACAACGCCTTGACGCAGGCCCGGCTCTCCGCATAACAGACCTGCTCGCACGCCTTGACCGCCTCCGGGCCTTGGGCGGCCACGATGTCCGGGATCAAAATGCAGGCCTGAGCCACCAACAAGACGACCCAGGTGATGAATAACTGCCGCCGCATTTCATCGCCTGCCGGTCCATGGCTTCGAGACTGTCGCGCGGTTCATGGTCGGCCACCGGCGGCCGGCAAAAGAACCGCCTTGCTGGGCGATCTCGAAGAAGAACGCACCCTGGCGGGAACCGCCTTCGCTCCAGGTACCGTCAAGACGGCGCATGTTCTGGCTCAACTTTCCGGAAATCCTGAAACTGTTTCCGTAGGTTCCCGAGATCCATTCACCATCGGGCGAGCCCATCTGCAGGGTGCCGTATTCGGTTTGCCAGACACCGCTCCAGGCTTGGTACGCGGGCATCGCCAAGGGTGCGAGAGCGGGGCCGCCTGCCGGCGGGCCCGTGGCGGGACCGATCGCGGGATCTGCAAAGGATCCGCCAGCCGGTCCGATCGCGAGGCCGCTCGATCGGGATGGCGCTTGCCATGCCGGTTCTTCCGGAGCCTGACCCGCTGGTGTGACGCTCCGTGCCATTGCTAAGGCTTGTTGCCATGCATCCGGGTCCGGTTGACGGGTCATGGCGATGATAATAAAGGCTCGGTTGTCGGTGGAGACGACACGAACGATTGAGCGTCGATCGGCACCCTCAAAGTGGCCGGCAAACACCCCTTCGGCAACATTGCGCATGGCGGCCGCCGAGGCTTTATCGGAAATCCGATTGCGTAGCGACGCTTCGCCCGCAGCGATACCGTCGACCAGTTGCCGGGCCTCGCCCTCGCTGAGGCGGCGTTCGATCTGTTCGACCGCGACCTGCATTTCATTTTCCGCGTTTGCGGTTTGGACGACTTGTTGGACCGAACCGTCGTCGCCCCGAACCGCTCGCCATCCCATGGGCAATCGAAAAGAGAAACCGCGCGGGTCGTTTTTCAGTGCTCCCCGCGGCGGTTCAACCGGAGCGGTTTGCGCGGCAACTCCTGTCGCCCCGGACCACGGCGGATTGGTGCCGGCGCGATAGATACGCAGACGATCTACTCGCAGGAGCGCGTGGTGGGAGGTAAAATGGAACCCGCCGGGTTCGACCCGCCCCGTTATCGTCACGTCGAAGATCGGCCGACCGTCGATATAGGCTGCCCATCGATCGCCGGCTCTTTCCAACCGGTAGTCGTGGAATCGGTTCCGTTGATAGACGGCGTTTCGGTCGAGCCGCTTGAACGCATGGCCAGGTCCAGAGTAACCGGACCCCCCGATTTTCCCATCCACCGAGATTAAAGCCGTAAGGTCCAAAAACACCATGAAACCCGTTTCTGTCGGCAGCCCCCCGCCATTCGACCACCATCCCTTCCACCGGCACCGTGCGGGCCAGCTTGAACGTCGTGTGGTTGGCGGAGTAGAACTCGGCTATACCGCCCGAGATCTTGCGTTTTGTTGCGGTGCCATGCCAGTTGCCGAGACTGGCATCGGTCGAGAATTGGTCTTCGAATATGACTCCCGCGGCGGGCGCCGATGACGGGGCCGTTGGGGCCGCACCGATCCGCGTCGCCGTCACGGCATTGCCGATTTGGTTCTTGCCCTCGAGTCCTCTGCCGTCAGAGGACAGGGTCAGGGTGTCGATCCACTTGTTGTTCCAATTGACGACGATGACCCCGGTCTCGGGGTCTTGGCAATGCCAGGAATTGGCGGGATTTTCGCCGACCCGACCGCCCGCCGACAATGCCACGGTGCTTCCGGTGAACCAACGCCAGGAACCGCGGGCCGCGTCGCACCGGTCAGTGGCGGTTCCGGCATTCGAAGTCACTGCACCGCCCGGATCCGGTCGAAAGCTCTGGATTAAACTGGAAAGCGCCATCCAATCCGCAAAAGGTGTCTCACGCGGTGCCACGCCGATGACGCCGAACAATGTTCCATCCGTCGTGACGAACCGGACCAGCGACCGGGTCGGTCTACCGTCATCGCTTGTTCCTTCGTATTCCACCTGCAGACCGACGAAATCGTCGCCGTCGAACTTCGTCTCGGCACGCTTTCGATGGAACATGGGCGAGGTCGTCGCAAACTCGGCCATGAACTGCAGAAGTTGATCGTTGGACAGTCGCGGTTGGCCGCTCCAGACACTGACGCCGACGGCATGATCCGGGTCGCCGGCCTTCTGAAATCCTTGCGTGATATTGGGGTCGTGGCCTGCCGGCTGCGCCTCCCATCCGTCGGGTATGTGAACGGCAAACCCGAGGGTTGGGTCCTGCCAGGGAACAGCCGCCTCGGCGGCACAGGCCATAGACACGAGAAGACCGGCCGCAACGAATCCGGCCCTGATCATTTTGTCGATCATGGGATGACGCCTCCGACTTGACGGCGATGTCCAAACCCTATGCCCGATCCCGGCCATCCGCATTGACCTACGACAACGACAATCTGATCGGCGACTGGTTAGACTTGCCGAAGTTCCTCGACGATGTGGACGTATGCCTCTCTGTCCGCCGGACCTTTCCATGGGAAGAGATAGCGTGCACGGATTCCTTCAGCGGATTGTCGCGATCCTCTTGACCGTCCTCGTTTGCGGGCAAGCCTGGGCGGGATGGCATGATGATCGGGAGTTCGGCTACCGTATCAACGTTCCCGACAACTGGCGGGTCGAAAAGGTCGACCAATCCCCGGGGCGCATGATGGTGACGATGAGCCCTGACGAGACGGTTGCGGTCGCCGTTATTGCCGTTCCGACGGGTGAACCGATAACACCGAGCGATCTGGTTCACGCGTTCGAACCGGGTATTCTGGCGAAAATACTCTCCGCGGGCCGGGCGCTGCATCGCGTCGAGCACGTCATCAACGGACTGACCGGTCAGTACGTGACCTATACCGGCCCTTACGACGGCACCGAGGGTCAGGTCGACGCGACGTTGCACGCTTTCTACACGACTGTCGGTGATCGCGGTTACATTCTCTGGTGGCTTATTCCCACTGGTCATGCGGCACAACGGCGAGGCGAGGCGGACCAGGTTTTCGCCACCTTCTCGGTGCCGTCCGTCGCGGCGCCCCCGCCGCCTTCCGCCACCGTGCGCCCTTCCCCACCTCCATCGCGTACAGTCAGCCCGCCGCCAAAAGGGGCGCCGACTGTGTCTGCGAAACAGGCACCGGCCTGGGCGACCGCCACGGCAACGGTCCCGAAACGAATGGTCGGAACGTCTTCCTCGCTGGGATTGCGCTATGCCGAGGATGGAGCGGGGTTCGAGGTCAACTATCCAGCGGCGTGGTCCCAATCCCAACCGAGGCCTTCGGTTATCGTTTTTAGGGAGACCGGAGTGTCGCGAGGGAAGGCTGCGACCTTGACCATCCGAAGCCTGCCCTCCGCGGAAAAGGGCGGCCGCCTCCGCAACGTCAACCACGTATACACGCAGGTTTGGTCGCGCCTTTATTCGCGGGCTGACGACCTGGATGTCATCGCGGAGAGGCGTAGCCATGTCATGGCTGCCGATGGGCGGACGGTGCTCGCCCGCGATTTAGCGGTCTCCTACGTGATCGGTGATCGACGCTTCAAACAATGGACGGTCATCGCCGGCCGCCCGGACAACGGTGGCTTTCTCATTTGGGATTATGCCGGTGAAACGCCGGCATATGAACGCACGATCGACATTGCGAAGGCGATGATTGCCACTTGGGTCTTACGATAACGGAGGACCCTCACGCCCACGTTGAGATGCAGCCCGAGGAGGTTTCCCCATGAAACGCCGGATCCGCTATTTATCATTCCTTCTCGTCGCCCAGTTGGCGTTAATCACGCCAGCCCACAGCGCCGGACCCAATGCGCTTATGCAAATGGATGATGCCCGCGAGGCTTTGGCTCAAGGCAACGGAAGAGCCGCTATGGACGCGTTATTCAAGGCCTATATGATAATCTGGAAAAACACACCGCTGTTTCTGGAAGAAAGTGTCGTCGTTAGCAAGGGGGTGACCGGGTACGGTCAAACCAACCGGCGCGCCGACACGGTTTTCACCCCGGGCGAACCCATCCTCTTGTATGTGGCGCCGAAAGCCTTCGGGTTCGTCTTTGAAAATGAGGTCCTGCACTCCAGATTCGCCACTGATTTCGCGCTTTTCTCGGAAACCGGGGAATTCCTCGCCGGTAAGAACGATTTCGGTGAGTTCGCCTTTGTAAGCGCCACTCCGACGACTGAGATATTCCTTATGCTGACCCTTCGTATCGATGGCGCACCGCCTGGCAAGTATCAGATCAAGGTCAACATCCGCGATATGGTGAAGGATCAGAATGCGGTCACGGGTTTTCCGATCGAAATCCGAGCCGAATGAAAATGCGACCCGCCCCCGCTTCGTCTCTCCGGTATGGGTGCGCCTGGTTCCCGGAGCCACATTTCGAGGACAGTATCGTTTCTTGGTCGTCAGGCGACCTCACAAGTTTGAACGATGACGCGTTGGGCGTGTCTTGCCATCGTTGCCCGGCTCGAGCGGCTTTGCCATACTCGCTCCCGGGAGGATCGCCATCATGCCGCACGACGGCCACGACCACACGGACCCGCCCGGCGAGACGGAGTTGCGCGTCAAGGCGCTGGAGAGCCTGCTCGTCGAGAAAGGGCTGGTCGATCCGGCCGCCCTCGATGCGGTGATCGACACCTACGAATACAAGGTGGGGCCGCATCGTGGTGCCAAGGTGGTGGCCCGGGCCTGGACCGATCCGGATTTCCTTGAACGCCTGCGCGCCGACGCCTCCGAGGCGATCCGCGAGTTTGGCTACGAGGGCCGCCAGGGCGAGCACGTCGAGGTCGTCGAGAACACCGCCGACGTCCACAACCTCGTCGTCTGCACGCTCTGTTCGTGCTACCCGTGGACGGTGCTCGGCCTGCCGCCGGTGTGGTACAAGTCGGCGCCCTACCGCTCGCGCGCTGTCATCGAACCCCGCGCGGTGCTCAAGGAGTTCGGCACCGAACTGGAAGACGACGTCGAGGTGCGGGTCTGGGACTCGACCTCGGAGATGCGCTACCTGGTGATCCCCGAGCGCCCCGACGGCACGGATGGCTGGCCGGCAGACGACCTGGAGAAACTGGTCACGCGCAATTCCATGATCGGCGTCGAAAAGGCGAAGGGGCTGTCCTAGCTAAGCGAGATGCTTGGGCTAGGATTGCAGGATGTATGCGAGAAGAAGCCGGCTCAGTGGTTGGAAGCGTGATCGTTTGATGGAGCACTTTGTGGCGGCGACGAC